>JAABUS010004106.1_pt1 | contig 21813 bp, 14 predicted proteins | sample 5560161 | NCBI WGS metagenome assembly JAABUS01 (sample SAMN10711885, study PRJNA513376) | rock metagenome | isolation source: Antarctica rocks | place: Antarctica: Victoria Land, Trio Nunatak nord | collected 2016-01-04
AAGCCGACCTCGCCCGGATCGTCGGCCGACCGGTCCAGACGATCAACATGATCATCAACGCCCGGAAGGAGATCACCCCACAGACGGCCGTCGAACTGGCCGAGGCGTTTGGTACGTCGGCCCAGCTCTGGCTCAACCTGGAGGCGTCGTACCGTCTCTCCAAAGTCACGCGCGACCCGTCCATAGCCACCCGCGCAAAGGCGATGTCCAAGACCAGTGCGCTTAAGTGATCCGTCGCACGAGCCCGGCGATTCGACGACCGACCCGGCCGGGCGTCGCCATTGACGCCCGGCCGGTCGGCCTCAGTGGCTCGCCCCGTGGTGATGCACGTCGCCGCCCCTGACAAGGGGATGGTCCTGGTCGCCTCGCGAGGCGAGATACGCGATCAGGTCGAGGATTTCCTCACGCGCGAGCTTGTCCAGCAGACCTTTCGGCATGATCGACGCGGGAGACTTCTTGCGGTCGGTGACCTCGGACGGCTTGAGCAGCCGCGGCTCGGCCTTGGCGAGCGGGTTCTCGATCACCTTGATCGCCTCGGGGGTCTCCTCGAGCACCATGCCGGTGACGACCTGGCCGGACTCGGTCTCGAAGAGGTACGTGGAGAACTTGTCCTCGATCTCGGCGGACGGCTCGAGGACGTGCTTGAGGATCTCCACGGGCGTCCGCTTGGGATCGAGCTTCGACAGGTCGGGCCCGAACTCCTGGCCCACGCCGTTCATCTTGTGGCAAGAGACGCAGGTCGTGACCTGGAAAAGCTGCTTGCCGTTGGCGAACGAGCGGCCACGGTCGAGCTCGGCGACGGACGAGGCGAGGTCGTCGAGGGTCCATTCCTTGCGAGGTCGGGACGACTTCAGGAGGTCATCCCGGATCGGGAGCGGGTGCGCGGCGAGGTACGACTCGGGGTTCTCCAGGTACCCGTCGAGGTCCTCGACCACGAACATGGCCCCGTACATGCGTCGCCAGTGCCCGGGATAGGTGCAGACATAAGGATAGACACCCGGTTGCGTCGGCGCCGCGAAGGCCAGCCGCTGGGACTCGCGGGGCTGGAGGAGACGACTCGCGAAGAGGACCTTGTCCGAGGGGGGGACGTACTGCCGTTCGAGGGCGTCCGGCCGGGTCGCGGTGGACTCGGCCAGGAGGCCCACCTCTTCGAGCGCCCCGGGCTGGGTCACGACGAAGTTGTGGGGCATGATGTCGATGTTCTCGAAGAGGATCTCGATCGGCTTGCCGGCTCGGACGGCGATGCGTTCCAGGTCGAAACGCATCTGGTCGGGCACGCTGCCGATGCGGATGACGCGGACACCCAGCTCGGCGAGCTCCTTGCGGAATGTCCTGGCCTGGTCCACGGGAAGGAGCGCCGCCAGGGAGTCGCCGAGCTGGATGGCGTCGAGGGGGGCCCCCGAGGTCCGTTCCTGGGTCGAGACTTCCCGGACGTAGGCGACCAGGCTCGCGAGTAGGGGCCGGGCGTCTTCCGGCGGCCAGTAGGCCACGGGGATGCGACGGAGGGCGAGGATGGCGGCGGGTCGATCGACCCCCTCGCGGATGAACGCCGCCAGCGCCTTGAAGGTCGGCCCTTCCTGGCCACGGACGGAGGTCAGGGCATTCATCGCCGCGCGCCGGATGATCCCCTCGGGCCCCACCCCCCCGACCTCGACGGCCGTCATGGGGTTGGGGGCCGGCAGCTTGACCTTCTCGAAGACGACCTGTCGACGCGCGTCGAGGACCTTGAGCGCGAATCCGTCGAGCCGCCTGCCGAGCTCTCCGTCGGTGCGGTTGTGGACCACGATCGAGTCGATGGGGACCTCGGCGCCGAGGTCGACCTCCCACCAGGGATCCGAAATCATCTCCGCGGAGAGGGCCTGACCACCTTCCCCGAACGCGCCGCCGGTCTTGCCGTCGATCGCGCGGCTCGCCTGGCCTCCTCTGGTGGTATTCTTCTGCGTGGCCTTGCCGCGCGGAGCGACGTTGCGACCGTCGCTGAAGACCTCGACCTCCGCGAGCGTCAAGGTGCGACGCCCCGGCAGCTCCACGCGGACGATGCGCCCGTTCGTCCCCTTCCCCTCCTTCGGCGCCCCCAGGCTCGCCGGCAGGCGGTGTAACAAGGGGACGACCCGTGGATAGAGGCCCGCCCGGACCGCCGGATCCCGGATCAGCGGGATCGCCCCCAGGAAGGCTCGAAGCGTCGGCACCGAGCGATTCGCGAGGTCCCAGGCCCGGTCCGCCCGGCCATCCGCCGCGATGAGCGCCGCGAAGCCGAACTGGCGGATGATCTCCAGGTTCGCGCCGGTCGCCAGTCGCTCGACGTCGCCGCGCACGCCGGCCAGGTCGGCGGCGGGACGGCCGGCGAGGAGGGGGACGAGCTCGAGGACGACGCTCTCGCCCGGATCACCCTCGGAGCTGTCGCGGCCCCGAAGGGCGTCGATCAACGCCTTCGGCTGGCTCACGTTCGATAGCGTCGCGAGGTCGGCCAGGGCACGGCGACGGTCCTCGTCGCGGACCCCCTTGCGGAAGAGGATCTCCAGGCAGACGCCGCGGGCGTGCTTCATCTTCAAGAGGTCTTCGGTGCCGATCTTGCCGAGGAAGAACCGGGCCGCCGCGTCGCTCTTGAAGTCGATCGTCTTCCCTTCGGCCAGCCCCTTCTTCCAGTAGGGCTCCAGCGTCTTCAACGTCTCTCCGCGGGTGTAGTCGAGGTAGTAATCGGAGGGGGACCCGGACGAGATCAAGGCGACCTCCACGGCCTCCGGGTCGGTGAAGAAGCTGGCGGCGCGGACGGCTTCCAGGCGCACGCGCGGGTGCGAGTCGGCGGCCTGGGTCTTGAGCAACGCCAGCGAGTCGGAAACCCGGTCGCGCCAGTAGCACAGGACCCGGGTGGCCGCGGCGCGGGCGCGGTAGTCGGAAGAGCCGAGCAGGCTCCTCAACAGCTCCTCGTTCAAGACATCGTGGTACTGGTGGACCCAGAGGGCCTCGAGCCGATGGTGCTCGAACTCGGGGTCGTCCTTGTCCAGGGAGGCGACCCATCGGCCGAGCGCGGGGATGACCTGATCGGTGGGGCGGTCGGCCAGCTCGATCTTGTCGCGGTACCGGACGCGGTCGTCCGGGTCCTTCAGGAGGCCGAGCAATTTCTCGACCGGCTCGCCCGCGATTTTGGCGGGCTTCAAGAGGGGGCGGCCCTCATGGGTGACGCGATAGACGCGGCCGTGGATCCGGTCCCGGCTGGGGTCGCGGAGGTTGTGCTGCATGTGGCCGATGACCGGGTTCTGCCATTCCGTGAAGTAGAGCGAGCCGTCCGGCGCCATCTCGAGGTCGGTGGGCCGGAAATTCTCGTCGGTGGACGAGACGATCGGCTCGAGCTCGTCGGCGCCGAATCCGGAGCCGTCGTCGCGGAACTTGTAGCGGAGGATGCCCTGGAACCCGATGACGTTGCCCACCAGGTAGTTGCCCTGGAACTCCTCGGGGAAGTGGCGGCTGGAGAGGATCTCGGTGGCGGGGCAGGGTCGGGTCCGCTGCGCGAAGATCGGCTTCATCGCGGGGTGCTTGTCGGGGAAGTCAACGTGGCCGGAGAACGCCGCGGCGAAGTAATTGACCGCGCCAGTGCCGTCGGTCACGAAGTCCTGGCCCCAGCGGTCGAACGAGTGTCCGTGCGGGTTGGCGAACGGATAGGAGACATAGACCCCAAATTTCTGCGAGCGCGGTTCATACCGGAAGACCCCGGCGTTGGCCAGGCGGACGGGAGGGCCGTAGGGGGTCTCGACCTGGGAATGGTGGAACGTCCCCTCCTGGAAGAAGAGATCCCCTCCCGGGCCGATCCGGAAGCTGTTGGCCGCGTGGTGGGTGTCGGCCGAATCGAGGCCGCTGAGGACGTACTCGCGCGTGTCCGCCTTGTCGTCGCCGTCGGTGTCCCTGAGCAGCATCAGGTTGGGCTGCTGGGCCACCAGGACGCCGCCCCGGGCGAACTCGAAGCCCGTCGGGCAGTGCAGGTGATCGGCGAAGATGATGCGCCTGTCGGCCTTGCCGTCGCCGTCGGTGTCTTCGAGGATCAGGAGCTGATCGTTCATCTCTTCCTTCGGCTTCCAGTGCGGATAGGTGGACCAGACGGCCACCCACAAGCGTCCTTTGGTGTCGAACGCGAGCTGCACCGGATTGATCAGCTCGGGAAAATCTTCCTCCGAAGCGAACAGGTTGATGCGCAAGCCCTTGCCGACGGTCATCCGCTTGATGGACGCTTCCCCCCCGAGGAAGATGTGCTGGCCGTTCGGCCCGGCGCCGGGCTTGTTGGACTTCACCGGGATGAAGGGGGGGGTGTTGTCGTCGGAGACGGTGAGGTCGCCGCCTCCAGCGACCGCCCATATCCGCCGGTCGCGGTTCGCGGTCATCACGTCCAGGACTTGCATCTCGCGCTCGGCGACGACGCGGTTAGTCTGCCCGTCGACGAAGCGGAGGTCGGCCCGGCCGCCGAAGATCGAATAGCCGTCGACGGTCCGGTAGCGGTTGAACCAGTGGAAGTTCTTTTCCAGGACGGCTCGGCGGAGCGCCTCGAGGGCGTCGGGCTCGCGCCTGGGTGTGGGATCGCCCGCGAAGAGGGCGCGGTCGATGACCTCGGCGAGCTGGCGATTCCCCCGCTCGTTCAGGTGGATGCCGTTGATCGTGAGCGGCGCCGACGCCTTGGAGTAGAGCTCGAGTGTCGGGTGGTACAGGTCGACGAATGCGACGTGGTGCGCGCGTGCCGTCTCGGCCATGGCCGAGGTGATCGCCTCCAGTCGTCGATTGTTCTCGCGACCGTCGGGCAGCGAACGATCCCGGAGGTCTTCGTGGGCGATCGGCGAGAACAGGACGAGGCGCGGGGCGCCCTGTCCGTTGTACTTCTGGCCGAGGGTGTGCTTGAGGAAGCCGGCGAGGTCGGCCTTGGACTTGCCGAGGTCGCCGAAGGACTCGTTGTAGCCGAAGAAGGCGAAGATGACGTCGGCCTTGTTCCGGGTCAGGTGGTCATCGGGGCTGCCGAAGTCCTTCGAGCGGAGCCGGAGCGTCAGCTCGTCGCCCGAGAATCCGAGGTTGCGGACGACCAGTTCATGGAGCGGGAAGCGGCTCTGGAGGTAGGTCTCAAGCCAGCCGTCGTGCTGCATGCGGTCGGCGACGGTGTTGCCGATGATGCAGAGGTGGTCGCCCTTGCGAACTTCGAGGCGATCGGCCTCTCCCGCCCCATCGGCGGCAGGGGCGGTCGACGAGGCGGCGAGGAGGACGGTGAAGAGGAAAGGGATCAGGGCTCTCTTCGCGCGGCCGAGATCACCGGGGCGGTGCGTTGCACTCATCTTGCCAGGACTCCTCGGGGCGGGCTGAATGGTTTCGCCAGGTGCGGGGCCGATCGATCGGTGGCCACGTCGCGGGCGGCGTCGGTGCACGGCCGCACCTCCCCGGATCATCGCCAGGGACATACCGGGCTCTCGGCGAGTCCCGATCGCGGGGCGAGTGGCCTCGATCGAAGCGCATATCACGGTACAGCGGGCAGTCGATGCGACCCATTGTCCGCGCGATCCCCCGGACATTCAACCCGGGACCTCGATTGCGCGTGCGAGCGGAGGGTAGGGGGGTCGGCGCGGTCAGAAGACCTGATTGATCCCGAACCAGAGGACCGGGCCCCGGTCGGGGCCCAGGCCGATCGGCTGCGCCAGGTCGAGGCGGAGGGTGGCGCGTTCGAGGAAGGCGAAGAGCGAGGTATCCAGTCGGAGCCCGACGCCGACGCCGTGCACGACCGGGCCCCATCGGCCGCGGAGATACGACTGGCCGACGTCGTAGAAGACGGCGCCGAAGAGGTTCCGGAAGCTGACGACATGGTCGAGCGCGTCGCGGTTCATCTCGCGCCAGAGCGGCATCCGCCACTCGAATGTCGCGAGCCAGACGGCGCTGCCGGTCTCCTGGGTGAGGTCGAGCGCGCGGAGCCTGCGGCCTCCCCCCAGGCGGAAGTACGGGGAGGTGTCGGGGAAGCCGGCGCCTCCGTACATCCGGAAGGCCAGGCGGCCCTTCGCCAGGACGCCCATCGAATCGGGGAGCGAACGGACGATCCCGTACTCGGCCGTCATCCGGGCGTACGTCAGGCTCGACCCGAACGCGGTGTCGCCGTACTCGGCGGTGGCCTCGACGATGCGGCCCTCGACCGGATCCCAGTATGGGAATAGGGTGCTCATATGATACCGCGCCCCGAACGCGTTGAGCGTCCCGCGGACGGGCCGGCCGTCGTCGCCCGGCCAGAACTCATTGCCCGTCCCGAAATAGAGCTCGGCGAACCCCTGGTCGTCGATCAGGAAGCTCGACGTCTCCAGGAGCCGATAGCGGAGGAAGGCGCGGCCCCCCGAGTGGCGCCTGTCGTTGTAGAAATTGTAGAGCCCTTCCTCGTAGAAGATGCCGGTCGACCACATCGGCCCGGGGAAGTGGAACAGCGTGGCCTGCCCCCCGAAGATCGCCTCGTTGAGCGCCGGCTCGACGCCGGCCCAGGCCGTGACCTGCCACCGGTCGAGCCGCTGGAGCCCGACCTTGAATCCCCCCCGCGCATATTGGTCGATGAACGGCCCGGCGACGACCGAGACCCGGTCGTGCGCCTGGAATTGCGACGACTCGTCGAGCGGGGTCATCAGCGGGGTGAACCGCCAGGCCACCTCGGTCTTCCAGCGGTTGTTGTCCGGCACCGCGTCGAGCAGTGCGTGGTCGGGATCGACGACGACTTGCGACGGCGCCTCGGGGGCATGCACCCGGACGAGCCAGCCTCCGTCTCGCCTGGAAACCCTGGCGCCAGGGACGTCGTAATCGCCCCTCTCGGGCCAGATCGGGACCCGGAGGTCGGTCGTGCCGCACCGGCAGAGGACCACCGTCGGCTCGACCATCTTCCCGTGCTGCCTGAGCTCGATCGAGACCTCGCGCCCCCCGCCCTCGGCGCCGTCGGGCGCGACCTCGACGCGCCCCACCGACCAGTCGGTCTCCGCGTGGTCGACGAGCCAGCCGTCGAGGAAGGCCGCCCAGTCATAGCCCGGATCGAAGGCGGCCAGCTCGCGCTTGAGGTCGGCAAACCGGAAGGTCTTGTAGGCGTAGTCGCGGTAAATCCCCCGGAAGAAGGCGAAGAAGCGATCGGGGCCGAGCCGGTTGTGGATCATCCCCACGACCTTGCCCCCGCGGTCGTAGGCCAGGCTGAACAGCGAGTTCAGGTCGCCCATCGCCTTGAGGTCCTGGATCACCGGCCCGGTGTAGCCCCGCGCCCGCCACCCATAATAGCCGGCCAGGCGCAGGTCCTCGCGGCCGATCGTCGGGAGCCAGGTCAGGCCGCGTGGCCAGACGATCAGCGGGGCATTATGCCCGTATTTCTCGTCCAGCCGGAGCGCGGTGAAGCAGTTGACCAGGCCCGCGTCCATGAAGGTCTCGGCGTATCCGTCGCTGCCGACGACATTCCAGAACCACTGGTGACAGGCCTCGTGCGTGACCAGGTGGTCGAGGTAGCGCGTCCCCGCCGCAGGGAGCCGCATGACCCGGTCGTCGAGCAGGACCAGCCCCGAGCATTCATTGCCGTTCCAGCCGAAGAACGCGGGGGCGATCTCGAACTCGTCGTCGAAGTAGGGCCCGAACCACCGTTCGTAGAGCGGGATGACCTCGGCGGCGTAGCGGAGGATGGCCTCGGGGTTGTCGCCGTGCTCGGGGAAGCCCAGGACCCGGACGGTCTTCGAGCCGACCTGGCGCTCGTGGGCCTCGAACCGTTCGGAGCAGACCAGGGCGAAATCGCGCGCCGGGCTCGCCACGATCGACACGACCTGGCGCCCCGGTCCGCCCTCGTCCCTCCGCGTGATCCGGCCCGACGAGGCGACGACCTGGCCCTCGGGGAGGTCGAAGCGGACCGTGTAATGCCCCGCCTCCTGGTGCCAGGGCTGATGCCACGGGACGAACGGGGTCCGCTCCCACCCCCGGTCGTCGTGGTGGGCGAGCACGGGATACCAGTTCATCAGGTAGGTGACGCCGTCGTGGTGCCCCCAGCGTCCCCAGTAGTCGGGGAGCTCGAGCGTGAACGCGAGCTCGGCCTCGATCGAGTCTCCCGGGGCCACCGTCCGCTCTAAAGGGACGATCATCACCGTATCGACGTCCGGGTCGAACACGATCGGGGCCGCCCGCCCCGCGACGCGGACCTCGGCGACCGCCATCCGCCTCCCCCGCCGGTCCATGGCCTCGTCGGGGCTGAGCCGGAGCACTTCGAGCGTCCTGGACAGGGCCGCCCGGTCGCCGTCCTGCACCCGATAGCGTGGATAGACGTGGAAGACCAGCTCGCGGACCGCGACCGCGGAACGGTTGGTGAATCGCACCCGCTCCCGCGCGACCACCTTCCTCGCCTCCAGGTCGAGTCGCGCGTCTATCTCGTATCGAGGCAAGCCGGCCGGGGCGGCAGGGCGCGGGCCCTCCGTCGGACGCCCCATGGCGTGATCATCCGCCAATGCAGCCCGCCCGGTCAGCAGTCCCACGCCGAGGAGTATCCGAGCGATCCGTCGCATCGTGGAAGTTGGAGCCTCCCACATCCCTGGAAGAGCAATCCTCGGCCGGCGCGTAACCCCGCGCCAGGCACCGGTCTTGCGGCGTGCATGCTAGGAGATATCGTCCCGAGGGACTACCCCAGATGGACCGCCGACGCTCGTCGCGACCCATTCACCCGAAGCTCCTCTAACGTTCGTCAGAATGCCGGCAGCAAGGGACGCCGACCTCATGACGTCTGCTAGCCCCCGGGCAATCAATGCCTCGGGAACTTCAGGCCCTACCGGCTTTCCCCTTCAACGACCGATCCTACGCCCTTCGGCATTCATGGCCCGATCGCCGCGCTTGCGGTCGCGTGTGGATTCACTGGAGGCTTATTCGACCGGGCCTCTCGAAAATGTGAGGAAGATGGGGCTGGTTTTCTTCATCGTTCGACGTAGAGCCCTCGAAGGGGGTGGTCGCGACGGGGACATGGCGGCGTTACAATTCACACACACTGAGAAACGGCGAGATCGGCGGGCCTGTCAAGCCGGCCCTTCGTTGTCGGGTTTCCGGCCTTTCGTCACCCCCCTGGTACTCACAACTCTGCCCCGCGTCCCACGACCGACCGGAGGTTTCACGGTGAAACGCCGACTCTTGCTGCTCGCGCTTTTTTTGATGACATACGGTTGCTCTGGAGGTGAGGGCAACCTTAACGACCCCCCGAAGCGGGTGCCGATCAAGGGGACGGTCCGGCTGGACGGCAAGCCCCTCACCGGTGCCGTGGTGGTCTTTTTACCCTCGGAAGACGGCAAGGGCACCCTGACCCAGGGCGAGACGGGCGAGGATGGGACTTACGAGTTGCTGTACATGGCCCAGCCGGGCGGGACTGCTCCGGGCCGGTACAGAGTCATCATCAGTTATCTTGTCGCGCCGGACGGCACTCCCCAGGGTCTCGGCCCCCGCAGTTCCATGACGCCGACGGAGAGCTTTCTGAAGTCGAAGGAACTGCTACCGACAAAATATAGCGACCCGACTCGGTCAGAATTGACGGCCGTCGTGTCCGACGCCGGAGGCACGATTAACCATGATCTGATCGGCCCGCTCGCGCCGCCATCGCCCGAGCCGGCCACGGGTGCGGGGCAGCCTTTGGACGGTAGCCTGCCCCCGTCGAATGCCAAGCAAGCCGCGCCGCCCGCCTGACCAACGCTGCCCGTATGCTCGAATCTCGATAGTTCGCAAAGTCGTATGGGATGCGCCCCTCTCCGATCCTCTGACGGTGTCCCTCCGACCTGGCGGCCGTAGTGAAAGTGAGTGCTTGAAGTTTCTGCCCAGAGGGACATGAACCACCTTCGACAACCTGTCTCAATTCTCGAAGTCAGCCTATCATTGATGCGTTAGTGCCCAAAAAATTGGCGTACCGTCCTGAGATTTATTGTGAAAGTGTTACTGCTTGTGTCGTTAGCAGTTGCGGTGTTATCATAAATCGGCGACACGCTCATTCTCATGCATTGTTCGCGATCTTTGAACGCAACCGAGAAGGGCCCCACCATGAATTCCGCTGCTGCGCGTTCTCGAGGTTTCACGCTGATCGAGCTCCTAGTCGTGATCGCGATCATCGCGGTCCTGATCGGCCTGCTCCTGCCGGCCGTCCAGGCGGCGAGAGAGGCGGCCAGGCGCTCGCAGTGCGTCAACAATCTGAAACAAATCGGCCTGGCGATGCACAACTATGAGAGCACAAACAGTGCATTCCCGCCGGCCAAAATCTACTCCGCCGGAACCACGACGAACCCTCCTGCAACCAACGACCCGGGGGGCATCGGGTTGGTGCTCAACACCACGGCGCATACGATGATCCTGAATTATCTGGAACAGACGGCGATGGCGAATGCCTACAATTTCTCGCTTCCTTCGAGTCCCGCCCTCAACGCGGCCCCCAACATGACCGTGGTCGGTGGCGCGTCCTCGTATCTGGCGAACACCACGGTCACCTCGAACGCCCTCTCCGTTTTCGTCTGCCCGTCGGACGGCACGCCAGTCCCGTATACTGCCGCGACTGGGGCCTATGCCGGCTCGAACGCCGCACGGACGAGTTACCCGCTCTGCGCCGCCTGGTATTACGAGACCTACCGGGCCAGATTTTGGACTGGAGGACGACCGCGCGACGAAGGGTTGTTTTCGGGGACCGACTGGTCGAACACGATCGCCTCCGTGAGCGATGGCATGAGCAACACATGCATGGCGGGCGAGTCCCCATTCATCAAATTCAGCGTTGCCTACGGGCCCTACTGGGGACAGGGGTTGTGGACCTCGACCCACGGCATGGTCTACCCGATCACCAACGGGACTTCGGTCGAGACTCGCCCCAACGGGGTCGCGCTGCCGGGCCGGAGTCCCCTGGGCGCCGCAGGCAACCCGCGAAATCTGCAGTATGCCTGGACGATGGGGAGCAAGCACCCGGGCGGTTTGAACATGCTGTTCGCCGACGGCAGCATCCGGTTCGTCAAGAGCACGATCAATCTCGCGACGTGGTTCGCGCTGCAGACGATCCACAACGGCGAGATCGTCAGCGCCGATGCGTTCTGATCGCCCTCCGCCAAGATTCAATCCGCGGCCGCCGATCCTCCATCGGGCCGGTGGCCCTTCCTCATCGCTGGTCCCTAGGACGAGTGTCAAAACGATGAAGATTCGAGCACTGTTGGCGGCCGTGGGGGGGGCGTTGTTTTTGACCGGTTGCGGTGACGGCCTGAACCTCGTCTCCGTCCGAGGGGTGGTGACCCTCAATTCCAAACCCTTGGAAGGGGGCCAGGTCCTCTTCATGCCCGACGCCTCGAACTCGGACGGGCAGCCGGGGAGCGACCTCACCGGACCGGAAGGCAACTACTTGGCGAGGACCAACGGTCGCTCGGGGCTCGCGCCCGGAAAGTACCGCGTCGTGATCACGAAGTCGCTGTTCGATAAGGCGAAGACTCCAGAGTGGTTCAAAGACGACCCTTCCATGGCCGAGTTATCCTTCTACGGGCCGGCCGGCCCGAAAAAGGGCCTCGACATCATCGAGGGCGAATTCACCGCCGATGTCCCCCCGGAGGGCGGGACGTTCGACTTCGATGTCAAGGCAAAAGCGTCTGCAGCATCCAAGGCGACCGCGGGCTGAACCCGGAAGGCAGAGCACCCGGCCCAAACCGACATCCCTGCCGCCGACGGCGGATCGATGGTCGCCCGGAGTCCGGCGGGCCCGCCTCGGGTCGAAGCCTCTCGGGGAAGCGGATGGCCCTCAATATCGATCGGGGGGGGCGTGATGGTTTATTACGCCCGACCGATCCGGTGGAAACCCGGGGTCCAGGACATCATCATCTCGACCGTGCATGCCCTCGTGCCCGACGAATTCCGGGCGAGGCCGGAGGCCACCCCGAGGGGCACCCCGGCCTCTCGGTGACCGTTACCTCAGGCCGACCGCCCGGTCAGGTCTTGATCGAGTCCCAGCGGAGGACGGCCAGGGTCCCGAAGCCGATCAGCGGGATCCAGGCCGCCAGTTCGGGTGACAGGATGTCGTTGGTGCCGAGGTAGTGCGACATGAAGACGACGGCATAGAAGACGCCCGAGAGGCCGAGCGAGAGCGCGAGGTTGATGAACATGTTGCCCCCGGCCCCGCCAAGGACGATCGGCAGGCTCAGGAACATCAGGGTCAGGCTCAGGAGCGAGCGGAGGATGCGGCCGTGGAGGAACACGGCGATTTCCATGCGTTCGGAGCTGTGGGCGGGCTCGGAGAGGCTGTGCATCAGGTCCGCCGTGGAGGCGAACTGATACCACTGCCGGCTCCGCGAGACCGCCTGGAACGTCAGGTCGGACTTGAGGAAATACGTCTCGCCCTCCAGGGCGCCCGGGTCACCGACGGGCGGCGGGAACCCCTTCGAGTCGTCGAGGCGGACGAGCAAGTCGGTCTTCAGCGGCTCGTCGGATCCGGGGTCTTTGAGGGAGATCCGGGTCCCTCGGAGCAGCCATCCGCCCTTCATAGGAGCCCTCGAATTCCCCGGGCCAATGTAGCACGCCTGCTTGGCCTGGAGCTCGCGCATGAAGCCCAGGATATCGACCGGCAGCGTGGCGTTGAAGTTGAGGATGGTCCGCGACGCCCGGTCGGCCGTCTTGCCGGAAATTTCGATGCCGTTGGAGTCCACGTTGCTGTAGACCGGCACCTTGCGCCGGCCGTCGTCGTCGGGTCCCTTCTGCAACTCCTCGGCGACCCCCGGGAGGATCAGCTCCTGGTTGGCCACCGCCAGCCCGCAGACCAGCACGGCCGAGATGAAGACCGGCCGGATGACGCGGTACGTGCTGATGCCGGCGGACAGCATGGCGATCAGCTCGTTGTTCTTCTGCATCCAGGTGACCGTGAAGATCGCGGCCATCATGCTGATGATGCCGCAGAGCTGGTCGTAAAAGAGGCTGAGGCGGAGCACGTAGAACTGCCCCATCACCCGGAAGAGCTGGAGGATCCCGTCGCTGCGCTCGGTGAACTCGTCGAGGTTGGTGAACGCGTGGATGACCACGTAGAGCCCCACGAGCGCGACGAAGCAGATGATGTAGGCCTTGAGGAAGGCCCAGTAACGCTCGCGATCCAGGATACGCATCGTCGGCCCCTCTCCGGAACTCACTCGGAACGGACTCGGGAGACACTCGGCGGTCGTCCGGGCCCCTCCCCTCGGGGGGATGGCCCGGGCGGAGGTCTCCGATCAGTGCTTCATGATGGGATGCCAGACGAACCCCGCGAGCACCGCCAGGGCCGAGTTGCCGACCCAGAGCGCGACCGTCGGGTTGATGATCCCCTCCTTGCCCATGTTGATGCCGAAGAGGGTCAGCGGGTAATACACGATGATGATCGGCAAGAAGCACGTGATGAAGGCGCTCAGGAAGTCCCGGCGGGCGAACAGGATGCCCACCGGCGCGCCCAAAAGGACGAAGAAGAAGCTGCCGAAGGAGAGGGCGACCCGCATCTGCTTCTCGGTCTCATACTCGAAGGATTTCTGCTCCCAGCGTCGGTAATCGGTGAACGCACTCTGGAACTGCTTCCAGTTCACCCGCTCGATGCGCCCCGAGGCGATCCAGAGCCCCGCATCGATCGCCCGCCGTTTGCGTTCCTTGGCGATGAGGGAACGGAACTTGGCCTGCTCGGCATCCAGCTCGGCGGTGGTCCATTCCTGGACCTTCTTGAGGGCGTTGGGATTTCCCTTGTCCGGCAAGGGCATCCTCAAGACTTGGTCATTGATGAGAAAGGTGTTGGACTGCTTGCCGTGGGTCTGGCTCTCCGCGTCGACCAGGTGGACGAGCGCCTCCCCCTTCTTGCTGTCGAAGGTGATGGTCGCCCTCTTGGCCATGACGATGAGGTCGAACTCATTCGGGTCATCCGCCGGCCTGGTCGGGGCCACCTTCCCGGCCTGGCCCTCCGGCTCGGGGGCGGCGGGAGTCCTGGCCCCCTTGGACGTGCGGTGCTTGAAGGTGGCGCCGATCAAGGTCTTGCCCTCGACGTCGCGGACCGTGATCAGGAAGGGCCAGTTGGGGCGATCGAGCTCGCCATGCTTCTTGAGGACCTTGTAGAACATCTCCTCCATGTCCTTGAAGATCGCCTGCTTGGCCAGGTGATTGGCGCGTGGGATCGGGGCGCCGCTCAGGTAGATGAGCAGGACGCTCAGGCAGAGGCCGAACAGGATCGCCGGCCAGAGGAGCGTCCAGGCGCTGAGGCCGGCGGTCTTGACGGCGACGACCTCGTTGTCGGACGCCATCCGGCCGTAGACGACCGTCACGGCGAAGAGGAGCGACACCGGGATCGTATAGGGGAGGCTGCTCGGGATGACGTACGGGACGAGCCGGGAGATGTCCTGGGGCGAGAGGCCCATCCGGGAGGCCTCGGTCATGACCACGATCAGGACGAAGACGGCGGTGATGGTCAGCAAGGCCAGCGCGAAGGCGCGGACCACCTCTCCCATCACGTAGCGCTGCAAGATTCCCCACGACAACGGCGTTTCCCCCTTCGCGTCCATGTCCCAGGAGAAGCCCCGGTCGCCGGACGGCCGAATCGTTCGGCCGCGCGGAAGGTTCAGGCGACGGGATCGAGGCAAGCGGTCATCGCGGCGGCCAGGCGACGGGCCCCTTCGTCGAGGTCGGCCTCGCCGGGGACTCCGAAGCAGAGGCGAGCATGTCGGGTCGGGATCGGCCCTGGGGTCTCGGCGAAGGCGAAGGCTCCCGGGACGTAGAGAACCCCCTCGGCCAGGCAGCGCGCGAAGAGCGGGCCGTCGGGGCCCGTGTCGATCCCCTCCGGCGCCGACAGCCAGACGAAAAGCCCCCCCGAAGGACGAGTCCAAGATACGTCTTCGAGCGGGGCGAAATGACGCTCGAGCGCCCCGAGCATCATGTCGCGTTTGCGCCGATAGAGCGTCACGAGCCCCTCGACGTGCCGGTCGTAACTGCCGTCGGCCATCAGATGTTCGAGGATTTGCTGGTTGAAATTCGACGTCCCGAAATCATGGTTCCCCTTCAGCCTCAGGACCGGGTCGACCAGCGCCTCGGGGAGGATGCCGTAGCCCGTCTTCAGGCCGGGGCTGAGCGTCTTGCTGAAGGTCCGGGCCAGGATCACCGTGTCTCCGTGTTCGTCGTGGCTCCAGACGCTCGGAGGCTCGACCTCGGCGAAGCTCAACCCGCGATAGGCCGCGTCCTCGAGGATGAAGATCCGCCCCTCCTTCGACCACCGCCGGGCGAGCTCCACCAGCGGCCCCCGGCGCCCTTCCGCAAGGCTATTCCCAGTCGGGTTGGCGTGCTCGCTGACGGTGTAGATTAGCTTGACCCGATCGAGCAGCCCCTGTGCCTCGAGGTCGGCAAGGGTCCGCTCCAGGGCGTCGAGCCGGAGCCCCTCAGAGTCGGTCTCGATCCCGATCGCGCGGGCCCCTCGCGTCTCCAGCACCCCCAGGAAGACGAAGTAGGTCGGCGACTCCACCAGGACGATGTCGCCGGGGTCGAGAAGCACCTCGGCAACCAGGTAGAGCAGTTGCGCCGAGCCGGTGGTGACGACCATGCGCGACGTCACGTCCCGGAACGTCCCGGCGGGGACGCCCTCGTTCCGCTCGAGCTGGGCGGCGAGCCGTCGGCGGAGACCGGCATCGCCTCGGGTCGTCCCGTATTGCAAGGCCCTTCGCCCTTCGAGTGGATCGCCCAGGATCGCCGCGACGGCACGCGCCGTCGCCTCGACGGGCAACGAGTCCTGGTCCACGAACCCTGCCGCCAGCGAGATCAGGCCGGGATTGGCCAGGGCCGTCTGCATCAAGCTGCTGATCGCCGGTGGCGTCGTCCGAATAGATGCCGTGCTGAGATCGATCCGAGGTGTCATGGAAAACGAGCCGAAGGGTGTAGGCGCGAGTGGCCGGAGGTCTATGGGTACTCTAGCGATCGCCGCCAACGCGTCAAGCTCGGTCAGCGGGCACGGGGCGAGTCTCCCCGTGAGACACGAGGCGCGGGAGAGGGGTTCGCACCCCGGGTTTCGGCCCACAACTGTTCGTCGTGGGGGTCACGCGTCCCCGCCGCGCAAGCCCGCAAGAGCGTGGCGGTCGGGTCTGCCGCATATCGTTCAGGCGCACGAGGGGAGAGGACCCGATTGTAGAGGAGAGTGACCGACGCCTTGGGCCGATACCCGCGATGGCGCTCGATCTCCTGGAGGATCTCGGCCAGCGGGCGCCCCTGGACGACGAAGCGGTAGATGCCCATCCAGGCGGGCGTACGGTCCATGCAGCCGTGGCAATGGACGAGGATCGGCCAGGAGTCGGGGTCTCGCGCCAGTCGCAGGGTCTCGTCGAGGAACGCGTCGGAAGAGGCGGCCCCACCCGGGCTTTCCACATACCGGATGCCGTGCTCGCGGGCGAACCGGACCTCGTCGGGATGCAGCGGATGCCGGAGCGGCGGATCCTCGGGGAAAAGGTTGATGATGGTCTTGAAACGATGCCGCTCGTGTGCGACCTCGAGCCCGCGAGTCGTCGGCATGGCGCTCATGAAGATGCGCCCCGGCTCGACGACCCGGAGCCGTTCCAGAGGGCGGTGATACCAGGTCAGCCAGACCCCACCCGCCACCAGGACCAACCAGGCCGAAGCGCCCCCGAAAGCGCCCCCGAAGGCCGCCCGCCGCGACCGCTCGCCGAGCGGGGGCATCGCCCGGATGAGGGCCAGGTCGAAGGCCGCGATCCCGCAGACCCAGGCCCATCGAGGCCAGTACCCGACCGGTTCGACCCCCGGGATGTCGAGCTGCCGGGATGCGGTCAGGACGAGTGCGGCGACCAGAAGTGCCACCACCCCCGGACTTCGCCAGCGAAACCCCTCATCGAAACGACCGCGTCGGGCCATCCAGAGGGAGACCGCGACGAGACTCGCGAGCCCCAGGGCGGCCGAGGCCAGGGACATCCGGAGAATGGCGGGCGCATCGGGGTTGAAGACGGAACGCCAGCCGAGGCCATGCCAGCCGTCGAATGTCGGTCCAGGCGTGACCGAGTGCCAGAACGCCGCCAACCCCAGCCCGAGCGCCGCCAGCCAGGGAGTTCCTCCCCTCTCCTCGCGGGAGAGGGTGCCCGAAGGGCGGGTGTGGGGCTTTGTCTTCGACCAAGGGACCGCCCAGGCGGTCCCCCGCCTCCGATGGAGCCCGGCCAGCGCCAGGACGATCCCCACCGCCGAGGCGTAGATCGCGACGCGGTCGATCGTGTCCCCCGGTTCGGCTAGGCGATAGGCCGGCGGGGGCATTCGACTGAACGTCGGCCGGCTCACGCCCGGGAACTCGGCATCGCGATCGACGGGGAAGACGACCACGTGCCATACCGCGGGCACGACCAGGGCGCCCAGGACAAGCCACGGCCAGAGGACGGCGAATCTCCGTCGCCAGCCTCCGAGATACCGAGTAAGCATTACAACTCCCGAAGGGGACGGGGACAGGGTGGCCGTCGACTGCCCCCGCTCCTGCCCCGACCTCGCAGACGCGGGCAAGGAGAGGGAGCGTCGTGCTCTCAAGCCGCCAGGTCGTCCAGCTCGGGCCAGAAAAAGTATTCGTTGCTGTTGGCGGGATGGAGCCGCACCTGGTCTTCGAGCGAACGGAGAAACTCCTGGACAAAGCCGAGGGCACGGCCGGACCTGGGGACGTCGGAGGGGACGTGGAAACGGGGGCGGAACTCCACGTGATAGGTCCCCTCCTTCTGCATCTGGCAGAAGACGGGGACGACCGGGGCGCCGGTCAAGGCCGCCAGGCTGACCCATGTGGCCGAGAAGTTGTACGTGCGACCTAGGAAAGTGGCGGGTTGGGTGTGCTGGCCCGACCATCGGACGTCGCCGGCGAGGTTGACGATCATCCCGGCCCCGAGGACCCTGGAGGCACGCAGGATCGAACTGGCGGAACCGGCGGGGTCGCCCTTGCGCGAGATGAAGAGCTTGCTCTGGCCAAGCGGTCCGTCGGTCTCGAAATGTCGGGAGAGGAACCTGGAGACGTGCCGGGGTCGTTCCATGTAGTATCGGAGCGAGTAGCCCTCGCGGACGAGCCAGTGCGAAGGCAGGAGGTGCGCGCCGTAATGGCTCCCCAGGAGGATGACCCCCTTGCGGATGCCCAGGGCCTCGTCGAGGTGCTCGCGTCCGGTGACGAGGAACATGGGCGCCGCGCGGTGGTCGGAGACGCCGTCCAGGAGAAGGTCGCGGGTCCGCCAGCGGACCTGGTTTCCCGCCAGGTCCCGGCTCACCGCCGGGACGTCCCACACGCAGCCGAGCTGATCGCCACCACGCGCCACCGCGGCGTCGTAGGAGGCGCGGAGGCGGCCGAGCAGGGAGTATTCCGCATGGCCGATCCGCGCGATCATCCGCGACGCGACGGGCAACGGCAAGGCGCGGAGGATCGGCAAGATCGCACGCAACAGGCCCTTGCGCACACTGAGCCAACGCCGCACCATGTGGGACTCCCTTCCCCTGAGGACTTCCGTGACGAGCACCGCCTGGCTCATGCCGCCGCCGCGCCGCGATGCCGGGCCACATACTGCGCCAGGTCCGCCACCCGTCGCAGGCTCGGCACATCATCGTCGTTGATGGCCACGTCGAAATGATCCTGGATTTTCAGGAAGATCCCCACCAGGTCGAGCGAGTCGATGGCCAAGTCTTCGACCAGGAGGGAATCGCCGGTGATCGCCACCTCGGGCGGGATGCGGGCCACGAACCGCACGGAGTCGGCAATGTCGGCCAGGAGGGTCGAGTCTGTCATGGCTTCCATCTCCGCAGGATGAGGGCGTTATTGGTACCGCCGAAACCAAAAGAAGCACTGAGAACCGTCTCGAGCGCCGCCGTACGGGCCTCTCGAGGGACATAATCGAGGTCGAGGTCGGGGTCGGGCTGATGGTTGATCGTGGGAGGAATGATCCCTTCGCGAAGGGCACGCACGCAGACGGCCACCTCGATTGCCGATGCGGCACCAAGGCTGTGTCCCAGGGCCCCCTTGACCGAGCTGACCGGCATTTTCCGGGCATGGTCGCCGAAGATTTCCTTCACGACGTGCGTCTCGACGCGGTCGTTGACCACGGTGCTGGTCCCGTGCGCATTGTAGTAATCGATCTCATCCGGGCGGACGCACGAACGCTCCAGTGCCAGGCCCAGGCAGCGGACGATCCGCTCGCCGTGGGGCATCGCCATGTGATGGCCGTCCGTATTCAAGGACCAGCCGACGAGCTCGGCCTGCACCTCCAGCCCCAGGCGAAGTGCGGCCGACTCGGTGGCCAGGGCGATCATCCCGGCCCCTTCAGAGAGGACGAATCCGGCCCGGTCGACGCTGAAAGGTCGGCTCGCCTGGGCCGGGTCCTCCGCGGAACGGTCCTCCGGCTTGCGACCCAGGAGCGCCTTCATGGTGGCGAAGCCGTTCACGATCGGTGGAGAGAATGCACTCTCGCCGGCCCCACAAAGCGCGAGGTCGGCCTCGCCGGAGCGGAGGAACATCGCGGCCAGGGCGACGGAATGCCCCCCCGAAGCACACGCGTTCGCCGGCGCGACGCTCGGCCCATAAAGCCCAAGATGCTGCGCGATCTGTCCGGCAATCTGATTGATGATGAGGCCGGGGACGAGATAAGGGCTCGTCGCTAATCCTCGACGTTTGACCTGCCGAGCCATCTCGGCATCGAGCAGGTCGTGCCCGCCGAAGGCCGAGCCCACCACCACCGCGACCCGATCGGGGTCGAAGCCCGCGCCGACCAGCGAGGCATCCGCCCAGGCACCCCGTGCGGCGGCCATCGCGAGGTGAATCGAGCGCGCCCCCAGCCGGGCCACCGCCGGGTCTTCCGTCGCGGTCCCGGGTCCGAAATCCTCGACGATTCCCGCGATGTCCTGGAGATATTGTTCTGGACCGAGTGAGGCGTGCCGACGAATCCCCGACCGGCCAGCGATCAGGCCGTCCCAGGTCGCATCCATATCGCGCCCGAGGCAGGTGACGGCCGCATGCCCGACCACGACTATCCGCTCCGGCATCCGGGCCTCCTCCACCCATCCGCTGGCGTTCCGAGATTCTCACGACCGCCGTGCCGAGGCGAGCGAACTCCGCGCTCTCATTGTCTATCGGCAATCCGGATCGGGTACTAGAGTATCTTGCCCGATTTTACCTCCTTGACCCGAACTCTCTCGACATGATAAGGGAACGTGGGTTTGCGAGACGATCGACCATGACGCGCCGGAAGCATCTCTCATGCAGATTGCGAAATATACCCTGGAGCCCGACGCACTACCTCGGGTGGGGCTGATCGACGGCGACCGGATTATCGAGCTCGCCGCGGGTGCGGCTTGCTGGAGCGCCTTGCTCCATGCCGAGGACGTCTCAGGGCAGGTCAAGGCACGGCTTGGTCGTGCGCATGCGGGCACTCCGCTCGAGACGGTCCAGCTACTCGCTCCCCTGGACGACCACGAGGTCTGGGGGGCGGGGGTCACGTACGAGCGGAGCAAGCAGGCCCGCCAGGAGGAGTCGGAGTCGGGTGGGTCGTTCTACGACGCGGTCTATCGCGCCGAGCGGCCCGAGCTCTTCTTCAAGGCGACTCCCAGCCGGGTCGCAGGCCCCGGCGTGCCGGTGCGGGTCCGGGCGGACACGCGATGGTGCGTCCCGGAGCCCGAACTGGCGGTGGTGCTCTCGCCCCGGTTGCAAATCGTCGGTTTCACGATCGGCAACGACGTGAGTGCCCGCGACATCGAAGGGGAGAATCCCCTGTATCTGCCCCAGGCCAAGGTCTACGACGCCTGCTGTGCCTTGGGGCCGTGGGTCACCCTGGCGGCGGACATGCCCCCGCTGCGCGAGGTGGAGATCCGCCTGGTGATCGATCGCGACGGGCGGGCCGTGTTCGAGGGGGGCACCTCGGTCGGCCGGATGGCTCGGCGGCTTGACGACCTGATCGCCTGGCTCGGACGGGACAACCGCTTCCCGAACGGGGTCGTCCTCCTGACCGGCACGGGCGTCGTCCCCCCGGACGATTTCAGCCTCCGTCGCGGGGACATCGTCAAGATCACCGTGGATGGGATCGGCACCCTGACCAATCCGGTCGTCCAGGATGTCCCCGCTTGATCGAGGCCGTTCTGCCCGTCGGAGAGTGGACAGGCCGGGGAAAAAACGAAGGCCGTCTCCCCGAGACGGGGAGTACGGCCGATGGTCACGAATCCCGAAGGAGATGACGAAGAGTCACTTGGGCGTGTCGGTCTTCGGCTCGTCGACTTTCGGGAGGTCGGCCGGAGGCGCGTCGGCCTTAGGAGCGGGGTCGGTGGCGGGAGGATCGATGGGCTCCGCCGGGGTCGTCACGGGAGGGGTCAACGGTGCCGTGCTGCCCGGGTCCGGAGTCGTCGGCGGCATCGTCGACGGGGTCGTCGGCGGCATCGCCGGACCAGGATCCGTCGGCGCGGCGGTGTCCGTCGGGGCCTCTTCCGTGTTGCAACCGCCGAGCAACCCGAGTGTCAGGGCCATACCCGCAAAAGCCGACCAAGTCTTGTGGGAGAACTTCACCGATAGACTCCTTCGTTAACACCCGGTGGCCGGTGGCCGTCCAAATGGTGTGGAATTCCGGATCTCAAAACACTCCGGGCCCGTGCGTCGACAGAAACGACACGGGAAGACAACCCACACGTCCACCATGAGATTGGGCGGATTATATCCGGGGCCCGGGTGGTACGCAATCAAAAACCTCGGACCTTAACTCCTTCGGGTGCGCCATCGGATTCTGGCGTCTCGCCCGAGTTGCGGTTATAAGGCGGGTCGTCTTATCGGCGGAGTGAACCTTCCAGGACGATGCCCCATGCTCCCTTCGGATCTCGATCGCCTCACCCCGT
>JAABUS010004111.1_pt1 | contig 21781 bp, 1 predicted proteins | sample 5560161 | NCBI WGS metagenome assembly JAABUS01 (sample SAMN10711885, study PRJNA513376) | rock metagenome | isolation source: Antarctica rocks | place: Antarctica: Victoria Land, Trio Nunatak nord | collected 2016-01-04
CCTCGAACATCGCTGACGCCAGCGCGGACAGTTCGATCGGATCACCCAATTCGGTGCCAGTGCCATGCGCCTCGACGTAGCCGACCGACGCACGGTCGACCCCAGCTCGCCGGAGCACGTCGGTGATCAGGCTGGCCTGGGCTTTGGGATTAGGAACGGTATAGCCGTTGGTGCGCCCGCCGGCGTTCGTCGACGAGGCCACGACCACCGCGAGCACTGTGTCGCCATCGCGTTCGGCATCGGCGAGGTCCTTCAACAACACCGCACCGACGCCCTCGCCTGGCACAAACCCGTCCGCGTGCTCGTCGAACACCTTGCAGCGGCCGTCTGCGGCGAGCATGTTCCGCCCGTCCAACGCCCGCAAATGGGCCGGGTGCAGTATCAGATTCACCCCGCCAGCTATAGCCATTGTGCATTCACCGCGCCGAATGCTCTCGCACGCCAGATGCACCGAGAGCAACGAGGACGAGCAGGCGGAGTCGACGGCGAAGCTTGGACCCTGCAGATCCAGCACGTAGGACACCCGGTTCGCGATCGACCAGGATGCCGAATGTGCGGTCGGGTAATACCCGTGCGCCCATTGGGTGGCGGCCAATTGCCCGTACGAGTGGTACATCGAGCCGACAAACACCCCCGTCTCGGCACACCGGGTGTCCTCAGCGAGGTACCCGGCCCGGTCCAGCAAGTGCCATGAAGTCTCCAGAAACAACCGCTCCTGCGGGTCGATGTCTTCGGCATCGCGCGGCAGTATGCCGAAGAAGCCCGCGTCGAATTGGTCAATGCCGTCGAGGAATCCGCCCCAGCGCCCGGTGCGGCTGCCATCCGTCGCGATGGCCGCATGCTCACGCCAGTCCCAGCGCTCGGTGGCCACCTCGGTGATGCCCGTGCGGCCTTCGGCCAACAACCGCCAGAACGACTCGATGTCAGCCGCCCCCGGGTACCGGCCTTCGACACCGATCACCGCGATCCGGGTCCCGCGAGCCGGGCTAGCGTCGGCAGGCATTCGGTCGGCCGGCGTTTGGTCGGCTGCTACCGTCTTGGCTGCCCCGGCCACAGCGGGTTCTCTCAGCGCGGTAGTAACCCGCTCGGCCCGGTCGGCCAGTAGCCAGTCCGCGACCTGGAGGATCGTGAGGTTCTCGAACAGCAAAGTCGCTGGCAGCTCGCCGAAGTCCGAGCCTAGTTCGTCGATGATGGTCAGGCTGATCAAGGAGTCCACGCCGTACTGGTCGAAGGTCGCCGACTCGTCCAAGTCGTCGGGATGTGAGCGCAAGACTTGGCCGAACACATCCCGGAGGTGGTCGGCGACTCGGATCCGGTCTACCGGGCGGCCCTGTTCGACGGGTGCTTGCGCGGCGGGCACCGTTGCGAGCGAGGCCAGCCGTCCGGCCAACACCGCTTGGTCCATCTGCTCCGCCGGCACCCCGGGCAACCCGACTGCCGGCTCTGTGATGAAGCCTGCCTCGTCGAGCTCACGCCGCCATTGGGCAACCGACAGCAGCGGGCCGCCGGGCAGCCGCCGGTCAGCGTCGAGGAACTTCCACCAGCCAGGCGTCAGGCCGAAGGTGAGCGTGACGAACGGCGAGATTCCGGTGGCTTCGTTGATAATCAGCGTCCCATTCGGCCGCAGCAGCATCCGGACGTGGTTGAGGGTCCTGGCCATCGACTCGGTGGCGTGCAGGACGTTGGTGGCGATGACGACGTCGGCGCTGCCGCGCTGCTCCGGTGCGGGCTCGGCCCCGATATCGAGGATTTCAAACCGCACCTCAGGCCGATCGCCAAAAGCGGCCTCGCCGCGGCGCAGGAACTGCTGAGATACGTCGGTGTAGCGGTAGCTGACCGACTGAGTCGCAGCGGCGCACACCGCGATGGCGCGAGAGCTGCCAGCCCCGGTACCGGCACCGATCTCAAGCACCACCAGCGGTTTCCGGCCCGGCTCGCGGCCCAGTTCGGCGATTGCTTCGGTCAGCCGCTGCGCGAGCCGGTCGTGGTAGAAGTCGCTGACCGCGTGGCCGCGGTACACCCGCTCGACCAGCTCCGTCGAGCCCCGCGGGAACAGCACCTCGGTGGGCTGCCGGTTTCCGTCCAGCACGTCCGGCAGGGCTTCGACGCACCGATCAAGCAGTTCGATGTGCGCGGCAAGCTCGCGATGGCGGGCAAGCAGAGAGTCCCGGTCGGCAGGCTCGGCGCCGGCGGTTTCAATTACCCGGATCAGTGACTCGGTCATCCTCGTGCCATAGCGGTTGGCGGCGAACCGGTCACGCATCGCAGCAGCGAGGTCCGCGCCGAGCAACCCGGACAACCGGTCGCGCAGCAACGCCGCGGCGTAGTCGTCCAACGCGGTAAAGGCATTGCCGGTAGCAGCCACCTCATCGTGCGGCGCCGTCGGCACCTGCACTGACGTAGGAGTCTGCGCTGGTTCCTCTGCGAGCCCGAGCCGACGCAGGCCGTCAGCGGTACCGCGCGCCACCACCGCCTGTTGGGCCGCCCCGGCCAACACTTCGTCGAGCGCCGCCATGCCGTCGGCCGGCTCGATGGAGCCGATGCCTAGCGCGGCGAACCGCTGCTGGTATTGCGGGTCGGCGACTGCGCCCACGGATCCCCAGAAACCCCAGTTCACCGTGCGCACCGGGAACGGCAGGCGTCGGTCGAGGTAGCCCGCGTAGGCGTCCTCGAACGCGCTGGCAGCGGCGTAGTTTCCCTGGCCAGCTGCCTGGGTGAACGAGATTGCTGAGGAAAAGAAGGCCAAAAAATCCAGCTTTTGGTCGGCGACGGCGACACCGAGGGCGACCACGCCGGCTACCTTCACCGCGAGCGCGTCGGTCAGGTCCTGCTCCGACATCCGGGCCAACGACCGGTCGCGCAACTCCAGCGCGGCATGCACCACCCCGGACAGCCCGCCGAACTCGGCGTGCGCGAACTCTATTGCCGACTGCAGTGCCGTGGGGTCCTGTGCCGAGCCGCTGATGTAGCGGGCTGACCCGCCGAAGTGCTCTACCTCCAGCAGCAGCGACTGGATCTGTTGGTCGGCAGGGCGCCGGCCCATCAAAATGAGATTCGCCTGATATTTGCTCGCCAAATAACGGCTGAGAACCGTGCCCAAGCCGCCCGCGCCGCCGATCAGGAAGTACACCCCGCCCGGACGGAACGAGTGCTGCGCAGGGGCCGCCGGCACCTCCGGCGACGCTGTCAAGGTGCGGGTGAAACGACCGTCGGGCCGGAGCACCACCAGCGACTCCGCGCCGGTCTCAGCTGAGATCGCCTCGGCAAGCTGACGCCGGGACCATCCGGTTGACTGGACGTCTACCCGTCCGACCGTCCAGCGCGGGTACTCGGCCGGGACGCAACCAGCCAGGCCGAGCAGGGTCGCTCCGCTCGGCACCCGCTCGCCTGTGGAGCCGGTCGGGACGGCGTCTCCGGTGACGACCAGCATGGTGGCGTCGGCGGGTAGACGCCCTGGGGCTGTCAGCAACTGGACCGCGCGCAGCAGTTGCACCGCCAGCCGGCCTTCGCGTTCGGCCAGCGACGACCCGGTCGGCTCGCCGCCGGCGGCAAGGACGTACAGCAGTTCCGGTCCGCGGCCAGCACCGTCGAGCAGCGACTCGGCGGTCGCGGTGTCGACGACCGACACCGGCTCACCGGCCTCACGATGTAGCGCAGCCAACTCGGCGGCCATGGGGTTCGCGCCGTCGTGCAGCACCACCACTCGGGAGCGTCGCGGCCGCTTGGTTGCCGCGGTGGCCCGGGCCAGCACCGGATGCAGACTCCGAATGCTACCGAGCTCCGGCGCTGCCGCTGGGACCACCGGGCGTAGTGACAACCCGGTGATCAGCACGCACACCCTGCCGGAGGTGTCGGCGATTCGTATGTCGTAGCCGCTACCGGACCGCACGATGTGGGCGACGCCGTGTGCAGGAGTGTCCGCAGATACCACGATCTGCTCGGCCGCAAACGGCAGCAGTGCACCACCTCGAGCCCCGAGCACCGCGATCGCCTGCAACGCCGAATCGAGCAATTCGACGCTGACCGCGGTCTGGTCGGCATTGGCGGCCGGCAACGCCAGCTCGGCCAGCGCCTCGTCCTGGCCGATTCGTACCGATCGCACGGCCCGGTAGGTCGGACCGTAATGAATGCCGGCAGCGTCGAAGTCGGCATAGAGCTCAGCCGCCGACCGTGACCGGACGCAGCGGGCGGTGATTGCGGCGAGGTCCAACGCGGGTTCGGCGTCCACCGCGGCTGCGATGTCGATCCGGCCGCGCACGCACCAAGCTTCGTCGGGTCCGAGCTGCAATTGCAGTCGTCCTGGTGCCTCGGTCACGGTCAGGGCCACCGGGCGTGCTGACTCGATCGGCACCGGTCGCAGCCACTGCACCGAGCGCAGCAGCAAGGGCAGCGAGACGCCGTGCCGGCCGGCGGCGGCGGCGGCGAGCGCCACGGTGGCCATCGCCGGCAGCAGCGGCACGCCCGCGACTTGGTGGTCGGCGACGATTGGGTCTGACGGATCCAGCAGCGCACCCGAAAGAAGCCAGGATGCCCTTCGAGCGGTGGGCACCGGAATCAGCGCGCTCGGTGCCGCACCAGCCGGGATGGCCAGGGCCGCCACGGCTGGCTTGACAGATGCGGATGCGGTGTCTGACGACTCGGGCCAGCAACGCTGCTGATTGAACGGGTAGCCCGGCAGCGGGATCCGACTGCCCGGACGCTGGGCCAGGTCCGCGTCGGCCAGCAACCCGGCACGGTAGGCCAATGCGCAGTTCTCAAGCGCCGCGCGGCGGGCCGGGCGGTCGGTGGCTGAGTCCAACGCAGCCCGCAGACTCGCCGCGGTCTGGCCGGTGTCCTCCGGTCGGTGGCGTAGCAAAGCCGGGTCGGTGCCGGCGAGCTCCCGGAGTCCGGCGACCAGACCGGCGAGGTCCTCGACCACCAGCGCGGTCCGCACGCCGAAGTGCGACCGGCCAGCATTGAGCGTGAACGCCACGTCTGGCAGGGCCGGAGAGCTTTCGAATAGGTGGTCGGCCAGCGCGGCCGCCGTCCGGGTGAGCGCGGCCGGGTCGAGGGCGGACACCGCCACCAGGTAGTCGACTTCGCCTTCGGCCCTGGCCGCGGTCTCGGTGACGGGCTCTGGGGCCGCGGCTATCACCAGGTGGGCGTTGGTCCCACTGAAGCCGAATCCACTGACGGCCCCGATCCGGCGCCCGGCTGGCCCGATGGGCCAATCCCGCGACTCGGTGACGACTTCGAGGCCGCCCAGGGCACCGGTGATCTTGGGATTGAGCTCGGAGAAGCTGATACTCGGCGGCACGACGCCGTGCTGAAGCGCGAGAACAACCTTGATAACACTGGCTATTCCTGCGCTGGTGGTGGTGTGGCCGATGTTCGCCTTCACCGAACCGAGGTAGCAGCGGGCCACCTTGCCTGCGTCGTCAGCCAATGCGGCTCGCAGCGCCTTCACCTCGATCGGGTCGCCGAGCGGGGTGCCGGTGCCGTGCGCCTCGACATAGCCGAGGTCACCTGGCTGCAGTCCGGCACGCAGGTGCACCTGCCGGAGCAGGTTCTCTTGCGAGACCGCGCTCGGAGCGGTGAGGCCGTTGGTGCGTCCGTCGCCGTTCACCCCGGAGCCGAGAATCACCGCATGCACGGTGTCGCCGTCGGCCCGGGCTTGGGCCAGCGGCTTGAGCAACACCGCTCCGACGCCCTCACCGAGTACGACGCCGTCGGCTGAGGCGTCGAACGGCGCGGACCGGCCGGTCGGCGACAACATGCCGGTTTGGCTGGTCATCACTTGCATTTGCGGCGTTAGCATCAGCGCCACCCCCCCGGCGATGGCGGCTTCGCAGTCGCCTTGTCGGATCGCCTGGCACGCGAGATGCACCGCGACCAGGGAGGACGAACACGCTGTGTCGATGGCCATCGTCGGACCGGTGAGGTCCATCAGATACGCGATCCGGGCCGGCAACACCGACGAGGAGTTACCGAGGAAGGCGTGCGCGCTCGCGAACGACTGCCCGTTGTCGCGGAGCACCTGCGGGTAGTCACCGGCGCCACAGCCAACGAAGACTCCCCACCGTCGTTTGGCCGAGCCGCGCCGGGCGTAGCCGGCCTCAGACAGGCAATCCCACGCCGTCTGCAGGAACACCCGCTGCTGCGGGTCCATCGTCTCGGCCTCCAGCGGCGAGACGTTGAACAGCGCCGGGTCAAACAGATCGACATCGGACAGCATCGCTGCCCAGCGGCTGTAGGTGCGGTCGGCGGTGCGCCGGTTGCTGTCGAAGACTTCTGCGACGTCCCAACGGTCTTTCGGCACCTCCCGAATCGAGTCATGGCCGGTGATCAGGTTCTGCCAGAACGCGGCCAGGTTCGGGGCGTCGGGAAATCGGCCGGACATGCCGATGACGGCTATCTCGTCGCCGTCGGCCGGACGTGCCGAGACCGGAACTGCTGCCAGTGCTGGATCCGGAACCGAGTTCGCGGTGACTGGCGCTGTAGACGGCTCGGGTGCCGGTGCCGGCAGATCGCCCAGCCGGATGGTCACAGCGCGGGCCGGCGCGACGGGCTCCAGCGACACCGGTCCGGACCGCGCGGCACTCGCTGGCGGCACTCCGGCGATCTGCAGCGGCGCAACCGTCCCCGGCGCGGAGTCCCCCTGTCTCTCAAGGGTCTTCGGCATCGTTGCGGTCGGCTGGTGCGACAATGACTCTGCGTGCTGTGCGGCTAGCACCGGGGCGGTCGGGGTGGGTAGCGCAGCCGCGGCACGCAGACCTGCTGCAGCGCGCTGGGTCTGAACGATCAGGGCAGCCAGCTGCGCCACAGTTGGATAGTCGTACACCGTCACCGAATCCAGCCTTACGCCGGCAATGTCACCGAGCCCGCGGACCAGCTCGACCGCGCCGATCGAATCCAAGCCCAGCTCGCTGAACGTCAGGTCCCGGGGGATCTCCTGCGGCTCCAGATAGAGAATCCGGCCCAGAATGCTCAGGATCGCCGCTTCGCAGGAGTGCTCAGGCTCGCCGACGTCAGCTGCGGGCACGCTCTCCGCCAGAGCAACCACTCCTGACAGGACTGGCACCGGCATAGATTCTGCCGCTGGTTGGACGGTCACCGGGGCGAAATCCGCCGTCTGGCTGACCACGGCGGCCGGGTCGTGCGTCAGGTTGCGCATGGTAGCGGCCGCGACCAGCGCGGCGGCCAGGCGGTGCTGCTCGCAGACGAAGTCGGTCAATGCGACAACCGTCGAATAGTCATAGGTGACAACGGAATCCAGGTTCAAGCCGAATTCGCGGTTGAGCACGGCTGCGATTTCGACAGCTCCAATCGAATCCAGCCCAAGGTCGGTGAACGTCTGCTGGCAATCGATTTCGGACGGGTCGAGATATTGGATTGCGCCCAAGGCGACCCGGATGGCGGTTGTTACCACGGCCGGCTCAAGAACCGGGTAAGGCTCGGCCGAGGTCACCAGAGCTGGTTCAGGTGCTGCCAGCGTCGCTGGGGCTGGGGCTGCGGCTAGAGCCGGCGTCGGCACGCGACCGACGACGACGTCGGCCGCTTTGCCGGCGATCCGGCTGAAATGGTCGCGCACTCGCGCTGCGGAGGAAGATCCGAGGACTTGCGCGTGCATCTGGCTCTCGCGGGCCACCACTGCTGGCAGCTCGCTCAACACCCGGTCAGCCAAGTCGTGCTTGAGGGTGCGGGTGGCCTGTCCGGGCACCTCAGCGATGGCCGCGGCTACTTCGAGCGCTTCGGTCAGAACCTGCCCGGCGTCGGCGAATCGCACGTCAGCGCCGCGACGTTCGAGCTCGTGGCCACTCAGACCGCGGGCGGTGTAGAAGAGCTCCGCTGCCACTGACCGCCCAAATCGCTGCTCTACGATGTAGGTCGCGCCCATGCCGGGGGTGAAGCCGTATTTGGTGAAGTTGGCACTGTACAGCCCGGTGCGCGACAGCACCACGATGTCGGCCCACAGCCCGAAAGCTAAGCCGCCGCCGGAGGCGTGGCCCTGGATGGCGGCCACTACAGGCTTGCTGCACCGCAACAATCCCTCGTACATGAAGGGAACATCGGTGAAGTGGGTGTCGCCCCGCGACAGCGCGGTGAGGGCCTGCTCCGTCGCTCCCATGCTGAACACGGGGCCGTGGCCGGTCAACACGACCACGTTCACCTCTGGGCGGCGGTCGAGGTCGGCGAAGGCTGCGATCAGCGCTGAGGTCAATGCGTCGCTGAACATGTTCGAACCGGTGCGGTCGTGCATGGTGACGACGGCGATTCCCCGGTCGAATACCCCGATGCTGAGGTCGGCGGTGTCCTGAAATGCCGCAACCGGCTTGTCGACCTGGAGTGCCGCGGCCTGAACCGGTACGCCCGTTGTGACCGGCTGGCCCGGTAAAGCCGATCCAGTAGGCCGAGCCGACGCGGCGGGCACTGGCTGCGCAGCGGCGGTCTGAGCGTCCCAGTTGCCGGGCCAGCAGCGCTCGCCGCGGAACGGGTACGTCGGCAGCGACACCCGGCTGCCTGAGATCACCGACCAGTCCGGTCGGCCGCCGTCCACCCAGCTCTGCGCCACCCGCCCCAGCTTGTCGGTAGGTTCGCCGCCGGCCACCAGCACGTCGGCGTTCGGCCGGCCCTGCGTCCAATCGGTCAGCGCGGCTCGGTATTGCTCAATGCTGCCAGCTACGATCGCCCCGCGGACCGCGAACTCGCGACGTCCGTGCTGCAAGGTGTAGGCGATATCGGCCAATGCCGGTACCGAGTCGCCGTTGTCGGCCAGTCGCACGCTGTCGGCCAGGCTCGCCACGGTGGCGTCGAGATCCAGCTGCGGCGGCCCGTCGGGACCTGCTAGCCGATCGGCCAGTCGGCGCAACGCGGTCGACTCCAGCCCCAAGTCCGCTAACGCCTCGCTGGGGTCCACCGCGTCTGGTGACACGCCGAGCTCAGCAGCGATCACCTCGACCAGCCCGCGGACTCGGTCTGGACGCGGTTGGCCGGCGAGCATGGCTAGGTGCGCGAGGGCGTAGTCGGTCAATGCCTGCGGATCCTTGGCCGAGAACGGCAGCACGAACGGTCCGGCACTGGCCGACCGCGGCCGGCTGGGTGCCTGTTCCACAAGCACATGGGCGTTCGCCCCGCCTGCGCCGAACGCGCTCACACCCGCTCGGCGCGCGCCGCCCTCGGCTGGCTGGGGCCAGCTGCTGGCGTGCTGCGGGATCGAGAACACCTCATCGTCCCAACGCAATCCGGGGTTGGGGGTGGCTGAGTGTAGCGATGGGACGAGGATGCGATGCTGCAGTTGCAACAGCACCTTGGTGAGCCCGGCAATGCCGGCTGCGCTCTCGGCGTGGCCGATATTGGATTTCACCGAGCCGACCACACATCGGGGGGTCGGGGCCAGCGCTCGGCTGACGGCTTCGGACTCGATCGGGTCGCCGAGCGATGTGCCGGTGCCGTGCGCCTCGAGGTAGTCCACGCTTGCCGGGTCCCAACCGGCGTCGGCGAGCGCGGCCTTGATGACGGCGCTCTGCGCGGCGGGGGTGGGCACGGTGAATCCGGCGGTCCGTCCGGTGTGGTTGAGTGCCGTCGCCCGCAGCACGCCGTAGACGTGGTCACCGTCAGCCTCGGCCAGCCGCAACGGTTTGAGCAGCACGCGGCGGGGACGTAGCCGTCGCCGCCGTCGCCCAAGCTGCGACATCGCCCGTCGGTGGACAGGAACTGCCCCTCGGCCAATTGCAGGTACTTCTGCGGGTGGATCGAGACGTTCACACCGCCGGCCAAGGCGACCGTGCACTCACCGTTTCGCAACGCCTGCACCGCCAGATGCAGACTGGACAACGACGAGGAGCAGGCGGTGTCCACTGCCATCGACGGGCCGCGCAGGTCCAGCGTCCACGACACGCGGTTGGCGATCGCGGCGTGCATCGCAGTCGGCGCCACCCCGGATGCGGCAGAGCTGACCAGCTGGTAATGGTTCCACATCACCCCGACGTACACCCCGGCGGCGGTGCCGGCCAAGTCGTCCGGGCAGTAGCCGGCGTCCTCGATGGCTTGCCAGCAGGTGGTTAGGAACAGGCGCTCTTGGGGGTCCATCCGTTCGGCGTCGCGCCGAGAGATTCCGAAGAACGCACGGTCGAACTTGGCTACATCGTCCAGGAATCCGCCCCAGCGACCGTAGCTGCGGCCGGGCGTTCCTTTTGCCGGGTCGAAGTAGGCTTCGATGTCCCAGCGATCGGCGGGAATCTCGGTGACGCAGTTCAGTCCGGCGGCCAGGTTCTGCCAGAACTTGGCCACGTTGTGCGCCTTTGGGTACTGCCCGGCGAGCCCGATGACTGCGATGGCGGTGTCCTGGGCGTGCTGTGCCTGCGAGAATCGGGTACCCATGGCAGCTGATTCAGCGGCTGCAAATTCAGCTGCGACGGCCGGCACGGTCAGGGCCCCGGTGATGCGTGCTGCGTCGCCATAGGCCAACACCAGCTGGTCCTCAGCTCCGGCCAGCGCGCGGTTCAGCCCGGCGACCGCGGCAGCTGCGGGCAGCGGGGCGCTGCCATGCCCGCGCCGCGCACGCTCCAGTGCGGCCGGCGACATGGACATGCCACCGTCGAGCCAGTAAGGCCAGTTGACCGACACCGTCCGGGCGGGGGCCACGGCTCGGTGCGTCCGCCAGGCCGCGTACTGGTCCAGGTAGCCGTTGGCGAAGGCGTAAGCGGACTGGCCGGGATTGGCAATGACTGCCGAGGTGGACGAGAACAACACGAGAAAAGCTGCTGATCCGGCCTCGGTAAGCAGTGCGTCCAGCACGGTGACGCCAGCCACCTTCGGCGCGCAGACCTCGACCAGGTCGGCCGGTTTACGGTTGATTAACAGCGCATCGCGGGTGATACCGGCGCAGTGCAGCACGCCGTCCAAGTCCGCGACTGACGTGCCCGCGTCCTGCAGAGCCGCCCACAGCTGAGCCTGGTCCGAGACGTCGGCGCAGACGTAGCGCACCTGCCCGGCCCACTGCCGTAGCTGTGCCGCCAACTCTGCCGACGGCTCAGACCGGGCGACCAGCGTCACCTCGGCCTGCAGCTTTGACACCAGTTGCGCGGTGAGCGCGCGGGCAACTCCCCCGCTGCCGCCAGTGATCAGGTAGCGCCCGCCTGGTCGCAAACGCAGGCCGGAATCGACCGCAGGCGGCTCCGCCTCGACCAGCACGCGATGCTGCCGGACGCCGTCGGTCAAGCGGACTGCGCCGCTGGTGTGCTCGTCGCGCAACTCGTCCAGTACTGCGGCCGCGACGTCGTCGCCAGCCGCCAGTTCGAGCACCCTGCACCGCAGCGTCGGCTGCTCGGAGGTGACGGTGGCGCAGAGTGCGGCCAACCCGGCCGCGATCGCGGCGTACGGACCGTCGAGGCTGCCGGGCAGCACGATCAGCGATCGCACGCGGGCGCTGGTCGCGGCAGCGGCCACCGACGCGACCAGCTCAGCGTGGCTGATCGCGAGCCGGGCCGCGGCGTCGGCGGCTGCGATGTCGGCGGCTGCAATGTGTCCCGTTGGCGCCGGCAACTGCAGCACCACGAACGATCCACCGTGTCGGATGACCTCGGCGGTTACCGCCCCGACTGGCAGCTCACCAAGCGCGATTGACTCGTCTGGATATGCGTGTTTGCTGCCGCTGGGCAGCTGGGCCGCAAGGGCGCCAGATCCACCGATCAGCAGCACGGCGGGCTGGTTGAGACCTGCGACCGGCAGCGCTGGCAGCGCCTGCCATTGCTGCGCCATCGGCACCAGCTGATCCGGTGTCACCACGGCGACCGAGGTGGACGGCGCCGGCGGGGCGGGCGTGCTCGCCAGCCGGACCCGGTAGTTTACCGACAGATGCCGAGCCAAGGATTCGATGTCGCTGTATTCGAACAGCAATGTTGGGTAGAGCGCGCTGTCGACGTGTGACTCCAGCTGATGGCTCAGCTCCAACAGCACCCCGGAGTCCAAGCCCAAATCGTAGAAGCCGGTGCGGGTCTGCACGGCGGACGGTTCCATCGCGAGCACTCCGGCAACCAGCCCACGCACCAACTCGATCACCTGCTCGGCCGAAGTTGCCGGCGCGCCGTTCGCCATCGTGGCAACCGGGGCTAGCGGTTGGGCTGCCGCGGCAGTCGACACCTCGACCTTGTCGACCTCGGCTAGCAACCGGGTGATCAGCTCCGGGTGCCGGATCCGCTTGCACACCATGTGGGTCACCTCGACCGAGAGCTGGCCCGCCGGGTCGTAGATCTGGTAGTTGCTGCGGAGCACCTCGCCGGACTGGGACAGGGTCTCAGGATGTCCGGCGAACATGAAGCATTCGCCGGCCACGCTGCGCGGCGCGGTGAATCGCTCGATGTACACCGGGATGAAGGGGTCCTGGCCAGAGGCAAGGGTCTGGCCGAACCCTGCCAGCGTTGAAGCGTCCATCTTGGCCGGGTGCAGGTGAAAGCCGTCCTCGAGTTGGCGCATCGACGGGTCCAGGTCGAGCTGAGCCAACAGCGAGCCGTCCTGACCCTGATACAGATCACCGAAGCATTGCATGGCCAATCCGTGCACGATGTGCTCGCCGCGGGCACGCGTGTACAGCTCAGCCATCGACCCGGTCCGGCTGTTGCGCCGACGCACTTCAGCTAGGTCGAGGTCGGGCCGAGCAGGCTGCGGGCCGATGGTCAGGATCGCGGTCGCGTTGTCACGCCAGCCCGTGCACGGCTCGCCCGCCCGCAACCATCGGCTGCTTACCGCCACCTCGTGCTGACCGGCGGCGTCCACTGTGGACACCAGCACTGAGATCTCACGACTGAAACCCTGGCGGGTGATGATTGCCTCACTGAACAGCACGTTGGTCAGTGTGATCTGCTCAGCCGGGACGCCCTGCGCCAACACCACGCGGAACACGATGTCGAGCAGCGCCACCCCGGGCAGCACCGACACGCCATGCACCCGGTGGTTGGCCATCACGAAGTCGTCGTGGGTCAACTCCACTTGGGCGGTGACGGCGGCGCTGAACGGGTCGGCGGCGGGTCGTCCAGAGTCGCTGGCGAATGTCACACAGCGTCCTTTCCGTTGTGTTTGATAGCGGAGCCGCCGAAGGTCAGGGCGAGGGTGGACGCGCGCAGCCGGGCCGGCGCCACCTGGGAGACGGCTGGCTTCGGCTCGGCTAGTTGGGCGACTGGCGCCGGTCGGTCAGGCTGTCTCCGGTCATCGGGCCGGTCCCGCCACAGCCGCCGCCGGTTCAGCCGCACCGGCTCCAGTGGATGCCTGGTCGCCACACCCGGCTCCCGCGCCGGCGCGGAGCTGACCACCGCGTGCGCGTTGGTGCCACCGAGCCCGAGAGCGCTGACGCCGGCCACCCGCGGCCCGGGCAGGCTCGGCCACGGCCGCAGTGCCTGGTTCAGGTAGAACACCGAATGGTCGAAGTCGCACCGAGGATGCGGCTGCTCGCAGAACAGCGTCGGCGGGATCTGAGCGTGCTCGACCGCGAGCAGCGCCTTGATCAGGCCAGCCACCCCGGCCGCGCTGAACAGGTGCCCGATGTTGGACTTCACGCTGCCCAGCGCGCACGATCCCCGCTCGATGTCACCCGCTTCGGCGAAGACGATCTCCAATGCCCGCAGCTCCATCGGGTCGCCGATCTTGGTTGCGGTGCCGTGCGCCTCGATCATGCCGACGTCGGTGGCGGCGAAGCCCGCGGCGGCCAGCGCCCGTCGCACCACATCGCTTTGTGAGGCCGGGTTGGGCGTCGTCAGTCCCATCGTTCGCCCGTCGTTGCCAACTGCGATCGCATCGATCACACCGTGTACCCGGTCGCCGTCACGCAGCGCCGCGTCGAGGGTCTTCAACAGCAGCAGGCCGCATCCTTCACCGGGCACGAACCCGTCCGCGTCGCGTCCGAAGCTCGCGCACCGGCCACGCGGCGACAGTGCCCGGGCCGCGGTGAAGTCCAGGTATGGCTCCTCATCGAGCAACACCTCGACGCCGCCGGCCAAAGCCAGCTCGCTGCTGCCGCTGAGCAGGCTCTCACAGGCCAGCTGCACACTGACCAACGACGACGAGCAAGCGCTATCGACGACCAGATTCGGTCCGTGCAAGTCGAAGTGGTGCGCCAACCAGGCCGCGATGAAGTTCTGATCGCCACCCAGAGACTGGGTGCGCTCGGCCGCGGTGAGCCGGTGCCGGTAATCCGACATCCGCGCGCCGAGATAGACCCCGACCCGGCGTCCGGCGACCTCGGACTCGGCGTAACCGGCGTCGCGCAGCGCAGCGGCCGCAGTCTCGAGCGAGAGCCGGATCGCGGGGTCCAGGTCGGTCGCCTGACGTTCGGTCATACCGAAGTAGTCGGGGTCGAAGTCCTCGATGCGATCAAGGAAACCGCCCCATTTGCTGTGGCTGCGACCCTGGCCGCCGGCTGGGTCGTACAGCTCGTCGACCGGCCACCGCACGGTGGGAACCTCGGTCACGGCGAACCCACCCGAGCACAGCAGCTCCCAGAACTGGCTGAGGTCAGCTGCCCCGGGCAGCCGGCAGCCGATGCCGATGACCGCGACTTTGCCGGCGGTGCGGGACACCTCTGGCGCAGCAGGAGCGCCAGCCGGGCTGGGTTGCGCAAGACCCGTGCTGGCTACGGTGGTCTCGACCGGGTCCGCGGCCAAGCCAAGTGTCGAGGAAAGCTCCGACAAGGTCGGATGATCGAGCAGCAGCACCGGGTTCAGCGGCTGTCCGAGTCGCACTTCGAGCTTGGCCACGAGCTCGTGCAGCAGCACCGACTCCACGCCCAATTCGGCGAATGAGACGTTAGGGTCGAGCTGGTCCGCCGGCAGGTGCAGGCTCGTGCCGAACAGCTCGAACAGCCAGGCCGGGACGCGGCCGGAAGCCACCGGCTCGCTTCTGGACTGCTCGACAGTCCAGAGGTCTGGCGCGACCGCCTTCGCAGACCGGGTATCGACAGTTTGATCAGCCATCATCAGGCTATTGACGGCCAGGGCGGTCGGCGACAGCTCGGCGGCGACCAACACCGCGCCGGTCACCCGTCCGGTCAGCAGCTGGTCCAGCACCGCGCGACCTTCGGAGTCAGAGACGCTTTCACCGGCCCTTGCCGTGCTGCTCGCGGCCGAGCCGGCTTCTCGCCAGACCGGCCACTGGACGGTGCAGAACCTTCCGGTGGCGGCGTAGTCGAGGTATGCATTCGCCGCGGCGTAGTCGGCGACCCCAGCGCCAAGACCCGGTAGGCCTGCTGACACCGAGGAGTAGCTGATGAAGAAGTCAAGGTCGTCGTCAGCGGTCTCTCGCGCCAGGGTGTCGAAGCCGGTCGCCTTCGGCTCCCAGATTGCCGCGATCTGGCCGGCCTGCAGCGAACTGAAACTGGCCGGTGTCGAACGGCCCACTCCGGCGCAGTGCAGCACCCCGGCGAGTGGACCGAGTTCCCGCCGGACGTCGGACAGGAACTCCCCGACTCCCCCGTCGTCGGTCAACGGGCCGTAGAACACCGACAGTTGCACACCGCTGTCTCGCCACCGGGCTAACTGTGCACCGCCGAATTCTCCAGCCGTGGGCTGGTGCCGCCCGAGGACGGCTAGGCGTCGTGCACCACGAGAAACGAGGTGTTCGGCGGCAAGCGCGCCAAGCCCGCGGGTGCCCCCGGAGACCAGATAGACCCGGCCCGGATCGAGCGCTAGCTGTGCGGTGACCGCCGGCAGCCGGCGGAGCTCGGGCTCGTGCCATACCCCGGCACGTAAAGCGACTTCGCTTGCTCGGCTGACTCGGGCGTAGCCGGCGAGGATTGCCGCCGCCGCGTCGGAAGTCTGGTCGGACGGCAGGTCGACATCGAGCACGGTGGCCTGCAGCCAGCCGAACTCCGCGCCCAGCGACCGGGTGAAGCCAGCCGTTTCAGCACCAGCGGTCGGGGCCCGCCCACGCCCGGCCAACGTCGGTTCGGCCGTCTGGAACCCGGCCAGCGGAGGTCCGAAGAGGCCACGAGTCGCCTGCAGCACCCGCAACGCACTGCGCGGTCGACGGCGACACACCTGCTGTAGCAGAGGTATCACGTCCTGCCAGCGCGTCGGCACGGAGCCGAGCGCGGTCAAGTCCAGCCACCCGGTCACGACGTCACCGGCGGTGACCGGCAGCTCGGTGTCCGCGGGTTTGACCAGCTGCACCCGGGCCGGCGCCAACGCGCGCGTGACGGCGTCGGTCAGCGCGGCCTGGCCAGACGCGGACACCACCAGCACCAGGTCCTCAGCGGTCAGGCTGACCGCCGACGGCGCGGCCGCGCTGGCGATCCACCGCCGGGACCACAAGCCGGCATTCGCGGGCCCGGCCGACGGCATACCGGCAGGCTCTGCCGCCTCGCAGGCAGGCTCGGCCGCCTCGATGGCTTCCTCCGGCCAGCAACGCAGCCGCTCGAACGGGTAGCAGGGCAGGGCCACGACCAATCGGGCTGGGCCGATCGGCAGGTCACCGCCGTTTGCCCAGTGCCGCGCAAGGGCAACAGGGTCGGCCTCGGGCGCCGGCCAGAGGGCACGCCACTGATGCAGGCCGCCAGCACCGGACGGCGCCCGCCCGATCGCGATTGACTCTGTGGTGTCAGTCGATTCCGCCACTGCTTGCAGGTCGCGCAGCAGTTGCTCCCGGGTGCTCACAATGAGCGCGGCCCGGTAGGCCAGGGCGACTCGACCGGCCCGCAGGCTGAAGGCCACGTCGGAGAGGTCCAGGTCAGCGTCTGCTGCCAGTTGGCCGGCGAGCCGGCGGGCCACTTCGCGCAGCTGGTCGCGGGTTCGCGCGGACAACGCGAGGACCTTGTCCAGCGGCTGCGCCGGCGCACTCGGCCGGGTCGTGGTGGGCGTCTGCTCCACGATTAGGTGGGCATTGGCACCACCTGCGCCGAACGAGCTGATGCCAGCCCGACGGGGGTGGTCCGATGCCGGCCACTGACCTAATTCTTGCTGCACTGTGAAAGGCAAATTAGACCAGTCGATGTTCGGGTTGAGCCGCTTGGAATGCAATGACGGGGCCAGCTGACCGTGCCGTAGCTGCAGCAGCACCTTGGTGAGGCCCGCGATGCCGGCGGCCGCCTCGAGGTGGCCGATATTTGACTTCACCGACCCCAGCACGCAGTCGGCGGCGGCGGTCAGCCCGGTGGTGCGCGCCAGCGCCTCGATCTCGATCGGGTCGCCGAGCGCCGTGCCGGTACCGTGCGCCTCAAGGTAATCCAGGGTGGCGGCGGGCACGCCCGCCTGCCCAAGCGCCAAGCCCAGCACTTCGGCCTGCGCCGGGACACTGGGCACCATGTAGCCGTTGCTGTGGCCGCCGTGGTTGACAGCACTGGCCCGGATCACCGCATGCACGCGGTCGCCGTCGGCCAGCGCCTGCCGCCACGGCTTGAGCAGCACCGCGCCGACGCCCTCACCCGGCACGAATCCATCGCCGCCGGCCCCGAAACTGGCACACCGGTGGTCCGTGGCGGTCATACCCAGCTGCCTTTGCTGCCGGAATTTGTTCGCATGCAGCGACAGATTTACCCCGCCCGCGACGGCCAATTCGCACTCGCCGCTGCGCAAGCTGCCGACGGCTAGATGAATCGCGGTCAGCGACGCCGAGCACATGGTATCCACCGCCATGCTCGGTCCGGTCAAGCCGAAGGTGTAGGAAACCCGGTTGGCGATCCCGGCCAGCGCGGACCCGGTGGCCGGCGCGTCACCGTCTGGAGCCCTAGTTTGCACGCCGTAGAAAGGGAATTCGTTGTACATCGCGCCGGCGAAGACACCGACCCGGCCAGCGTGCGCGGTGTGCAACCGCAACGGGGCATAGCCGGCGTCTTCCCATAGTTGCCAACACACCTGCAGAAACAGCCGCTCCTGCGGGTCCATCAGCGCCGCATCGCGACCGGTGATGCCGAACAGCAACGGGTCGAACAGCTCGATGTCATCGAGGTAGCTACCCCACATCGGTTCGCTGCTGGCGCTTCGTGCACGACCGACGGGCGGGCCGTCGGCGACGCTGTCGCGGCCCGCGGCCAAGTTCTGCCAGAACGCGTCGAGGTCTGCGGCATCCGGGTAACGTCCAGCCACCCCAATGATTGCAATCGGCTCGGCTGCGCCCGCTGAGCTTGTGACGGCGACCTCAGCCGTCGGCGTTTGCTCCGTCTCAGGCGGGGTGAACGAGCTAGCCGACAACGCCTGCGCCACGCCGATCAGGTCGGGCTGGTCGAAGAACAACGTGACGGGGACGGGCCCGAGGTCGGCCCGCAGCCGTGCGGTCAGTTCCGCCACCAACGCTGAGGACAACCCGTATTCGCCCAGGGGTACTCCCGGTTGCACCCGGTGCTCAGGCACCCCAGTGACCTCGCTGAACACCCGAGCCAGGTACTGAACCACCGGTTCGGACGCAGCCGCGACCGACCCGCTGACCGTCCGGGGATCACGCTGTTGCCCGGCCGAGCTGGGCCCGGTGTCGTGAGCCTCCGACCCCGAGGGCCCGGAATGCACAGTGTGGAACTGGTGGCTGGGCAATGACACCCGGTGCGCTGAGGCGCCTTTCTGTGGTGTCCAGTCGACAGGCTGTCCAACGAGCCAAGCGGTCACAGCGGCAGCCAGAGTGCCATGCGCGACTGGCAGGCCGAGCTCGGCGGTGACAACCTGCGCTGTGGACACCTTGGTGGCCTGACCGGCGGCGCTGAATTGGCGCAGCCGGGTGAGCAGCTCGGCGGGGCGCGTGCAGATGGTGGCCAACCGAAACGGCCGTTCCTGACGCCCGGTCTGCAAGGTGAAGGCCAGATCGGCCAGCCGATAGGGCCGTCCGGCGTCGGATGCAGCCTCGATCGTCCCGATCAGCAGGTCGGCCGCGGCGCGCAGCTGGCTGGGATTGTCGGCCGACAGCACGACCGCCTGCGGTTGAGCCGAGCCAGTACCAGCTTCTGCTGCGGGTTTGGCTTCGCGGACCACCACATGCGCGGTGGCGCCGGTTGCCCCCACCGCGGTGATCAGAGCCCGCCGTGGCCGCCCAGCGGTTGGCTGCCAAGGCGCCGGAGACTGCACCACCGACAGCACCTTCGGGTCGAAGGTCAGCACGGTGCGCTCGGCATTGGACAGCAACGTTGGGGCCAGCGTCTGATGGCGCACCTGCAAGACGGTTTTGGTCAGCTGCGCCAAGCCGGCCGCCGCCTCCAAGTGACCGATGTTGGGTTTGACGGTGCCGATCGGCAATGGGCTCGGGCGGGACTGGCTGCCGAACACCTTGCCGAGCGCTTCGAGTTCGGCGGCGTCGGCCAACACCGCGCCGGCAGCAGCACATTCGGCGTAGTCCACCTCGTCAGCGGTAAGGCCATACGCGGCGAGTGTCTGATTGATCGAGTCGGCCAGCTGCACAGCCGACGGCGCACCAAAACGCTGACCTGCGCCGAGGTGTCCCAACTGCGAACCTTCGATGACAGCGTGCTGTACGTCACCGGCCAAGGTCGCGGAGCTCTCCAGCCGCAACAACACTGCTCCGACGCCCTCACCCGGCAGCCAGCCGGGTGAGGTCTCGTCGTAGGCCGCCGAGCCCGACGACGCCCGCAGCAACTCCAGCCCAGCTAGCAGATCCAGGTGGTAGGCGTGGTTGAACATGTTGGCGGCGGCGACCAATGCCACCTCGCAGTCGCCGTTGCGCAGCGCCTGCACCGCGAGGTGCAACGCGGCGAGCGACGACGAGCACGCCGCGTCCACCGCCACGCTCGGACCGGTAAAGCCGAATACGTGCGACAACCGGCCAGCGGCGTCTGAAGCGGTCGCCGAGATTCGGGCCTGGTGCCCGGCGCGGTGCAGATCAGCGCCGACGTGTTGGTAGTCCTGCCACATCGCGCCGAGGAACACTCCGACCCGGCCGGGCTGCGAGTGCAGCGACGCCGGGGTGTGGCCGGCGTCGTCCAGGCACTGCCAGACCACCGGCAGCAGCCGCCGCAGTTGCGGGTCCAGCAGGTCGGCTTCCGCTGGCGCGATGCCGAACGTCAGGCTGTCAAAGCTCGCAGAGCCAGCTGCGTCATTGAAGAATCCCCCTACTACGGAGGGATGATCGCCGATGTCACGGCGCCGTTCGGCTGGAATGGGCCCGATCGTGCTCTGGCCGGCGTATAGCTCGCTCCAGAATTGCTCAAGGTCGGCTGCACCCGGGTAGCTCCCCGCCAGCCCGATCACCGACACCGCCGCCGGTTCGCCTGGCTTTCCGGCAACGGCGTCGCTGGACACTACGGCGAACGGCATCGGGATCGGCGACGGCTGCCGGGTGACCGCTCCACCAAGCAGCGCGTGCAGGTAAAGCGCCGAGTCTGACAGGTCGAACGCGGCCCGAACTACGGCCTGGGCGACTGCGCCAACTGGGCAGAGGCCGACGCCGGCCGCGGCCTGGCCCAGCAGCAGCGTCTGGCTCAGATAGCCGGCTTCGGTGAGCAGGAACCGCTCGGCGTCCTCGGCGTAGAGCGGTTCGATCCCGCGGCGTTCACCAATCAAATAGAGCCCAAAACCAGCTGCATCGTGCAGCGGCCGGTTGTAGAGGAAATGCGCCTTCCGATCCACGCCGGGGCCCGCGAGCCGACGCAAACTGCGCTCGACGGCGTCGAAGTAATACGCGCCGCCGGCCAACCCGGTCACCCCGTGCTCGGCCACATCGAGGTAGACCTGCACGGCGTAACAGTCACCTGCCGACGGATAAAGGCGCGTGCCGTCACCAGACTCAGCGGCCAGCGACAGCAGATTCGCCAACGTCGACAGGGTGATCGGTTCGCCGGTGAAGTCTCGGCGGCTGGCTCGATGCTCATGCGCACCGGCGCCGAGTGTCGAGGCCGGCAGCAACATCACCGGCTCGTCGTCGCGCGGCGGCCGGAGGTTCCACCGGCCCGCTTTGAACCGGGTCCGGTCCTGCTCAGAAAAGAAGTCCACAGGCATGGGCTGGTCGGCAGGTTGTGCCGGTGGGACAGGCGATGGCCGGGTGGCGACCGGCTGATCAACAGTTGGCTGGGTGGCGGCAGTCTGGGCAGCGAACGGTCGAGCTGGCGCCTCGGCCGAGCCGAGCCGAGCCGCAATGCCATGCACGGTCGGTTCGTCCAGCAACACCGCTACGCCGACGACGATGCCGTGCTGCGCCTTCAGCGCCCCGGCGACCTGCACCATCGAGAACGACGTCGCACCTTGGTCCCACAGGTCGGCAGCTGGATCGACGGTAGAACCAAGCGCTTGCTCAAACGCAGCGGTGATCTCGGCAGTGAGGTCGCCCGGGGCCCCAGGCGTTGCCGTCACGCTCGGCCTAGTAGCTGGCGCGGTGGCTGCTGCACTGCTGCTCAACAGCCAATGTCGGCTGCCGCTGGCGACCGGCCACGGCAATGCCTCTCGATCGAGTTTTCCGTTGCTGGTCGCCGGAAAACCATCGATCTCGACGACGACGTTGGGCACCATGTAGTCCGGCAGGGTCTGCGCCGCGAATGCCCGGACCTCTTTCGGCGTCAGCTCGGTCGCACCAGCAGTCGGAATCACGTAGGCCGCCAGTTTGGTGTCGCCAGCTAAGTCCCGGCGGGCCAGCACCACCACGTCGGCAACGGCGTGATGTTGGCGTAACCGGTGCTCGATCTCTTCCAGTTCGACGCGGAATCCTCGGAGCTTGACCTGGCTGTCGGACCGGCCGCGGAAGCTGATTACGCCGTCGGGGTAGTAGCTGGCCCGGTCGCCGGTGCAGTACATGATGCCGCCCGCTGCGCCGAACGGGTCCGGGATGAATCGGTCCCGAGTCAACTCTGGCTGCCGGTAATAGCCCGCGCTCAGGCATTGGCCGCCGA
>JAABUS010004113.1_pt1 | contig 21769 bp, 20 predicted proteins | sample 5560161 | NCBI WGS metagenome assembly JAABUS01 (sample SAMN10711885, study PRJNA513376) | rock metagenome | isolation source: Antarctica rocks | place: Antarctica: Victoria Land, Trio Nunatak nord | collected 2016-01-04
CCTGGAGCAGCCGTTCACGGAGATCACGGGAGTAGGCGGCGGGCATATGTCCAGCCTACCGGATCCCGTCAACGCTTCTGCCCTTCGCTCTAGGCCATCACTTGTTGATCTTCGTCTATGACAAGATCGATGACCATTCGGTACAGACCGGACGACTGAACATGCAGCACGCCATCTTCGTAAACAAGTCGCGCACCGCGGATTACCCGATGACGTCCGGGATCCTCCAATTACTCTCTGTTGGCGGAAATGAGGACGACCTTGTCGCATTCATGCAGGACAAGAACCTGCCCGTCGATGACATCGAAGCTCGGAACCTGGCTGGAGAGATCCTCCAGAACCCACCAATTGTGGGCTACCTGACGATCTCGAACGCCCTACAATGGCGACTGCAATACAGTCGGGTAATCGCCGTCTCGGACACTGTCGAGGGTATCACCCGCATCCGGTAGGACGAGGTTGCTACATGACCAAAACGCGAGATGTCTGGGAGTACGGCGACTTCCAGACCCCCCAAGGCTTGGCGACCACAGTTTGCGCGATCATACGTTCCCAAGGTGTGTCGCCGGACGTGGTGATCGAACCTACTTGTGGCCGCGGATCATTTCTCGAGACAGCCAAAGACTACTTCCCGGAGGCACGTCTACTCGGGTTGGACATCAATCCGGCCCACCTTGCCTATGCGCGAGAGCGGCTCGGCGAGCGACCCGTCCTGACCGAGGCTGACTTCTTTCGGTACGACTGGGACGCACTACTTGCTAACCAGTCGGGATCTTGTCTGGTAATTGGCAATCCACCATGGGTGACTAGCTCGGAGCTCGGGGTACTTGCTAGTTCCAACGTGCCAGCCAAGAGCAACTATCAGCAACAACGCGGCATCGATTCGATCACGGGCAAGGGCAACTTCGACATTTCGGAGTGGATGCTACTGCGCTATCTGGCCTGGTTGCAGAAGCGCGGCGGTACCGTCGCGGTCCTTGTCAAGACTGCCGTCGCCCGGAAGGTCCTCGTTCAAGCCTGGAAGAAACAATATCCAATTCAGTCAGCTTCTATGCATCTAATCGACGCGATGGCCCACTTTGAGGCCGCTGTTGATGCCTGTCTCCTCGTGCTTCATGTTGTTCCTGGGACGGTCTCGTTCGATTGTGCTGTCTTCGATCATCTCGACGCGACGATACCCTCTCACACACTGGGCTTCCATGATGGGCAACTCGTCTCTCGGGTCGAGGACTATTTACGTCTGCGTCATCTGACTGGACTGGACGCGCACTATGTCTGGCGATCCGGAATCAAGCATGACTGCTCGCGGGTCATGGAATTAACGCGCGTGGGAGACCGATTCCGAAATGGTGATGGAGAGGAGGTCGATCTGGAGGAGACCTACCTGTACCCAATGCTGAAAAGTTCGGATGTCGCGAAGGTGCATGGACGACGAAACCTCTACATGCTTGTTCCCCAACAGCGAACAGGAGAAGAGACTCGCTCGATTGAGCAGCGAGCACCGCAAACCTGGGACTATCTGAACCGGCACGCCGAGATACTGGGACAACGAGCTAGCTCGATCTATCGCAACCGACCGCCGTTCTCAGTGTTCGGAGTCGGCGACTATAGCTTCGCTCTTTGGAAAGTCGTCATCTCTGGCTTTTACAAGTCCTTGCGCTTCGTCACCGTGGCGCCACAAGGAGATCGTCCCATTGTCATTGATGACACGATTTACTCTCTTCCGTGCAAGACCCAAGACGAGGCCGTGTTTCTCACAGATTTACTAAATTCTGAACCAGCAAGAATTTTCTACACATCGATGATCTTCTGGTCCGACAAACGACCGACTACGATCGACTTGCTAAAGCGGCTAGATATCCGGAAAGTTGCCATTGAGAATGGTACGCAAGACGCTTACGATCGATTCGTTGAATTCAGGAAAGAACCAGGACTTCAACAACTGGCCTTGCTTCAGTAGGCACTATCTACCGATGTAATGCAGGTATCAGATCTCATTACCCTTATCGGCGTAGCCTTGGCAGCCAAGCGCCGAGTGAAACACCAATCGCTAAGCTGCGGTTCGATATGGCAGCAGGGATATCACGATCGGGTAGTTCGATCCGATGACGAACTCCGCCAGATCGAGTGGTACATCGCCGAGAACCCGGCTCGGTGGGCAGCGTCGCGGATGTCAATCAACGAGATAGACGGTGGGGCCGATCTCGCCTGACGGCGAAGGCCGCTGCGGCGGCCGGGCTCGCAAGCTTCGCCCCTACGAGAAATCGCAAGCTTCGCCCCTACGGATGGGTCACTCCGATTGACGGGTCAACAGGAGAAGCACTGCTGCGCTGTGCGACCTTCCTCCGGCCAGGCAACCCAGTGCATGCAATGTGCTACGGTTGATCCAACGGTGGTCACCCGCGGACGCGGGGCATCCCACAGTCTGCCCGAAACCTGTGTCGGCGACCGGGAGCGGCATCGTCCCATCGGGAGCCATGTGTGGGCGTCGGCATCGAAATCGGCATCCTCGTCATCCTCATCTTCGCCAACGGCATCTTCTCCATGTCCGAGATCGCCGTCGTCTCCTCCCGCCGCGCTCGCCTCCAGCAGGCGGCCGACGCCGGCGACGCCGGGGCGCAATCCGCCCTCCGGCTGAGCGAGAGCCCGGGCCGGTTCCTCTCGACGGTTCAGGTCGGGATCACGCTGATCGGCGTCCTGTCCGGCGCCTTCGGCGGCGCCGCGCTCTCCAGCCGGCTCTCTCCCCTGCTCGAACCGCTCCCGGTCGTCGGCGCCAGCGCCGACACGCTGTCCTTCGTCCTGGTCGTCGTCGTCATCACCTATCTGTCGCTGATCCTGGGCGAGCTCGTCCCCAAGCGGATCGGCCTGTCCAACCCCGAGCGGATCGCCTCGCTGATCGCCCCGCCGATGACGACGCTGGCGCGGGTCACCTCGCCGGTCATCACCTTTCTCGAAGGCAGCACCCAGTTCGTCCTGCGGATCCTCCCGTTCCGGCAGAGCGAGGAACCGCCGGTGACGGAGTCCGAGATCGCTGTCCTGCTGGATCAGGGGACGGAGGCCGGTGTGTTCGTCGAGGCCGAGCGCGACCTGATCGGCCGCATCTTCGAGCTGGGCGACCAGCGGACCGTCAACCTGATGACGCCCCGGCCGGAAGTGACCTGGCTGGACCTGGAGGATTCGTTCGACATCAACCGCGAACTGATCGTCGCCTCCCACCGCTCGATCTTCCCCGTCGCGATGGCCAGCCTGGACGACCTGCGCGGCGTCGTCCGGGCCAAGGACATCCTGGGCGATCTCCAGGCCGGCACCATCCGGGAGCTGGAGTCGTACCTCCGGCCGGCCGAGTTCGTTCCGGAGGGCCTACCGGCGCTGCGGCTGCTGGAGACGTTCAAGCGGGCCGACGACCCGATGGCGATCGTCGTCGACGAGTACGGCGGCACCCAGGGCATCGTCACCCTGCACGACGTCCTGGAGGCGATCGTCGGGGACCTGGGCGAGGAAGGCCCGACCGACGACCCGGACACGGTCCTACGCCCCGACGGGTCGTGGCTGCTGGACGGGATGGTCCCGGTCGACCGCTTCGTCGAGCTGCTCGACCTCGGGCCGATCCCCCACGACGAGGAGGGCGAGTACAACACCCTCGGCGGCTTCGTGATGGCCCGGACCGGCCGCATCCCCCAGGAGTGCGAGACGTTCGACTGGCACCACTGGAGCTTCGAGGTCATCGACATGGATGGCAACCGGGTCGACAAGGTCATCGCCACCCGGATCGCCGGCGAGCCGGACCCGGTGCAGCAGGAACCCGTCGAGAACATGGCCGTCAAGTAGCGTCCGGCGTCTGTCCCGGTCAACACCACCAATGGATATATTCGGTTGAACGTCAGCGGGAGCGACGACCGCAATGATCAGCCGCCCCCGCCCGATGATCGATGCTTCGACCGAACCGGCCGCCGCTACACCTCCGGCGTCGCGACCGGAGTGGCGTTGTCCGGGTCCTGATCCTGCCCCGTCCCAACCTCGACGCCCGGCGTCCCGGCGGGAGTCGCGCCAGGCGTCGCGGTACCTTCAACCAACGGCGGGATGGCGATCTCGACGACGGTAAATGGCAGGACGGGGGAATTGCTCTCCCGGGCGTCCAGCTGCGAGTTGCAGACCAGCACGGTACCCCGGTCGGTCAGGGCGATTGTCGTCGGGAAGGCGAAGGCCGAATCGCTGAAGGCGTCGATGAACGTCGCCGTGCCCGCGTCATCGCTCAGCCGGAGTCGGCTGATCTGGCCGACGGAGTTCTGACAGACATAGAGGATGTCGCCATCGAGCGCCAGCCCGTCGCCGCCCGTCAGGTCGGCGTCGCCGATGTCGATGGCGCTGACCTCACCGCTCGCGACGGTGTACCGGTAGAGGGACGCGCTTCCGCTGTCGATGATGATGACATTTGCCTCATCGCCGGTCAGTTGAATACCGTTGGCGTTGTAGCCCTCGCCGTACTGGTAGACCGTCCCCTCGAAGCTGACGACCTCCGGTGTCCCGAGCTGGCCATCCCTGGCGGGGATGATCCAGAGCTGCGGCGTCATGGAATCGGTGAAGTAGCCCGTACCGTCGGAGCTGACCGTGACGTCGTTGACGAACGTCGACCCCGATTCCAGGCCATTGGACGCCTGCCCGATCAGGACGCCGTCGACGGTGTCGTAGACCGCCGCCTGCCCCGTCGCCGCGCCGGAGACCCAGAGCCGCCCGGCCTCATCGACCTTGAGCCCGTTGACGCTGGTCAGGCCCTGGTCGGCCCCTTCGAGGAAGTTGGTCACCTCGCCGGTCGCCAGGTCGCCCCGGTAGATCGTGCCGGTAGCGTTGCTGCCGACGTAGAACGTCCGGGCGGCGCGGTCGAACGCGACCCCCTCGGGGAAGACACCATCCCCCGGCAGGTCGTAAACGGTCGTCTCGAATCCGGCGTTGGCTCCAGGGGTCCCGCCCGTCTGCGCGAGGGCGCCATTCCGGGACGAAATTGTCGCGTTCGCTACCATTACCCCGACACCCGCCATCATGGGAACGAGCGTTCGTCGGGTCATCCTCATGTCCGTCTTCATGTCGATCTCCTGTCTGATCCTGACGGCCACCGCGCTGATGCGCTCTCCGCCCTGACCCACTCCCTCGCCGGTTTCGCGCCATCGGACCAGCTCCATCCGAATACGGATCACCTGGTCGGGCCAGCCCAGTCGGGCCAGCCCGGTTGCCCCACCTTGATCGGGCATCGGCGTTACTGGTGGATCGATCCACAAGGATGCCGAAATCTGATTTTATTTACGCATCTTCACCATCGAGATCTGGTAACGTGCGTTAGGAAGAGCCAACCGTTTGCCGAAGGAATCGCGGATCGGTGACTGACGCCAGCCGGTCCGGCTCGTTCGTCAATCGTGACCATAGTCCCGTTGAGTCATGGCCGCTCGGCCCCTACACTTGACCTGGAACGCGTTCGATCGCGCCTGCGACCTGGCCCCAGCCCGCGGAGCGGTCGTGGCGTAGACGGTGGTCGCGCCCGGTGCCCACCTGTCTCACTCCATAGACAACCTGTTGACCGAGAAAGTCCTGAGCGATCGGCGCCCCGATTGGCATGGGTGTCGCCAGAAAGAGGAAGTCGTCATGACCGAGACCGCGTCCGAGCAGACAGTCGAGAAGACGATCCGGGTCCTGATCGTCGAGCGCGAATCGCTGTTCCGGCGGGGATTGGCCGGGTGCCTGACACTGGCCCCGGAGTTCGTGCTGGCCGGTAGCGCGGGGACGGCGGACGAGGGCTACCGGTTGGCCGATGCGACCGGCCCGGATGTCGCCCTGATCGGCACGACGTTCCAGGAGTCCCCCGGTCTGGGGGTCGCCGCCGAGATTCGCCGTCGCCATCCGGCCCTCGCGACGATCGTCGTCGCCGCCAACGAGACCGATGACGAGCTGTTCGGCGCGATCCGGGCGGGCGCCTCGGCCTACACCGGCAAGGACGTCAACGAGCAGGTCCTGCTCGACCTGATCCGGCGGTCGGCGACCGGCGAGTACGTCATCAACGAGCAGTTGCTCGACAAGCCGTACGTCGCGGCCCGCGTGCTGGACCAGTTCCGCAACGCGACCAGTAGCGACCTCGCCCCGACGAGCGCCTTCGCCCCACTGACTGACCGGGAGCTCGACATCCTTCGCAACATCAGCGACGGGATGACCAACGCCGAGATCGGCTTCTCCCTCGGGATCAGCGCCCAGACCGTCAAGAACCACGTCACGTCGATCCTGCGGAAGCTGGCCGTGAACGACCGCACCCAGGCCGTCGTCACCGCCCTGCGCCGGGGCTGGCTCTCGATCGACGATCACCCCTCGCCCAACGGCCGCCAACCGACCCAGTTCCCGACCGAAGGCCGCTCGCGCAAGTCGTCGAGCTAGCTAACCTAGATCCTCCGCTTTTCTCGCCTGCCAACGGAGAGTAGATTTTCGGAAGTCTCGTATGGCCGTTGCATCTAGTTGTTGGAATCACGCGTTCCAATGGTTAGGCGCAACGGTCGTGACAATGTAGCTGGCAGATCCAACGCCTCCCATGGTTCTTCGTGATTATCAGATGATCATGGCAGGGGATGCGGCGCTTGCGAAGCGCGATGACGTCTCGTACGATGCTCTCATAGAGACGCTGATAGTTACTCCACCGAGGACGCTCGAGGGAAAATCGCATGCCGGTAGGCCTTCCGTACAAAGAAGATGTCCGCCTAGGCAGACCTCCACTGGCGGAGGTAATCTGCCAGGTCCGATTTGACCCAATCCTCATCATTCCTCAAGAAGATCCAGCTCAGTTTCAAGAGCATATTAGACGACGATTCCCTCGCTACGAGAAGCAGCAACTGTTTACTGTTCCGATCATCCCGTTTAGCGATGTTCAGCAACCACCGGAATTCCAGCTTGGTTCTCGGTCCTATCGTTTCGAGAATCCCAGTGACGGTTCTGCAATCACTCTCGCTTCAGACTTCGTTGCCTTGTCAACGGAAAGCCATTCAGTCTGGCCTGATTTTGGTTCGGACCTGGAACTGATAGCCCGTGCAATGAATTCTACCTATAGCCCAGTATCAGTCGTTCGCACGGGTCTTCGCTACATTAACAAGTTCTCTCCACCGAAAGTAGGAGTAGGCGACCTAGACGCGCTACTCGACCTATTCAATACCGAGTTCATCGCCCCTTTAAGGGCGCACCCAAGCCCTAAGCCTCGCGTCTTCGCAACCCACCTTGAACTCGACGCAGGCGATGGAGACACTCTTGCGATTCGTTTCGTCGTCAATCCGGAGGATCAAGAAGCTCCTGTCATCCTTGATCTCGATTTCTACCGTGAAGGTCCACTATCGATCGAAAACCTGGTAAAGGAATGTGATGGCTTCCATCAAGACGTCTATGCTGCGTTCCGCTATGTAGTAAGAGACGACGCTCTCAAGTACTTCGAACCGTTACGATAGAACCATCCCCCCACTGAAAGGACCCACATCATGACTTTACCTGCTACACTAACTAGCTCCGCTATACGCAGCTACTTTCGAGACCCAGCTGGAACCACAAACTCTCGCCCCTTGCTTGTCTCACTCGCTGCGCCTCCTCGAGCCATCACAGATGATGCTTCTGTTGTCGAGGTCCTGCGCATCCTAGAGCGAAGTCTTCGAGATTCTCAAACAGGCTTCGAAGTGACGTCGGTTCTTCGAGAGTCAATCGTTGTTCGGCATAGCGTTACAGATCCAGATGAGTTTGGATGGATGCCACCCAGTAGTAGCCGCACTGTCGAATTTGATCTTGTTCGAACGGGGCGTGGAGCTTTCAAACCCTATCTCTTCGATGACGATGATCCTTGGACCTAAACCGCTGGAGTTGTTAGGCATCCATGAATAGCTATCCTTGGTATGAAGTGGTGTCCGGCACTACATTTGAACATGGTGATATATTAACCGACTTCCCAATACCCGTCCCGAATGCCTCAGACCTATTTGATCCACCCAATGAGAATACCGTCCGAGGCACCATTGAAACATACGATGTCATCATCCTTACTCAGTCATGCGACTTGGAACATGGCGGGAAGGTTGCCAATGTCTTGGTTTGTCCCCTATTTGAGTACAGCCAAGCTGCTACCAAAGCTAATATGCGAATAAATGCTGAAGAGTTCGGTCGGATCAGGAGAGGGCATCGTCCACCCTACCATTTGCTGGAGGCTTGTGCGATCCCGAATTACCAGTCCGAACATAGGATCGTTCATTTTGGAATGATAAACACGACTTATTTTGATAACCTTCGCATCTATACCCAAAACCATCCTGAGCGCCTACGCTTACTTTCACCTTATCGTGAACATCTCTCCCAAGCCTTCGCTCGCTTCATCGTGCGAGTAGGTCTTCCACAAGATATTAGCGATTTACCGAAGATCAAATAAAAAAGCACTCGAACCAATGTATAAGGAGGAAATCGCTACTACTGGTGGCGAAAGTTAGATCCATTGAGCACTAGACCGAGCCGGCGACGATGTCGCTGAGCCGGGCCCAGCGCGGCGGGGAGTCGACGGCACCGGGCGAGTTCTCCGGCCGGCCACCGGTCGCCCAGCCCGAACCCAGATCCCGGTTGGCGAGGACGGCGAGGCTGAGGCCGGAGCGCGGGTCGGCCCAGACCAGGCAGCCCGACTGGCCGATGTGGCAGATCGTGGCGGGTGAGGTCAGGTCGCCCGTCCAGTGGGCCACCTTGTCGCCCCGGACCTCCCAGCCGAACGCCCACGGGCAGGCATCCCACTCCCGCACACCAGGGATCCCGCCCGGCAGGGGGACGCCGGTCCGGCGAGCCTCGGCCGGCGGTCGCCGCGGGTTCGGGGACGGCAGGGGGACGGCCGCGCCGGCGGTCTGGTCGGTCGTCATCATCCGGACGCTGGCGCCACTGACGCCGCCCGCCCGTGTGCCATGAACCGCTCCCTCGGCGAAGGCGCCGGCGAATCGGGCCAGATCGGCGGCGGTCGCGAACAGCCCGCCCGACGGCGAGCCGAGCGTGCGGCCGTAGGCGGTGTTGGCGATCCGGTCCGGCCCGTACCGGCGGGCCAGCAGCGTCGCGACCTCGTCGTTCGGTCGGAACGTCGCTCCGCTCAGGCCGCCGGGACGCAGGACCAGATCGGTCGCCACCTCCTGAAACGGCATCCGGGACGCGGCCGCGACGAGCCCTCCGAGCACCCAGTAGCCAACATTGCTGTAGATGACCCGCTCTCCCGGCGGCATTGTGAGCGGCACGGCGGCGGCGGATTCGAGGATGGCGGCGAACGGCGCCTCCCGGGCGAACAGGCCGGGCAGGTCCGGGTCGTCCTTGGGCAGTCCGGCCGCATGGCAGAGCAGCTCGCGGGCGGTGATCTGCCGGCGGGCGGTCTCCCCGGTCAGCGTCGCGAACTCCGGCAGCCAGCGCCGGACCGGCTCGTCCAGGTACAGGTCGCCCCGCTCGATCAGCGCCATGACGGCCGCCGCGGTGACGGGCTTGGTCAGTGACGCGACCGGGTAGTGCGTCGCCGGGGAGACCGGCTCGCCGTTGCCGGCCGAGAGCTTGCCGGCGGTGTGTTCCAGGACGACCTCCCCCCGCCAGGCGACGGCCAGCGAGACGCCCGGCACCAGCCGCGACGCGACCCAGTCATCGACCATCGCGGCGGCCAGTGCCAGCCGGTCGGTCCGGGGGGCATCGGGCCACGCCGCGGTCCGACTGTCGCCGGTCATCAGTTCGTTTACCGTCATCTCACTCATCGAATCTCATCGCCTCGCCCACTGATCACCGGATCGGACGAACATAGAGACGCCCGAATCCGCTACGCATGGTAGCGGGTCCGGGCGCCCAGAATCAGATCGTGTCGGGGTATCGGGAAGCAGATGCCTAGCCGGCGATCGCCACAGCAGCCGGTGCGCCCGCCGCGACCGGCAGCGGGATATCAGCGGCACGGCCACCCTGGAGGCTGTGCGGCAGCTCCTGGATGAAGCCGGCGAACCGGCCGACGAACGCCCGGGGGAGCGACCCGCGCAGGGTCGCGCCGCCCTCGTCGTAGGCGCTGTCCTCGACCCTTCCCAGCCGGTGGAAGCGATCGACCAGCTCCTGCCGGTCGAACGGGATGCGGACCCGAACCGGGACGAAGTCGTACTCCGCCTCGAGCGTGACCTCGACGGCGCTCATCATCGTGTCGAGCCCGTAGCCGTTGCGGGCCGAGATCGGCACCGCCCGGGCCAGCACGTCGGCGCCGACCGCCCGCTCGATTGCGGCCCGGACCACCGGGTCGAGTCCCTCGAACCCTTCGGGACCGAGCGCGTCGATCTTGTTCAGCGCCAGCACGATCGGCTTGTCGTCCGCGCCGAGTTCCTCGAGGACATCCGCCACCGTCGCGGCCTGCTCGGCCACGTTGGGGTGGGTGACATCGAGGACATGGACGAGGACGCTCGCCTCGTTGATCTCCTCGAGCGTCGCCCGGAAGGCGGCGACGAGGGTCGTCGGCAGGTTGTTGATGAAGCCGACCGTGTCGGTCATCAGGACCGCCCGGCCGCTCGGGAACCGCGCCTGGCGGGTCGTCGGGTCCAGCGTCGCGAACAGCTTGTCCTCGGACAGGACCGTCGCGCCGGTGAACGTGTTGAGCAGCGTGCTCTTGCCGGCGTTGGTGTAGCCGACGAGGGCGACGATCGGCGCCTGGTTGTCGCGCCGCTGGCTGCGGTACAGGTCGCGGTGCGTCTCGACCTGCTCGAGCTGCTTCTTGAGGAAGCTGACCCGGGCGCCGGCCTCGCGGCGGTCGGCCTCGAGCTGCGTCTCACCGGGACCACGGAGCCCAACGCCACCGGCGGCCTGCCGGGACAGGTGGGTCCACATCCGGGTCAGGCGGGGCAAGCGGTACTGGAGCTGGGCGAGCTCGACCTGGAGGCGACCCTCATGGGTCTGGGCCCGGCGGGCGAAGACGTCGAGGATCAGGGCCGTCCGGTCGATGACCAGGACGCCGAGCTCGGTCTCGAGGTTGCGCTGCTGGGCCGGGGTCAGCTCGGCGTCGACGATGATGATGTCGTAGTGGAGCGCCTCGCGGAGATGCTGGATCTCCTGGAGCTTGCCGGAACCGACGAACGTGCCGGGCACGGGGTGCGGCAGCTTCTGCGTGACAGTCCCGACGACGACGACGTCGACCGTCCCGGCGAGCCGCTCGAGCTCACCCAGGGAATCGTCGATACTCCACATGTTGCCGGGCTCATCGAAGTCGACGGCGAGCAGCAGGGCCTTCTGGGTCGGGCGGTCCGTGGGGTACGGGCGCTCGAACGGCGGCGCGGTGTAGTGCTCGACGGCCTCGGAGAAGGTGGGGACGGGTGCGTCGGTCTTGCGGCGTTTGTTACTGGACAGGGGCAAACCCTCGGGGATGATGCGTGTGGCCATCGTTGGGCACAGGCGGCGGATGGTCGCGGCACAGGGGCCGGGTCGGGCGGCCATGACAGGTGAGGGCGGCCCAACCAGCTGTTCCGACTCCTGTAATTATACGCCATCGTGTCACACCAGCAGGAGCGGAACGAGTGTCTATCGGTCGATGAATTCGGCGACGACGGCCTGGACCCGATCCACAGTCGCCGGAGCGAGTCGACCGCGATACCGAACGAATCGCTGGATGCTCGTCGACTTCGCCTGTTCACACATGATGACCGACCGGGCCGTCAGGCCGCCCGCTGGTGGATCGACGACGACCTGAAACCGAAGTCCCCGGTCAGTCCTGGTCATCGGTACCACGAAGTGAAGCCCATTTGGTTCCCGATTGAAGATATCGTTGGAAATGACAAGAGCGGGTCGTCGCCCGCCCTGCTCTCGCCCTACGCGCGGATCGAAGTCAACGTCCCAGACCTCGCCCTTCATCGGTGTAGAAGGCCGGGTGGGGGTCGGTTGCGACAAGTTCGGCCTCCTCTTCGGGCGTGTAATACGGCTCCTCGTTCTCAAGGCCGTCGCCCGAGAGCGTATCCCAGAGCGCGATCTCGTCCTGATAATCCTTCCAGGCGACTGGATCGGCGCGTAACCGAGCGTAGTCCTCCCGGAACTCTGCCCAGAACCGTTCCCTGCGGTACTGCCTGATCGCGTCCTCGATGACCTGCCCGATCGATCGCTTCTCTTCCAGAGCGATCTCCCGGAGGGTGGCGTGGAGTCGATCATCGACTCGGACCGTGTTGGCCATGTTCTCCCCGCTTCCGGCAGCAACGTCACCAGACGAGACACCACTGGCACCCCACATTGTATACGAGGTTGTATACATGATCGTATGCGTCGGATTGACTACGAGAACGAGGCGACCTCCATGAACCGGACCGACCGGCTGACTGGGATCCTGCTGGCGCTGCGCAACGGTCAGCAGACGGCGGCAACCCTGGCCGACCGGTTCGAGGTCAGCCGCCGGACGATCCTGCGCGACCTTGACGCGCTGGGTCAGCTCGGTGTCCCCATGATCGCCACGCCGGGGACGGGCGGCGGCTTCGCGCTGCCGAAGGGGTACTGGCTGCCACCGCTGCGGCTGTCGGCGGCCGAGGCGACGGCGGTCCTGCTCGGGCTGGCCGCGCTCGGGCCGCCGGAGTCGAGCCCGTTCGGCGAGCCTCGCCGGACGGCCGAGGAGAAGATCCGGGCGATCGTCCACACCGACACCCTGCGCACGACCGACGAGGCGCTGCGCCACATCGGCTTCGACCCCGGCCTCTCGGCACCGGACGCGACGCACATCGAGACCCTCCAGGACGCCATCGGGAGTGGGCAGTGGCTCCGGATCGCCTACCGCTCCACCCGCCGGACCGCCGGGCACGAGGTGTTGCCGCTCCGGCTGGTCGCCGCCGAGGGGCGCTGGTACATCGACGCCCTCTCCCGCGAGGCCCAGGCGAGCCGCCGCTACCGGGTCGACCGGATCGATGCGATCCGAACGATCCCGACCCCACCCGACGCCGGCACGATCCCGATCGACGCCAGGGAATCGCGGCCCTACAACCATCCTGACAACCCGGAGGTCGTCCTCTACCTGACCGGGGCCGGCGTCACCCGCGCCCCGGACCTGCTCGGCATCCGGATCGACCCGACGCCGCTCGAAGACGACCGGTGGGAGATCCGGCTGCGCTGCCCAGCGTCCGAACTGCCCTTCTACGCTCGCTGCGTCCTCGTTCTCGGCGACGACTGCCGCGCCGCCGGTGGGCCTGAACTCGTCGGGATCGTCCGGGCGACGGCTCAGCGGACGCTCGACCGGCATGCGCCATCCCGGTCCTGATTGGTGACATGACGGTGTCACTTGGTGAGCGGTAGCCTGAGACGACGCGACGCCGCCCGTACCCCAACCCGAGAGGACGAACGCATTGCCGACCGCCACTCCCGAGAGCGCCATCGACCCCGTTCAGCAACTCCGCGACGAGCGCTGGTGCCAGACTCCCTCAACCCGGCTGTCGTCCTGGGCCGACGCGCCAGCCCTGATCGACCGGGCCGGGATCACGACGCTGTTCCCGGCCTCGCCGGAGGTGGCCGATCTCTACTCGGCTTTCGTCGGGCCGGGCGTGCCGACCGACTCCGGCCACTCGACGCCGTCCGGCGAGGTCTATGGCTGGCGCTGGGAACTCGGCCGCCGGGAGGTCGCGTTCTATGGAACGATCGTCCGGGGCAAGCCGACCTGGGTGGCCTGGGATCTCCTGCCGGCCCTGCTCCGCCTGCGTGGCGACCTCCGGCCCACCGGGGAGCAGCACGCCACTGGGTCGCTCTCCGTTGACGCCCGGAGGATTGTCGATGCCCTCGCCGACAACGGCGGCACCCTTACCACCGGCGACCTGCGCCGCGCCGCCGGGTTCGAGACCGGCCGGGAGCGCCGCGCCGCCTACCTCGGGGCCATCGCCGAGCTCGACCGACGCCTGATCCTCGGGCGCGGCTTCGGCCCGGTCGACGACCCGGACGACCAGGACATGCGGCAGACGCTTGTCGCGAGTCGCCATCCCGACGCGGTCGCCACGGCGGGCGAGATGGCCGCCGACACCGCGCTGCGCCAGTTCCTGACGCGATACCTCTTGGCCGCCGCCTTCGTCCGGCCGGTCATCCTCGCCCGCCACCTCGGCCTCGATCGCGCCGACGTCGAGCGATCACTGGCGGGGCTGGCGACCGACGGCCTCGTGCGACAGGTCCGCTTCGAGGGCGAGAAGAACGACAGCTTCCTGACGACGACCGACGGCTCACCAAAGGGAGAGTTGACATGACGACGACCGATACGAGCGATACGACCAACGCGCCCATCGGTGAGCGGCTTTCGGCGGCACAGGCCTTCCTCGATCGGCACGCGGAGACGCGACCGGTCGAGGCCGCTCGGGGCCGGCTGCTCCTCGGGCGGGGCGGGATCGGCGACGTCCTGACCGCACTCGCTCGCTACCAGAACGACGACGGCGGCTTCGGCAACGGGCTGGAGCCGGATATCTCCGCGCCGCAGAGCAACCCGTTCGCCGCCCGCCTCGCCCTGCACGCCATCCACGAGGCCGGCATCCCGACCGACGATCCGGCCGTCACCCGGCTGGTCGACTGGCTGGAGCGGACGCAGGGCGAGGACGGCTGCTGGCGCTGGGAGCCGGGCACGCTCGACCACGCGATCGCGCTGTGGTTCGCCGGCTGGGAGTTCCCCGCGCTCAACCCCGCGCTGGACCTGGCCGGCGCCCTCGCCCGGCTCGGGCTGGGCTCGGAGCGGCTGCACCGCCGTTGCCGCGACCTCTACACCCGGCTCGCCAGCGAGGACGAGATTGAAAACGGCCCGTGCTATGTCGTGCTGCCCTACGCCGAGTCGCTGCCATGGCTGACCGATCTCCCCGACCGCGAGGAATCGCTGGACGCGCTGGCCGCGCACATCGCCCGGGACGTCGCAGTCGGCGCCTACACCACCCCGCAGGAAGCCGCCGAGCACATCGGCCCGCCGGATGGTCCGATCGCTCAGCGCCTGCCGTCCAGGGCGCTGGAGAGAATCCGGGCCGATGTGCTCGCGACGCAACAACCGGATGGCCACTGGCAGTCCCCGTTCAGCGACCACTGGAACCCGTCCCAGACCCTCGGCGGCATGGCGATCCTGGTTCACTACCCCGGCTGACCCTGGCCTGGTGATTCACGATCCCGATCATGGTCGAGCAAGGGGCGCCACAACGATCACGATCACGCACCTCACATTCTCGATGGCTGCGTCGTCATCCCTGTAGAGCGACACGAGGTTGCTCATTCGCCTTCAGCGACAGGGATGCAGCCATGACCACGCGGAACCACTCGTATGCATCGACCAGCCCATCGGCCCATCATGCCGTCGTCATCGGAGCCGGCTATGCCGGGGTGATCGCGGCCAACCGCCTGCTGTCATCCCGGTCGAGGGGTGAGCGGGATCTGCTCCGGGTCACCGTCGTCAACCCGCGGCCCGACTTCGTCCAGCGGATCCGGCTGCACGAGGTCGCGGCAGGCACGATCGGATCGGCATCGTTCCCGCTGGCCGATGTCCTCCACCATGAGGTGGGGCTCGTGACCGGCAAGGCGGTCCAGATCGATCCCGATGCCCGGATCGTCGACGTCGAGCGCGACGGGATCATCCAGCCGCTGTCCTATGACACGCTCGTCTACGCGGTCGGCAGCCAGTCGGCCATCACCGTCCCTGGCGTCCGCGATCACGCCCTGCCGCTTGCTGGCGCCGACGAGGCGGACCGGGCGCGCCAGGTCATCGCCGGGCTGGCCGCCGGGTGCCGCGTCACGGTCGTGGGGGGCGGATTGACGGGCATCGAGGTCGTCACCGAGCTGGCCGAGCGCCGGCCCGATCTCACACTGACACTGGTCACCAGTGGAACGGTCGGTTCGACGCTGAGCGAGGCGGGGCAGCGGAACGTCCGACGGGTCCTGGGCCAGCTCGGGGTCGAGATGGTCGAAGACGTGCGGGTCGAGGCGGTCAAGTCCGGCCAGCTCACCCTCGCCGACCAGCGGCAGCTCCCCTTCGACGCCTGCGTCTGGACCGTCGGCTTCGCCGTGCCGGACCTGGCCCGGCGAAGCGGTCTCGCCACCGACGCCACCGGGCGGTTGCGACTGGATGCGACCCTGACCAGCCTCGACTCGCCGCACATCGTCGGCGCCGGCGACGCGATCGTGGTGCCCGACGCCGTCGGCGGTCACCTGCGGATGTGCTGCGCGGCCGCCTTTCCGCTCGGCGGGCACGCGGCCGACACGGTCCTGGCCCGGCTCAGGGGGGCGGACCCGAAGCCGATCTCGATCGGCTTCGCCGGCCAGTGCATCAGCCTCGGACGCCAGCGCGGCCTGATGCAGCTGCTCCATGCTGACGACACGCCCCGGCAAATTATCATTCCGGGACGCGCGGGAGCGTGGGTCAAGGAGCGCATCTGCCGCTATAGCGTCAGCACCATGCGGAACGAGCGCCGCCGGCCGGGCGCCTGGCTCGGTGTCGGTGGCCCCCGTGTCCGCCCGACCGTCGAACCGGAGCTCTCCCGATGACGTTCCTGCCCGGCGACCCCGAGTATCAGCACCTGTTCGGGGTCGCCTACCGGCTGCTCGGCTCGGCTCAGGACGCCGAGGACGCGATCCAGGAGGGGCAGATCCGCTGGCAGCAACTCCCGGACGGCGACCGCGACCTGATCCGGGAGCCGCTCGCCTGGCTGACCCGCGTGGTCAGCCGGCTCTGCCTGGACCAGCTCGGGTCGGCACGGGTCCGGCGGGAGCAGTACGCCGGCATCTGGCTGCCGGAACCCGTGCCGGGCCCGATCGATCCACTGCTGAGCTCCGACAGCGTCCGGGCGGCGGGTGACCCGGCCGACGCCGTCACCCAGGACGAGTCGGTCTCGATGGCCCTGCTCGTGGTCATGGAACAGCTCAGCCCCGGCGAGCGGGTCGCCCTGATCCTGCACGACGTCTTCGGGCTGCCGTTCGGCGAGATCGCGAAGATCGTCGACCGCAGCCCGGACGCCTGCCGCCAGCTCGCCTCGACGGCCCGGCGCCATGTCCGGTCCGGACCGCGGTTCGCCGCCAGCGGCCCGGATCGTGACCGCGTCGTCGCGGCGTTCGCTCGTGCCTGCATGGGCGGCGACCTGCTGGCGCTGGCCCAGGTCCTCGACCCGAACGTCGTCTCCCGTTCGGACGGCGGTGGCTTCGTCTCCGCCGGCACACGGCCCATCCAGGGTCTGGAGCGGGTGGCCCGTCTGCTGGTCGGGCTCGTCCGCCGCGGCCTCCCCGGCGAACCGGACATCACCTGGCGACTGGCGGCGGTCAACGATCGGACCGGGTTGGTCATCGAGGCCAGTGGCGCGGTCGTCGGCGTGATCGACCTCGCGATCCGCGATGGCCGGGTCGTCGAGTTGGCGACGGTCGCCAACCCCGAGAAGCTCACGCGCTGGCAGGGAGAAGCCGGTCGCTGAGTGCCCTACCGGCCGAAAACGACCAGCGTGTCGCCCAGCACGTCGGGCTGCCGGATCGCCGTCCGCCCGTCGGACACGGTGTACGTCATCGCTTCTGGGCGGCGCTCGACGAGGTTCCAGCCATGGACCCACCAGTCGCCGAGGTCAATGTCCAACGTCACGGTCGATGGCTCCGGCAGGTAGACCGCGAGCCGGTCCGGTTCGCGTCGCCAGCCAACCCGAACGCCGGGTGGGGCTCCCACGAGCAGATCCTGCCGCGCCGTCAGGTCGAACAGATCGAATCGCTCGACGATCCGCCGGATCAGACCGACGTCCCAGGCGCCAGGGAACTGGAGGGCGACCTCGGCCGGGAACGGCAGGCCGGCGTCCGCCTCGTTCAGGAACCCGTCGCCCTCGCGGTGCCACGACCAGACGCCGTGGGCGCCGTAGCCGAGTCCCGCGCCCGCGCCCGCCAGCACGCTCGTCCAGGACGAACGCCGGACCGCGGCGGCCAGGTGCCGTCCGGTGCCACCACGCGAGGCGTGGCCCTCGTAGGCTGGCTCGAGGTCGAGGATCGGCCGCCGGACCGGCAGGGCCTGGTAGCGCTCGGCGAGCTGGTGCGCCAGTTCAGCCCCGTCTGGGCCGTGGCTGGATTGGTAGCTGTAGAAGCCCAGTCCGGGATGACTCAGCAGCCGATCGGGCATCGCGTGCGTTGGGGACGTGTGCAACGTCGTTAGCCGCTCCGGGCGAGCCGCGCCGATCTGTTCCAGCACCCGGACGTAGCGGTCGACGGCGAGATCATCCTCGAACCGGTCATCGCCGCTGACGCAGAGGATCACCGGCAGGTCGCCGACGGCGGCCAGGACGTCGTTGACATAGCGGTCGGTCTGCTCATCTGTCAACTGCACGCCGGGCGCCAGCTTCACGGCCCATGTGCCGGGGACGTAGGTACACCAGAGGACGACGATCACGGGGACGATCCCGTGGCGCAGCGCCGTCTCGGGCATCGCTCGAGCCCGCTGGAACCAGGCGTCGTCGGTCCGGTCCAGATCCCACGCCCCGTCGGACCGGACGACGAACGGGGCCGGGTCGCCGGGTGAGACGGACTGGTCGTGGGCGATCGGCAGCATGCTGACGTTGACGGCGTTGAACCCCTACCGGCGACGATACCGGAGGTAGCCGTCCCACTCCGGCTTCGTCACCCGACCGAACGCCGCCCAGCAGGTATCGGCCAGCAGGAATGCCGGCCGCCCATCGAGGAGCAACCGACGACCACCGGGCTCGACCGAGACGATCATCGCGGCCATGTCCTGTCCATCCATCACGCGATCGCTCCCGTCAGCTCGGCGATGAGATCGGCCAGCCCCTCCGGGAAGACGGTGTCGGACGTCGCCCGGAGGTCGGCCAGCGTCCACCAGCGGTGCTCGCGGAAGACCTCGCGCTCGGCCTTCTCGATGCCGTCCCATGAGATCGCCGTGACGTGGGTGCGGCCGATCAGGTACGTCTCCTGAAAGAGGACCGATTCGTCCCCGACCACCATCGCCTTCTCGCGCTCGAAGACGACGCGGCCCAGCGCGACCGACGTCAGCCCGGCCTCCTCCCGCAGCTCCCGCCGGGCAGCCTCGGCGATCGTCTCGTCCCCCGCGATCCCGCCGCCGACCAGCGCCCAGAACCGGGACGGCTGCGCCACCTCCGGCTGGTCAGGGTCGCTGATCCGGTCGTCCTCGAACCGGTAGAGCAGCACCCGGTCGAGCGGGTCGAACAGCACCACCCGGACCGTCGGTCGAACCCGCATCGTCATACCCCCTCATGATCACCACTGGCTCGACAGATTACCCCAGAGTCCAATCGGAACCGAGTACCTGGAAGCGCAGTGCCTGCGATGGGACGGTCAGGCCTTGCCACGACGATGGAGGAGTGAACCATGACGGACCTGTTCGATGGCTTCGAGCTACGGATGATCGAGACGGACGAGGTGACGCTGCGCGTCCGCGTCGGTGGGAGCGGGCCGGGCCTGCTGCTCCTGCATGGGCACCCACAGACGCACCTGATGTGGCGCCACGTCGCGCCCACCCTGGCGGAGCACTTCACCGTCGTCCTACCCGACCTGCGCGGTTACGGCGACAGCACCGCACCGGCCGAGACCGCCGACCACGGACAGGCGTCCAGGCGGGCGATGGCCCGGGACAACGTCCAGCTCATGTCGACCCTCGGCTTCAACCGGTTCGCCGTCACCGGGCACGACCGTGGCGGCCGGGTCGCCTACCGGATGGCGCTCGACCACCCGGATCGGGTCGCGCGGATGGCGGTCCTCGACATCGTCCCGACCGGCGAGGTCCTCGGGCGGCTCACCGTCGAGGTCGCCCGGGCCTACGCCGGCTGGTTCTTCCTCGGCCAGCCAACCCCGGTCCCGGAGATGGTCGTCGGCCAGAATCCCGCGGCCGTCTACTTTGGCGGCAAGGAAGAGCTATTCCATCCCGACGCCCTGGCCGACTATCTCCGCTGCGTCTCCCGGCCGGAGACGATCCACACCATGTGCGAGGACCAGCGGGCCGCGTTCAGCTTCGACCGCGCTGTGGACGACGCCGACGTCGGTCAACGCAGGATCGCCTGCCCGACCCTCGCGCTCTGGGCCACCGACGATGACATGGGCCGGCTCTTCGATGTCCTGCCGATCTGGCGGGACTGGGCCGACGACGTCACCGGCCAGCCGATCGACGCCAGCCACTACCTGGCCGAGGAGAACCCGGCCGATGTCCTGGCGGCCCTGACCCCGTTCCTGCTTGGCCCGTCGAACGCCAGCGTCTGACCCGAGCCTGGCGCGGCTCACAAGACGGCATCGACGCGAAAACCCATGTTCACCAGGGAAGGGTCGGGCTAGAATGGTAGCAAAGGGGACTGCCATGACGGCGAGCCAGACCGAAACAATCCATCGGAAAGTGCAGGTCCTGCCGGAGGCCCTAACGTCTCACCTGGACGGTATCCGGGCGCTCTGCGTCCAGTACGGCATCCGGGCGCTGTTCGTCTTTGGCTCAGCTGTCCAGGGGACGTTCGATCCCGAGACCAGCGACCTCGACTTCGTCGTCGACGCGGGCGAGTACGGACCAGATATCGTCAGCCGCCTGGGCGGCTTCTCGTATGCGCTCGAACGGTTGCTCGGACGGGACATCGACCTCATCACGGTCCGCTCGACCGGCGATCCACGGTTCCTGGCAGAAGTCGACGCGACCCGGGTGGAAATCTATGCCGCCTAGGGATCAGACAACACGGAGACAGCGACTGGAGCGTGCCCTCACGGCTACCGACCAGGCTTCACGACACGTCGAAGGACTCGACTACGCAGCGTTTCTCGCCAGTTCCCTGCATCAGGATGCCGTCCTGATGCAGATCATGCAGATCGCTGAAAACCTCAAATATGTGGATGATCCCGATGGTGAGCTTCGCGCCGAGATCCCGATGGTAGGCGAGATCATCGGGATGCGAAACTACATTGCTCATCAGTACGACTCGGTCGAAATGCGTCTTATCTGGACCGCAGCCACCGAGTTCGTTCCACAACTCCGGGCCCAACTGCAGAAGCTTCTGGACGATCCTGGTACATTTTGACTCGACTGGTGGTTCACCATCGCGAGCCGGCTTCATGGCATCGGTGCAATCCGGGGGGCGGGCCAGACCGTCCGGCGCAGCACCGCCCCGGCGACGCCGCCGGCGACCAGCGCGAGGCTGGCCCAGGTCGGACCGGGCAGCGGGCCGACGTAGACGCTGTCCGTCCGGATCGATTCGATCAGCCCCCGCTCGATCCCATAGAGGATCATGTAGGCCCAGACCGCGTCGCCCTCCCGCAGTCGCCGGCTGCCGGGCATCCGCAGAACGATCGCGCTGAGGATCGCGGCGTTGAACAGGTTGGCGATCGACTCGTAGAGGAACGTCGGGTGGAACGTCGCGCGGTCCGCGTACTCCGCCGGGCGGCGGGCCAGATCGATCGTGACGGCCCACGGCACGTCGGTGGGAGTGCCGAACGCCTCCTGGTTGGCCCAGTTGCCCCAGCGGCCGATCGCCTGCCCCAGCGCGACCCCGGCTAGGATCAGGTCCCCCCAGAGCAGGAACCGCTGATGAGCCCGGCGGCACAGCCAGGCGACGATCAGCGCCCCGAACAGGACCGCTCCGTGGATCGCGATCCCGCCTTCGCGGATGTTGAATGCGTCCAGCGGGTCATCGCGGAACTGGTCCCACGAGACGACGACGAAGGCGACCCGGGCGCCGACGATGCTGACGGCGACCGTCAGCGGCGCGATGTCGAGGATGAACTCCGGGTCCAGCCCGCGCCGCCGTGCCAGCGCCTGGATCAGCACGATCGCGGCGACGATCCCGGCCAGGATGAA
>JAABUS010004116.1_pt1 | contig 21750 bp, 21 predicted proteins | sample 5560161 | NCBI WGS metagenome assembly JAABUS01 (sample SAMN10711885, study PRJNA513376) | rock metagenome | isolation source: Antarctica rocks | place: Antarctica: Victoria Land, Trio Nunatak nord | collected 2016-01-04
TTGCGCCGCCCGTCAGGCAAACCTTCTAAAAATTGTATAAGACTGGTCTCCATACCTTTTTTTATACTAAATTACACCACCTAAGCTTAGAATGCAACAGCCCTGGTTCGTCTAGGGGTTAGGACGTTAGATTTTCATTCTAGAAACAGGGGTTCGATTCCCCTACGGGCTACCCTGCCGGAAAGGTGCGACAAATCGCAAGCTTTCCGGTTTTTTATTGCTCCTAACTCGTTGTTTATCTGAAAAATAAGTCGGGCTGCTTCATTGATGTGAGCGGTTCGATATTGAAATCCGTCAAAACTTAATTTTTCAGGGTATATCGAACCAATTATTTCACGCTTCCTGGTTACATTAGCTTCAGTGTAGAGAATATCCAGATGGGACAGTGTAGAAACAGCTTTGTCAATTAACTTATCAATACTAATCGTAGTAGTTGTATTTATGGCGGTTTCGGCAAGCTTTGCTTCGAGCCGGACAAGTTTATCTTCACATTCTGATTTGATAATACGGTAGTCTATCGGATCAATGTCTTCCGATAAGAGTAATTGTCTTGCTTTATTAAGCTTTTCATTTATTTTGTTTATTTCATCAACTAACTGCTTGCTGCCATTTTGTTGCTGTGTGGATTGCTTTTTATAAACATTACCAATAATCACTTTGTATAAGTCCACAATACCTGAATGTGGTTTGAACTTTTTAAGCTCCTCTACGAACGTATCGTTAATATGATTAGCCTTGTATCTGCAACCACAAGATGAAACGCAATGGTAATAATAATAGAGGTTTGACCTGCCCTTTGAGGCGCTGCCGGTAAGCATCCTGTTACATTTAGGACAGGTCAAAAACCCTCTTAACGGTAAATTATCCTGAGATACAATTTTTGTATTAGGACGTTCTTTTCTTTTTTTGCCATCAAGTACATCTTGTACTTCGTAAAAGAGAGCTTCACTAATTAACGGTTCATGTTGACCCTGAACTAAACAACTTTCATCCTCCTTAAATTTTGGAATAAAGATTTTCCCGCAGTAAATGGGATTACGTACAGCAGTCCAGAAATTACTTCTACTACATTTCAATCCTTTTTTATTAGCTTCCTTTCTAACCTGATCTGCTGCTAATGTTCCATGTGCCAATTCCTGAAATGCCCATTTAAGCAAAGAAGCATCAGGATCTTTAGGAGCGATAAATTTTCGACCGTTTTCATCTGTTTTATTGGTATATCCTGCCGGGGCTGTTCCCATCCAACGACCTTCTTTTTTTGCCCTACGCATACCATGAAACACGTTCAATGCCCTTCTGTCATTTTCTACTTCAGGAGCAGCGAGATAAAAAGCAAGCATCATTTTATTTTCAGGTATAGACAGGTCTAAAGGTTGTTCTACTGCCTGCGGTTCTATACCTAATCTTCTTAGCGTACTGATCATTTGATAAGCATCACCGGCATTACGGCTAAACCTGTCCCATTTGGTAAACAATACCAAGTCAGACTTACCTTTATATTTCTTTAAATCAGCAAGCAGCTTAACCCATTCAGGACGATTGAATGTCTTAGCAGAATGATCTTCAAAAATCACCTTTCTTACCTGAATTGAGTTTATCTCACAATATTTACGTAAGCGTTCATCCTGGTCACGTTGGGAATAGCCTTTATCGGCCTGTTCATCTGTACTAACACGGATATATAAATCTGCTATCTTCATAATTACTCTTTTAATTAACCCTTCAAAAATTATAATAATTATACCTTAAAACGCTTGCTGAGTAAGGTTTTCATTGTTATTGCAAGATAGCTAACATCTTTAGTATTTTCATTATTTCATTGTAATTTAATTTGCTTTTTCCAGGTACTGATCTATAGCAATTTCCGCCATTTGATACAAAAATTCAAGAATGATTTTAGCTTGTTCTAATGTAACTTCTAAACCGTCTTTCTTTAAAATTTCGATTGCTTTTTCCGGGGATATTTTCTCTGCTTCAAATTCCATTTCACACCTCCCTTATTGACATTAAAGCCTGTGTTGGACTTTGATGTTATGTTTCAAATTTCATTTCCATCATATTACCTATTTGTATTAAAATATACTTTGCTTCCCTGGTTACGTTTATAAGAAGGCTCATATTTAATGTATCCATAATCACTTAAATCCCGGATACATTTATGATAAGTCGTACTGGCCGAAATTTTAGCTTTACACATAATATCATAACTAAATACTTGTATTGGGTTTATATACTGATGTTCCTTCCAATATTGAAGTAATGCAGCATAAATACCAATATGTGTAATGCTGATGCGGTAATCATTTTCAATAGCTGAAAAGAAATCAGATAGGGGTTCTAAAGCTTCCATAAGCTAATCTTCTCTTAAAGGGATAACCCGTTTTTCTTCCGTTGCTCCACTTTCTGTTCCATGCTGCTTTTCTGATTTAACTGCAATGGTTCCGTTGTTTTATTGCCAAGTACTGAAGCAATACTCATTTTTTTTAAATTCTCGTCATAAACATTGACTGACTTAAATTGGGGATTAGCTTCGATAAAAAGCTTTTGTTCATTGCCGTCCTGTTGAACAGTTACCGCCTGACGATTTCCGTTTCCCAAAGCGTTTAGCAGCTTTTCTGTCGCTTCAATGGTTGTTAACTCTTTCAGTGGTAATTGCTTTAATGCCTCCTTTACATCAAATCCGAAACCAGAATGAAATTCTTTCATCTTGTAATTACCGGAGGCATCTTTATCATTAAAATCCAATTGTATCCATGTAGTTTGTATGTTATTTTTCCCGCTTACATATTCCTTTTGTATAGATCTTCCTGCTAAGAGATTATAAGCATGTGTTGTGGTTACGATATTATCTGGTTCAAAAGCAAAGCTTTGTTCTTTGTTTTCCTGCGGTTTGTTCTCAGATTGTAGTACTGCTTTGTAGCTTTCAAACTGGTATTGCCCATTATTGTCTCTTGTAAAGACCAAATTAAAACCAAGCTTTTCTTTTTCATTTACATAATAAGATACAGGGACAGAAAACTCCCGCTGCCCCTGTTTTATGTTTTGTTCCAGCTTGTTGCTAACATTATCGAAACCTGCTTTTATTACTGCTTCTTTGAGATCCTGTTCATTATTTGCTGTTCGTTGTTGAGCTTGTTTGGCAACCTGCTCTTGTTTAACAAACATAATGATACGCCGTAACATTCTGACGAAAAGGTTAGGGTACAGGTGTTTCTCTATTTTATTTCTTTCCTGCATTAATATTCGTAATGCAAGCCTTTCTTCCTCACTTGCTGTTTTTCCGTACTTAGCCTGTACCGCATCGAAATACTTTAGCTTTTCCTGCAAAAAAGGCTTATTCTTCAGAATATCCGAAGAAAACAATTTACCAAACCGTTCTTCCTTTGATTGCCAATCTTGCAAAGCACTCTCGATACGGTTAACAGGAACTTTATTGTTCATAGTATTTCTTATTTTGAATAAGTGCCAGAAGCTGTAGCAAATTCTTTAATTGAATATTTATGATAGGGACTGTCTTTGCTTTTTCGTTTTTTTATTAGATGCCTTCGGCACCGCGTCACTATCGTTGTTATCACCTTGCTTCTGACTTTCATTTTTAACATTTTGCTTCGCACTGGTTTTTTCACCCTGTCCGTGTTTTTCATCCTGCCCCTGCTTGTGGCCAAGGCGTTGCATATTGCTGTCATAAATGTTTATGGTTTTAAACTGCGGGTTAGCTTCAATAAATTGTTTTTGTTCACTGCCATTGTGAATAAACGTTACTGATTGACGGTTACCTTTTTGTAAAGAATCCATCAAACGTGTTTTGTCTTGCTCATTGGCCAGTTCCTTAACTGGGTGTTTAGCAACTGCGCTTTCCAGATCATACCCATAATTCTGATGAAAGTGTTTCATCTTGTAATTGCCGTTATGATCTGCCTGCTTAAAGTCCATTTGCATCCATGCATTATACACTTCACCTTCCTTGCTTGTTAGGTCTTTATTGACTGCCCTGCCATTCATCAAATTAAAAGCTTCTTTGAGGGTAATATTATTCCCTTTATTGACGTAGAAAGTTTGTTCCATTGTTTCTGCCGACTGTTCCGGTTTCAAGTTGACCTGGTAACGATTGAAGAAATACATATCAGTCTGATCAGATTTTTTAAAATGTAAAGAAGCCATCAAATCATCATTGCCAAACTTAGTTTTGTGGGTTATCTGAAATTCCGGCGTTTGTTTCTGCATTTTTTCCTTCAGCTCATTTTCCATTCCTTCGCCAAAACCGGTGAACTTTACCTGATCTTTCAGGTAATCAAAATTTTTCTGGTTCATAAAATTTGTTTTTGAGGTAAAAAAATAATTGTTGTCTTTCTACTTGGTCTATCAAGGTATCCGTAAAAGCATTTTCATCCCGATCCGTTAGCATTCGGGTCTTCTGCATGTTTTTCAAAAAATACGTAGAGCCTGTTTAAATTTTATTCAAATATTTTCTATGCTTCTTTTATCACATAAAAATCATTGGTTCATTGTACTTTTTGTATTGATACAATATTTAAATACTAAATTTATAGGCATAAAAGAAGCACTATAGATTGTTATGATATAAATTTAAACAGGCTCTAATAGGTTGCACACCTGATGGATTACAGGTTTACCGCAGGTTAGATAAAGATTTAGCCTTTACAATTACGCTGTTGCCTGCTCTTAGCTGTAAGTTCCTGCCACCACTTTTTTCCATAATTTCAATAGCGAAATATTTTTTCTCTGGTATAGTGAATTTGGGAAGTGCAAATACAAAAACTTTTTCCGTTTTTCCAGTCACTACGGCAGTATCACCTTTTACATAAAGAGGGCTTATTTCAAGTTCTTGAGATGCTGTACGTTTTGATTTATTCTGGTCCCTGATATAAAAACGGAGTTGGTCAATGTCATAGCTGACATCAGAATAATTTTGCAAATTGATACGGCAAAACAACACTTCATCTTTAATAAACAACCCATCCATTTTTACCTTGATGCCATAGCTTTTATCTTTAATGCCATGTATGTTTCTTTTTTCAGTAACAACTCTCTCAGCATCCGCTTGTACCTGTGCTTCGTTAGCAACAGCATTTGAAAAGAAAGCCTGAGGATGGGTTTCTTTATTATTATTGAAGCAGATATTCAAAACATGTGGCGTGTCTGTATAATTGAGTATATAAGAATATAGTTTACCATCAGCCGTAATGACCGTAAGATTAGTTTGTTCAAATCCAGGCTTTCCGGCTTTTACCTGAAGGATATTTTCAACCCCTTTTGCTTTTTGTGCAAGAATATCCCTGCTTCCCCTGTCCACACTTTTTATGGCGTAAGGAAATATGAGATTAGTAGTTTTATAAAAAGTTATTGGAAGGATATACGGTTCAATCAGAGTGGTATTTTGTTGAGAGATATTTTGAGCAAATACCTGAATACTCAATAAAACAAGAACAATTCCTGTTGCCATTACTACACTTATCTTTTTCATACTCTTAGGAATTTTTAAAATGAAATAATTTTATATTTTTTGATTGATGATTTGAAATATCACTTATCCAGTTTCTGCTTTTCGTCCCGAAGTAATACCTGGTAACCTGCCTTCACTGTTACTTTAACGAGTTTTACCTTTCTGCTGATCAAGGTTTTAGCCGCTTCAATACTGGCACTTGCTGCCTGGGCACCAATAGAAGGGTCTAAAGTGCTAAAGCCTATTTGCTGTGCTGCACGGTCTGCCGATTGTTTAGCTACGTCACGGGTAATTGCTCCTGGAATATAAATACCACTCATACCGTCCAAATCATATGCTGAAAGCTCTACGGGGAAAAGTGAATTCAGGTAGCGAATGCTATTGATTTTAATACCCAGCCTTTCACCATTTAAATCGGCTGTGCCAAAAATAAAATTGTCTTTAGGGATTAAAATTCCGCTGATATAAATGTCATTAACCAACCTTAGCTTAACTGTAGAGCCGTTTACTAAAGTCTGCGTTTCATGTATTACTGCCGGAATAGAATTTTGACTATCGTTTAAAGACGATCCTTCATCAAGTGAGTAAAAATCGTTTGACTGAGTGAGAAAATGTAAACCAGCATTATTCCTGTAATTTTTAGCACCACTATTGTCCAAAAAGGAAATTGAACTATTTCCGTTATTAACAGCAACGGCAAATACTTGTCCCTTCCTTGCTTCAGAAGTCTGCTTTATTTTCTCACTTACCCGGTCAGGATGTTGGACATCCAGTATCTTTTCCAGCATACCGTTCAGTTGTTGCATCTCCGGATCTCCTCCTCCGTCCTTTTGGTTCATCGTTTGCATCATCTGTTCCAGTCTGTCTATATCGTCTCCATTAACCGAAGTATTTACCGGATTTTTTTTGCTTACATTGTTTTCAGAATTTACTTCTGGTGCAGATGCTTTATTTAATGCAGCATCAAGCTCGGCAAGTTTCCGGTTTACTTTTGTCTCGTTAGGATCGGCGTAGGCTTCAATATGGTTTATAGTTGAGCTTCTTCTACTTCCTTTGTTGTTGTATTTTGTTCCTATTAGTGAAGTATCCAAGCTTTGATGTATCGCTGTATTTGTACGCTGCGTGTAGTATGGATCATTTTCCATGAGCTGTTGCAATTTCAAAGAGTCAGAAGCTGCTTTTTCATAGTAACTTAACTTGTCAAGAGGCTTATCATCTTTAAGATTGGCAACCGGCAACTGCATGTTAAAACCTTGTTGTGCCTGCTGTGCATCAGCATTGGTTACTTTGCCGCCACCTAAAGCCCAAAACAGAAGGGTCATAAAAGGCAGTACTAATAATGGCAGCACCACAAAAAATTTACGCTGCCTCAGAAATTTTTGAGAATGTGGCCTCATCCGGCCTCCGGACACCTTCTCCTGCTGGAAAAGGGAAGTGGGATGATTTGTTGATTGTTCCATAATTGCTATTTTTTACTTTGTGATTGATAAATATTTTCAATAAGAAGGATGCTATCCATTAAGCCGGGACGTTGACTGAGGATACTGTTGTAACGTTTTTTACCGGAAGGGCTTCTGGCCAGGCTATCCATATACAGCTTGAAACGCTTTATTTTTTCATATTCAGTTTTGGAGATTATCACAACTGACTTGGTGTTTTCATCACCGGACTTGCCAACAAAAGGAGATATTTTAAAATGGGCCACATCAAATGAAGGTGCTCTCCGGTTCATCACATTACTTACAATCAAATACAAGCTTAAACTTCCTGCAGTTAGACAGAACAGACAAAGTATAATGAGTTTGCCATTGCGGGTAAGGCGTTCTGTATGGTGTTGCATAAAATCAGCCCACTTTTGCTGTAAACGGATGCAAACAGAAACAATATGGTTTGCAACCCTTTCCTGTGCTGCATTTGTATTGCCTGTATCTTTTAGTTTCTTTTTTATAAATAGTGAAAGCATGCCTTAACGATTTTCGATTTTCAAATCCTTGTTTTCAATAGTGGCCCAGCGTTCGATAAGAAAGCCATGTGGGTTATTGTCCGAACGGCTCACGTTACGCAGGTAGCCTTCCGTAACCAGGCTACGGGATATTGTGCTTGTGGTTCGTATGATATTCTGAGTGGCGTAGCAACGGAAATAATAGGGATATTCATTAATCCTTACAGCTACGCTGTCTATCTTAATTTCCTGGCTTATATTTCCTGCAATAATATTTGCGTAATAACTATTCTCTTTAAGATTATCATACTCCATTTTAGCAGAAGCATCGGCGAGATAAAGGGCTTTGTTAATGTTGGCTTGTATCACTTTATCATCCGGATCAAGTGTAAAGAAGTATTGATGAAACATTTTGACATGGTCTCTTGCTTCCACAGGTATATTCTCTTTTCTATCCGATGCATAAGCTTCCAATGCTTTACCATTGACAAGGATGTAAACCTTGCTTTGTATTTCAGCTACGAGTTTGAAACTTTTATAGAGTGTAAAGCCACAAAGTGTAACACAACCTATTATTACAATTATTGTAAAGCTTCGTATGCTGCGAAAGGCTATATCTATATTTTTCATTTTTTTAAACATGACAGCTAAGATTAGGGTTAATAAATTCGTTCCTGATTTTGAAAGTCTTTTTAGAATTAAGATTTACCTGAAATTTTATCCTGCATATAACCAGATTTACCGGCAGAGCCACCTTCATTAAAATAACCTGAATTGGTGCCGTAATTACTCATGCTGCTACTCATTTTGCCGGCAGCGTTGCCCATTGCATCCGCAACCATACCTGCACCACTTGACATAGTGTTAACCACACTTCGTGAGGAAGTGCTGAACAGGGTAGTTACTTTTTGTACCATTGCACTACCGCCACCTGCATTGACAATATAATTAGCGACAGAAGGAACGGTGAAATAACCAACGATACCGATAATCATGAAAACGAGATAAGCTACATCTGTTGAACTGAAGAATGTATCACCAGTACTTTGAACCTGACCAATGTCTAAAACAATCATCTTTTCCTGTATCTTACCGATGATAGAGCCAAAGATATTAGCTACTGGCAACCACAAAAAGACATTGATGTACCGGGCTAACCATACCGTAAGCGTATGCTGGAAGCCATCAAAAACGGCAATGCCAAAAACTAACGGGCCTAAGATGGCGAGTACAATTAGCTGAAATGTGCGAAGCGTGTTAATACAAAGCGCGGCAGCTTCAAATATTACCCGTAATACTTCACTCATCCACTCTTTAATAGAATTACGAAAATTGTACGAAGCTTTTGACATAGCGAACTTTATGTCGTTACCTATGCTCTCAAACGTGCCTTCATTGTTGACAGTAGGATCATCAGGATGAGTATATTTATACCATTTATCTCTATCTCCGCTTCCAGACTCACCCACGTACATCTGCCATGCTTTTGAGGTTTTAATAGCTTCTTCTTTTTGTTTCAAAAGTTCAGCAATGGCTTTATCAGAATCTTTTACCATACTTGCTGTAGCGGTAACGGTTGGCTTCATTACGCCATTAATCATTCCTAAAACAGAAGGAAAGATCATCACGGCAAATCCGATAACAAAGGGTCGAAACAAAGGATAAAAATCAATTGGTTCAGCATTAGCAATATGCCGCCATACCCTTGAAGCGATATACCATGTTGCAGCAAACCCTGCAATACCTTGTCCTACTCCAATAAGCTTACTGCACAAGGGCAACATCTCATCGTATAACTGATCCAGTACACTTTGAAGGCCATGCATTTCATTAGCCACACCTTGCGCGTGCAAAAATTGAGGCAATATCATTCCCACGACTGCTATTAAAGCAGCTCTCATCCACTTTGCCATATTCGATTGTTTAATTGGTTATACCATAGATTTTCTTCATTGTTACTGCATCATTTTTCTCTCTGGCTCTTTGTACCGCCAGTATGGTTGTATTATTATTAAAATGCTGCAGGAATAGTAGTTTGTCCTGGATGTTGGCGTAAATCCTGTCTATTGCTTCCAACCGTTCATCATCAGACATTCTTAACTTACTATCCGTGATGATTATAGCCAGTTCATCCAAATCATTTGCGCTTTGATTAAAAAGGTTGCTATAAACCTTTCCCAAATACTCTATTTCATCAGGATTGAAATTGCCATCCTGTTTAAATCGGTTAAAAGCCTTCTTGTGCTCTTTTACAATCATTATTTGATTGTTAATTATATCTGCTACTCTCTTGTATTTTTTTACAGTTGGGCTAACCACCATAAGACCATCAATAAAAGTTTTATGCAAGCTGAAATTTCCCTCAGATAAATCTCTTATAGTAGAGTAACCGGTACTAACTATCTGGTAGCCTTTCTTCATATCGCTAAGGATTTGTTTGAATTGCGCCAGCTTCTCAACATTCAATAAAAGTTGCTGTACTTCCTGGCTTTGGGCAGATAACTTGTTGGTTATACATGCACTTAATACTATTAAAAGGATAATAATCTTTTTCATAACTATTAATTTTTAATACCGTTAAGGGCACGGCTTGATTGAATATCATTCTGTTCTTTTATACGTGAAGCTCCAAGCAGTTTTGCTTCATTGGAAAAGCTTTGTACAAAAGTGTATTTATCCTGCATATCACTATACAGCACATCTATACGCTTCAGCCGTTCGTCATCTTTCATTTCCAGGTTTCCATTGGTAGTAACAGTAATGAGTTCATCTATAACTTCTGTACAATCATCCATCAATCTTCCAAAAACCCCGTTGATATAACTGATTTCATTCCCATTAAATGAACCATTTAGTTTCACCTGCCTTGCGGCTTCCTTATATACTTTTATAATGCTAACCTGTAATGCAATAATGTCTGCAACTTTGCTGTAATTTTTAATTTTTGGGTTAACTGATTTTAAAGAATTGAAATAATCTTTGTGCAGGTTATACTCTCCATTATTAACATCACTGATGGTATTTAATCCTTGCTTTGCTATAGAATAACCTTGTTGCATATAACCAATGTACACCTGTAGCGCAGCTATTTGTTGTAGCAAGTATTTTTTCTGTGTTGCACCTTGCCTGAACCATTCAGCAAACGTTTGAGCTTTTACTCCTGAAGAAAGAAGGGCAAACAATACCAAAGTGAATAGCCTTTTCATACAATTATTATTTCGGGTTATTGAATTCCGTAAAGTTTTTTTACTGCATCTACATCATTTTGAGCTTTGGCCCTTTGAAGGCTTAGCAGCATACCTTGCTGGTTAAATGATTTAAGATCATTATAATTCTCATCAATTCTATCAGCAGCAGCATTCAGAATTTGCAGCCGTTTAGCATCGCTCATTTGCGTTTGAAAGGAATTAATCACCATAAATATCTGATCAAGGTTCTTAACACTTTCATCAAGAATACCAGAATACACCCGTTGCATGTAGGAGAGTTCATCATTGCTGAGATGCTTATCCTGTTTAAACAATCCCCAGGCTCTTTTATACTCTTCAACCAAATGCACTTGCTTTCCTGTGATTTCTTTAATCCGTTTGTAATAGGATATAATCGCTTTTACCTTTTGCAATCCTTCATAGTAGTCTTTATACAATGTTTTCTGTTTATCTACCCAATCTGTAATCTGATTGAGCTTGGATTGGGACATTGCGTTCTCCAACGTCTTTTGGGCATTTTGCAGCCAGACAACTTTATTTTGTTCCCGTTGTATCTGCAAGTCAACTGCTTTAATTACTTTTTTAATGCCTTCTTTTATAATAAGCGTAATCGGGTCTTGAGCCAATGCTTTATTTATTGGTGCTATTGTCCCTATCAAAACAAAACTTAAAAACACAAATAACTTTTTCATTTATCATAGATTTATGAGCCTGTTTAAATTCCTATCAGAAAAATTTATAATGCTTCTTTTATGCCTATAATTTTGTGTTTGTTTAATATGATAAGTTAAAAATCCCAGGGATTCTCCAATTTTTATGTGGTAAAAAAAGCATACAAAAACTTGAACAAAATTTAAACAGGCTCTATAATTATTCAATTCTCTGATATTTAGCAGTTCCGGCAAGGAGTTCTTTTTCGGTAGAAGGGAAAGTATATAATTTACCGTCTTTTAGTTCCTGTAGTTGATGGGTTTCCTCGTCCCACACTGTTATCATACGTTCCTGCTTGTTCTCCTTAGGTTGAAGTTTGCCTTCTTTTATTCGGTGAAACCCCGTCCTTCGCAGTATGATAAAAGTTACTGCCTTAGCATTATAAGGGGTAACAATAAGCGTATCCGTAGCCTTGCTGTATTCGCTTTCTGCCTGTCGCACATAAGTACCGCTGATTACGCTTTTTGTACCTGTCACCTCTTCATTTCCTCCACATGCAGTTAATAAAACCGCCATACACAATAAGCCATAAGTCTTTTTCATGTTGCTGATTTTTATTTTTTATTATTGTTTTTCATCCTTTATGTATTGAGCTAATGCTGTAATCCCTTTTTTTATATCTCCGCCCATTTTACGTGTCCATTCTGCTACCTGTACTTTCTCCTTTTCTTCTGTTGTATATGCCAAATATTCTTCAGGCGACACTTCGGTTCGATATACCTTCGAGAGCATTCCGCCAAGTGATATAAAAACCTCTTTATACTTTTTGGTAGGGTCATTGGCTTTATTAACAGAAAGAACTAAAGCCTTTTCTTTTTCGGTTAGCCCCAAAAGTTCCTGTATTTGTTCAAATTTGTTCTGGTACTTCGATTGGTCTAAGAGAATCTTACAATCGCTATTATTGATAATGGCTTGCTTGACTACAGGGGAACTAATAATGTCTTCTACTTCCTGTGTAACTACCACCGCTTCACCAAAAAATTTACGTACTGTTTTAAAAAGATACTTGATGTATTCCGCCATACCTTCTTTAGCAATGGCTTTCCATGCTTCCTCTATAAGTATCATCTTACGAATACCTTTTAGCTTCCGCATTTTGGAAATAAAGACTTCCATGATAATGATGGTCACAACTGGGAATAGAATGGGGTGATCCTTGATATTATCAAGCTCAAACACAATAAAGCGTTCGGTAAGCAGCTCTAAGTTTTCAGTAGCATTCAGCAGGAAATCAAATTCACCACCATTATAGTAGGGACGGAGAACATAGAGAAAGTTATTTACATCAAAATCTTTCTCTTTTACCTTATCACCTGCTAACACTGCTACAAATTCATCCCTTAAAAAATCATAGAAGCTATTGAAGCAAGGGAAGATGTTGTTATTCTTATCCAGCTTTTCATAATAAAGTTGTAAAGCATAAGATAAGGCTACATATTCCAAGCGGTTAAAAGTCTCATTATCTTTTTTCCAGAGTGCCAGTAAAAGTGTTTTGATACTTTCTTTTTTCTCTGTATCCAGGCTGTCACCTTCACCAATGTAGAAAGGATTAAAGCGGATAGGGTTCTTTTCATCATAAGTGAAATAATAGCCATTAACCATATCGCATAAACCTTTGTAACTATGCCCAACATCTACTAATACGACATGTGTTCCCTGTTCATAATAGCTACGTACCAGGTGATTAGTGAAGAAAGATTTGCCGCTACCAGAAGGGCCAAGAATAAATTTATTCCTGTTTGTACATATCCCTTTTTTCACCGGCTCATCACTAATATCCACATGCACCGGCTTACCAGTTAACCTGTCGCCTAAACGAATGCCAACCGGGCTTAAAGACGAACGATAGTTAGTTTCGAGGCTGAGAAAGCAGGTTGCCTGTTCTGCGAACGTATCAAATGTGTCATTCATTGGGAAGTCTGCTTCATTGCCTGGAATACCAGCCCACCAGATTTGAGGCGCACCTGCTGTTTCCTGTTTCGCAGCAGCATCCATTTGCGCCAATGCAGAAGAAACAAGGTTTTTTAAATCTTTTAGTTCATCCTGTTTATCTGTCCACACCTGCACATTAAAATGTGCTTTCACGGGCAAGCGTTGCTTGCCGATGGCTTCATTTAAAAAATCATTGGTAGCATCCCTGGCAATGGTATTTTCACGGGAATAAGCAGACAGTGATTGCAACCTTAATCGTTTACTTTCCAGCTTCTGCAACGTTTTCTGTGGATCTTCTATAAAAATATACTGGTTGTAAATATGGTTGCAGGATAAGAGCTGGCCGAGTGTTGAAGAGAACCCAATGCTAAACTTTGTTTTATCGGTTGAATACTTGTCGTAGTTAATTCTTGAACCGCATAAAGCGGGTAGGTCTGTTGCATCACCTAACGTGTAGAGCTGACAATGCTGGTCTCCAATTTGTAAAGTGTTCTCAAAAGTTATGTCCTTTAGTACAATAGCATCGTCTTTTTCAGACAGATAACAGTATCGCTCAATCAATCCCATCTTGCGGTTATGACTTAAAAGGTCATCGTTTTTCAGCCTGGTTAACCGAATGAAGCCGCTGTCTTCTAATATTTGTTTAAATTGTCCGGCACTGTCCAGGAAATCCTGTAATAATTGAGGTTTTAATGTTTGTTCCGGCACAATGGATTTACGAAGCAGGTTAGAGAAAAGAGAACTGGATAGTTTCCTGCCTGCAGGCTTTTTAGTAAGCAGTATATAACAGCTATGGTCTAAAAATGGACGTTCATTAAAAAATCGTTCGCTGCTCCGGGTTAAAAAACTAACATCATCCTTTGTGAAATCAGGCTTATACTTACTGTCTATAAACCAGTCCTGTTTGTGAAATACAGATAACTTAGGCAATACCTTAATGGCTTTGACCCATGCCTGATGGAAGGCTTCATATTCCTGATTTGAAAGGGTAAATATTTCAGGCAGCTCTGCCCGAAATGCAAGGGTAATATCACCCTGTTTGGAAAGGATACAATCATGCTCCACTCCAAGAATTGGTAAAATTTCATTCAACTGCTTTTCCATACTCACTTATTTACCTTTCTTTTCGGATTGTAAATTCTTTTATTGCTTTACTTCTTTTTCAGGAAAATATCCCTGCTTTTTGACCTAACTACTTTAGGCACGCTTCGCCTTGCCAATTTTTTAATCATCCCATATTCGCCGTAGGTATTACTTAATGCATAAATCTTTATAGTAAGCACTGTTCCGCCTATCAGTATAATTCCCAAACAAACAAAGGAATTGACACCTATTATGTATAATATGGCAAACAGTATCAGTAAACCAAGCACTCCACCTCCGAAATACCAGATATACTGTGCTTTTAAACCACGAAACTCAATGCTTTTATTGATGCCTTTATTGATTTGATATACACTATTACTCATGACATTTTATTTTAAAGTCTTAACCTATTACCCCGTCTTATGCCGATCTGTGGCAACTGATTCTGCTCATTGTGCTCTTTAACATTTGCTGTAACTCCGTTTACTTTTGCCATAGCTATTTGTAAAGGCGTATTTTCTTTGGGCATCATTTGTATAACTGGCGTTTCTTTTGGAAGGGTATTTTCCTGCTGTGCCTTATCTATATCCAGCAGGCCATTTTGCTTCATTTGATTTTCCTGTATCTTAATAGCTATTTCTCTTTCAAGTTTTGATAGTTCGCTTTTCATGTTTGCTAATTCACTTTCCTTTTCAAATGGTTTAGAGGCAAGAGCGGCCACCATTGGAATGTTCTTTTCCAGTTCGCTCTGCTTATTCTGGTATTTTTCTTTGAGCGTTTCTACACGGTCAATTGCATTTAGAAAGTAACGGGCAGCAAGCTTTGGATTATCAGTATTGGGGTGTCCGTTGTTATAAGTGTACTTAATACCGCTTTCAGGGCGTTCTGCATATAATGTATTATAGTATCTATATCCGAAGCCGTCTTTTTCTTCAACAGCTTCACGTTGTTGTCGGATATACAAGTCAAATCCATACAGATTGCCGATCTTCGGTTCATCTGTGGGTTTCCAGTTTTGATAGAGTTTGATTAGATATTTGCCGATAGCTTCAGGATCGGCTGTGTTGATACCGCTAAGCTAAATAGGGTTTTCTTTTGTGCCTTCCTTATCATAGCGTAGATTATCTTTATAGACCTTTCCATCAGCAGTAAGCTTTTGTAAAGTTTCTATTGTATTTGCTTTCTCATGCTGAAGGTTCTCCAATTGATATTTGGAACGGGATACTTCTCTAAAATGGGCTGTCTTCAGACTTTCCATTACGGCTACTTTCTTTTCCAACTTTGATTTTTCCAGTAAAGAAGTATCGCCTGATAGAATAGCAATATATTCAGAGAAGTTCATCCCGCTTTTTTCATCCATTGCCCCTTCATCAATGGTTCGGATATTCAGTTCGCAATTTTTCATCTGGTTGATGAAAGTTTGCTTATTCTTTAAAAGGTTGAACTTATAATTATCCAAAGATTGCTCTACTGCGTAGATGAAATTTCTAACCTTATTATCGTAATGATCTCTTGCTATGACATTTCCTTGCCGGGCTCCCCTTCCATTGCGTTGCTCCAGTTCTGAAGGCTTCCATGGAATATCCAGATGATGCATGCCAATGACGCGATACTGCACATTTAGACCTGTACCTGCTTTTTCCGTACTGCCAATAAGTACTCGAATCTGCCCGTTATTCATCTTCCGGAATAGTTCGGGTTTTTGTTTGTCTGTCCAGTCATGGATGTAGGTGATTTCCTGTGCAGGTATATTGAGGTCCCTGACTAACTTTTCTTTCAGTGCATCATAAATATTAAAGGCATCCGGCTTGGGTGTACCAATATCAGAAAAGACAATCTGTGTCCCTTTATGCTCCTGGCTTTCCCTGTATAATTCTGCTACTTTCCGGGCACATGTGCTTACTTTATTATCAGGATGGTCGCTATAAAAACTACTATCTACCAAACGCATATCAGCTGCCATCTTCTTTGCATAGTTGGTAGCGATCAGCATCCTGCCTTTATCTTCTTCGGATGTAAGAGGCGCTCTGCCAATAAGGGTAGCATCACCAGTTTTAGCAAACTGCATCAACTTTGCTATAAACTCACTTTGTTCCTGCGTAGGCTTAATGTTTACCAGTGCTTCATCAAGGTTAGGTTTATCGAGCTTGATATGTTTTGCTGTTTTGTAGTCCGTAACCTCATTATAGAATAATGCTAATTCCGGTACTTTAATGAAATGACGAAAACGTTCTTTAGCAATGATCTCGTTAGTTACAGAAAATTCAAAGTCAGTGGTTTTTCTTGCAAATACCGCAGCCCAACCGTCAAAGTTTTCAATGTGTTGCCTTTCCATTTCCTTTGGCCGGAGGTATTTAAACAACAGGTACATTTCGGTGAGGCTATTAGAAATAGGTGTACCTGACAAAAACGTAACACACAGATCCGCATCAAACTTTTGCTGTAGAGTGCGAACGGCAAAGAGCATATTAAGTGCTTTCTGGCTGCCTTCCATATTGCCGATACCTGCAACACGGTCATGCCTTGTTGTAAAGGTCAGGTTCTTGAACTTATGGGCTTCATCTACGAACAAGTGATCAACTCCCAACTCCTTAAAGTTAATACCTGCATCTTTCTTTTGCTCGATGTCACTGATTAAGGTTTTTAACTTGCCTTGCAAATTATTCTTTCTTACCTCCAAGCCTTTAAGCATCTTCTTTGATATATCGCCGCCTAAGTCTTTCAATGTTTCAAGGTCACGCTCAACATTATTTAGTTCATTTTGAAATATTTCTTTTTGTATTTCCGGTGATTGAGGTATTTTTCCAAATTGGTCATGGGTTAAAATAATGCAGTCCCAGTTATTATTTTTTATCTCATGAAACAGGCGCATCCTTTTAGCAGGTGTAAAATCATTTTCGCCTGGTGCAAGTATCCGGGCTTGAGGATAAGCTTTCTTATATGTTTCTGTAATCTGGTTAATGTTAGCCTTTAGCGCGAGGATCATTGGCTTACGCACTATACCCAATCTTTTCATTTCCTGAGCAGAAACAATCATGGTAAGTGTTTTACCAAGTCCTACTTCATGGTCTATTAAAGCACCCCTGTTTTGAATAATCCGCCAGGCAGCATTTTTTTGTGAACTGTATAAATCCTTAATACCTAAATTTTTCTTTTCTAAACCGGGAAAAGTCAGATGGTCTCCATTATACTCGCGAAGCACATAGCAATTAAATGTATTGTTATATAGCGTTTCTAAATGCTTTTTATCCGCCCCGGGCAAATCCTGTAGCCAGTTGATGAAGCCATTGCGGATAGATTCAATTTTCTGATGGGCAAGTTGTATCGCTTCATTATCTGGCAAGCGTATGGTTTTATCATCAGGCAGTTTTACTTCATAGGTGAAGAAGGGTGTAGTATTTTCCAGCGCATGTTCCAATATGGTATAACCATAAGTTATTCTGCCGCTTTTAGGAGTTACGGCATACTCCTGATAAATCTTTGCATTTTGTCCTGAAACATTTACTTTAAAGCTATCCAGTGATTGAAAATAGTTGACGCTGGTATTTAACTCAAATAGTTCAGAAGCAAAGCGGTCATAATAACTGGTAGGTATCCAACGTTCGCCTAAATTAAAATCAAGCAATTCAAAAGGTATCTTCTCAGGCTGAACTTTCGCTATAGCTTCCAGGCTTTTTTGTATTTGAAGATCGTCTGGATGTAATGCTGTTTTTTCTTTAGCAATGTTTAATTTTTCTACTACATTACCTGACAGATACTGGTCAACTGTTTCCCATCTATTATGTTGAGGGTTGAGATAGATATGTCCTTCCAGCTTGTGAATGATTTCTGCTTCAGGCAGGCCAGTACCCCCTTCAATAAAACCTATTTCCACCTTTCCGTTTTCATTCAGGCATTGAGCTAATGCCTCAACTGGATTATCTGTACTGAATTGTTCTTCTTTGTAATGAAGAGACTTTGTAATTATATCAGCCTGCACATAACGTTCCCCTTCTTTCCTTTCCAATGAAGAAAGGATGGCAAATCCAAAGGCAGCATCATTTGCAACCAGCTTACGGTTATTAGGATAATTGAGCAGTCCATATTGGCTAACAAATTTTTCATAGCTATTATGTAATGTTTCCCGCAGCCCTGCATACGCTACATTGCCCGAAGCTTCGCGTTCTGCTAATTCTAAATAGCTGTCCCTGACAGTAATATATTGCTCATAAAATCCTTTTTGTCCCTGACCTGATAAGAAAGGATGAAAAGTTGCTTGTTTAAATTCGTTGTCAGGGCTACCGATGCTTCCTGCTTCACCTTTGTGAATAACGAGTGTTCCTTCTTTGTAAAAGGGTTTCAGGTTGGTGAATAACTCAGGTTGGTTACTTTTAAGTCCAAAAGCCGCTTCCAGAGATTTATCGCCTTCATAGGTATAATTGTAGCTGTATTGGCTTAACTGATGGGACAGCCCTTGTAATTCATTGCCTATAGTTGCGGCATTTTTCCAGTTGGCTGAAAAGTTAATTTCTTCTACATTAGAATATAGCTTATAAACATATTGTTTAAAAGCAGGAGCTTTGGCTGTTACAAGGACGATGCTTTCATGTTCAGGTTTGGCGGCTGTTTTTACCATGCTGATGATCCGGGCTGTTTCTTTTTGAACCACAGTTGCATCAAGCTCATTGAGGTAAGCAATTGCCCGGTTAATACTTTCAGCAGGGGTACTATCAAATAAGCCCAATTGCACATTTACTTTTTCCGACTTATTTTCTGGTGCAGGTAAGAAAGTCAGTTCCTTGCGGATAGGTTGCGTTTGTAAAATAGTAAGAGCTTGCGAATCCTGAAATAGCTTTTTACCGAAACGTGCCTCGAAGCCTTCACCAATAGTTTCAGATATTTTCGCAGCAATAGCATTAATGCCTCCATGTTGCCATATACTTTGGTTAGCATTCCCGTATTGATTTTTTCCTGCTTTTATTTCATCTCCTGCTATGATTTCAGGGCGGTGATGGATATAGCTGTTGAAGTGATAGTTGCCAAATTGATTTTCCTGCACTATTGTATCTATGAGGTATTTTTCGTCTGTTGACAGTGTCTGTTTGTTTTCATTCTTTTGAACAATGAGTAAATGACTTGGCGCTTCCGTATTGCCGGTATCTTTCATCAGATTATCCGGCATTACCGTCAAACTGATAAAGTCAGCTTGATTAAACAGGTATTCCCTTGCTGTCTTGTTTGATGGATTATTTAAAAATCCATCGGTTGTAATGTAAGCGAGTAAACCTCCGTTAGCAATCTTATCTAAGCCTTTTGCAAAAAAGTAATTGTGAATTTTACCTGAAAGTTCTTTATTAGAAAAGGCCTCATCATAAACAGAAAAATTACCAAAGGGAATATTGCTGACAATCAAATCATATTTGCCATTGTCATTGGTAGGAGCTTGCTCAAACCCTGTTATATGAACGGTTGCAGGGACTGGAAAAGAACTGCATAAAGCAGACAATACACGTCCTGTCAGCATATCCTTTTCAACAGCCGTTACATTTTGAATGGTAGGAAATGTTTTAATTGCTTCTGAAATGAAAATACCTGCACCACTGCTTGGTTCATATACATTTTTTGGTTGGAAACCATTCTCTTTAAGTGTTGCATATAAAGTTTGAGGTACGACTTGTGGTGTATAAAAAGCAGTAAGTACACTGTTCTTGATAGATTGAATAGTCTCTTTATATTGCTGGTTAGACAGATGTTCCTGAAGTACTTTATGCAGTTCCATTATTTTAGCATATAACCGCAGGTCTTCATCTGTTGCATTCAGCTTAACCCATTCCTCTTTAGCTGCATTAGGGTATAATATGGCTTTTATCCCGCCAAAGCCGGAATACTTTTGTAATGCTTCTATTTGTGTTGCATCCAGGGTTTTTTCTTTTTCCCATGCAAGTGCAATACGAATAGCCGTTATGTTGTCATTAAGTTTTTGTAACTGATTATAAGCCATACTTCACATTTTTCACTTTCACTGCTTATTTTCAAAATATTCTTTTACTGCACCTGTAATGGCATAGCGCAAATGCCTGTCATTTTCAGTCTCTTCTGCAAAGCCTAAAGTTTCAAATACTGGCATGCAGGCCTCAATAAGATTAATTATCTCGTAAGTGAATATTCCACTTTCTTTAAGCTGGTAATAATCCGGTTCAAATTCTTCTTCTAAAATTGAAGTCAGGTAATTAAACTTTGACGGGCGTAAATCCTTTGTGAGTTCATCCATGCAACGGTCTTCTATAACATATGCAGGAGTATTAGCTGCCAGCAATTTATCCAGCATAGGAGCAATTGCAGCTACTTTTTCTTTTAGGTAGCCGCTTACATAATCTCTATGTTGAAGCGTAATCAGTAAATCCGGATTATTTTCAGAGATATACTGATGTAATTTTACAATTAATACTTCCTGCATAATCATAGACTTTGTTAGGTTTAAACGCCGAAAAAGGACTTAATAACAGTAGCTACAATCACAAGGAATACACAGCTACCAAACCAGGCTGCGGCTACCTTACCGGTATCCTGATCGCCTGCATTCCACTTTTGATACACTTTCACTGCCCCAATCAGGCCAACTAATGCACCGACTGCATACATAAGATTAGTGCCGGAATTAAAATAGCTTCTTACTTTCGTATTCGCCTCGTTAATACCTGCGTTGCCATCCTGAGCCATTAGGGTAAGATGGACAGAGGTTAAGATTAATGTTGCACAAATGCTTAACCATTGTTTCCGGGAGAAACTTTTAAAATTCAATCGCTTCATTTTCATAATACACAATATTTAAAAGGTGAACAATTACGCTTAAATACCTTCCTGAAGCCTCCCCGTCACAAGCGGACGGAGAGGGAGGAAGGCGGCTCCACTACGCTACCTCTTTCCACAACATCAACAGCTCTTCAGCACTGAGGTGGATGGAACCATATCTTTCACATTCAGAAATGATCAGGTTATTTAAGGCTACCTGGAATGGCGAGCCTTTTAAATGCAGATGCTCTTTTAGGGTCAGTTGCAATAAGAAAATAAATTCTTCCCTATTGAAGTTTTTTGAGGAAGCATTTGCAATAGCTTCTTTCACTTTAGTTGCCAGTTCCTCCACTTCTTGAAAAAGAATGTCTGTTTCCGAAGTTTCAGTTTGGCCATTAGTAAATTTAAAACTTTCTCTTACTTTGCCTTCATCATTTTGAAATTCATTATAGTCAACAGATGGGTTTGGCTTTCTTTTGCGTACCAAAAAATTTTGCAGGTCATTGAAGTAAAATCTCATTCCTACAAACAGGTACCATACTGCTAAAAGAAGGGTAACAACAAGTATGTAGTTTGCCCAAGAGATGTTTGTGAACATATACGCTTCGTTTTTTTCGTTCTTGTTAATTAATATC
>JAABUS010004118.1_pt1 | contig 21745 bp, 12 predicted proteins | sample 5560161 | NCBI WGS metagenome assembly JAABUS01 (sample SAMN10711885, study PRJNA513376) | rock metagenome | isolation source: Antarctica rocks | place: Antarctica: Victoria Land, Trio Nunatak nord | collected 2016-01-04
ATATTCAGGGGTACGTCTATACCGAATTGGCCGACATCGAGTGGGAACACAACGGGTTCGTCAATTACGACCGTACTCCCAAGAAGTTCGGATACGAGGCGTTCGTCCCCGGCATGTCGCTTTCGGAACTGCAAGGCGCCGACTTCATTGGTTATGACGCCCCGCCGGTGATCGTAGCCAAGCCGGGAGAAGTGATCACCGTCCCCCTTTTCGTCAGCCACTTTTCCGACCGGAAAGGCCCCGCCAAGCTTCACTGGTGGGTTTCGGGAGTCGGCGACGGGGCCGACCTCGTGATGGCGGCCGAGCCCGAATCGCGACCGGTCGAATGGACCCCGTACGACGTCCGCCAGTTGGAACCTGTGAAGGCACGCATGCCCATGCGGCCATTCGTCGGGGCTTTCGTGTTGACGTTGCGCGACGAGGATGACCGGCGGATCGCGGCCAACTACGTCAATGTCGTCGTCAAGCCAGATCGGCCCGTGCCCCGGATCGAGCGTCAAGGCGACCGCGAGGCGGTCCTCCGATTCGCTCCTGGCACGTTCGCCGGGAGCAAGTGGACGGGGCCCGTGGCCAGGCCTATGGGGAAAGCGCATGGCCAGGGCAAGGGATTCTTCGAATATCGCCTGATGATTCCCGAGGCCATCGCCAAGGCGCGACCCGAGGCGTACGAGCTCAGGCTCGAGGTCGCCTCGAAGGCGGGCCGGCAGCGACTCGACTGGCCGCTGCGTATCAGTAAGCTCGACAACCCCCAAACCGACGAACGAACCTGGCCCTCGACGATCGAGATCGCGATCAACGGCCACGTCACAGATCGCCTGCCTCTGGCCGACGATCCGGCCGACGCGCGGGGCGTGCTCTCGCACTTGGCTCGCGTCGAGCACGGTAGCTATGGCGAGTTGATCAAGAGTCAAGGGGCCCTGCCGGGTGCCGTCCAAGAAGGACTCGCCGACGGGAACCCCCTAGTACTCCGACTGGCCGTACCCGAGGACGCCGATCCCGCGGGTGGCCTTAGCCTTTTTGGCGCCGAGGCCGGCCAATATCCTTTCGATCCAACTCTCGTGATCCACACCAAGGACCGTCTACCCGACGAATTGGGCGAAATCCGCTCCGGAGGAGCGAGTGGCGCGGCAACGACGGAGTCGAAGCCGCGGTGAGAGACGTCGAGATTCGATTCGACCTCACGATCAACCGCCCGAATACGACAGGTATCGTCCCTTTGAAAGGTCGGTGCAAAGGCGATAAAGACCGGACTACACCAAGCCGCCCGGGGGGAGGTCATGTCCGGTCACGTCTCTGGTAACGATCGAGTTGAAGATCAGATCCCGGCAGGCCAAGTGAAAGCGTATTGATGCGAAATCTTACTCCTGGGTCTGCCGTTGATATTGTAGAGGATATCCCGAGAGCCCATTCGTCCATCGAACACCCGGAGCAGGAGGAGGCTCGATCCCCCTGCGCATCGCGACGGTTCCCGCGATGCGTAAGCACAATCGGATTCAACCGAAGGTTGCCGCTTCGACCAAACAAGTCACTCCTGGAGTACTACTCGCGTGGAGCGGGAGCCTCGAACCGCTTCCTCAAGTCTTTACGCAAGGATTCAATGTCAAATTCGCTCCGCACCTTGCTCTGTGGCGAGAGCCCTTCGATCAACGTTCTGGCTAGGATAAAATGCCTAGCCGCGGCTGACCGTCGATCGAGGGCCTCCTCTAGGTCGCCCAGAGCCATCTCAACCCTCGCGGTAATAATTTGGTATCTCTCCCGGTTCGTGCGATCAATTTCGTTATCCGTGAGGAGATGAAATCCCCGTTGTATGTCCTTCAGGGCCTCTTGATAAAGCTTCCTGGAGACATCTTTTCCATCGGGCAGATTCGAACTCCGGGAGCGATCTCCCCAAGACAGCGAGACCAAGGCACGCTCATGATACCAGGCAAGCAGTTTGAGGCGGTCTGACCGTGCCTGGCGCGACTCGACGGCGTTGATGATTCGGGTCAACCTCTCGAAGGCCAAGGCATGTTTTCCGAGCCGAGACTGCTCGCTTGCGATCAAGAAATGCGCCTCCTCTAGGCGAGGATTGACGTACACGGCGATCTGCAAGGCCCGATACGGGACCTCAGGCTCGACTTTCATCTCGGTCAGGAATTTACCCACGGATACGAGCCGGTGGCCTATGTCGGGTTCGTTCTTACTCCAAGCTAAGAATTCCGCCATGGCCTTCCGCAATCCGAGCGCCTTGGTGTAATTCGTGCGGGCCGCGTCGTCGTTTCCAGCCTTTTCTTTGGCCAGGCCTAAATACAAGAACCCGAGCGCCGAGTCGGGATATTGCTTGACGAGCGACTCGAGCAACGGAATTGCCCTGTCATTTTGTTTGACGCTGATGAGCTGGATAGCCTGTTGGAACGAAGGGCGATTCACGATGGGGACGAGCTGCTCAATATACGGCAGGAGCAGCACGATCAGGACGATCGAGAGGGTCGCGAACAAAATCAGACGGCGCCAACTCCGCCGAATCCAATTATTGAAACGCTCGCGAGGCGAAGCATTCGATGCGAACCGGAGCGGTTGATGCTCGAGGAACCGTTGCAGGTCATCCGCCAGGGCCTTCGCATCAGGATAGCGATCCTCGGGGGCGAACCTCAAACATCGCGCGACGATTCCTTCGAGGGCGTGTGGGACGGCCGGGTTCAGATATCGGGGCGAGACCCGTGGCTCGAACCTACTGTCGAGTAACGCGCGGATCGCCCGAGGAGGGGGGAGCTTCTGGTCGGGAACCTCGGGAGGTTCTCCGGTCAGCAATTCGTGCATCAAGAGCCCGAGCGAATACAGCTCTGCGGCGGCCCCCACCTTATCCCATTGTACGGGGTCGAGGTAGGCTTCGAGTTGCTCGGGGGCCATATAAGGGAGAGTTCCTCCGCGGAGTGCGGCCCTGGCCTGGTCGGCCGAATGCGGGTCGTGCGCGAGGTTGAAGTCGAGCAACTGCGGCCCGTTGCTGAGCGTGAGGAGCACGTTGGCAGGCTTGACGTCGCGATGCAGGATTCCTTTGATGTGCGAGTAGGCCAGCGCCTCTGCCAGCATCGCAACGATCCATGCCACGCCTTCTACGTAGCTCCCGCGGATGGGGAAGGTGTGCCAACCCGATTGACTGGTCGAAGGCTTCAGCTCAACGGAGCCCTCCGGCGTCAGCGCATTCCAAATCGCCAGGGCGCCGCGGGGTGAGGAGGCCGGATTCACCTTTTTGATGATCACGTCCAGCGGCAGGCCAGGCCTGAAGGGCATCGACAGACCCCTCAAACCCCTCTCGGGCTGCATCGCCACCCTCAGGACGGGGACGATATGCATATGGTCAAGCTTCCCCATGATCGACGGCTCGTTCCCGCGGTCGGCCGAGATCTTCAATACAACCTCGCGTCCGCCCATCGAGTCGTCGAGGGCGCGGAAGACACGCGCACTGCCTCCTTGGCCCATGAGCGAGCGGAGCTGGAACTGCTCGAAACGATCGCCCTCAACGGGAAATTGCGGCGGGGCCAGCGGAGCCCCGACCACCTGGCTGAAATCCCGATGGTAACGCAGCTGCGAAGCCAGCGAGTCGCGCCAAAGATCGTAGCGGTCGCAAAACTGCTCGGGATTGGGCTGCTCCCCCTGTTCCTCGCACAGGCAGAATTCCTCATAGACGAGGCTGATCACGCGGTCGCTATGCTCGCACAGGTCGGGGTAGCGCTCGAAGTAATCGGCGACGGTCGGCCGTTCGCCCCGCTCATATCGACACCGCAAGTCGACCTTCACCAGGGCCGCCAGCACCGACACCGTCTTGTCGCAGTCCGACTCGGCCCAGTGCTTGCTCAAATCCGGTTCACCACGCCGCCACTGGTCCTCGAAATCCCGGACGGCGCGCTCCGCACGTTCGAGTTCTTCAACCTCATGGACTGAGGCGAGGCCGGTCCTCATCTGCTAGCCCTCGGGATTGAACAATGAATTGCTCAGGTCTTGGAGGAACCGCTGGACTTTCCGGACGTGCCAACCCGTTTTCTCTGCAACTTCGCCGTTGCTCAGTCCTTGGTGCTTCATCTCGACGATCTCACGCTCAGTCTCGTCAAGGTCGGCCAAGAGTCGTTCATGGACCTCGCTTGCCTGAGCCTCCTGACTGGCTGTGGGATCTCCCGAGGCGAGCGCATGCCGCATCGCATCCTGCCCGTCCACCCAATCCACCGATCGCTCTCGCTTGATATCATGTTTTAGGGTATGTCTTCGGCGGTATTCATCGATGACCTTTTGCTTGGCCGACTGGACGAGATACGCATGAAGGGAGTCAAGAGAAGGGAAGTCGAACTTATCGAACTTTGCGGCCAAGCTTTTCATCACGTCGCTCGCGAAATCGGTCGAGTCGTAGAGCGAACGCATCGGCCGATCGAGCTTGCGCCTGACAACGCGTATCACCTTGGGATAGCACGTTTCGAAGAGCTCTTTCCAAGCGTCCTGGTCGCCTGCCCGCGCACGGGCGAAGAGATCGCCCGGGTCGTGATCCGACACGTCGGACCTCGGAGACATGGAGCTTCCTCCCGAATTCGGTGGGAGGAGAATCAGGCAAGACCCATTCTCTCGAATACGATATAGGGGCAATGTGACCCCGCCGGATTCTCCGATCTTTATCCAATCGACTCTCGTACCATGCCATAATAGCCTGGTTGCAAGCTGGGAAGAAGCCAGGATATTCCTTAAATCGACAATATTTGTGGAAGTGGCTCTGGCGGCGGAAAAACCCTTAATAGGGGAATTCTAATCGAAAACTCCAAGGAGAGTTCTTGCCGTACCATTGATCACGAGGTGTGAGGCCGATCGGGTCATAACGATGCCGCTCAGCAACGGGTAGACAGAGGGACTCGCCTTTCCTCGATTCGAGCGTTTTCCTCCCCGTACGACCTGCGACAAGGAGAGATTCAGTTCCATTTTCACCCGAGCGTCGCGACTGCTCATATCGGCAGCCTGCTCGGTCCTCCGCCTTCGACCCCGGGCCCCTCACCACGCACCCTGAACGCCGAGCTCCTCGCCCAGGAAGTCGGGACAAGTCGCGACCAGAGAATCACGCCCCCGGTCACAACCGTGACTGCGAGGAATGATCCGGTGCGGGCGAGGCCATGATCCGGATGAGTTCGATCCGTTGCAAGCGCGGGCTCTAAAGTCCGATATCCGTAAGGTGTCGATGTCGTGCAACAACGAAAATCGGGAAAATCGGTCCCCGATAGCCGGGTGCGCGGTTCTATAGTCGTAAAATAAATCCCGCGAGCCAGAGGATTCTGCCGTTTTGTCAGCATCACCCAGACACCCCGACCCTCATCGGGATCCAATCGGGCCATTCTTGCACTATCTCATGGCGGAGTGCGGCGTCTCTCCCAACACCCTGGCCGCCTATCGCTCGGACGTCGCTCAGTTTGCCGAGTGGCGAAAGCGGCATGCACCAGGACCCTTGGCCGGAGTGGACATCCATACCTTGACCTGTTTTGTCGAAAGCCTTTCCCAACGGGGGCTTGCGCCCAGCAGCGTGGCACGGCATCTGGCCAGCCTCTCTGCCTTCTTCCGTTATTTGATCTTCGACGGCCGGCTGAAGGAAAACGTCGCAAAACTATTAGTAGCACCGGCGATATGGGACCGGCTGCCGAAAGTGCTCGGCCCCCAGGCCGTTGCTCGTCTTCTTCAGGCCCCGGACGCCACGACTTGCCTGGGAAGGCGAGATCGAGCAGCAATGGAAACGTTGTATGCGACTGGCTGCCGCGCATCTGAGGTCGTAGGCCTCAGGCTCATGGACATCGACCTGACGGCGGGCGTGGTGCGTTGCCTTGGTAAAGGGGACCGTGAGCGGATCGTTCCTCTAGGCTCCCAGGCGCGAGATGCACTGATCGCATTTCTTGCTATGGACCGCCCCAGTCTCGTCGCACGACATCCGGAGACGGCAACAGTTCTCGTCTCCAAGACCGGCCGTCCTCTGTCGCGCGTCGGACTTTGGCGTATCGTCAAAGCGCATGCACGCGTCAGCGGCCTGGGCGTGAATGTCAGTCCCCACACGCTCCGGCACAGCTTCGCGACGCACCTTTTAGCCGGAGGAGCCGACCTCCGCGCCGTGCAGGAGATGCTCGGCCACGCCTCTGTCGGCACCACCCAGATATATACAAGAGTCGAGCTGAGCCGACTCCGCGAGGTCCGCGACCAGTATCATCCCCGATCTCGAAGTCATCACCGTACGACAGGCGAGAAAGATGCGTCCAGTGGAGGACGCCAGACGTCATGAGGATTGTAACGGCCCGTCAAAGGGGGCCAGCCCCGACTTGATCGATGCGAGATGCGAGGAATGGCCCTCGTCCGGTAGTCGCCCGATCAACTCCTCGAGCACGCCGAGCGTTCGGAGGATGGGTCCTACAATGGCCGACGACATCAAAGCAAGATTTGGCGTACCACACCAATGCGATCTCACGCGACTTGTCGCGGTTGAAGGCCGGCCTCGCGTTGTGACTTGCGTCGCTTGAGGTCACGCGGCCGGTATTGACCGTGGAAGAGGCGGCCGAGCTGGTGGCCGCGGATGGGTCGTCGGTGGCGTCGAGGTCCAGTTCGATCCGCTCGGTTGGCCGGGAGTGGGCCTGGAGGAAGGACGTCGCGAAGCGTCGTTCGACGTCGCGAGTGCAACTGGTGATCTTCTTATAGTGGCTAGCCTTGTCGGCCCCGAAGGGGGTCAGTTCGAGGCGGTAAAGCGTGCTCTTGCCGGCCAGAGCCTTGCCCCGGTCGCGCCGCCATACCGCCGTCGGAGGAGACGTTGCCGCCGATGAAGATGGCGAAGTCTTGGCGGGGAGCGACCATGGAAGAGTCGAGGTAGGATGCGTTACACTCCGTCGTCATCGGGCTGCCTTCTGCAGGTGTCGTAAGCGGTTGTGGTAGATCGACCTATGACTTAGAAGTCAGCCCGCTTCCATTCCCCTGCTGAGAAATCCAGGATTGACCTGCAGGCTGCCCCGGACGATCCGCGCCGCGTGCATCCCAGCCTCGTGGTGGTTGTCCTTGTTCTTCTCGACCCGGAGTCGGCGACGTTCCATACGGTCGGTGTCCAGCTCCTTTTCCAGGGCGATGACGCCGCGGACGATCGTGGCGGCCTCGACGTCGTACTGGGGGAGCGCACTCTCGCCGAGGAGGTGTGTGATCGCCCCCCGGGCCCTGAGGGACCCCTTCAGGCCCAGGACTCTTCCGCGGTAGCGGTCCGCGTCCGACTCAGCAGGCGGACCTCGGTCAGGCTCTTGAAGTCAAAACGGGTCGGCTTCCGCCGCTCCATCGCCTCGGTGATCCTGCGGGTCGTCGGAGCGAGTTCCACGTCGCCGGGGTGGAGAATGGAAGACTGGCCGTTGTCGTCACGGCGTCGACCGGGCGAAGGTGGCGGGAAACCGGGACGATCCGCGAGTTCGCTACAGCTCCTGGAGCGAGAGCAAATAGGCGACCAGGTCGGCCATGTCCTGGGGAGCGATCTTCGCTTCGAGTCCCTCGGGCATGAGGGATTTGCCGGTGCTGGTCATCGCCTCGATGTCCTGCTGGAGCACGGCATCGGTCACCCCCTCGGCCCGCTTGAGCATCAAACCGGTCGTGCCTTCGGACTCGATCAGGCCGGTGAGGACGCGGCCATCCTTCAGGGAGACGGAATACTCGAGGTAATCCGGCGCCACCTCGCGGTTCGGGTCGAGGATGTGCAAGAGGAGTTCGTCGGGGGTCCGACGCCGGACCCCGGCGAGGTTGGGCCCGACCGCGTTCCCCCTGGCGCCGAGCTTGTGGCAAAGGATGCACTCCCGATCGAAGACCCCCCTCCCTCGCTCGGGGTCGCTCGCGAGCTTCAGTGACGGCTCATAGCGAGCGATCGCGTCGCGGCGAGAGCCGGGAGCATCGGGGCCGAAGAGGAGGCGGGCGCGCCTCTGAATGGCCGGATCCGGGCTCTCTATGAGCTGCGCTCGGCGCGCCATCGGGAGCTGGCCGACGGGGACGGTCTTCGCCTCGACCGCGTCCAGGAGCGGACCGACCCACTGCGATCGGCCGAGCAGGGCCTGCAAGATCTCGGCCTGGATCGCAGGGCGGTATGCCCGCCAGTGCTCGAGCAACAAGGGCGCGACCTCGGGCGAGTGGTGTTCGGCCAGGGCGCGTGCCGTCGATCGCTGGATCTCCGGTGCTTGTGTTGGCGAGAGCAGAGGGACCAATGCCTCCCTCGCCTCGGCGAAGGGCCGATGCCCTAACCAGCCGATGCCGGCTGCCACCTCGTGCGCGGGCAGGTCCCGGGCGCGGACGAGGTCGAGGGCCTTTCGCGTCAAGGCTTCCAACCGCGCGGACGCCTCGATCCCTTCCGGCCCGTCCATGGGCATCCGGGAAACGACGTGGCCGCCGCGACGGAGGCCGTCGGCGAGCGACACGGCAAGCTCCAGCGAGGCCGGGGGCGCTCGATCTTCGGCCCGAGGCAGCCTGCCGATGGCGCGAGCGGCCTCTTGCGGGGTCGCCCTGGCACCGACGACGAAGGCGAGTGTGCGGAGCAAGGAGAGGCCGTCCCGGCTCGTCGCGAAGGGCGGATCGACCTGGTCTCCCTCCCCTGCCAGGAGGCGCTCCCAGAGCTCCAGGGGCTTCCGCCACGATGAGCTGAGCACGGCCGTGCGGATCCAAGGATCGCCCGCGTCGCGCCTGGCGATACGCGAGAGGGCGTCGATCGCCGATGGATCGTCGACCTCGCCGAGGGTGAACGCGACCTGGAATCGGACGCGGGCCTCGGGGGCATCGGCCAAGGCAAGGACGCGGTCGCGGAGCGGTCCGGCCCGATCGAGCCGAGGCTCGGCTAATCGGAGGGCGTGCTCGCGGACCCCCGCCGCGGCATCCTGCAAGGAGACGAGGAGGTCTTCGTCACGGAGCGACTTCAGGCCCTCCAGCGACCAGAGCGCGTGCAGCCTGCCGAGCGGTTCGGGGCTCCTGCGGAGGAACTGGCGCAGGGGCTCGACGGCCGCCGGGTCCTGCCGCTCGAAGAGGAGCCGATGGGCCGTGTCGTGGTGCCAGGCGTTGGGGTGTTCGAGCAGGGCCACCAGTTCGGGGGTTGTTGCCCGGCTTAGCCTGGGAGTCGGCCGGGATCGGAAGCCGGGCGGGGCGAGTCGGTAGATGCGGCCGCGGTCGGAACCGCTGCGGAGGTCGAGCTGGGCCTTGATGTCGTCGGGGATCGACCAGGGGTGCTCGATCGTCTCGCGATACATGTCGAGGACGGTCAGCGTGCCGTCGGGGGCGTTGACGAAGTTGACGGGGCGAAACCAGGTGTCGGTCGAGGCGAGGAACTCGGCCTTCTCCTCGCCGGGGGCGCGGTGGGCGCGGAAGGTCACGCCGTCGGGCTCGACGACCATCCGGTGGATGACGTTATTGGCGACCTCGCCGAGGAACAGATTGCCCCGGAAGGCGGGGGGGAACGCATCCCCTCGGTAGACAGTCACGCCGCTCGATGAGGTGAGCACCCCCGCGGCGACAAGCTCGCTGCGCGGGTAGGCCTTGCCGATGCTCGCCCATCGTCGAGCCCGGAGCTCGCGCCAGGGCTCGGGGGGACTGATCCGGAAGATGGGGACCTGATCCCCCGCCTCGGCCGCGTCGTGGAGGACTCGAGGAGGAGGCAGGACGGGGTTGCGCTCGAGGTAGCGGGCGGGGAGGACGACGTGCTCGGCCGGGTTCCGGATGTCGCAGAGGAAGCGGTTCCCCCAGTCGTCGAAGGTGTTGCCGAACCGCGCCCCGCCCGAGATGGCATCGAACCGCCCCGAGGCGGGATCGAAGCGAAAGTCCCTGCGGAGGACGGGGACCGGCTTCATCGCGGGCTGGTCCCCCGTGCGGACCTCCCCACCGTTGCCCGACGCCGCGCCGTAGATCGAATGGTCGAGCCCCCAGGCGAGGTTATTCATCACCGCCTGGATGTTGAACTTGCGGAAACCCGTGAACACCTTCCGGCGCACGTCGGCCTTGTGGTCGCCGTCCGTGTCCTTGAGGTACCAGATGTCGGGCGTCGCCGCGACGAAGACGCCCCCCTTCCAGGGCACCACGCCCGTCGGCCACGAGAGCTTGTCGGCGACGAGGTGCGACTCGTCGAAACGGCCGTCGCCGTCGCGATCGATCAGCACCCTGACCTGGCCGATGGGCGGGTCATCGGTGTTCTCGGCGAAGGCCTTGTCGTTCTTCTTCTCGACGTAAGGATAGTCGCTCATCTCCGCCACGAAGAGCCGGCCATCCTCGTCATAGGCGGCGGCCACCGGGTCGGCGACGTCCGGCTCGGCGGCAAGAAGGTGCATGCCGAAGCCTTCCCGGACTTGAAAGGTCTTCAGGGCCTCGGCCGGCTCCTTGGCCTCATTTCGGGGGAGCGGATCGCCCGCCCCCAAGCCCGAGGTCCGTGGCACAACGAGGGCCAAGGCGCCGAGAAGACCGACCGCGAATACAACCGTCCGGTGACCCTTCATCGCACCCCCTCACTGCGACGGCGCCGATGCCGGAATGGAGCCGACCGGCCGATTGTAGGTACGCCTCATCTCAAAGCAAAGGGACAGGTCCAGGTACGCGGCGCCCCTGTGTCAATACACCTGTCCGAGGACAGGTGGGACGCAGGTGGGTCGGAGGTGGGTGAAAACGCGGGTGCGCTCGCATCCTCTCGCGGATTCGTGGCCGCAGCCTCCGGATTCTTGTTCCGTGGGCCAAATATTTATTACAGCTGTCACAGGCCCGGGGATTAGAGCCGGGGTGGTGCGGGCTTCAAGGGTGCCTGGAAGGCGTGGACGCCCTTGGTCTTCACCTTCCGCTTGTAGACCCGGTCGCCGCATGTGGCAAAGAGGATGTCCGACTCCTCGCCGCCGAAGCAGAGGTTCGTGATCTTGCCGTTCGGGGTGGGAATAATGCAGTTCACGCGGCCCGCGGGATCGCAGACCTGGAGGCCCATGCGGGTGGCGACGTACAGCCGCCCATCGCGATCGACCCGCATGCCGTCGGCGCCGGCGTCATCCGCGGTGTCGGGGACGTGGAGGTGGAAGTACTTCTGCTTGGCCGCGAGCGAGCCGTCGGGCTGGATTTGATAGCTGTAGACCCAGCGGCTCCGGCTCTCGGCGACATACAGGAGCGACTGGTCGGGCGAGACGGTCACGCCGTTGGAGAACCTCAGGCCGGTGTCCACGACCCGCTTTTCGCCCTTCGGGCTGATGTACCAGACCTTGCTCGGGGTCGTGGCGTCCCGGCTGGGGTTCGTGACGTACATGCTGCCGTCGTGGCGCACGACCAGGTCGTTGCCGCGGAAGCCGTCGGCGATCACGGCGGGGGTGCCGTCGGAGCCGTAGGCGAGGACCTGCTCCGAACCCGATGCCACCGCGTAGAGCCGGCCGTCGGGGCCGAACGCCTGGCCGTTCGCCCCCTTCGAGTCGGCGAGGAAGGGGGTCACCTTGCCTCCGAGGTCGATCTTGTAGGTCTTGCTGTTGGGGATGTCGTTGAAGAAGACCTCGCCCTTCGCGTCCGCCGCCGGGCCTTCGGTGAACTTGTAGCCGTCGGCGACGAGCTCCCACCCTTCGCCGGGCACGAGGATGTCGCGCATCTGCTGCGAGCCCGCGCCGGCCTTCACGGGGGTCGGCCAGTCCTTCCAGAGCATCCGGACGGCGTCGGGGAAGACCTCGGTGGCATGCTTGCCGTTGTGGCCCCCCTCGCCCCAGACGTGGGCCACCTCGTAGCCGGCGAAGGTGAAGGCCCGCTCCATCTCCTGGTTGGCCATCCACCAGTCGCCGGCGTAGATGTTCAGGTCGCCGCTGCCGTCCTGGAGGAAGACGCGGATCGGCTTGGGCTCGGTCTTGCGGACGAGCGTCGGATAGTCGTTGCCGCCTCGGAGGCCGACGTACGTGCCGATCGCGCTGAAGACGCGGCGGAAGGCGTCGGGCCGCTCCCAGGCCGCGGTGAATGCGGCGATGGCGCCGCTGCTGGAGCCGGCGATGGATCGGTCATTGCCGTCGCGGGAGAGCCGGATCGGCCGGCCGTCCGTCGCGGCCTTCTTCTCGACGTCGGGGAGGAGCTCCTCCAGCAGGAACCGGGCGTAATTGTCGCCGAGGCCGTCGTACTCGTAGCTGCGGTTGAAGCGGTCGATCGCCCTGTCGGAGGTCGCCTTCACGCGCCCGTGCATGACGAAGACGCCGATGACGACCGGCATCTCCCCCTTATGGATGAGCTCGTCGAAGACGGCGGGCGCATTGAACTGGATGCCGTCCTGGTTGACGTGCAGGCAGGCCGGTTTGGCCGGGTCATACTGCTTCGGCACGTAGACCCAGTAATCGCGCACCGTTCCGGGAAAGACCTTGCTCCCTTCGATGGTGTACTTCGTGACTTCGCCCTTCGGCACGTCGCCCGTCGGCTTCGGGTCGTCCGCGCGGAGGGTCGACGCGATCGGCAAGAGACAGAGGGCCAGGGACAAGGCAAAAGGTCGGCGCATGAGTAATATCCTGAGGTGCATAAGTCACTAGCTTTCAACGCGTTCTGTTCGGCCGCCCTGGGGATCAGAGCCCTTCGGTCTCCCAACCCTTGCGGTATTCGCGGCGGACGAACCGATTCGCCTCGCGGACGTTGGTCACCTTCAAGTCCCCCGCGTCCCATTCCAGGGTCGTCTCCGGGAACCGCGTGGCCAGGCATCCCAGCAAGACCGATTCGGTGAGCGGGCCGGAATAGTCGAAGGACGTCGAGGTCTTCCCGTTCCCCCGGCAGGCCTCGACGAACTGGAGATAATGGTCGTTCCCGCCCGGCTTCGGGAACTGGTACTCCTTGAACGTCTCGACGGGCAGGAGCACGGGGTCGGCGATGTACGGGGAGTAGAGGATCCCTTCCGTGCCGATGTAGATCGACCCCTGATCCGCGAGGGCCCGCTCGCCGACCAGCGCCTTCACCTCGGCGGGGGGCCGCTTCGCGCCGTCGTACCAGTGCAGGGTGAGTGACTCGGTCGTGTACTTCGTGCCGGGGAAGAGGTAGCGCACATACGAGTCGAGCCCCCAGTTGTGCTCGTTCGGCGCGCCCCCTTCGGACCGCACCGAGGTGGGGGCGGTCAGGGCGAGCGCCGTGAAGACGGGGTCGAGGATGTGGCAGCCCATGTCGCCGAAGGTTCCTGTGCCGAAGTCGAGCCGCTTCCGCCACGCGCCGGGATGGTAATAGCCGTCGAGGAACGGCCGATCGGCCGCCACGCCGAGCCAGAAGTCCCAGGCAAACCCCGTCGGGACCGGGTCCTGATGGTCGGGCCTCGGGGCCGCGTCTCCCCAGACTTTCCCGCTCCAGCTATGTACCTCCTTCACCTTCCCGATCGGCCCCGCCTGGACGGTCGCAACGACGGCACGGTGGACCGGATGGGAGTGGATCTGGATGCCCATCTGCGTGACGAGCCCCTTCTCTCGCGCCACGCGGGTCAACTGCCTGGCCTCGTAGATCGTCTGCGTGAGGGGCTTCTGGGTGTAGACGTGCAGCCCGCGTTGCATCGCCCGCATCGCGATCGGGGCGTGCATGTGGTCGGGGGTGGAGACGTTGGCCGAGTCGAGGTCCTTCTCCTTGTCGAGGAGCTCGCGCCAGTCCTGGTACACCTTGACGCCGGGGAAGAGCTTCTCGACCTCGGCGATCTTCCTCAGGTCCACGTCGGCGACGGCGACGAGCTTGAAATGCGGGCTCGCCGCGAGCGAGCGGATGTCGGCGAGCGCCATGCCCGAGGAGCCGAAGCTGGCGTGGCGGAGCGACTCGCTGGGGGGGGCGGCGTGGGCCCGGATCGCGGACGGGGCGAACAGGCCGGCGGCCGCGAACGTCTTCAAGGCGGAACGACGCGTCAGGGGAGGAGTCTTCAACGTCGGGGTCCTTTCACGACTGCCAGAAGGTGGATCGGCGACGCGCCTGGTAGCGGACGGCCAGGTGTGGGGTCTCGAGGCGCATCTGCCCGTCGGCAAGCGACTGCAAGCCGGCCGCGACGAGGCCGCTGGTCAGGAGCGTCCGTTCGACCGGATAGGCCGCCTTCCCGGTCAGGAACATCTCCTCGGCCCTCGACATCAGGGCCGCCGAGTAGACGACGTTCGGATTGGGCGGGAGCTGGAAGAGCGTCGAGAGGGGTTCGGCCTCCCCCTTGAGGCGCGCGGCGAAGGTGAAGTCCTCGACCAGCCCGTTCATGAGGAGCATCGTGGCCTTCAGGCCGTCGGCGTAATCGAACCGATAGGCGACCGGGTCCTTCACCCATTCGTGGATCTGGCCGGGGGTCGGATAGCGGTGGCTGAACGTCGGTGCCTGGGCGAGGGTGTGGCTGCGCGCGAGGCAGGCCTCGAACAGCCGAGGGCTCCAGCCCCCGTCACGCCACGAGGAGGCCTCCATCGCCCGCCAGACCGACTCGCCGCGCAGGGCGTGCATCGCCACGACGCCCGTCTCGCCGCCGCGCCTTCGTTCCGCCATGCACTGGATCATCTCCAGGGCGTGGAAGTCGTAGATGTCGGTCTTGCCGAACGCGACGCCCAGCACCTCCTCGACCTCGGCGCCGAAGGGCATGTCCAGCGACGGCATCCGCCAGGTCACGGGCAGCGACGACCCCGCCTGGAACGCGAAGCCCATCGAGCGGGACGTCTCCACCATCTCTTTCGCCCACTCCCACTTCCACGACAGGTGCTTGTCATTGAACACGGGGGTCGTGCGGCCTTCCGCGCGGAACACGTCGACGACCTGCTTGAAGAACTCGTGGCGCGGATACTGCTTCTGGCCGATGGCGTTGACCGGGTAGTCGCCGTGCTCGCCGATGATCAGCACGGCGTCGACGGCCAGCTTTCCACCCCCGCACCGCAGCGCCTCGGCGATCGTCCGATAGATCGGAAAACCGAACTCCTCGGACCGCTGGCGGCTCAGGTCTCCCTTGGGCGTCTGATCGACGTAGGCCGAGACGACCTCCAGCCCGGAACGGTGCCAGGCCCCGCGGAGCGGGTAACCCGCCAGGAACCGCTCGGCCATGTGCCAGGCATGCGAGCGGTAATTCCAGAGCGTCGTCACCACGGCGAGCTTCTTGCGGGGGGCGTCGCCCGCGGCCCCGGCCAGTGCCGGCGCAGTCGCCATCAGGCCGGCCGCAACGCTCCCCACGAAATCGCGGCGCGTCAGCATGAACCCTCCCCACCCTTCGCGATCGAGCGTCATTCCCAGGTGTCACCTCGGCCATGATCGGCAGGGTCCGATACCCGCCCGGAGGCCGTCGCAGATCGTCGCCGACGTTCAAGGTAACCGGCGGATCCTCCCGAAGCTACCCGTGTGTGCGGCCCCTCCTGCCGACCCGGTCGCCACCCTCTCGCCGCCCGTAAGGCGGTCGCGCGCCATGGGTCGCCGTTCGGTGCCTGCTCGCGGTAGGCGAGATTCCGGCACGCTCCTACTTTCCCCGCGACGGAGGGCGATTTAAAGTGAACCGAGACGTTGTCGACGAAACGGCGCGCGAACGCGGGAAGGACCTGCAGCATGACTCGTACCAGAGACCGTCGCACATTCCTGATGCGAGCGTCGGCCCTCGGCCTCGGCATCTGCACCAACCAAGCTTCGCGCGCCGGGGCCCCCGCCAGCGAGAAGATCGCCTGCGCCGTGATCGGCACGGGTGGCCGGTCGGGGACCTTCACCGGTCCCCTGGCGAGTCGTAAGGACACGGCGGTCGCGGCCGTCTGCGACATCGATGCGGGCCGCAGGGAATCCGCAGCCCGGGAGATCGAGGAGGCCCAGGGGAAGGCGCCCCGCATCGAGGAAGACTTCCGGCGCCTGCTGGACGACAAGTCGATCGACGCGGTGTTCATCACCACGCCGCACCACTGGCACGCCCCTATTGCCCTCCGCGCCTTGCAGTCGGGCAAGCACGTCTACGTCGAGAAGCCCGCCTCGCATACCTACCGCGAGGGGCAGCTCCTCGTGCGGGAGGCCGAGAAATCCGGGCTCGTGTTGCAGCACGGCACGCAGATGCGTTCCAGCGAGGTCACCGCCAGGGCCCGCGAGGTCCTGCAATCGGGCCTCCTCGGCGAGATCAAGACCGCCAAGGCCTGGAACGTGCAGCGGCACTCCCACCGCCCGCCGGCCCCGGACGCGCAGGTTCCGAAGGGGGTGAACTATGACTCGTGGCTCGGCCCTGCCCCCCGTCGGGCGTTCAACCCCAACCGCTTCCACGGCAACTGGAATTGGTTCCGCGACTACGGCAACGGCGACATCGGCAACGACGGCGTCCACGACATCGACATGGCCTGCATGGGCCTGGGGGTGGACCGACTCCCGGTGCGAATCACGGCCCACGGGAGCAAGATCGACCTGAAGGGCGAACGCGAGTTCCCGGATAACATGATGGTCGCCTACCAGTACGACAACGACAAAGTCCTCCTGTACGAGGACCGGAGCTGGACGCCGTACGGGATGGACGGCGTCGACAGCGGCAATGCCTTCTACGGCACCCAGGGCTACATGATCTTCTCGCGACGGGGCCACTTCCAGGTCTACCTCGACCGCAAGGGGACGAAGGGCCCGGGGATGCAGATGGGCGACACGGGCCAGGACCGGCACCTGCAGAACTTCCTGGACTGCATCCGCACGGGCGGTCGACCCAACGCCGACGCGCTCACGGCCCATCGGACCTGCGCGCTCGTCCACCTCGGCGAGGTGGCCTCGCGCGTCGAACGTGTGCTGCACCTCGACCCGAAGCGAGAGGTGATCCTCCACGACGAGGAGGCCAACGCCCTGCTGACCAAGGAGTACCGCGACCCGTGGGACATGCCGGGCTCGTCGGGATGATCGCGCGGGCCGTCGGAGGCTCGTCGAGGCGGGCGGGACTCGTGGTACGCTGCGGGTCGCCACCGCCGGGCCCCTTCCTCACACCCGGAATGCCGCCAGAGACCCTCGGAGATGACGTCGATGAGATCGATCCGATCGCCTCGAATCCCGCTGGCCATCGCCGTCGCGCTCGCGACGATGGCGGGGTCGGCCCGTGCCGACGACGCGAAGCCGGCCCCGTCTCCGGAAAATCCGAGGCCGGGCGAGGTCCTGACCGAGGCAGTTTCGAAGGCGTGGCCCGACCGCCCGGAGTGGCTTGACATGTTCGCCGACATCCTGCGAGGGAGCCAGCTCGGTCCGGAGGACGGCTGGTTCCGCAGGGCCGTGGCGCAGTCCCGCTTCGACTGGCCCGCGACCCGAGAGCGGCTCGACCGCGACGGCGACGGGGAAGTCGCCCGAGGCGAGTTCCCCGGGCCCGACGCCGATTTTGCCCGGCTCGATCGCGACCGCGACGAGGTGCTGGCCCCCGCCGATTTCGACTTCACGCCGCACGCGCTGACCCCCTCGCCGGGGGCCATGCTCTTCTACCGGTCCGACGGGGACGGCAACGGCAAGGTGACCCGCGAGGAGCTCGACGCACTCTTCAAGCGGGCCGACGGCGGCGGCCAGGGGTTCCTGTCGCTCTCCGACCTCCAGGAGGCCTTCCGCATGCCGTCGAAGGGCGGTGCGGCTCCGGGCCCGGGAGGACCGTCCCGGGCGACCTTGGTGCGCGGGCTCTTCCGCCAGGAGATCGGGTCGCTCCGGCCGGGGCCGTCGCTCGGCGAGAAGGCGCCCGACTTCTCCCTCAAGACCAACGACGATGGGCGAGAATGGACGCTCTCGAAGATGGTCGGGCCGAAACCGGTGGTCCTCGTCTTCGGCAACTTCACCTGCGGCCCGTTCCGGAGCCGGGCGGGAGACGTCGAGAAGCTCCATCGGATGTATCGAGACCGAGCCACCTTCGTCATGGTCTACGTCCGCGAGGCCCACCCGACCGACGGCTGGTCGATGGACAGCAACGATCGCGTCGGGGTCGCCTTCCCCCAGCCCCGGAGCTACGAGGAACGGGCCTCGGTCGCCCGGACCTGCGGCGAACGTCTCGGCCTGGGCTTCCCGATGCTCGTCGACACCATCGACGACACCGTCGGCACACGCTACAGCGGGATGCCGAGCCGGCTCTACGTGATCGACCGCGACGGCGAGGTCGCCTACAAGAGCGGCCGTGGCCCGTTCGGATTCAAGCCGGCCGAGCTGGAGCACTCGCTCATCCTTCTGCTCAACCAGGGCAGGACGTCGGCGCCGCCGCACCTCGAAGGCAATCCCGCGCCCCCGTCCGTCCGCGCGACTCGTCGCCACTCGCCACTCCTTCCGGGTGCTTGACGCTCCAAGCCAGTGCCTTACACTGAGAAGAGAAGAGAGGCTGGCCGCGAACGACCGCCCGACGACTTCGATTGGACACACCCCTCGCGAATGACCCCCCGTATGAGCAAGCCGACAGTCACCCCTGAGTGGGCGGACCAATCTCAAGGCCTCGCCCCCGCCGACCTCCCTCCGGTCGAGGCTCCGACGGCCGGGTTTATCGTGCAACTGTTCGTCATCCCGGCGGTGGTCGTTGCCGTGGTCATCGTCGTCTGGTTGCTCTTCGGCAAGCTCGCGGGCGGCGAGCGCGACGCGATGGATTACGTCCGACAGCTCCATTCGCCGAGTGCCAACTGGCGTGCGGCCTTCGAGTTAGCGAGCCTGATCCAGAACGACCCCAAGCTGGCCAGGGATCCCGTTTTACTCGGCGAGCTCACCGACTTGCTCGAGCAGGACCTGGCCCACGGCGAGGACCCCGAGCTGACCCGGTACGTGGCCCTGACCCTGGGCGCGTTCCAGACGCTCGACGCGCGGTTGACGAAGGGCCGTCCGGTTGACCCCCTGGCGACCCTGGCCTCGGCGCTGGGGGCCGCGCGACCCGCGGGGGTCCGGTTCGCGGCCGCCGCCAGCCTGGCCAAGCACGCCGCCCGGCTCGACGGCCGCCTCGAGGACGCCGAGGCGGTGCGAGCCCTGGGTTCCGCCAGTCAAGATAGCAACGTCGAGCTTCGTCAGATGGCCGTCTACGCCCTCGGATTCTTCGGCGGCGAGGCGGCAGCGGGCATCCTCCGCGAGCGCCTCAACGACGAGGATCGCTTCGTCCGCTACAACGCGGCGATCGCCCTGGGACGCCTCGGCGACCCCGCGGCCCTCGGGAACCTGCGCGAGATGCTCTCGCCGGACGACCTCGCCAAGGTCATCCGGCTCGAAACGAAGTCGGAAACCAGCCACAAGATCGAGGCGATCGAACTCGAGGCCCTTCAGGCCCTCCAGACCTCGACCCGGCGCGGGAAACCGGGACTCGCCCGAGAACTCCGGCCCAACCTCGTCACCCTCAGCCGGTCCGGCCTCGTCGGGGTCCGCAACCAGGCCCAGGAGCTCCTCCGCAACGGAACCCTCGCCGATCCAGAGCCCCCTCGCGATCGGCCTGCTCGCTGAGGCGGGGAAACCATGGCCGTCAAGACCGCGTCCTCGACGCCGACTCCGAAGCCCGTTGGCCCGCCTCGGCCTCCCGGACCGAAAGGCCACTGGTTGACGGGCAACCTCCGCGAGTTCCGACGGGATCGGCTCGGCTTCCTGACCGATTGCGCCCGGACCTACGGCGACGTCGTGGCGATCCGGCTGGGACCGGCGAAGATCTGGGTCCTGAATCATCCGGATCTGGTCGAAGAGGTCCTCGTCCACAAGAACCGCCAGTTCATCAAGCACTTCGCCCTGAGGTCCGCCCGGCCGAGCCTCGGTGATGGCCTCCTGACCAGCGAGGGGGAATTCTGGCGGCGTCAGCGAAGGCTCGCCCAGCCGGCCTTCCACCGCGACCGGATCGCCTCCTACGGTCGGGTCATGGTCGAATATGCCGAGCGGTCCATCCGGGCCTGGGCCGACGGCCAGAGGCGCGACGCCCAAGCCGACATGATGCGGCTCACCCTGGAGATCGTCGTCAAGACCCTCTTCGACGCCGAGATCACCCGCGAGTCGGCCGGTCTCGCCACCGCCATGGAAACGGTGATGCAGAGCTTTACCGACCGGATGAACCGGCTGATCCGGCTCCCCGTCTGGCTCCCCGTCCCCTCGAACCTCCGGTTCCACCACGCATTGCGGCAAGTCGAGGGGATCCTCTATGAGATCATCGCCGAACGCCGACGGAGTGGCGAGGACATGGGCGACCTCCTTTCGATGCTCCTGCACGCGCAGGACGAGGAGGGCGACGGCGGCGGCATGAGCGATCGCCAGCTCCGCGACGAGGCCGTCACCCTGTTCATGGCCGGCCACGAGACGACGGCCAATACCCTCGCCTGGGCCTGGTATCTGCTCTCGTCGCACCCCCATGTCGAGGCCCGATTGCACGCCGAGCTGGACGACGTCCTCGACGGCAGGGCGCCGACGGTCGCTGACCTCCCCGGGCTGAACTACACGGATTCGGTCGTCACCGAGACCTTGCGGCTGATGCCGACGGTCTGGCTGCTCGGCCGCGAGGCGGTCGAGCCGACGGAGGTTGGAGGTTATCTCGTCCCGAAAGGACAGACCCTCTGGATGAGCCAGTGGGTCCTCCACCGCGACGCACGCCTGTTCGAAGACCCCGAGCAGTTCCTCCCGGAACGATGGGCCGACGGTCTCGCCCGAAGGGTCCCTCGCTATGCCTACTTCCCCTTCGGCGGCGGCCCGAGAATCTGCATCGGCAACCACTTCGCACAGATGGAGGCCGTCCTCCTCCTGGCGACCATCGCGCGCAGGTTCCGACTCCGGGTCCCTCCCGGGATGATCATCAAGCCCATCGCGACCATGACGTTACGGCCCGGCGGCGGCGTGCCTGTCGTGCTGGAGGAGCGGCGTCCCCATCATTGATGGCGAAGGATAAATACGACAGGACGAACCGAGGAGGGTGGGCATTCTCGCTTGAACGTGAGATATCGGGAATGCACCAAGAAAACTTTACTCGAGATTTCTGAGCCTAAGTCTTTGGAATGAACGCACCTCACACATCGACCCCCTCCGCAAATCGCTACCAACGTGGTGTTTACAATCGAAGGGGTACGTGCAACTCATGGAGAGGACCATCGTCGGCGCACGGATTGCCTATGCAAACCCTGGGTCTCGCAATATCCCCTGCACGACTCAATCTACTGGTATCGACCGAAGAACCATGAAGAGTTGACAAATTTTCTTTTTACCGCGTAGCTCCCAGAGTACCCATGTTATATTGGAAGGGAGCTAGGAGTTTTGGTAAAAAGAGGGGTTAAGAGCTAGGCTCTGGTTGTGTGGGCAAAAGGAGTTGACTGAGGGATTACTCACGGATGAGACGGCCTTCCTCGCGTTGGATTGACACCGATCGATGGTCACCCCGGATTGCCCGCTTCACTGTTGAGGAGTCACGAATGTTGAAGTTTCTGAGGATGTCGTGTCCGTTCGCGGGCGCGGCCCTGGCATGGATGGTCCTGGCCGGAGAGGCCAAGGCCACCTACGGCGGCGGGGCGTGTTCGCGATGCACCCCGGCGCCCGTGATCCAGACCCAATGCAACGTTGTGGCGCTGGCTCCCCAATGCCAAACCGTTTCGCAGACCGTTTATGAGACGGTCTACGATACTCAGCCCTACACGGTCATGGAGACCCGCTACCGTCAGGCTTATACCACACAGCAGTACACGGTGATGCGGCCCGTGACCGAGACCTCGTACGTCGCCCGCAACTACACGGTCATGAAGCCCGTCTACCAGACGGTCAACCACCAGCGCCGCTACACCGTGATGAAGCCCGTGTACCAGACCCAGCGCATGGAACGCCGCTACACGGTCATGAAGCCCGTCTACCAGACGGTCAACCACCAGCGCCGCTACACCGTGATGAAGCCCGTGTACCAGACCCA
>JAABUS010004119.1_pt1 | contig 21742 bp, 19 predicted proteins | sample 5560161 | NCBI WGS metagenome assembly JAABUS01 (sample SAMN10711885, study PRJNA513376) | rock metagenome | isolation source: Antarctica rocks | place: Antarctica: Victoria Land, Trio Nunatak nord | collected 2016-01-04
ACGCAACTCCGACCCCTCGCCGACGCCGGGGATCGCGAGTGCCAGCTTGCGATAGCGGAGAATGAGGAGGTGATGCGGAGGATGGAGGAGAGGGTGGGGATGCTGAGGGGGGAGGTGGAGGGGAGGGGGTATTTGTGGGATGGGGGCGCGGGAGTGGGGAGAGAGGAGCATGGGGAGGGGGGAGGTAGGGAAGGGGTGGAGAGGGTGGATGGGCGTGCTGGAACGGGCGGGAGGTTGGGGGATGAGGAGTTGGCGAGGAGGTTGAGGGAGAGGATGGAGGAGGAGGAGGAGGGGGATGGTGTGCATTTGTGAGACACATGGGTGGAGTTATCAGGTGGAATCGGGAGTCAAAATAACGTTCCCACGCGTTGCTGATGGGGTGGAGGGAGATTTGGGGGTTGGTGAGGCTGTGAGGTATGCTGTTGCGTCTTGTGATGATGATGATGCTGGTACTGGTGGCCGGTGAGGTTTGCGGTGGCCTGCTTGACAGGGCAGCCAACATGGGCAATCCGATCTAGAGGGGATGGAGCCATGGCTTTGCGAGGAGCATAAAAAGAATGCTATGGCGAACTTCTGGCAGCGGTCATTTTCATTGACGGCAGAAGAACGCTGATGCAACTCACCGAGGCTTGTGGCAATGGCACAGTGCGATCAAGCAAAGTCTGCAAGATGTCAGTCGAAGAAGGATATCGAAATGCAGCTCAGCACAAGATGCCCTTCGAGCATGCATGTTAAGATGCTACTCAATCACGACCTCCATTCATCGTGCTCTTTCCGTATCAACCGAGAACGCAAGGGGAAAACTCCTGCTCAACCCGGAGCAGTACCAGCTGCTTGCTTCCAGTACCTGCTCGGAACAAAAGGCATCTTAGTCACCTCAGCATCTCTCCTCTTCCCTCTGACAACGACCCCGAGTTTCGTCCCCGCTTTTTGATACCCCCTCTCCACATATCCCATCGCGATATTCTTGCCCAGTGTGGGGCTAGGGCAGCCACTTGTAACATGCCCGACCTCAGGGGTCTCGCCATTGCCAAGATCATGGCTGACAATCACAGCTCCTTCCCTGGCCGGCGCTCCCTCAATCGTAAGTCCTATCCTTCTCATCTTCGCGCCCTTGCCTCCCTCTTTCACGGGCACCAGCTCCTTCAAGATGGCTTCATCGCCGTGAAACCCACCGTTTGTACGGCGATCTTTGTGTACGACCCAGCTTAAGCCCGCCGAAGCTGGCGTGGTGTCGTCGTTCAAGTCGTGGCCGTAAAGGCACATCCCCGCTTCGAGACGAAGAGTGTCTCTTGCGCCTAGACCTGCAAGACGCAATTTCTCCCGCCCAGCGTTCTTCATCAAGAAGTCTGCAAAAGGCGCAGTGAGGTGCGGAGGTATTGAGATCTCAAACCCATCTTCGCCCGTGTAACCGCCTCGACTGATGAGGATTGGGGCCGGATCCAGCTCTTTCGGAGGCAACTGAACGATAGCATGCTTGCACTGCCCGAAGTTCAATTGCGGCAGATACAGGTCCTCTGCGCCGAGAGATTCAAGCGCACCCTGAAGGATCTCTGGGCTCAGTGGCCCCTGCAGAGCTATCAGTCCCCAACCATCAAGGACTTGCCAGTCTATCTTCCCAAAGTCCTTGTATGTCGAGATCTTTTCGGAGAGGTAGGTCAGGTCTTTCTCCCTACATCCGGCATTGGTAACGAGGTAGAAAGTCTCTGGACCGAGACGTGTAATGACGGTGTCGTCGACCATACCGCCTGTAACTGGGTGAAGGATGCATGAAAGCGTAGAATGGTAGGATTGTAGAGCAGTGGCTGAGAAGGGTGTGATCTTCTCGAGGAGGGCGGACGCGCCGGGTCCGGACAGACGGTGCTGTACCCTGGAGTCATCAATCTTGAGCTGGACGCGCTTTTCAATAGGCAGGAAAGAGATCTTACATGTGGCCGACATCGAAAAGACTTGCTTTTTCTCGTGTCCACTTGTGGCTCTCCCCGATCCCTAGATCCGCATATTGGACTGGCATAGAGTAGCCGCCGAACGGGACCATCTTGCCTCCATTGGCAACGTGTAGGTCGTAGAGCGCGGTTCTCTGCAATTTTCCCGCTTGTTGAGAACCGCTTGAAGCATGTCTGCGCTGGAAACTTTGAAAATTGGAAGGTTGAGGGCTTGGACGACGGTCGATTAAGGACCGCTCGATCGGTGAGCCTCTTGAGGTGTGTCGTACGTTTGAAGTCCGGCTTTGACGACAGCTCCTAGCTCTTGATTCGTAGCTTAAGGTGCTGACGCTGTGTCGGTGGCAAGCTGTAGGGAAAGGATGTAGACATGGAGAGAGTGATTCACTACGGTTGGCTGTCTTGAAGGCTGCGCTGACGATGGAGCATGTCTTGGTAGGTGGCATCGCGAAGCAAAGTGAAATGCGTTATGATGGCATGGCTGGGCAGACTTAGCCCTGGGCAATGCGTCTACGCCTGAAATCATTCAGTCAACTCGGCGGCTCTCGGAGAAGGAGACGGGGGTAGTCAGCATGGTGCAGATCGATAAGCGCCGCTACAGATGGTCTCCGCAAGCCACAGTATACCCACAGAGATGAGGCTCATATACTTTAGCGATGTTGTGGCTCATTAGTGCGATTCTCTGCACGTCTTAAAGGTACAATTGGCGACGAGATTGATTGTACCGCCGGAATTACAGAGCGAAAGAGAAAGCAGCGTTGCGCGTTGCGCTTGTATGTACAGGATGAAGCCGTTCCAACCAATTTGATCCAGGGGATGAAGAATGTTATCTAGAGAGCGTTGCTCTTGCACGTGAACACACCTCCCACCGTACCAGCCTTGTAGTTGTCGATAATACTTTGAACTGTGGCCTAAAGAGCCGTCAACAACTGCACATCCATGGCGGGAAACGCAACTTACATATGTACCAGCGGTCAACATGTACAACCCTATCAGAATGATAATCACATTCATGGTGAAGCCTGCGATTCCGCGGATACCCCTACGGGTGATCCAGCCAGGTCCATAGTCTGCCTGTCGCATCCTGATGTATGCCGTACCCCAAAAGATGAAGCCGAAGAACGAGTCGAAGAGCGAGCTCATGAGAGAAAGGAGATCCGAAAAGAATGGAATGACTTCAGCGATGATGAAAGCCAGGACCCAAAGCCCAGCCAAGATGCCAGCCCATGTTGCCCAACCTAGGACGGTGTGGTTGCCCTTGTGGCGGGTTCCCTCGAAGATCCGGAAGAAGACGAAGCGAGCGGATACCGAGGCGTAGAGGACACCCAGGAAGATCAGTGTAGGAATCATGAATGAAAAAGACACTTTCTTGAACAGCTGATTGCCCAGGGACCCAAAAGCCGGCGATGTGTTGTACTGAGTTCCGGTGTAGACGTAGGTGACGGCAGCACATACGCTGAAAACAATGATTTCGCATATGGTGACCGCCCAAAGTGCCTTGGGGAAATCCTTCGGCTCCTTCATCTCTGCAATGAAGCTGGGAATGGTGATCTGGCCAATGAACGTGTAGCTGATATTCAAGAATGCATTCATTCCGCTGACGAAAGTAGTCCCCTTCGCTGGGACAATAAGGACGATTGGCTCTCCAACAAGTGCACCGGCTGGTCCCCCGGTATTGTACCCAAAAGGATGAGCCTCGATTCCAGCGAAGATCGCGGCTAAAAGAACAGAAACGAACGTAAAGAAGGCCGAAAGCGTAGCAAGCTTTGAAAGAGTGTCGAAAGTTCTTGGCAACGAAGCGAAGAAAGATATTACGGCCATAATAGCAGAGAAACCAACGGTGCAAACAGCGCCATTGGTCATGGTATTGAGGTACTTGGCGCCAACCAAGACGTGGAGACCCTGGAGCTGTTATTAAGAGGCATCAGGGCGAAGGGGAAGAGTGCACTCACTTGAATGAAGGTATTGTTGAGTAGAAACATGACTGCGGTTACGTACCACACCCACTTCCAATTGTAGTACAACATCTGACCCAAGTCGCAGACATCTCGCACTTCAGGGTGGCGCAGACAAAACTCCCTGATACTGTTAGGACACCATACTAGGAAATAAGGATATGCGCTTACCAGACGATCAATGAAGTATACAAGACCAGAGCTGCGATGACCACGGTGATGATCAGACCTGGGACCAACCCGAGGACTGAGTACGAATAAGGGAACGACATTATGGCCAAGCAGATGTACTCGGAAAATAATAGCGCAGCGGTCTATTGACGGTTATCAGGTAAGTTCATTAATCGACTGTGAAATGCGACAAGTCATGCAAAAGAGCGCTTTGCAGCCCCCGAGGGGATCTTGCGCGCCCTGGCCAAGGGGACTAAGAATACGGGAGCCAACCTTCTGCCACGAGCAGGTTCGGTACTTGATCGATTGGGTCTGCTCAAGCTCGATTTGCTTTCCCACGCTGATCGTTGAGTCGACATCAGTGTCGGTGTTCAGGCCGCCGCCAACTCGACCCATCTTCCTTAAAGGATCAGCCTTTTCCGGGTCCGACCCAAAGGCCCCATTATTCTTTTCTTGCATGGCTGCAATGTCTTGGGCATTGGAGATGTCGACAACCTCGGATTTCCTGCCTAACGCCATTTGAGATTGCCTATCTGGCGGATGAACACGGTGCAATAGAAAGGTCTACGTCCGTCGATCTCACTGAGCATTAACCACTAAGATCGTTAGGATAACAGATTGGAGCACGAGTCCGAGGTTCTGACGCTCGAACACGGGCTGTTGATGATGGAGGCGTGGGGCAGTTGACCAGTGTCGATGGAAAATGCCAAAAATCCCGAGTTCGAAATGGGAAGACGTTCTTTATGTGATCGTCCAAGGGTCAGGACTAGGTAGGTGGTGCAGGCCGAAGCTAGGACGACTCCTAGGTCAGAAATTGCTCTGCGCTTACTGTACTTAAGCTGTGCACGCGGTAAGTCTTAGGCACTTAAGTCTGTCCTAAGGCGAGACAGATGTTGGATGTAATTCGACGAGACGATTGACCTTGGGGTTCCAGCCCGACGAACTCTGCTCACGTTCTCCGACCGAGTTCTGGGCGAGTTGTGGTGTGCCGCACGAACATGGGCCTCGAGATGAATTGAATGTGATAGGATATCGACTGCAGAGTGCCTAGCTGGATAGAGCACAAGCGAGAGCTCTAAAGCTGAGGATTTTGGGGGGCGCAATGATACCATCGTGACTAGCGTGTATTGGGTTTAGTTGAGATCGTCACTGTGGGGAGTGTGGATTCGTGCTCAAAAGTTGCGCAACCAGGGTGGGCCTTGAAATTCCTGCTTTTCTGGCAATGATTCCCGTATCATTACTGTGGTGTCTGAGGTCACCTTGTGTACCTTAAGCGCCATGTAATGCCCTGATTTGGTCTGGCGGAGGGGTCCATCGCGGTTACCTAATGGTTCTTCGCGGCTCTTTGACCTGCCAGTCACCAGAACATTTGCCGCATGCCCTACCAAAAACCACTGCAACAATGACGCACCAACTTCCCTTTATTTTAGTATCGAGCTATGAAGTAGATGGGCTGCTGCAGGATTTACTGTGCCATAGCATTTCCTGTGGCGATCGCGTTGGCTGCACAAGTCGCACGCGATGGGAGTCGAGCCTTCACCAGAAGCGACTGTATCCAGGCTTTCGGGCTCTCCTAGCAGCCGAGGATGATCTGCTCTGGACTGAAATGCAGCATGATAGCTAAAAACTTCCGGATTCGATCTGTCATCTGTTGCTGATCGCAATGCCTTTAAACGCAAGAGATCGGACTGTTGCACCAATGCTTCTTCGCGCTGTCTCACAACGGTGCTGTGGCAGTGAGGCTTGTGACTGGCAACATCTCGCGCTAGTTGTTGGAACGATTGTTGGCTTACCTTATCATGATGCTCCCATCCTAGTCTGGATTTTTGTGTATCTTCAGGTACCAGGCCATCGCGAGCTCCAGGATGTAGGTGTTGCCTACTGGATAAATCGCCGAAACCGTTGATGTTGCTTCAAGTTTGCAGTCGCCTTTTAAATATGCAGAATGTTTACATAGGTGTATAAGGATATTCCCTGGAGACAGCGTACAATGCATAATGCATCAGAGCCAAAAACCGTGGGATACTAAGCTGCCCTGCCTACGATGCGCTAGAATATCTACTAAATGGACACTGCGAGATCGTTCTCGAGAGGCTTCTCAGTAATTGCTCAACGAATGTCTGCCCAGCGTGTCCCCACATATCCCATGCCACGCCTGATTTTCAGTAACTTTGTGCCCCCATACTCTTCGATGGCATCAGCAGGATTGCGATCGTGCAAACAAAGACAACACCTCCTGCCATGTACAACGGCGGATTGATCACCGTAGGAGGGTTGTAGATATGTTGGGCGATTAGCGGTGCTACAATGCTGAAGAGACGACCCCAGAAGCTCGCCAATCCGCAAGCAGTTCCTCGGATAGGCGCTGGGAACGCCTCTGGCGTCCAACCGTAGAGCACAGCGTTGAACATGCTTTGGAAAAAGTACTCCATTGCGTTGAGCCCAATGTTTGAGGCCTCTGTATTCACGGTAGAGAACACGAATAGGGAGACCCCCATCATAGCGGACGAGAAGACCATCGCCCACTTGCGGCCAATGCGAGGGACAGCATACATCAAAACACCAGCAAGGACTCCTGGAATCCCACAAACGTAGATGATGACGTAGTTTCTGTAGGTCTCTGCGGTGGATATCTTGAGAGCGGCGTCTTTAACCTTTATTATGTTTGTTAGAAACGAGCCTATTCTCAGATTAGTCCAGGCATGCTCAGTTTATCCCTGATCCTGCTTACCGGCAACGCTGAAACCCCAATAATCAAAAACATAGGTGATCCAAACAAGGATGGTTAATCGAGTCATCGTGCTTGTTGCAAAAAGCATTTTATATCTCACGAACTCCAATTTGATTTTCTCGCCCACAGAGCTCTTTACCTGCTTTGCGCCTGCTCCAAGGATGGGCTTGTCCGTGTCTCGAGTGCCAACGGAAGAGTCCTCATCAGTCAATGCCGCAAATACCTCTATCGTAATCGTACTTTCGCGGCCATTGAACTTGGCAATGTTGTGCAGCACTTGAACAGCTTTCTCGTCTTTTCCGCGATACAATAAGAATTTAGGGGATTCCTGAAACCGGAAAACCACGAAGCGTAGGAAAAAAACGAAGAGGCAGATAGCACCTAAGGTAAACAGTGTGTATCGCCATCCCATGTTGCTTGCCTTGGTACAACACGGTGCTCCCGCAGCAACAGCATTGCAAGCCAATAAAGGCTTTCCGTTAGGATCATCACCGCAAGAATACTTGGGGATGAGTCCGTAAGCGATCCCCGAAGAGATGACAACGCCCAGCGGTTGAAAGATTGACAGCATGGCCAAAAGAAAACGTCGATTCTGTAGACATTAGCCGCAATTGATTTCGTACTCGCGATGTATCGAGTACCTGGGGCAGAAATTCCAGGCAAATTGTGGTGTCAATGGGGATGTTGCCTCCAATGCCAAAGCCATTGAATGCGGTCAACACCAAAATGCCGTTGTAAGTTGAGGGTGCACCAAGACATAGACCGAAGATTGCAGCGATTAATATTGTAAGGTTGAACGCATATTGTCGCCCTTATACAACTGTTAGTCGCTGTTCTGGAGGAAGGGCGGAAACCAGGCGAGCCAGAGTACCAACCAATGATGTCTACTAGGACGCCCCATGTGAATGCCTGTTCAGAATACTTAGTATCGAGTGGCCGTCATACCTTGAGATATTACTCTACCCCAGCTGTCAATCCTGCCGAAAAGGCCGAAAAGATGTTGCCGTACTGGTCCTCTGTCTTCCTATAAGCTGCCTGTACGAGATTGCATTTCCATTGGAGACCCACCGGGAAAGCCCAACTCCTGCTGAAGAGCTTGTGTCACCAGACCGAATGCTTGAGCGTACATGAGATCGATCAAGTAGCCGAAACCGCACAAGAAGAATATATACCACTGCTGCGCTTAGCTCTAATACGCACTTGGCATGCTTGAGACGCCTTACCTGGTATTTGCCCATGCCATGACTATCCAATTCGCGATTGACGAGAAGCGCCTTCTTCTCGTATAGCGTCAGGCCGTCCATTTCCGGATCGTTGAGCACAGCATCGTATGCGCCAGACCTTCGTTCGAGAGAATCTCCCTTCATGTCAAGCCCGACGTTCTTTTCGTCAGCCATGCTTGTTTATTTGAAAGAATGGTGAGGAATGTTCGGTCCCGCAAAAACGTTGAGTAGGCAGTATGGGCAGCCACACTACTTAAGGGATTTTGTTGTCCGCCATACTGCGGAGTTGCATTGACAGTGGGGAGCCAACCAATGGATCGCTCTCTGCTCGTCAACGCCATATTGTATCTCCCTGCACGGCGTTGCCGGGTCTTGCATATACTCTACCAAACTTAAAGTAGCGGGGAAATCTGCAATTATCCTCATGATGTCGGCGACATTGCCGCCAGCAGGCTGAGCGTCTGAACTAGGCCTGACGGGGCAGGTCTGTTGGAAGGGCATCTAGTGCGAACGGCAATCTCTATTTGTTGCTCCTCCGTACGGAGTACTTAGACAGGGGGACTTTGATCGCATGGCCAATATCAGTCTTCGAGGGAAAGGAGCGAATGCCTATAGTTGCTTGTGTGATGTTCTACGTCCCATTAAAGCTCTGCACTTGAAGTTGGTAGTGTCACTACAGCGGGGTAATAACATCCTACTTCGTACAAGGATGGGCTGACTCGTTCACTCGAAGCACAAGTCCAACGTTGATACTTTGATTGTTGTTAGTCAGTCATCCTACAGGACCTCTCCAACGGACAGGGGGCCGGCCGCCGTCGCTATCGTGACAATTTGACTCATTTCGTGCTTGTCTGACGGTGCGACTGCGCAACTTTCCGCTTGCACAGTCACAGATTCGTGGTGTGTGCAGTTAGCATTTGCCAGATGAATCGAGGAAGGGCAAGATGTACAAAACACTTCGACGAATGCATGACTTCGCTTGGATTGGCCGCCGACAACGAGGAAATCTTGGTGCTTGACCTAGTACGTTGTCTGCGCGCGGGTCTTCAAGTATCACAACAGTACTCCCATGTGCACATGCTGTATCATGACGAACAAGCTGGAGCTAGGCCAATAGCAAGCCTTGATATGATATCTTTCAGCGTCTCATGCTGCTTCTCATGCCGCCAACGCCTGCTCACATCGTTGCGCTCATGCTGCCTCTGCTTCAATGTTCCCCCTCTCGGATACGTACAGGCCGTCCAAGAACTGTATTTATCAAAAGTGTCAGCTGATATATCTTTTGCGCGACTCCGACCAAACCCACCTTTCGGATATCCTTATTCCTGACCCGGCAAATCTGTTGGATATCGGCAGCGCTTTGTGACACGTTCTCCAGCGAATTGCCAGTGAGCTGTAGCTCGTCCTTCTGCGTCTTCGAGATCTCCACATCCACACCGTGCTGCATCGTCACTTTCCGGACAATCTTTTCGCCAAGGAAGTTGCTAGACCACGAAGCCAAATCAGTACACCTCTGCCCCTAGAGTTTACCGCTCCGCCTTGTATACCCATCGCGTTACGCACCGGATATCAACCTCGTAGAGACCAGTCTCGGAATTCTTCTCGAGGTTGACATTGATGGGGAAATGTGCGTAGACATATCGCATCTTATACTTGAAGCCCTTCGTGACGCCGATTATCAGGTTGTTGATGAGGGTCTTGACTGTGCGAAGTGTAGCTACACTCTTGCGAGCGCCGTGGTGCAATTCGATGTTGACGATGTTTCGGGCTGGGTGCGAGAAGCAGACAGCCAAATGTGCCATATTCTTCATGAGTTTCCCTGAGCCGTGTCAATCGCTACCAGAACGAGGTTCCGCCGAAAAGTATACCTCTTGGACCCTCCACGGTAACAATTCTGGACTTGATATGAATCTTGACTACAAGGCGGTTAGCGGTATTGATCCATAGGGGCGGGCGTGGTGGAAGAGGCGCTCAGGAGAGCTCACCATTGTCCGGAATCGTCAAAGATTCTTCGGAATGTATGTACCTCATCTTTGCGTCTGCCCGAGGTGGGTGAGATAGAAGTGGTGCTTGGTCTTCAGAACCTACTTCACATATCAAATCAAAAAGTTGGTGGGTGTCGCTTAGCGGAAGCTTACCGCTCTAAGCTAGGAAGGTCTGGCGTTATGAATATGGTCTTGGCATATATCATTCTCTCTGAAATTACCATCAGCTCCAGAGGATGGTCTACGAAATGAGTTCGCGGTTTTTCGAAGGTACACCCAGGCGAATCTAGGAATACACAACCATATAATTCCGCCAACTCTGGGCTCCATCTTACAGGATCCCCTGCCGCAGTCTCATGTATCAGAACCTTGGAGCTGACCCTCCCCCAAATCAAATATGTACACACTGCGTATTCAAAACGAGCAGACCGATCCAACCTCTTCCCACCTGAATCCGTACCCTAACTTCGTGACATCTTCCATATATACAAGCCCCCAACCTCTAGTACCCACTGGTCCTTGGGTATCTCATGAAGCAAGCTTCGCCTCCATAATTCTTTTCCCACCCATCCCCTTCACTTTCTCAATGAGTCCCCCACTTCCATCCAGCGCCGCAATCTCATCTCCTCCGCCTACACTTTTTCCAATGATCAGTATATTCGGCACAGTTCTTCTCCCTGTACTCTTCGCAAGATGCGCTTGTAGTCCCTGGCCTAGTGGATGCTGATCCAACTCCACAACATAGGGTTCGGGGATGATGGTGTATTTCTTAAGAAGGATGTTCTTAGCTTTGGCGGAGAAGGGGCAGTAGGATTTCGAGAAGATGATTACTGTGCGCACAATGATTAGCCTCCTGATTGACCAAGTTTCTCTGCGGAACGGACCACAGACAATGTGGAAGAGGGAAAGGGGAAAAGAATATGACATACTCGGCCCCTTCTTCAAAATCCCATTCAGCTCAGCCTCAACCTCACGCTCTTCCTTATTCTCCTCCTTATCTTCCTCCCCCTTCCCAGCCTTCAAGGGCGCCTCCTTCCCCGTCGCCATATCCCACTTCTCGCCCCCCTTCGCCTTCCTCGGGCCTCCTCCCACCATCTTTCCATCTCCATCCTTTTCTTCCTTCCTGGAACTTTCTCCCGTATCTTCATCTAACACCTTCTTCGGCACTTCCACCTCCAGCGGCGCCTGCGCTTGCTGCCCTCGTACTGGCTTCGCCGGGCCTGCCTCCCTGTTTGGCGTGGCACCTTTCTTGGCAGCAGCTTTTATGTCTTCAAGATTGGGGATTTTGTTCTCAACGGAGCGCTCAGCGGCGTTAAGGGCGTTGACGGTGTTGGTGTAGAATTCCTGGGAAGCGGCACGACGGGCGTCATTCTGTGGGGCGCGAGGCAGATTAGCGATGGTTCTGGAGGGAAGAGGGGAGAAACATACCGTTAGGTAGAAAATGGTACAGATGGCTACAGCGAGGATGACGGCGATGGTTTTGAGGCGCCGTGTAGACGGCATGACCAGATGGGCCGGCAATGCGACGAAGAACGTAAAATTGAGGGATAATCTAGAGGCCGTACAAGAAGTACATGTACAGTTGAGGAAATCTATTTGGTGCAAGTTTGGAGCGCAGGGGGATTTGGGGTGGGGTGCGGAGAGTCACGAGTGGTAGATGATCTAGTGCTGTAAACGTTGAAGTGTTATTACAGAGTGGAACAGTCGATGCTTAGGTGGACTGAGCGGCTTAAGTCAATGAAGAGGGTCTTGAAGAAACGTGAAGATTGCGCACGAAGCAGATTGTGCCAACTTCTTCGCCATGGGAGGATCGCTGCAGGAGGTCGGCACAGTGCTTCGAGTCTTGGCGGAGGATGCTTTGGCTCGAAGTTCGCTCATAGAGGCGACCAGTGCTTAAAGTGGAGACCCCTGCGAAGTTCTTGGATTGAGGAAGTAATCTTTCAATCAGTGAAATAGACATTAGATTAAATGAATATATATGAGCATCCTTTTGTGACCAGTAGAGCCTTTAAAATCAAGGCCCCTGCGGCTCAACCGCCGGCAGACTCCGAATATCAAAGCGTGGTCCTGACGACCTGGTATCTTGAGCATAAGCGCCATGAGTGCAGCCCAAGTCGCTCCAAATGTTCTGACGCAAGATGTCAAATTCCAGCAGTCACTCTTCGCTCAATGCCACCTCTTCCCCGAGTGACTCGGTGCCAATCCTCCCATTCCCTTGCCATTTCCATCATCACATTTCCCATCACGGCTGCCGAAGCCATCAAGCCGTGTCCCTCGCCGTCCAGGACTCTGACCTCGCATTTTCGCATTGTCTTCCCCAGCCATTTCACGTTCTCCACGGGTACTCTTGTATCTTTGCTTCCATGATGGATGACGATTGCCTTATTAATGTCCACGTATCTAAACCCAATTGGTTGCTTCCGTTCTAGGCACACAAGCAAGTCCACCGCTGGATTGGCATCTGTGGTTGCATACTCCCAAATCGCTTCAGTAAGTCGAGAATCGTAATTGTGTTGACGTTCCCTTTCCGTGACGCGGGAGGATCCTCGGTTTGGTAATGATGGCCTCAAAGCTGCATTTACGGGACCTAGATTTTCTTGATCGAAGGAGCTGACCTTGAAAGGTTCGATGACCATCCGTGGTACTTGCGGGCTGGGAGAGTTGCCCCGACTGTCCACATCTGACTCTACACCGTCGGTCCCTTTGTTCTTGTGCTTTGAGCGTCGCGGCGACTTGGGGAGGCTGGTCGTGATGCTAGCACTCGTAGCGCTCAGAAAGCTAGAGTTTGCCGCTTTGAGAAAAGTCGTGGGTAGGGACTTGAGGAAACGTTGGGAGTACGGTAGAGCTTTAGCAGGCAGGGAATTTTGCTGTGTGCCGATCACAGACATCTGCGAAGGCGGGATCCACGGGGCTAGGAGATGAACACGGCCACGGACATGTTGCGGCATTCGGAGAGCGGTAGCTAGAGCGTATATCGCGCCAGCAGAGTGCGCAAGCAATGAAAACTTGGTGATCTTCAGATGGGCACATATCGTGCGCACATCGTCCGGCCAGTTCAAAGGAGTATCAGAGCCATCCGGATAAGGTTCACTCGCTCCAACGCCAGGCCGATCCGGTGTTATCAAGCGGAGTTTTAGAGTCACGGCCAATTCGTCGTAGAAGGTCATGATATATCGTGTCAAACCCATCCCCACGCAGCAAAATACCACAGAGCCTGCAGGATCGCCGACCTCTGAAAAGGAGATCCTGCGACCCGTTTGGGGATCAGTAGCTCTCTGCGACAGTCTTGGGGAAGATAAATAATCCAATACAACTCCAGCTATCGTGTCAACACTGATGGGTCGCTCTTCTGTGGGACTCTGTGGAGATGACAATGCTCCGGAGAATGTTCTTCTATGCTTCGCCGCAGTCGTTGGGCTTGTCGGTCTTGACAGACGGCGAAAGAGCTTCGAATTCGACCTCTGAGGCGGACTGCTGTGCAATCGTGGTAACTCGACATTCCTCTTGAGCGTTGAAGGGGTTTGGGAAGCGCTATTATTACTTAAAAACGAGCCAAGCCTCGTATTGTGGCTCCGCTCTATCCTCTGAGATGTCGCTACTGGAGGAGGTGCGCTGACCTCGACATCCTCACCGCCCTGGCCTGGCTCCTGAGCTGGAAGTGTCGAAGGCATTTCTTCTGGCTCATCTGCTGTGAAGTCCTCACTGCCGAGCTGTAGTCGTAGAGCTGCCGGGTCGAAGTCTGAAACCCTTTTCATTGGGGGTAGATCAAGCGTCCCCGTGGTCAAGTCATGCTCTCTCATCCTCTTCTGGTACTTAAGCTCTCGAATCCTTCGGGAGACGTCATTTTCAGCAAGATCGTCAAGCACTTGAGAAAACTCCAGCTCCGGAAATCCTGGCTCACTCTCAATGGATAACTTCCGCGTATGCCGAGAATCGCGAGGGCTCGATCGATGAGACCTTATTTCGCTTTGCGCTTGACTCGCACTGAAGCTGTGACGTAAGGAGGAATCTCGATGGGGCACTCGACGTGAACTATCAATGCTACCACGACTGGCATCCGACGCAATTGATTTGCTACTAATTTCTAGGGTGGCAACAGAATGGCGAGCGGATGACCCCCGCTTAGGCACACGAATAGGACTTGGTTGACTGCTGGGGCCCGGCGTGGTTTCCGAAACCATCGGTGACTCAGACAAGCGTAATTGCGGCTGAGTAGAAGGTCTTCGTGAACAGATTTTTTCGCCCTCCCCGTCTATGTATAGCGGATCTTGAATCTCCCGTAACCGATCCTTTGACATCTTGAGCCTTAAATCCTTGAAGCTCCGTCGGCCTCTGAACCTCGGACTTTCTGCCGAGGTAGCAGCTGTAGAATAACGTCTCGCTCCTGGCTCAACACTCAGCGAGCCGATGCTAGTCCTGTCATCCTCTCGTTCCCCTCGAGTGGCGGAGCTCGCTATGTAGCTCCGTCGGAGGAAATCGTTCGGCGATTGCTTTCCGTGCCCAGAACGCGCAGTCACTATACTTTCGACGTCGTCAGGACGCAGATGCGAGCCGTCCTGCGCCTTGTTTCGCGATACCCTTTGCTCCAGCCCAGCCCCCGCCCTGGCAGAGAAAGACGGGGCGCGTTTGGAGAGATAGCCTTCCTCGGAGACAAGTGGAAAATTGAAGTCGTTTTGCCATGGGTGCGGGGAGGAAAGGGTCGATTGTGAAGCAGCTATCATGGACAAATAGTCGAAGTGATGCTCGACAGGAGAGGAGATGGCGGAAAGGGTGTCGATGAGCGACGAGATAATTTCGGTGGACGCAGGCTGTACATTGACGCTGTTGGCGGAGCGTTTCTTGACAGCAGTACCAGAGGTCCTTGTAGGCAAGGATTTTCGACGTTTCTCTTTGGTGCGCACTGAGGTTCGCGGGGGTATTACAGGTCCCTGAGAGTCGTCCATGATCCTGGCATCACCTGCAAGGGCGGGATGGAAGCAGCTTTGACCGCATGGTCTTTACTTAAGCAGCACAGGAACGTAGAGGCCTCTCATTCGCAGCTTCTAAGAGCGTTGACGAGTCCCAACTGGGCTCCAATGGCCGATGGCGATGTAGTCGTTGCATGGATTGATGAGTGGTGAGCCAGAACGATGCTTGTACGATGCTACTAACAAGTCGGGAGAGATTTGATGACGAGGAAGCAGCGGACAGGGGTAGCTTTTGATGAGCCGCTACCACTTGCCCCACGTCTATTAAAGAGCGAAGGTCTTGAGTTGTCACTCTGCATATGTCCAAGATTCTAAATGTTATGTTGATAGTAGGAACACGAAATGGCCATCGCAGTATATCAGCCTCGGATGGTTTCACAAAAAGCTAGAACCATGCTCTGCTACGTCCCACACAACTGCCGTTGCTACTAACTCTACAGCCCTACCCAAGCTGATGCGCACAACGAAAAAGTTTCATTTATGGTCTCTTCATAATGGTGTCACCGCGGGACGAGGTCATTGCGCTGCTAGGTGGTGATCGAAGAAGCTGGAACGTGCTACAGCGGATAGTGATTTCGGGCTGGCAAAGAGAGTCAAAGGGGAGATGCCTTTGCTCAGACGGACGTATATTGACATATATGCAGAATGTCGACGGATTAACGACGTATAGTGAAATATATCTAACCCAATATCAGTCAGGCCAACAGCAAGCTTCCGTATATCCTCAACCCTCAAGGTCCAAAAAATCTTTCAGAAGAGAGTACTCAGGCCGGTTTTTCTGAAGTCCACAGAGAAACAGATTCAGATACTGGAGTCTTTATGTTGCATTGAGGCCAGAAGATGAAAAGACTATTAGTCCATAGGTCGCCATTGGCCGAGGTGCCCAACGTAGGGTCTGGAAACCGTTGAACATCTCACACTTTGGTTTCTATTGAAGGATCCCTTGGACAGTATGTAGTCAATGTTTACCGAGGTGTGGGTTCAGAAGTTAGTGGCCTAAGCATTAAAGAGGTGTAGAGGTAGAAAAGCTTGCGCGCTATCATACGCTACCTCAGATACCAACAACGCATCAGCCACAGTAGAATGGAAGAGTTCCAGGACTACCTCGCTGCGAACCATTGAAAATACATTCTATTTAGATTTCCATCTCGCATCGAACTGTTGAATCATCATCACGGGAATATCCAACCGCGCGAAGTCGACCGCTTTCTGCTCGGAGACTTCTTCCTCACCAGCAACAGATTGTCTTTCTTTTTCTCCACAAGCAACAGGTTGTCTCTTTCTTTCTTCATTTCGATGGTACTGTCCATCAGTAATTTCCCTTCGCGTATCTTGCGTGTGTGCTCAAACAAGATCTCCTGGTCACGCTCTGGTATCCAGCGCTTGATGATGATATAGTTCGAATTGAGCTACACCAGGGTCAGTCATCAATACCTTGCAATGGCATTCGAAAAGGCTACTCACGTCATCCCACTCCCAAGGCAGATCGTATAAGTCCAATGTATCAGGGCTGAGATGCCTGCGATGTACCTTGATATACGTGGGCCGTGTGAGATCCATGATCTTCTTCTGGCCATGGCTTTTGCCTTTTCCCTCCTTTTCCAGGATCTTCTCAATGCTTGCTTCGTCGTAGCCTGCTGCACCGAACTCCATTCGTACCCTTTCCTTGAAGGCCTTGTCCGCTTCCTCCTTCTCCTTCTTCTTCTTCAGCTCTTCTTCTAGCTTCTTGGCGTTGTACTCCTCGACAGCACGCTTCAAGAGCGCCTCCTCTTCTTTCTTCTTCTTCGCCTTCTTTGCTTCGTCGAGGATCCGCTGCTCTTCAAACCTCTGCCGGGCCGCGTCTTCCCCCTCTTTCCTCTCCAAGTCGGCCAGTCGATGCAGCCTCCTTTCCATTTCTGGATCCGGTGAAGGTGTCCGGGAGGGGGAATGGCGTCGGCCATGATGTCCACTTCTTGATCGAGGCCTGTGTCGCTCATGGCTGTGGGAGCGTTCGGAGCGTTCATCCCAGCTGTCCGAGCCATAATGGGGGCCATGGCTTCTGCGACGTAAGCTTCGTTCGGGAGAGTAATCATCGTACTGAGTGTTGTTGATGATGATGGCCGCTGGGCGTTGGCCGGCCGCAGAGTTTGAGCGGTGAAGACCGCCGCCGCCGAAGTTGGCCGCAGGGACTAGAAGACCGTTGCCATCCTGCACGTACCACTGCTGGTGACTATGGAAATCGCTGGCATGACGGGGGCGGTTCCGACCAGGGCGCTGAGCGTTCAGTACGACGGGGACAGGGGCGATGCCCGCCCACTCCATGACAGCGACAGTCGCGCCTCGAAAAACAAGCCAAGAAAGGAAGAATAACGATGAAAACCGCAGTTGAGCGAGCTCGCTCACAGAATTTCCTAGGGTGGAAGGAGGATGTAGGAGATGATAAGATATTGGCGGTCACTTGACTGTGCGGTCACACCACCACGAATGCTGACGAAATACCTCAATTGCCTTGTTATATGTATAAGGACCGCACAATCTCCGATGGCAGCGGGGTCGACAGCACATATATACATACATCCTGCCTGGAACATGTGGGCTGAACTTTAGCTCATCGCTTGCTGAATAGCACGTCGGAGATTGCGAATCGGGTCGACGCGGTCAAGGATTGGGCAAGCCCTATCGTACACGCCAGGGACCGTTCTAACCCATAAGGCAGACGACGCTCGTTTCCACTTACCCCTTGCGCTTAGCCCTCGAATAGTACGCTGAGCTTCTAGTAGCATTGCTGTATCCTCTTCGCACGCTTCCGTTCGGTGCTGGACTGGAACCGTGATTGGAAAGAGGATGATGATAACTATTCAGACATGCCCGATTCACATACAATAATCTCTACCGAGTGTTCCATAATTGTGGCGCTTGATCGTCCCCTGGCGCAGCACGAAACGTTCAGCGTTTGACTGGGGCGAAGAACGGACGAAATTATGCGCCGCAAGCCAACGATAACATGATGCATATTCCAGCAGATCATGTTGGTACACGCGGAACGAATCCTTGCGAATCTTTGTGAGGCTAGTATGCTGTGTGGAAGCTTCAGTTGAGATCCGAAAACCTGAAAGCTTTGCTATTCCTAAGCAGGCAGCGAAAGACGATTGCCTCCTGTCAGTTCTCACTTCTCAGATGTGTTCGCGCCAAGCCCCTTCGAGTTGGCGGCTGACAAGCAGCACTGCAGCCCGCTAGGGGCTTGGCATTTTCACTTTGAGAATTGATGCAAAAAGACGACGACTGCATTGTCGAGTATGCCCGAGCCCACCCTGGCTTTTCTTGACTGCGGCTCCACATGGCAGTAACTCCAAGCTCCTCAGGCCGGGTCGACTTGTCACCTATCTGTGTGGGTCCTGGGCCGGACGAGACCTGGTTGCCTTTGTGGCGTCCAGCTGAAGACTCGGCTCCCTTATCCTTTTACCGTTGGAGGCGGCAATTAGGATTTACATCAAGCAAGACTCATGTCTAGGCACCAGGCTTGTGCCTCGTGGATACACCAGGTGTTTCCCGTTCTTTCATCAGTCATTGAGTGTCGCTCACGTGGTCACAACCACTCACCATCATCATCCCGTTATGCCAGTGATCATGCCTTGCCGGACTGTTCGCAACTGGACTAAATCTATGCTGTTACTACAGGAAACACTGCCAGCAGACTATGATCTGCCGCCAGAACTGAATATCCGGTTCATATGCTCCTGACTATTCTTGTACGTCGTCTCCAGGTAATTCAGCTTCTTGTTGAGGTTGGCGATATCCGACTTCAACTCCGCAGTCTCAGAAGTCAACCGCTTCCCCACATCTGGTGTTGGACTAAAGACGAACCTTGAGGCTCCGTCACCACGTGCGAGCCGCCTGACATAGGGGAGCGGAATCACTCACATCTTGCCCACGCCTTCATACATTCTAGTATCCTTGGGTAATTGATTGACCTCGCTGGAAGTAAGCTCTAGCATGCGTATGTCGCGTTGTTTAGTCGAAACTGCGGACTTCACGAGACTGATATCTCGCTGCGCGGAAATAGCCTGAGACTCGATTTCATGAACCAGCTGTGAACGGATCAACAGTAGCCTTGAAGGTACGGGGATAGCAAGCATACAGTACCTTCTGCAAGGCTTCGTTAGGGATAGACATAATGGTTCACTAGCTTTTCGACTTCTCCCAATTCTCATCCAGCTATGGAATAATGATCAAGACATCACGGTACTATCGGATCATAGGAATTAATAGTGACTTTCGCATACGTCGAAAGTTTCGCTTGGTCGAACCTTGATGCAAGACCCGAATGAAACAAGCGAGCGGAAGCCAACAGTTGTACTCCGCCCTTCAGCCACCACCCGGCCTCATCACAACTGCCTTCATCAACTTTGCTCTACCTCCTTCATCCTATGCTGCTTCTATAATTTTCCAGCTTCTTGCCGCACTGTCGCCAAACCCCAGGCGGGCTACATGCGATCTGTGGAGAGGTAGATCATCACCTTGCGGCGACTGCCGCCTGTAAGGCGCTAATCAGACATCGACTTCCACTGCCTTCCAACACTGAGCAACTCGTACATCCGCCACGATGGAGTCGGCGAGGAGGAGAATATTGAACACGCTGAATAGCCGCTATCTGTTCGGGCGAGTTGTGAGTGTCTTCCGCCTATCTCGTCGTCATGGTGTTCACGATAGCTACCCAAGCGAACCGCCCAGGGAGAAATCGTTTCCCCTGCGCCAGCCACTTGAGCTTCCTGAAACTGACCTCACGCTTTTACCTAGCCCTTACTACACACTATCATATTACTTGTCGAAATGGCCATTACCTCGAGACTAATCGCCAAGTTCAACTCCTACTACAATGACAAGCCAAGTAAGAGAAAAATCAATATACCCAACTGCCACGCATAAGCTAATCTTTCTCCCAGTCCTTACCATTATGATTACAAACTCCGTATGATGAGACTATCCTTACATACGTTTCCCAAAGATTTGAACGCACACTGAAGCTTGGGAACACGATAGATTCTAGGAGGCATAGCCGACACAGTCGCTCAATCCCTCACAGCCATCCGCGCGAAGTCGAAAAGAAGCCACACTGGCCCAGCGAAGGATATCTCCGACGGCATCGAAATGCCTGACTATGACGAGAAACAAGCATACTCGATCATCGAACTCACCAACCCTCGCAAAAACCTTCCTCCTCAATTCGATTTTGAACGACTTATACGGTTCATGAGCTACGGTTTCCTTGTCTCGCCTGTGCAATACCACTGGTTCTCCTTCCTCAACAGGGCGTTCCCCATCACCAAGCAGAACGCGACGTTGCCCGCGCTGCAGAGGGTGTGCTTCGATCAGCTGATCTTCGCTCCCATGGGACTGGCGGCTTTCTTCACATTCATGACGGTTACGGAAGGTGGTGGACGGCGAGCTGTAGCCAGGAAGTTTCAGGATGTATACCTGCCGGCATTGAAAGCAAATTTCATACTATGGCCGGCAGTGCAGATACTGAATTTCCGCATCGTGCCATTGCAGTTCCAGATTGTAAGGTCCAATATGCTGCCTAGCATGTTGAGATCGAGCTGACAGAATCATAGCCGTTCGTATCGTCCATTGGCATCGCCTGGACAGCGTACCTCTCTATGACCAATCAATCCGATGAGCCTGTTGCGTGAGCCAACCCCTCCCTTGAATCGGAATAATCATGCAGTCCGTGGATGGCCACTACATTTGGCGCTTTTGGCAAGCGGGAACGTTTTCTGGCATTGGACGACTTGGGATTGGTAGCTATGGGCATTGCAGGCGCAAGCAGGGAGCACAAGGTTGGCAAGCATTCTGGAGCGGTTTTCTAGCTTCAACCCCGAAAAGGGACATCGTGTTCGTGCAACAACAGCAATCAGCAATCGTCTATTTCTCCGCGGCAACCAGAGCATACTGCCTGATATCGGTTACCGCAACGGTTCATTAGTGGATAGTATCCTGCTTCCCTCCTAGAAGGTTATCCTCGTCTCTGTGAGCGCTCAAGTATACATTCCGAAGCATTTCCTTCCCGGCCCCCTTTCCCTAGCACCTTTCTCCATACCGTCCTTCTCCCCAAGCACCTCTTTGCATCAACACATCTGCCTATCAAAGCGATCTCAGCTCACCAACACCATCAACAAGACGCTGGAAAAAGACACGCACCCCATACTTCAACCTCCCGCCACCGACGCAACCACCATGATGAGGCTGCTTCCCTTCCAATAATCTTCCCTTCCCTCCCCAGAAAGACACCCGCCGCAAATCCAAAGCGGTCACCTCCCCCCCCGAGAAACCAACCACGACGCATCTTTCATCCCGCCCCCCCCCCGGCCATAACTCCCACCCCCCTCCTCATCCTCAGCAGGCGAAAACACGAACTCCCCATCCTTGGCCCGGACGGGTATTCACGCAACACTTTCCGAACACGCCAAGGGAGATCTGTGGTGATAGGTCCTTCGCTGTCCTCTCTTTGGAGTTTCTCTGTTTTGGTATCTGGTATTTGCGAACCGGTATTCAGCATCCAGCATCCAGCATCCCATCTTCCGCCCCCGTATCATCCCCACCCCTTACTCACCCCCCACCCACCTTACCCACCCGCCTCTCACCCCCGCCTCTCACCCCTCCACCTCGGTGCACCCAACATAGTCCTTTCTGCGTCTGCTCGTCGGGCTAGGGAGCTCGTTCGCTGGGCGTGTGAAGGACATTTATACTCCCATGGGGGTGGGGAGGGGGTGAAGATATCGGTGGAGACG
>JAABUS010004120.1_pt1 | contig 21737 bp, 19 predicted proteins | sample 5560161 | NCBI WGS metagenome assembly JAABUS01 (sample SAMN10711885, study PRJNA513376) | rock metagenome | isolation source: Antarctica rocks | place: Antarctica: Victoria Land, Trio Nunatak nord | collected 2016-01-04
GTGTTGCGCCGGGCGGACGCGATCGCCCGCCAGGAGCTCACCGCCGCCGGACTCGACCGGGAGATCTGGCAGTGCCCGGTCGTCCTGCTCGCCGAGGTGCGCTCGGTCGGTGTCCAGGGCGACGGGCGCAGCTATGGCCACCCCGTGGTCCTGCGGCCGGTCTCGAGCGAGGACGCGATGACGGCGGACTGGACGCGGGTGCCCTACGACGTCCTGGCGGCGATCTCGACCCGCATCACCAACGAGGTGCCCGAGGTCAACAGGGTCGTCCTCGACGTGACGAGCAAGCCGCCGGGCACCATCGAGTGGGAGTGAGCCACCAAGGCTGACCTGCGGCTTTGCGGTCCCACCAGTGCGGATCCCGCCTGATGACGTCGCCACTCTATAACTGGAGTGATCCACCCATGGCGTTCGCATGTAGGGCCGGTTAAGGCGCAGCGTAGGGCATGCTCGGCAATGCCGAATCCCGGCTGACCGCACGCAGGGAGTCTCCAACTTTGTGCGCGTGGCTCGCGCCTGACTATATGGCTCGGGCCTGGGGCAGGCTGGTGGTGCGTGGTCATCAGCCAGTCAGGACCACGAGCGCGACAGCAGTACCCCCGGTCCAGCCGCCCGTAAGGCGTTCTGGGCTCTCCCGCTAGAACACCAAAGGGGGATCTTGCTGTCCACGGTGGTGAGCGCGGCTCGATCGTGGTCCTGCCTGCCGCTGTGCTGAACAAGGGTTGGACACGAGCACGATTCGTATCACCTGGGTGTGGGGAACACCGGCTGACCCTGAGGTCCGCGCCGCGGCGGACGAGCAGTTGGCCGCGTTAGACCTCGCTGCGCAGAGCGGTCCTTAAGGGCTCTGAGGTGGATCGCTCGCGCCTCAATGCGCGCTGGCCATGGCCTGCATCATCTGGTCGGCCAGCGCCACAATGCCAGTCCCCACCGCGGCGCCGGTGCCTTGGACGGCGACCTCCCTAACGGTGACCAGAGCCCGGCGGATTCGGCCCCGGTCTGGCTCCGGCTCAGCGGCGAGAACCCGCAGTTCGGTGATGACCTGCTCGGCCTCCGCGGTCTTCTCCTGGTTGAGGCCGAGCACCGGCATAGCCTGCTCGAACGCATCGGCGAGGTTCCGGACCTGCTCGCCTGGGTCCGTGGTCACCTTAACCGACTGCCTGGCGCCGGGCGAGTGAACGGCGACGGTGACACCTGTCGAACCGTCGACTTTGACGGAGACGTCACCGCTGCTAGCGGACTCGTGGCGCTTGCGCCAGGCGTTGACGTCACACCCGAACCCCTCGGCGCAGTCCCTGCCGTCTGGAGTGATGATGGCTCGCACATACATGCCAGCGGCTGACGTGCTGAACCCGGTCATCAGCCCCTCTGTGAAGAGCAGTGCCGCCGCGTCGCGAAGGTCGGCCGAGGGGAACGGCGCACCGAAGTAGAAAGATTGGGCCGCCCCCGGGAAATCGGGAGTTGAGACGTTCTCTCCGTCGTGGTCGGCCAGCCACGACAGCATGGCGTTTGCCGCCGAGGTTACGCGCGGCCCGCGCCTGGCCGCTGAGGTTGCCTGTTGCCGCATGGCCTCGCGTCCGGCGCTGGTGACGCGAGCCGACGACGTGTAGGTGTCGCCCAGGGATGCCTCGAAGGGGTGTACCAGGCCAGCACCTTCGAGCCGGTCAAGGACGTCGGCCACCTGATCGGGCGGGACGTGGAGATCCGTGGCCATGTCGTCAGTCTTATGGGACACATCGTCGCTGTTGGGCCTGTTGCCCAACCAGTGCAGCACTCGTTCGGTCAATACGGTAGTCGGGTTGTCCGACCAGCCAACTCCTTCGGTCATGGCTCTACGTCCCCTCGCCAGTGGATACCGGGTGACCCGGTTCGGCCAGCCTATGAGGACGGGCCGACGTCACCCACCGACCCCGAGACCCGCTCCGGACGCTGAGCGCTCGGCGGGGAGCACTTCACCCTTCACAGACCGCGCCTCGCCGGGACGTGACGAAGCCTCGCGCCAAGAGGCAAAAGACGGGGCCTGAAGGGGGGCTTCGCGGGGGAGACGTCGCGGAACTCCCCAGCGGGTGGAAGACCGCCAACACCAATTTTGGCAGGCGGGGCCGACATGCGACCCAACGGCGGCCGTGCCCTGCGAGGGTCCACATCGACCTCATCCGCGACGGTGTCTCTGCTGGCGAACTGCACCGGCGCGGCGACTGAGCCGGCTACGCGGCGCTCGTCAGGGTGATAATGGCGGCGCGCCTCCGAGGATGGGACCGGTTTGAGGGTCGACCGGCAGAACGGTGAACCGGGGAACCGTCTGTTGGCGCAGATCCAGACCTGCGACGGCATCAAGGTGCGCCCGAAGAAGGCGATCATCCGCATGTTCGAGAACGCCTGGGACGCCGCCGTCATCACTGCTCACTGTCGGCGGTGTGGACGCCGGAAGAAGCCGCAGCCTAAGCGAAGGCCCGCGCCCGCGCCGCCCGCGACATCGCCGCCGACCCCGAGCAGCCATTGTCCGACGTCGACCGGCAGGTGCTCACCTCCATCGCAGCCAGGTCGAAGCAGACGACGGCGATGCCGTGGACCTAGAACTGGGACGAGGGCGGCGTCCTCTGCCCGGGCGGCGAAGCCGACCGACGGGATGACGGCCACGAGGGTGGCTCGCTGTGCCGCTGAGAGGCTCTGGGCGTCGATGTCGATCGCACGCACGACCGGAGTGCGTACCGCCGCTGAGGGGGCTTACCGAGGCACCGGCCCAAGGCGACGATCCGCCAGCCACTGGTCAAGCCAGAAACGGGCCGACGTCTGCCCGTTGGTGCAGCCTCTCGATGGCTTCTGCGGGGACGCCACGGTGGCCAGCGGACTAGAGACCCCAACACGTCGGGCGTGAGGCCAGGCAGGAGGGCAGACGGGTCGGTAACATGCCTACCCATGCAGGGTTTCGCCGACAAGGTCGGGTTCATCTGGTCGGTCGCTGATCTCCTGCGCGGGGACTACAAGGCGCACGAGTACGGGCGGGTCATCTTGCCGCTCACTGTCCTGCGACGCCTCGACGCCACGCTCGCGCCGACGAAGGCTGCGGTGCTCGTGAAGGACACCGATCTGGACCGCCGGGGCCTCCACAACCGGGCCAAGGTGCTCGAACGGGTCGCGGGCGTGCCCTTCTACAACACCTCACCGCTGGACTTCCGGCGGCTGCTCGACGACCCCGAGCACATCGCCGCCAACCTCCGCACCTACATTGCGGGCTTCTCTCCCGGCGCCGCCGACGTCCTGGTGAAGTATGGCTTCGAGGAGCACATCAAGCGGCTGAACGAAGCCCGGCTGCTCTACCCCGTCGTCGCGAAGTTCGCGGACCTCGACGTCTCGCCGATGTCGGTCTCCAACGTCGCGATGGGCTACATCTTCGAGGAACTCATCAGGCGCTTCTCCGAGGCCAGCAACGAGACCGCTGGAGAGCACTTCACCCCTCGCGAGGTCATCCGCCTGATGGTCAACCTGCTGCTCCACGAGGATGACGACGTCCTGCGCAGGCCAGGCTCCGTCAGGACCTTGTACGACCCGGCGTGCGGCACCGGCGGCATGCTCACAGTCGCCGAGTCCTACATGCGGGACCTCAACCCTCAGTCCAACCTGGAGGTGTTCGGCCAAGAACTCAACCCCGAAACCTGGGCCATCTGCCGCTCGGACATGCTGCTCACCGGCCACGACCCATCGCACATCGTGCTCGGCAACTCCTTCTCCGCCGACGGGTTGCCGGACGAGAAGTTCGACTACATGCTCGCCAACCCGCCCTTCGGCGTGGAGTGGAAGAAGGTCAAGGACGAGGTCGAGGCCGAGCACGAGACGCTCGGCCACAAGGGCCGCTTCGGGGCCGGGCTGCCGAGGATCAACGACGGTTCCTTCCTGTTCCTCCAGCACATGATCTCCAAGATGAAGCAGGTCGAGCAGGGCGGCTCCCGGCTCGCCATCGTCTTCAACGGCAGCCCGCTGTTCACCGGCGCTGCGGGCTCCGGGGAGAGCGAGATCCGCCGCTGGATCTTGGAGAACGACTGGCTGGAGGGCATCGTCGCGCTGCCGGAGCAACTCTTCTACAACACCGGCATCAGTACCTACTTCTGGGTGCTGTCGAACCGCAAGAGCCCGGACCGTCGGGGCAAGGTCGCGCTGGTCGATGCCCGTGAGATGTACGTCAAGATGCGCAAGAGCCTTGGCAACAAGCGCCGCGAGATCACCGCCGAGCAGATCGAGACCATCACCAACCTCTACGCCGACGCGTTGGCCCACGTCGCCGATAGCCACCCCCAGGTGAAGGTCTTCAACACCATCGACTTCGGCTTCAACCGCATCACCGTCGAGCGACCGCTCCGGCTGCGCTTCGAGCTGACCGAGGACACCATGGACGTATTCACGAAGTCGAAGGGGTACCGAGCCCTGGGAATCCCTCCTAAGGGGTCAGGTGACGCCATCGAGGCGCTTCACGAGGCGGAGCGCCAGCAAACAGCGGTGCTCGACGTGCTGCGATCCCTTGTCGGCACCGGCGATGCCAGCAGGAAGGAGTTCTCAGTGCGGCTCAACAAGGCGTTCGTCACCGCTGGGGTCGCTCGTGACGCCAGGGTTGAGAAGGCGATTTGGGACGCCATCTCGATCCCGGACCCCGAGGGGGAGTTGCAGACCGACCGCAAGGGCAACGCCCTGGCCGACCCTGACCGCCGAGACAACGAGAACGTGCCGCTGCCCGAGGACATCGACGGCTACTTCGAGCGCGAGGTCCTTCCGCACGTCGCCGACGCCTGGGTCGATGAGGACAAGACGAAGGTTGGCTTCGAGATCCCATTCACGCGCCATTTCTACATCTACACGCCGCCACGGCCCTTGTCGGAGATCGACGCTGATATCAAGCAGTTGGAGTCTGAAATCCAAGGCTTGCTCATCGAGGTCACAGATTGAGGTCCATCCGAATGCGCTACCTGGCCGAGGTGAACCCACCCACGCCAGAGTTCGACCGACTCGCACCGCACGCCGAGTTGACGTTCATGCCACTGGAGGCGGTCTGGGCTGACGGACGCCACGATGCGAGCCGAGTCAAGGTCAAGTCGGAGGTCATGACGGGCTACACCAGGTTTCGGGACGGCGACATCTTGCTCCCCAAGGTGGCCCCGACGTTCCAGGCTGGCCGCGTGGCTCGGGTGCATGGCCTCATCCGAGGAGTGGGCGCTGGCACCACGGAACTTCATGTTCTCCGCGCTAGGCCGGGGGTCGATCCCCGCTACGTCGCGTATGCGCTCCGTAGCAAGCACTTCATCGAGGAAGGCGTCACGGCTTTCCAGGGCGTTGCAGGCCTTCAACGGGTGCCGGATCGCTTCGTGTCCGACTTCAAGGTCGCCGAACTCCCACTAGACGAGCAGGTGCGTATCGCCAACTTCCTCGACGCCGAGACAGCCCGCCTCGACCGGCTCATTGACCTCCGTCAACGCCAGATGGCCGCCGTGGAGGAGAGGTCCTCAGCCTGGGTCGATCGCCTCGTCCGGGAAGGCGTAGGTCACACCGAGTTTGACGAGGCTAGGTTCAAACCCCTGGCGCGTGTCCCCCGCGTGTGGCGTCAAGCGCGCCTGCGCAATGTTCCATGTGAGGTCCAAACTGGGCCCTTTGGCAGCCAGTTGCACGCTGAGGAGTACGTAGTTGGAGGATGGCCCGTGATCAACCCAGCGAACATCCAGGGCATAGGACTCGTCGCGGATCCCAACATGACCGTGGACGACTTCACGCGAGCCCGGCTGATTCGTCACATTCTGCGCGCCGGTGATGTTGTCTTCGGACGCCGAGGGGAACTGGGGAGAGCGGGCCTTGTGGGCCCACGAGAGGAGGGTTGGCTCTGCGGCACGGGATCGCTACGCGTTCGCTTTTGTGGGCAAGACTTCGTCCCGGGATACCTGGCGCACTACCTACGCATCGCCGCCCTGCGCCACTACTTTCTCTCCCAGTCGGTGGGAAGCACGATGGACAACCTGAACACACAGATCCTCTTGAGGATGCCAATCCTCATCCCTCCGCTGCGCGAACAGGTCGATATCGCAGCGGCTTGCGACTGGGCTCTAGACCGGGGGCGGCTTACTGGCGATGCCCTGCGTCGCAGCATCGACCTACTTCGAGATCGCCGGGCCGCGCTGATTGCGGCAGCAGTAACGGGCCATCTTGACGTGACCACGGCCCGAGGGGTTGCTTGATGGCCGGCTCTCACACGGAACTGCGCTTCGAGGAGGCCATCGAGGCTCACCTCCTCGGGCATGGGTGGATCTCGGGGACGGCCAGCAACTACCGCCCCGCGCTGGGGCTCGACACGGCGGAGTTGTTCACCTTCATTGGGGCCACCCAGCCGAAGGAGTGGGAGCGGCTGCTCGGCCTGCACGGTGGTGCCGACGTAGCCCAGCGGAAGTTTTCGGAGCGGCTGGCTGCGGAGATCACCCAGCGCGGGACCGTTGATGTCCTGCGTCGTGGTGTCGTGGACTTGGGGGTGCGCATCGACCTGGCGTACTTCCGACCGGCTCACGAGATAACCCCGGACCTGCTGGCCCTGTACGACGCGAACCGCTGCACGGTGACCCGGCAGGTGCACTTCTCCGAGAAGGACAGCGACAAGAGCGTGGACCTGATGTTGTCGGTGAACGGGCTGCCGGTGGCGACGGCGGAGTTGAAGAACCCGCTGACCGGCCAGGACGTGCACCATGCGATCCGGCAGTACCGGGAGGACCGCAAGCCCACGGAGTTGCTGTTCGCGAAGCGGGCCGTCGTGCACTTTGCCGTCGACCCGGACGAGGTGTACCTAACCACCAGGCTGGAAGGCCGTGGGACCCGCTTCCTGCCCTTCAATCAGGGGTCTGGTGGTCCAGGCCGGTCCGGCGGTGCTGGGAACCCCTCAGACCCCTCGGGCTACGCCAGTGCCTACCTGTGGGAGCAGGTGTGGCAGCGCGACACCTGGCTAGACCTACTCGCCCGGTACGTCCACGTCGAGATCGACGGCATGGCGAAGAAGAAGTCCGGCCAGAAGCCGACGGTCTTCCCGCGCTTTCACCAGTGGCACGCCGTCCGCACCCTGACCGGCCATGCTGCTACCCACGGTGCTGGGACGAACTATCTGATCGAGCACTCAGCCGGGTCAGGTAAGAGCAACACCATCGCCTGGCTGGCCCACCGGCTGTCGAGCCTGCACACCCCCGCCGACCCCACGCTGCTCCGGGAGGGGATGACGGCCAACGCGAAGGTGTTCGACAAGGTCATCGTCATCACCGACCGGGTCGTGCTCGACCGCCAACTCCAGGACACGATCTTCCAGTTCGACCACACCGTCGGCGTGGTGAAGAAGATCGACGAGTCCTCCGCCCAGTTGGCCGACGCCCTCGCTGGCGAGACTGCCAAGGTCATCATCACGACCTTGCAGAAGTTCCCGTTCATCCTCGACCAGGCCGCACAAGCCTTGGCTGGCCGGACCTTCGCCGTCATCGTCGACGAAGCGCACTCCAGCCAGACGGGCGAGTCCGCCAAGGCCCTCAAGTCCGTCCTCGGCGTCGCATCCCGCGAGGTCGTCGCCGTCGGGCAGGGCGGCAACGGGATCGAGGCTGCCTACGAGGCCGCTGAGAAGTTGGAGTCCAAGGTCGAGGCCGGTGACGACCCGCAGGACGTCCTCGCCGCCTCGGTGGCAGCCCGAGGGCGCCAGCCGAACCTGTCGTTCTTCGCCTTCACCGCTACCCCGAAGGCCAAGACGCTGGAGTTGTTCGGCACCAAGAGCGATCTCGACGGGCTCTACCGGCCCTTCCACCTCTACTCGATGCGGCAGGCCATCGAGGAGGAGTTCATCCACGACGTCCTGCGCAACTACATGACCTACTCGACGTACTTCAAGTTGGCGAACGCGACCAGCGACGACCCAGAGGTCGACCAGCGCAAGGCCAGCGCCGCCCTGGCCCGCTTCGTCTCGCTGCACCCCACCAACCTCGCCCAGAAGGCCGAGGTCATTGTTAAGCACTTCCGCCGGGTGACCGCGAAGAAGATCGGCGGGCAGGGCAAGGCGATGGTCGTCACACGCTCGCGCCTTCACGCCGTGAAGTACTTCCAGGCCATCCAGGGCTATATCGAGCAGCAGGGCTACACCGACTGCCACGCTCTCGTCGCGTTCTCCGGCACAGTGCTGGATCCCGACCTCGGCGAGGAGGTCACCTACACCGAGTCCTTCCTCAACGGCTTCCCCGAGTCCGAGATAGCCAAGAGGTTCGCCACCGCCGACTACCAGGTCCTCATCGTGGCTGAAAAGTTCCAGACCGGCTTCGACCAGCCCCTGCTGCACACGATGTACGTCGACAAGAAACTTGAAGGCGTGAAGGCCGTCCAGACCCTGTCCCGCGTCAACCGCACGATCCCTGGCATGAAGACCGACACCTTCGTCCTGGACTTCGCCAACTCCGCCACCGACATCCAAGAGGCGTTCAAGCCGTTCTACGACGCCACCGTCACAGAACCCACCGACCCCAACCTGCTTTACAACGCCTCTGCCCGCATCGACGGCTACCAGGTCATCGCCGATGCCGACGTCACCGCCTTGGTGGCTGCGTACCTGGCGCTAGACCCCGACGCCAAGACCTCCGCCCACGCAGCCCTTTACCGGCACACAGAGCCTGCCAGAAACCGCTACCAGGCCCTGGAGGCCGCCGACCGCGAGGAGTTCCGTGCTGCGCTGCGTGACTACGTTCGGGCCTACGCCTTCCTGGCCCAGGTCCTGCCCTTCACCGATACCCAGTTGGAGTCGCTCTACCTCTACGGCAGGTTCCTGCTGCCCCGCCTACCCCGCGAGCACGACGGCGCCGTCGACCTCGGCGACGACGTCGTCTTGGCAGCACTCCGCACCGAGACGACCGGCACCTTCGACGTCGGCCTCGGAGTTGGAGAGGGCGAACAGATGCTTCCGACGGCCTTCTTCGGCGACGGCTCGGGCGGCATCAACGAGGCCAAGAAAGCCGCGCTATCGACGATCATCGAGACATTGAACGAAAAGTTCGGCACCACCTTCCAGCGGGCCGACCAACTGTGGGTGGAGCAGCAGTTGGAGGTCACTCTCGCCGACCCGGTGATCCGCGCCAGCGCCCTGGCCAACACCGAGGAGAACTTCGGCTACACCTTCGACAAGCGCTTCGAGGGCCTAGTCATCGACCGCCACGACGCCAACGGCGAGATGCTGCGCCGCTTCCTCGACCAGCCCGAGTTCGCCACCATCTTCACCACCTGGGCCAGAGGCGAGACCTTCCGCAACATCAGAGAGCAAGTCGAGGGCGCCTGAGGGAACGACTGGGGCCGGACCTGCCAGGTGGGTGCAGGTCCTTGGTGCGGACGTATCCAACAGCCTGCCCCGTCCGAGAGGTGCCGGACCTCGTCGGCACCGAATGACCCGGATCGTGCGGCTACGCTGGGCGACACCGCTCGTTGCCCGCACGGGCAGCACCTGGGGCCGTGCCACCCGCCGTCACGTTACTGCGACGCCGAGTAAGAGCGCCGCCGATGCCTGGTATCGCGGGATGAAACCTGCCGCCCGGACGATACCGCCCCCGGCGCGGAAACCCGGGAGACCCGACCGGCTTTTGCTCCGCCGTCGCCGACGGGGGACTCCTCTGTCGCCCCGGTCAAAAAAGGGTCTCCTGACCGGGTGTGGCCACTTGGCGTCGTCTCCCGGGATGATGTGCCTTGATTGTTGGGTTGCCGGCCCGTTGGGCGATGATGCGCACAACTTCCCGTTGGCCCTTCTTGCCGAGTAAGGCGTGCCTGACCGTCCAGGCGCCCGACTCCCCGGAGGAGGCAAGCCCCGCTTGCTCCAGAAGTTCAAGAGCCCTCCAAATCTCTTTGCTGCGCCCCGTGCCGTACTCCTGCTGGATCTGCCTTGTCAGGTCCGTGGCGGAGGTAGTGATCGCCTGGCTACCGCCACCGAAGGCAGTAGGAAGGGTCTTGAGCCACAGGTGTGTGGCGAGGTAGAGCGGAGGGATCGCGTCGTTCATGAACGCTCGTTGCACCTTGATCGGACCCCACTGCTTCGCCTTCAGGTTAAGGTCGCGGTCCAGATACTTGGCGAGGTGGTCGGGATTCCCAGCCGCGAAGGCGCCGTTGCTAGCGTGCTGGTTGCGCTGGAAGGTGTACTTCTCCGCGTCGCGAGAGAACTGGACAACGCACGGCGGCTGAGCAGGTTTGTACGGGTGGCTGGGTGACAGACGCCGGTCGACGTGGACGCGTACGACGGCGGAATTGCCTACGTGCGCCGGAACCAACAGGAGGACGCTCACCTGCGCGACTGGCCTGGTGGAACCGTTGGGTCCAGGGAGGCTCTTGAGGCGGTCGTAGTTGGCGATCTGGGAACACACTTTCTCGACGCTATTGTCGTGGGTCGCGATGCTGGCGATCTCAGTGGCGATCCCGGTTCCGTTGTGGAACAGGACGGTGAAGTCCGGCGTCAACGACCGCCCCCCATGGGCAACCCTAGGAAAGCGCTCGAAATGCGCGACGGTGCCGGGTACGTTGGCCACCTCTGTGCTGGTGAAGAGCCACTCGAAGGCGGATACCACGTCGACGTACTGGTCGTACCTCTCGAAGGCAGCAATCAACTCCCCTTCGGCGGTCGAACCGAACACGATCAGCCTGCAACCAGATCAGCCAGGGACACGGTCCCTCGCTGGTCCGCTTCCCCTATCTCGACGGCCTCAAACCGGTCTCCGAGTTGCTGGGCCACGCGGGTGAGTGACCCGAGGCTGGCTCGGTACCCCGGGAACACCTCAATCGTCCTGGGATCGGTGATGAGCACATCGAAGTTCGAGCCGTCGCTGTAGTCGGTGACCGCAACGTGCAGGTACGGGTTGCGGTGCAAGACGGCGACGGCGAGACCAGGTTGGCGCTGCAGTTCGTTCAGCACCTGCCCGGTGGCTTCCCGGTCCGTAAAGGCGTCCGCGGTTAGCCTGATGGTTACCGGGCGGGGGATGGCGTTGGTGCCCGGGCGGCGCTGACGGTCAGCCATCAGGGAGTAGCGGCGGGCCGCTGCATCGGCGAACTGGCGCAGGAAGACCTCTTCGAAGAGGCTAAAGTCACCCGCGTAAAACGTTGCGCCCGCGACGCGGCGGAGATGCACGTCGATCCGGTCCCGGACGTGGAGGGTCAGAGAGCGCACAGAGGCGCCTTCCCACTCGGCCTGATCAATGGCCTCGAGGTGGTTCGGCCTGAGGGAACCGATGCGGGCCTTCCAGCCGCGGGTGACGGAAGAAAGGTCTGATCGGCGTCGGGCGGTGCTTCGGCTGACCTCCACATCCCCGTAGGCGGCGAGCGACGAGCCGATCGCGATGAAGTCGCGGTCATCCAGGAAACAAGGCACGATGCGCGGCGCCGCCTTCGCTATCAGCCGACGGACCTTCTCCCAGCGAGGGTCCGTGGTTGGGACTGTGCCGATCAGATGGAAGACGCGGGGGTGGTCCGTGGGCCAAATCGACAACACGAAGTCGCCCCGTTTGTGTGCGAACCTGCCAAGGCGCGCAGGCCCGGCCTGCGCGGCCTCCGCCGCCCAGTTCGAACCCTGCACCAGGGATGGGAGGACGTCGACGTCGTCCACGATGACGGTTTCGACCACAACTGGGCCGTTCTGCCGCTCGGCTACGGCGGCGTAAGCCTCCCGCAGGCCTTGCGCGACCGCGAATCCGGCCCGCGGCGACCACAGCGACAGGTCGAAGGGCGACATGTCACTGAGCGTCATGAGTCCTCTCCGTCCTCGAGCGAGTAGCGCGACCCTATCCCAGTCGCTTGCGCGATGCTCCGGTATGTGATCCGCGGATCGCCCGCCCATGGTGCAAGCGACGCCAGGAACGGCTTCGTCAAGACTGACGGCGCCCCCAGCCCCGCCCTTACGTGAGTCCGGAGCCCCTACCCATCAGCGAAGTCTGGGGGCAGAAACACGCCCACCCCACGGCCGGGCGCCGGTCGTATGACAGGACGCGACGCCACGGGCTGTAGGCGTCGTGCTCGTCCCAGCCGACGATGCGTCGACGCAGGGTCATCCGGGCTCCTCCCTCCTGGGTGTGCAGAGAGTATTGGCTCCGAATACCATGCCCAGACCAAGTTGGGCGTCGATCCTCTCTGGTTGTGGTCGGCCGTGGGCTGCCTACGGCACCGCGGTGATTGTGAGCGTCAGCCGCAGGAGGGATGGCCGACGGTTCGTCATCGGTGGGACCGCAGTTGCGGACCCTCTGAAGCACCGGTTCGCCTTTGGGCTGACGTGTCGCGGTGCTTCCCCTTGGATCGGTGAGCGCGGCGGCCCTAGCCGATTCGCCGACCGCAGTAAATAGTCTATTTACTGCGGCCAACTGCTATGCTGAGGGTGCAGCCAGGCACGATTCGACTCCGTAGCGCAGCGCCTCGGACGCTTGTTTACTGCGACGACTTACGGAGGGCGACCCTGATGGCAACCAAACGGGCACTGAAGTCGGTTCCTCGGCCAGGGGTCGGCACCTCGTGGACCGAAGCCACCGAATCCTTTTTGCGCCGCGACCTGGCACCCGGCACCCGGCGGATATACCGGCTGGCGCTGGCGGCGGTCGGTGAGCATCTGGACAGCACCATGCTGGCCGAGATCACCGTCGCTGACCTGGGACGAGCCCTGGTCATGGCCTACCCCAGTGCGTCGCCTGCGACTTGGAACCGGGTGGTGGCAACGCTGCGCTCCTTCACCTCGCATGCGCAGCGACAAGGCTGGATACAGCATGAGATCACCTCGGGGCTCGAGCGGCGGCGCGTGGTCGAAGACCACACCCGCGCCATGCCGCGTGAGGAACTGGACCGGCTCTTCACCCGACGTGACGTCAGCCTGCGCGACCGGGCGCTGTGGCGACTGCTGTACGAGTCCGGGGCACGCGCCAACGAGGTCCTCAACCTCAACGTCGAAGACGTGGACCTGGACGCCAAGCGCGCCTACACCGTTCGCAAGGGTGGTGACCGGGACGTGTTGCACTTCCAGACCGGCTCGGCTCGGCTGTTGCCCAAGGTCATCGGCGGACGGACCAACGGACCGTTGTTCCTGGCCGAGACCGCCCCGGCGACGACGCGGGCACCAGCGGCTCTGGACCGCGATCCAACCACGGGTCATGCTCGGCTGTCCTATCGTCGGGCTGCGGAACTCTTCTCCGCCGCGGCCCCAGGACGGACCCTTCACCAACTACGACACTCAGCCATCACCCACCTCGCTGAGGCGGGGGTTCCAACGCCGTTGTTGATGGCCAAGAGCAGGCACGCCTCACTGCGCACTCTCCAGCGCTACGCCCGCCCCAGCGTCGACGCCGTTGCCGCTCTCACCGCGGCACAAGACCCGGATGCCCGTCGCAGGTAGACCAGACCTGCCTGTCCCTCTGGGCCCGACGTTGTCCGACTCGCGACGAGGGCGACCATGGCGGTCGACGCCCGCGACACAGTTGCTAACGCCAGTCACATGGACTATCACTTGCGGCTCCCGGTAGCCGGTGCCGAACGGACTGCGCGCTGCTCCGGTCGCCTCAGCCGATCGCTGGGCGAGTCCCTGCCGAGAGTGCGAACGAGGAAGCGCTTGGAGTTTGGCGGCTGTGGTCGAGGACGTGTCCGGATGACACAACCCGGCCAGGTTGGACACCGGACTAGGCAACATCGTCGTCCTGGTCCTCCCCAGGTGGCCAACGCTTGGAGCAGGGCCTGGCCGGGTGCAAGCGCGTCGAAAACGCTGGACGGGCACCGTCTGAAGGGGAGGAATGGCAGATCCCACCGTCATACGTCCCTTGGCACCGAATCCTGCACTGCTCGGTTCCGAGTACGCTCGCCTCCAGTAGGGCGGCTGGCCTGGCGCCTCTTGACGGCGCGAGACGCCTACTGATCAGGCCGTGCCAACATCTACCCTGTGATCTTGGCTTATGTTGACGAGTCTGGTGATTCCGGTAGGAAGGGATCTAAGACGTACACGCTCGGATGCGTTCTTGTCAGCGACGCCGACTGGGCGGACGTCTTCGACAACGTGCTGGCGTTCCGCCGGTTCATCCGTGACCGCTTCGGGATCCTGCTGCGTCACGAGATCAAGGCCAACTATCTCATTCGCGGAAGCGGGGATCTAGGCGAGTTCAAGTTCGGCGAAGGCATCCGGCATGACCTGTACCGGATGCATATGCGCCTTCCTGCCAAGTTGGGCATCGACGTGTTCGCGGTAGTCATCGACAAGCCAAAGATCCTGAGGTGGCGCAATCCTCGCGACATCGCCTGGGAGTTCCTGATGCAGAGGTTCGAGCGCATCACAACCAAGTCGGGTGAGACGCTCATGGTCATCCACGATGAAGGCGACTCGCTGGCCATCCGGGGACTGGTCCGCAAGGCAAGACGCATCAACACGCCCGGAAGTGCTTTCGGACTGAGCCGCATGAACCTGCCCGCACGGTTGATCGTGGACGATGCGGTGCCGCGAAACAGCGCCCAGTCATACCTCATCCAACTGGCCGACCTCAGCGCATACGCCGCCTTCCGCACGGTCTACCAGCCGCCAGCCCGCACGTCGACCGTCTGCCCATCGTCCATGTGGGCAGAGTTGGGGGCTGCTCGGTACTCAGACGCGAATTCCGTGGCGACGGGGCCGCTGGGCCGCGGCGCCCAACCGGGCGTCGTCGTCTGGCCAACGTGAAACCCCCCGCACAGCGTGCGGGGGGTGAGCGCGGGCCTTAGCCACCGTCGTGGGTGGTTCAGTCCGCTGCCATCAGTCTGTACTAGCCCACCGACAACGCAAGCACCGGCCCGGTGAGTCGAAATACCGGGGGCTAAAATGCAGCCCACATCGTCTGCGCGCTCATCGTGAGTCCCCGCCCGCCGCCGGGACGTCGATCGTTCTAAGCGGGTCATTCGGCTCCATCAGGTTGGTGGGGGGACCTTCGAGGTAGCGCCCTTCGCGCCACGCGATCAGGATTTCCTGCCATGAACCACAACGGCCCGGTGGCGGTGGCCACGTGCCACACTTTCCACACGGGCTCCGACCGCCTGCCGCCAACAGCCATCGACGGGTGCACCACCCCTCGCTTTTCCTCGCCGACCTGGCGCCCGGTCCTGGTGAGCACCCGTTCCTCAACGACCGCGACCCCGTTCACGAGGCTGTCGCGGCTGTGCCATCGGCGAGCCGCCGACGTCTTCTCGAAGGCGAATGGCGCGAAGACGCTGCGCTCGTTGCGGCACCCAGGCCGGCTGGGCTGCGAGGCCTACTTCTACACCGCCCAGGACGCCCGCAGAGCCATCAAGGCGACTCCGGCTACCACCGGCGAGCCGAGCCCCTGGAGGAGCCCCAGAGCGGCCCTGCCTGGGCGGTGCAGATCGACGGGGAGCCGGGCACCTCCTCGGACCGGTACCCCAACCCGGTGCTGATCGACGAGGTGCTCACCGTGGTCTTCCAGTTCAACGGCACCATCGGGATCAAGTTGCTGGCGACCGGTTGGAAGTGATGGTCGAGTAGATCCCGGCGTACTGGCCACGAGTCGGCGCCCAACGCTTCATCTTCCAGTGATTATAAAATGTCTCAAAGTACCGCCAAGGGACATTGAAGTCGAAGCCGAGGCGGTGCAGGACTGTGCACAACACAGGAGATCCATCGTAGCGTGCCCCCTCCATGGTGTATGGCTCCTACTCGCGGCGCGCCAAGGTGGGGAGGGCTAGCGGCGTCGAGGTCGGCGAGCCTCCGCAGGGGGCACTGTCCGAGTTGGTTGAGCATGTCCTGGCTGAGGACGTTGCTTGTCTCGCTGGTAACGAAGATGGCGTCGGCTCGGTGATGAAGAAGTCGTCCGGTGGCAGCACTGCCCTCCTGCTCGTTGCCCGTAGGCACTGTCTCAGAACGCACCCCTGCCGTAACAACCACCCGACGTCAGCCGCACCGGTCGGCAGCGTTGGTCACGGAGGCCCGCCTGATCCGAGACGGGCGGGATAGGAGTATCTCGGCCCCCGTCTGCGTCTCGCTTACCAGCACCTGCCGACTGGCATCTCGCGGGATGCAGATTGTCACCCTGGCGTGACCGGATTCCATGACGATGACGCATTGGTCGTCGCTCGCGTGGTCGTCGCAGTCTTCAATCTTCGGGCGGGGAGGCCGCCATTCGGCACACTGACAGCCGGTGGCTTTGCAGGTCCAAATGTCTTGGGGTGCCCTCGGGTGATGGAGTCCTGGCACGTGGTTGCAAGTCGCGCAGCGCAGGAGAGGCACCAGCTCGTATCTCTCGCAGCGGCACTCCGGCACCATGCAGGGGCGTTCGCCCTTGCAGGGGCGTCGGGTGGCGCGATGTCCACAGGAACAATCGTGGAGGAGGTTCGGTCCAGGCGTTTGAGTGGCCGTCGTCATCAGGCTGCCCTCAGCATTCCGGTCTCGTAATCGAGGACAATGGCGGGTCCGACTGCGGTGGAAACGTCAGCGGCACTGAGTTCCCACTTCTGGGCCAGCCGCCGGTACTTGGCCAGCGTGGCCGGGGCGGGGCACGGTTGCGGCAACCGGAGTGCCTCTGCGCGCAACATGGCCAGGACCGGGCCGAGGTACTTGTAGTCGGTGTCTCGGCTGGTAGCCAGATGGATTTGCAGTTCGTCGAGCCGTGCCGCACCTCCGACCGGTGTGCCGAACCGGGCCTTGTCGAAGCATGTCTGTCGGAGTCCCGGAAGTGTGGTGTTGTTGAGATCAGCCATGGTGCGTACTCCTCGTGGTCGCAGGAAGTTGGGGCGGAGTTGGGCCTCGAATCTGAGGTGACCTTTGGCGCGCTCGGTAGCATCTGCGAGCCAGGCCTTGCGGTCCGGGTCGTCCTCACGCTCAAGGAGCGTGAGCATCTGCGCGTGCTTGTCGTAGAGGAGAGCACGCCATGAGCGACTGCGGGTGCCGCGTTCCAGGGTGAGGGCTCCGCCGTGGTGCTTGGCGTCGTAATAGACCTGGGCATTCCTCGTCCGGGGGACGTTCAGACGACCCAAGGACGTCAGCAGGTGGTGGACGTGTTTGACACCGTTGAAGCCTCGATCCAGGTCCAGTCGGTCGATGCGCAGTCCAGATGGCCCGTCCATGAACTTCACCCACCTAGAAGCCTGGCGGTGTAGGTCAGTCACCAGGGCAGTCGCTTCGCCGACTGTGACGGGGTGCAGGTTATCGCCGTGCAACAGAACAGGTAGGGACCGCTCCATTGATGCTTCGAGCCCGCGAGGGGTGCTGCGGACGTTAAGAACAACTTCATCGAGTTTCTCCGAGGCGGAGGTGAAGATGTCGTGGAACTCGCCCTGAATGTCGATGACACGTTTGATCCGGTGGAGTGGAATCCAGTGATCAGAGATGCTCCCGGAGACCTTGATCGTGTCGATGATGGGAGTGTCCTCAACCACCACTCGTTCAGAATGTGAAGTACTTGTGCGCCTGTTAGTACTGGGCAGCACGAGACGGTTGCCGGGGTCGATGGTGCAGGGGATGATGGACATGCGCTGCCTCTCTGCAAGGAGGCCGCGAGAGCAAGTGGGGGTCACCGTTCTCGCGGTGGCCCTCAGTGCGTTCGAGGCCAAGAGGAGGCGGATGCCTCCCGTCAACTCTTCGGCGCTGTAGGTGGCCGCTCGACAGGACGGCTTGGTACGCGTCTTCTGGAAGACGACTGGGGACTTTGAGCCCAGCCGGTCCCTGGCTGGGCGTAGCGGTACCCCGGAGGGCAACTGACAAGTTCTTTCAGTGGAGCCGGAAGATGTGCTCAGTCACCCGATAGGACCCGCCATGGACAACGCTGCGTTGTCGAATCAGTGCGTCAAGGGCCGCTGCATCGACTGCCACCGGTACGTCGAGAAGAAGGTTCGCGACATCCACCCGGACAACTGCTCCGAGAGGCGCACCGAGCACTACCGGGCTGTCGATCAGTCCTTGGGACTGGAAATCTCGCCGCCGACGAAGCAGGTCGGTCCGGTGCATTACTGGCCGGAGGGATACCGCAGGCCTAGGGACGGCTTCAGGCTCGTCATGGAGACCGGTGTCGTCGGCCTCGGCCTCGGTCTCGGACTGTCGCTGATCTCGAAGCCTGGGTCCGAGGGGGCTGGCGTCTTGATCCTCCTGGCGATGCTGATCCTCCTGGGCTGGCTGGAGTGGTCGACCCGCTGCGAGAACCGGAGCCTGGTCGCGAAGGTCTCTGCGGCCATCATCGCCGCCGAGGCCGCCACGCTGGCCTACCAGCATGAGCGGCGTGAGCGGGAGGCTGCGCAGCAGCCGCAGCGGGATGCGTACTGGGCTGCTCAGCGAGCGGACTCGGAGCGGCGGATCCGGAGGACGGGCAGCACCAGTGGTCCAGGAGCAGTACTCCCGTGACGAGTGGCAGCGCCAGAACAACCCGCAGGCGTATCTGGCGCGCCCGATTCATCCTCCCACCCCTCAACACCCGGACTGGAACGCGCTGGACTTCGGAGGCGGACGCTGATGAGCATTCCGATCGAGGCGTACTTCTACACCCCCAGGACGCCCGCAGAGCGATCAACGCCCCGCAGGCCACCTGATCCACCGTCGGTGAGCCGGAGCCCCCTGAACAGCCGCAGAACGGTCGTGCATGGTCGGTGCAGATCGACGTCGAGCCGGGCTCCTCCTCCGACCGCTACTCCAACCCGGTGCTGGTTGACGAGCTGCTCACCGTGGTCTTCCAGTTCGGCGGCATCACCGAGAGCGCTCCGTGAGCATCCAGTCGAGGCCGAACGTCTCTGTCGGCGACAAGGAGATGGCCCTGCGGGGCGATCCTGCGAACCCTGTGCGGCTCCGACGTGCACGGCATGGCGATCGATGGCACTGATGATCGCGATGAGATGGGCGTCTTCATTGAGCCCGCTGCTGCGGTCCTCGGAGTGACCAAAGGCCAGACCGACCACTACGTGTCACGGACACAGCCCGATGGGGCGCGCTCCGGACCAGGGGACGTCGACCTCACCCTCTACTCGCTCCGCAAGTACATGCGCCTGGCGACAGCGGGCAACCCGACCGTGCTGACCGTCCTGTACGCCCCCCACGACGCCGTACTGGTCACCACCCTCCTGGGAGATGAACTGCGCGAGATGGCTCCGCACATCGCCTCCCGGCGGGCGTCACGTCGCTTCGTCGGCTACCCCTTTCTGGCGCTCTTGGGTCTCGGCACGCACGCTTTCCGCGGGAACTTAGTAGCGGGTGGATTACCAAGTTATCTAGGGTGTGGAACCGCCTATTCTTGGTAGGGAGGGGTCGGCAGGCCCTCAAGCGGTCTGACGACGCACCTCGCGGGCTCATCCCGGGGTTGCAATGGCGATTGGCGCGGCCAGGGCCGCTTCGTTCGTAGTGGCGTCAAACCAGAAGGTTCGAGCGTGAAGCAGTTCGTGACCGTTGAGCCGCAAGTGCTTGTCAGCCTGGTCTGATCTTGAGTCGCACCTTTTAGAATGTATGAAGTTGCTGGCGTGTTGGCCCGACGCCCTGGCCGTTCGTGTCTTCCGGTCGAACCATCCGAGGGAGACAGAGTCGGTCCCCTTCACCCCTTCGGAGGGCTGACTCGGAGTTGGACAGGAAGGGTCAGAGTCGCGAGGTCCGCAGCGGCAGCACGTCTGCGGTGGTTGAGCGGCGCAAGAAGGAGCGGCCACGCAGGCTCACATTGCGGGCCTCCCGCTCGGGGGTTACGCCGAGGTAGGACTCGGTGGTGCTCTGGTTGCTGTGGTGCAGCAAAACCATGACCTGACGGATGGCTGCCTCGTGGCCCTGCGCCTTGAGCGAGTCGTAGAACGCTCTGGCTGTCGCTCTGCGAAGCGTATGAATCCCTTCCCCCTTGGTATCCAGCCCGACGGACCGCAGGGCCTCCTGAGCGATCCTGTGCAGTTTGAGGGCTGGTCGGTGGGGGAGGATGACGGACTCGCGCATGTACTTGACCAGCGTCCCGTTCTCGTCCTTGCGGTAGCCGATGCGGGGGCCCGCGTAGGCCGGAAGTAGGTGGTCTGCTGGGATGAGCGGTCGGCCGATCCGCTTGGCGTAGGTGCGCATCCACGTCCGTAGTTCGCCGGCGAGGTCGGAGGTCATCGGCATCTCGTCCTCGAGAAGGCTTTTGTTGATCCACGTCCGCAGGGTGAGAGTGTTGAGGTCGACGTCCCCGACCTTGAGGAGCCCGATCTCGCTGGACCGCAGGCCGGTGTTCATGGCCACGGCCAAGACGGCCCGGTTGCGGGGGTCGTTGGTGGCGTCGAGCATCGCCAAGAGCAGGTCGACGGCGGGTTGCTGCCGGGTGCGCTTGGCCTGCCGCATCCGGGGGGAGTGGGCGAGCCAGTCGGTGGTCGTCCATCCGCGCTGTGTGCAGTAGCGCTGGAGGCTCTGGATCCGAGTGCGGTAGTAGTTCGCCGTCGAGGCGGCGACCGGCTCACGGTCGATGCCGATCCGGTCGGTGTGCGGCTTCATGACCGATGCGAACCAGCCCTCGATCATGCCGGGCGTGACTTTGTCGACGGTCGGGTTGCCGAGATTGTGCACGAGGCGCTGGAGGACGGACATCTCGTTCTTGACGGTGGTCGACGAGTAGCGCGTGGCCCTGGCGGCGCCGTACTGCTCGACTGCTGCTGACAGGTGCACCGTTGGCATACTCGCCCCCCTCTGTAGGTGCCGTGTGGCTATGGCTCGGCGCCAGACGATGGATAGTTTACCACCCGAAAAACGCTCTCTCAGTGGGCGATTCGCTACCAAGACTTCTTGGTAGCCCCCATCGAGTGGGAGTGAGCCACCCGCTCTGACTCGGGGGAGGGCAGCCGGGATGCCCGCTCCTCCTGTCGGACTCCGGGAAACGCACCGGATCCCGAGCGCTGAGCCGACTCACGTGCTCGTGTCGGCATCTCGTGCTCGTGTCGGCATCTCGTGCTCGCCGGTGTCGGCCGGCGTACCGGCATCTCGTGCTCGCCGGTGTCGGCCGGCATACCGGCATCCCATGCGGCGGCATGGAGCAGTGCACACGTCGTCCGGCAGAGTCACCTCGTCCACACTCGTCTTCGGTCAGCATGGTCGGCGGTCCCGTCCGGTCCGATGCTGGGGCATGCCCATCGCTGTCAACGAGCTGCTCGAGCTGAGGCTGCGCGCTCGCGGCGGGATCGTGCTGGCGCGGGACCTGCGCGACTGCGGCTACGACCGGCACGGCGTCGCGGCGCTTGTCTCCCGCGACCTGCTGCGACGGGTGCGCGCCGGCGCCTTCGTGGACTCGGGACGCCACCGCACCGCTGCCCCCGTCGCACGGCACGCACTCGAGACCCGGGCGGTGGCGTCCTCGCTCGGGCGCGGCTACGCCATCAGCCACCTCTCTGCGGTCGTCACGCTCGGGCTGCCCGTCCTGGCGCAGGACCTCGGCCCGGTTCATCTCAGCCACGTGGGCTCCGGGACGTCGCGCCGGGACCGGCGGCTGCACGTCCACGGGCCGGTCGCAGCGACCGACGTGGTTCGCCACCAAGGGGTACCCGTCGTGCGTCCCGCGCTGGCGATCGTCCAGACCGCGGACCGGTCAGGGGTGCGCGCAGGACTCATCGCGGCGGAGGGGGCGCTGGTGAACAAGATGGTGACCCGGGACGAGCTGACCGCCCAGCTGCGCGGTCCCCGGGCGGCGACGGCGAGACGGGTGGTGGCGATGGCCAGCCCCGCATCGGAGTCGCCGGGCGAGTCCTGGTGCCGCCTCGTGTTCATCGGCCTCGGGCTGCCGGAGCCCGAACAGCAGGTCGAG
>JAABUS010004121.1_pt1 | contig 21729 bp, 23 predicted proteins | sample 5560161 | NCBI WGS metagenome assembly JAABUS01 (sample SAMN10711885, study PRJNA513376) | rock metagenome | isolation source: Antarctica rocks | place: Antarctica: Victoria Land, Trio Nunatak nord | collected 2016-01-04
AGGCGGCGATCATCGCGCCGACCGCGATGAAGATCAATACCGGTTGCAGCCCTTGCCGGATCGAATCGAAGGAGTACTGCTCGGTCCGGCGGTACGGCACCCGGCGGGCCGCGGCGAAGACGCACGCCACGCAGAAGCCGATCACCATCATCAGCGGCAGCGGAGCCTTGAACACCAGCAGGCCGACGGACAGGACAGCGACGATCACCAACAAGGCCAGCGCAGCGAACCCCGAGGATGACGGGCTGCCGTCCTTGGTGGCCGGAATCGGTAGCGCCGGCGCCGGACCGTCATCGTCGGTGGCGGTGTTCCGGTCGGTGCCACCCCGATGGTCCGGGACGGTGGGAGTGATGTCGGCGCTCATCGGGTCTGCTCCTGGACGTGACGGCGGTAGGACTCCAGGCGGGCGCGGTGCACCTTGCCCGGCTCACCGGAACCGATGGTGCGGCGGTCGATCTCGACGACCGGGACCAGTTCGCAGACGGTGCCGGTGAGGAACACTTCGTCGGCGGTGTAGAGGTCGAACAGGGTGAGCTGCTGTTCATGGGTCGGGTAGCCGGCTTCGTCACTGAGCTAAGGAGTCGGAAGGACGGAGGACCGGGGATGAACGAAGCGCTGGGCCCTGTCGCCACATCACCGGCGGCGACCGGGACGCGCAGGTGGTCGGCCGCGTCGAGCTTTCGCTGGGGTGGGAGGTGTTCGAGACCAACGTCTTCGGCGTCATCGCCGTGACCGAAGCTGTGCTCCCGCTGCTGTGCGCCTCGCGACACGGCGCATCGTCAACCTGTCGTCGAGTGTCCGTTCGCTGACTCGGCTGAGCGAACCGGAGCACTACTGTGGTGCCACCCGGCCCCATGCCACGGAGTCCAGCGCCGCTGGAACCCAGGTGCTACGATGTGCTACCTGAAGACGGTGACGCACCGCCAGATGCGCAACGACAGCGCCGAGATCCTGCGAGTCGTCGCTAACGGCGAGACCTTCGGGTGACCAACGGTGGCCAAGTGGCAGCATTCATCTCACCCCCCAGCGATAGGCCGCTGGATCGGTCGAGGGCGCAGGGGCAGGTACGCTCCGCCCGCCGCTCGGTCGCGGACCTGTCGATCATCGAACGACGGAAAATCAAGCGCACCAGCGCAGAACTCGTCGCCGACGCCCGGCGAGCCCGGTGATCTGTTACCTGGACACCTCGGCGGCCATGAAACTGCTGGTCGAAGTGCCCGAATCCGACGGACTCACCAGGTATCTGCAGGCTGGCGCCTCCGAGCAGGAACTCGTCGCATCCTGGCTCTTGCACACAGAGTTGCACTGGGCTGCCAACCGCCATCCCGATGACATCGACCAGGACTCCGTCAGCATTGTGCTGGACACCGTCTCACTGACGACGTCACCCGCGGCGACCTGCTGACTGCCGGCACGCTACCGGGGCACCTACGCTCGAACGCCGCCATCCATCTGGCCGCAGCGTTACGCCTCAGCGTGGACGAGATGCTGACCTACGACGCTGAACTCGCTGACGCCTGCGCGGCAGCTGGTATCGGTTGAACATCCGGTTTGATCTTTCGCTCCATACCGATGCCGGCGGCCCACCGGCCGATACTGACCCGCAGGGAGTCGCCGCCTGGGGCCGTAGGATCTTCATGACCGCCGCCAGATGCGGGACGGTGGTGCCCTCGTTCCGGATCCGCCAGGCCGAATACACCAACTGACCATCTTCGGTCTGCTGCGCGGCAACTTCGCTCGTCCACGCCGTGATCACGCTGCGCCGCGGCCTGCCTGGAACCGAGCGAAGGTTCGCTGCAATAGATCGTGATCGGGCCGTTCCATCCGCGAACGGGGAAGTGACATCAGCGGCTGACCGTGCCTGCCCTGTAGCCCGCGTAGCAACATCGGGCCGTCGCTCTCCTTCAGGATATCCGCACGAATCTGCACCACCAGGTCGGGTCGTATCCCGAGGAAACCCCGATCGAAGGCAGCGTGATGGATCTTGCACAGTGCGATGCCGTTCCGGACGGCGGCGATGCCGCTTTCATCGGAGTCCGGAACGATGTGAGCCGCGTCGAGTAGCTCCGGATGATTCAAAGCACAGATGGCGCAACGCTTATCATAAGCACGGATAACGTTGGCGCGAAACACGGGCTGATGGAGACGTTGATGCGTCTGCGCGAGTAGGTAACGGCGAAGCCACTCCTCGACGGGACTGTCGGTGGCTAGCGCCAGTACTGAGCCAGGATTCAGCACAAACTGCTGCCGATCGGGTTCCTCGTGCACCACGTAGATATCGACAATGGGCAGATAGTGAGCAGGCTCGGTGCCGTGCAGCCGGATCAACGGAAGCTGACGTTGCATTGCTGCTCGCAGCGCACGGTTATCCGCTTGGAGCGGGTCTGCTCCTCGCCACTTGTAGCGCGGCAATCCATCCGGTCCGGGAGCGTCCTCTTAGGGTCGCGGCCGTCCGGAGGGCGTATAGGTCGTGCGGATGGTCAGAGCTGCGCTGAGCGACGCCGGTTTCCAGATGCCCCCTTGAGTCATCAGGGGGACCCGTACACCGTCAAACTAGAAATCCCGGCGCAAGTCGTTTCCGTGAATCGCGACGGTCCCGCCCAACGAGCGTCGCTCCAGCCACTCCCCGGCGGCCGCGCGCAGGCGGCTGTCGCGATCTCCACGCGAGACTGGTCCTGTCACGCTCGATAGCCTCCCCGGAGCACGTTGAGGGACAGCTCGTTGTCCTCTCCCCGCGATCAGTAGCGTAGAGCATCCGCTAATGGTAGCGTAGATATCCCGCTAACGGTAGTGTTGAGCTGTGGACTACCTACCGCGTCTGATCGACGCCCAGCTGGCCTCGTTGCGCGCTGGCCTTCCCGCGATCAGTATCGACGGCGCCAAGGGCGTCGGAAAGACCGAGTCGGCGCGGCACCAGCACCCGGAAGTGACCTTCGAGCTCGACGACGTTGCCCATCGGGACTTGCTCGAAGCAGATCCTGCCGCGCTGGCGCCGGTCGGACCGACGATGTTGATCGACGAATGGCAGCGACTTCCCGCCGTCTGGGACCTCGTCCGCAGAGCCGTTGACGGTGGGGCACCGTCGGGACGATTCCTGCTTACCGGGAGCGCGTCACCGGTGGACGCTCCCACTCACTCCGGCGCGGGTCGGATCGTCAGCCTCCGGATGCGCCCGATGGCCCTCGAAGAGCGCGGGGTGAGCACACCGAGCGTTAGCCTCCGATCGATGCTCTCCGGCACCGCAACTGACATCGGCGGCCGATGTGCACTGACACTGGCCGACTATGCCGAGGAGATCATCAGGTCCGGATTACCGGGAATCCGGACGCACGCCATGGGTGCCGTTCGCGATCAGCTGGACGGGTATTTGGCTCGGATAGTGGAGCACGACTTTCCCGACCAAGGTCGACCAGTCCGGCGGCCGGCGACCCTGACCAACTGGATGAGGGCCTACGCCGCGGTCATTTCGACCCCGGCGTCATACAACTCGGTGATGGCTGCCGCGACTCCCGGCGAAGCGCGGAAACCAGCCAAGACCACAACTACCGCATACCGGGACGTGCTGTCGCAACTCTGGCTGCTGGATCCGCTGCCCGCCTGGTCACCAACAAGCAACCAGTTCGGTCGACTGGGTGCGGCCCCGAAACATCATCTTGCCGACCCAGCACTGGCCGCCCGGCTGCTCGGCCTGACCATTGATGCGTTACGGGGACGCTCAACCGGACCTGGCGCCGGCGCCGGTCCTGCCATGCTGGGGCCGCTGTTCGAATCACTGGTAACGCTCGGCGTGCGCAGCGCCGCCCAGGTGGCCGGCGCGAACGTCAGCCATCTCCGCACGCGCGATGGCGATCACGAGGTCGATCTGATCGTGGAAGGAGACGACGGAGCTGTGGTGGCCTTGGAGGTGAAGCTGTCCGCCGCTGTCGACGACGCCGACGTCCGCCACTTGCGTTGGCTGCGTGACCGTATCGGCGATCGTCTGGTCGATGCAGCGGTCATCACCACCGGGCCCGGTGCCTACCGTCGCAAGGACGGAATCGCCGTGGTGCCCGCGGGTTTACTGGGAGCGTGAGATAGGGCCCGACGTTAGCCCCGCCTCGTCGTCAGTGTCGACATCGGGTAGCAGCAATCCCTGGTGTCTTCAACGAGTTGAAGACGAAATGATCGTCCCGACAGGAGTGAGGTCCGCACCGCCGCGTGCTTGCAACGGAGTCGGTACAGCGGACGAGACAAAGCGGACTGTGACAGTGTGGAACCAGAGTGATCCAGGGGGGTGACGCGTGGAGACCAAGGTTCTGACGCCGATGACGGTGTTCAATCTGCCGCAGCGACTCCTGGTGCCACTATTCCAGCGGAAGTACGTCTGGAACCGTGAGAACCAATGGGAACTGCTCTGGGAAGACATCCGCCGCCTGACCGAGCTGTATCTGGATGATCCCCGACATGACGCCCAGCACTTCCTCGGTGCGGCGGTCCTCCAGGTCCAATCCGGCCAGCTCGGGGCGCTTCCGGAATGGACCGTCATCGACGGCCAGCAGCGACTGACCACTCTCCAGCTCATCATCGACGCCGCAGGCGCGGTGATGGAGCGAGAAGGACTGGAAAAGCTCTCCCGACAGATGCACTCTCTGACATCGAACCCCGAAGAGTTCTGGGAGGGCACGGAGGACCGCTTCAAGATCCTCCCGACCAACAACGACCGGCCAGCATTTCAGGAAGTCATGTCCGCAGCACCACCGATCCACTATGCGAATCTCGTACACGCAAACAGCCTGGTGGCCAAGGCACACGAGTTCTTTCATCGCAGCATCACCGAGTGGCTCGACGAGCCCAATGACGCCGAGGCGACGGAGCAACGAGCCACTCAACTTGCTCGAGTGCTTCAGAACGGTCTACAAATCGTCGTGATCAACCTCGGCAGCGGAGAGGACGCGCAGGAGATCTTCGAGACGCTGAACGCCCGCGGCACCCCACTGACCGCCGCCGATCTGATCAAGAACTTCGTGTTTCGACGGCTGGCGGCGGAAGGCGCCGACATCGAGCGGACCTACCGAGAACACTGGCTGAGTTTCGAGACGGACTTCTGGGAGAAGACGATTTATGTCGGTACCCAATCCAGCCAACGGTCATCGCTGTTCCTCAACCAATGGCTGTCTGCGCGGCTCGGTGAGCCAGTCGTTCTGCGCTCGACGTTCAGTCGATTTCGACACTTCATCGAGCACGAGTTTCGCGGGACGATGCTCGAATTGATCGTCACGCTGCAGCGTCAAGCCGAGCTGTACAGGCGATGGATCGATCGCGCCGGTGACCCACGCGCCGACCTCGACGCTGCCGAGATGTTCGTCTATCGGACGATCGACCTTGAAGCGACCCGTCCATCGTTGTTGTGGCTCACCGACGTCACTCGGCCGGTTCCGAAGTCGTCGTCTCTGCAGGTGATTGCCGCTATTGAAAGCTGGGCAATGCGACGTGCCCTTCTAGGGCTGACGTTGGAAGACACAGGTCGACTGATCGGGGAGATGATCACCCGCAACCGGACCACGGATCCAGAGCGTATCGGCGAGAACGTGACCGCGTTCCTGGCCAGCCAGAACGGAACCCGGACCTACTGGCCCGACGACGGCCAACTACGTGCGGGGGTGCGAGAGCTTCACGCCTACCGGCAGTATCGGCGTGGTCGTTTGCGGGTGTTCCTGGAGGCAGCGGAGGACCACCTGCGCGGCTACTCATCCGGCGGTCACGCGAAGGCAGGCTTCCGGATTCCGCGAGGGCAATTCCACATCGAGCATCTCTTACCGCAGCGATGGCAATCGACCTGGCCGGTCGAAGGGCTCGCCGCCGAGCTGGACAGAGAAGAGCACGTGCATCGACTGGGAAACCTGACGCTGCTTTCTGCCGCTCTTAACAGCGCGGTCTCAAATGGCCCTTGGCTCGGCAAGACCGGCAAACTGGAGCAGCTTGATCGACACGATGTGATCCTGATGAATCGATGGGTCGGTCAGCAAGGCTCCACCGGTTGGGACGAGGCAAAGATCGACCAGCGCACCGACTCACTGGTGGATGCACTGATCGCTACCTGGCCAGTGCCTCAAGGGCACTCGGTGATATTGGTCGATCCGCTCGCCAGCACAGTGACGGTCGGGGTACGCCAGTTGGTGGCGGCGGGGATGCTCGCTGCCGGCACGGCGCTCATCGCGCGGCCGGGCACGTGGGGCGAGGTGCGGGCAATGGTTACGGAGGATGGGCGACTGGAGATCGGCCCAGATCTATTCGATACGCCGTCCGGCGCTGGGAAGCATGTTCGCGGTGGATCCACCGATGGATGGACTTTCTGGCGAGTCGATGACGGTCGACGGCTCTTCGACCTGCGGGCACAGCTCCGCCAACAACTCAGCGCAGAAGAAGAGACCACCGCCACTGCGACGGACGGACCCGCGGATGACGACATTTGGTGCCAGCCGTCGTAGGTTCGCTTTGGGATTGCGGCGGAGCTGATGTCCGTTAAGTCAGCTCCGGAAACTTCGCGTGCAGGCTCTGCAGCAGATCGCGTACGAATCTCTCGGCGACAGACTTTACGGGCTCTTCACAATCCACGGTGTAGTCGGGGTCTGAAGCCGCCGGTTTCCAGTAGTGATCGGGCGATGTAGTGGGTGAGGTTGCGGAAGCCGAGGGCTGATCCGCGTAGGTGTTCCAGTCGGCCGTTGATCGCTTCGGTGGGTCCGTTGCTGGTGCCGGGCCGGTCGAAGTAGGCGAGCACGTCGGCGGCGCGCTTGCGCAGGGTTCGTCCGAGTCGGCGGAGCTCGGTCAGGGCTCTGGGTACGCGCTCGGCGAGCGCTGCGATCACCGCGGTCAGAGCTGCTTTCCGGTGTGTGCGGTCGGGGTCGCGGTAGGCGGCGATCAGGCGTTGGTAGATGCCCCAGGTCGCTTCGACTTCGACGTGATCATCGGCGGCGAACAAGTCTTTCAGGCGCTGCTGTTGCCGGTCGGTGAGCAGGTCGGCTCCGGTGTGCAGGGTCCGCCGGGCACGGTAGCGGGTCGGTGGTGCGACCACGATGCCCGCGGGTGTGCTGTTGGACGCGGCGGCGGCACTCGTCCAACGCATCGCCGGCCAACCTGAGGACGTGGAAGGGGTCCATCACCGCGGTGGCGTCGGGCAACTGTTCGGGGGTGGCGGTCTTGAAGCCGGTGAACCCATCCATCGCGACCACCTGCAAACCGTTGCGCCAGGACGGTTCCTGCTGCTCGAGCCACCTGGCGAACGTCTTCTTCGAGCGGCCTTCGACCATGTCCAGCAGGCGGGCCGGGCCTGTCTTGTCCCGGATCGGGGTCACGTCGATGATGACGGTCAGGTACTTGTCGCCGCGCCGGGTGTGCCGCCACACGTGCTCATCCACGCCGATGACCTGCACCCCATCGAGGCGGTGCGGATCCTCGATCAGGACCCGTTTGCCTTCGGCCAGGACGGCGTCGTTCGCGGTGTTCCAGGACACCCCAAGGGCTTCGGCGATCCGGGCGACGGTGAGGTGCCGGCACACCAGGCCTTCCAACGCCCACCGCAACCCACCACGGGACAACCCGGCCCGCGGCTGCGCCGCCCGCGTGGTGTCTTGCCGCCACACATGCCCGCACCCAGTGCAGCGGTATCGGCGGACCGTGACCAGCAGCAGCGTCGGTCGCCACCCCAACGGTTCGTGCCCGAGTTGCCGGGTCACCGTGTCCCGCGCCGCCCCAGGCCACCGCAGCGGCGGCACAGGTGGTCGGGGTCGATGACCCGGCACCCAAGGACCGCGCGGTCCGGTTCCAGGAACTGACCAGTCACTTTCAGGCCGAGCCCGTCGAGGCGGGCGAACGTGGTCACATCAGGGGCAGCGAAGGTAGCGTCAGGCACGTCGAGGTCTTCCTAGTGGGCGGCGTCAAGAACCTCCATCATCGGAAGACCTCGACACCCACCAGCGGCCACCCCCGGCAGACCGGTCAGCCAGGCACTACACCCTCATTGTGAAGGGCCGGGAACCCCAGTGTTGCAGTCCGCTCGCGCAAACCTGCGTGACGCGGTTGAATGCAGAGATGAAAAGAGGATTCAGCGGTTCTGTCATGCTACCCAGTCCATTGATGGTCGCCGGCGACTGCCTTGGCCAGAAAGTGAGCGGCGTCGCCGGCCAGGATACGTTCACGTTGACCTTCCCGGAGCACGGGGTCGGCGACCAACTAGTCTCGCCGCGCTTCCATGAGCCGGAATGGCTTGACGACGACGGCAAGTCGCGCAATTTGGGTTTTTCTTCTCGCTAGTCAAGGTTCCATCGCCATCGTCACGGGCGTGGCCATCGAATTTAGCACGTCGAAACTTCAGGATCTGGCCGACGCCGATGCAGTACGTACACATGTACGTGAAGGGTTCGCACGGGACTTCCAGCATTGGGTGGGCCGAGTGGCCATCCTTCTAGAATTGTGGTCGAGACCATCGGTCGACCCACTCTTCGCCGCAAGGCTCGAGGGGCGCATCATTCAGGTATTTGATCACCAGACAGACTCTAGCTATGAGGCGGGGAACTCCGATGCAGACCCGCTAGCTGGTTCCAGAGCTGGCGTAGAACCAAGGATCCTTTCGATTGCAGACTGGCGATCGGCAGCCCGCTTGATCTCGGCCGGGAAAGACCCGGACGTAGCGTGGTCAATGTTCAATCGTGCGCGCAAACTAGCTGATGCCGAACCTCGCTTCGCGGTGATTAAAGCATGCGCCGCCGTAGAAGTCGCTGTCGGGCGACGAGTGGCTGAGACCCTCTACGGGCACCCGGAGGAAGCGCGAGATCTAGTCTTGGAAAAGGCTGGAGGCCTCGTTGGGCTGGTCCAGCTGGCAGACAAGATGTACGAACGAAAGTCAAAGTCCAAGCGGCCGGATTACTCAAACGCATTGGCTAGGCTCAGAAACCAGGTAGCTCATGCGGGCATGAACCAGACAAGGCGAAAGTCGATCTGGCTCTTGCCGCGGCGCGTCGAATGCTCGACGAGTTCCTGCGGTTGCCTATGCCCCAATCGTAATCGGTCATGAGAGGCGTTCCAGGCGGTGGGCGTGATCGGTCTTGTCCTACAGTCGGCGTATTATGCGAATTATCCGAACACCTCTACCTGTCGCCTCGACTTGAGACGTTCAGCACCCATCCTGGTTTCCCTTATGGTCTAGGTCAAGCTCCGACCAAGCGCGTCCAACGGAGTTGCGCCACGCCCGTCGACCGCTCGTGTTCGATCCGACGAGAACGCTCGCTGCGGCAGATGGGGATGCAAAGTGAAGGTGCCGGGCCAGACGAAAGTGGTCAGTTTCAAGAACGAACGATCCGTCGTTGATTAGCGCCGACCGTGCGGTCTGGTAGTTGGGTTCCAATGACGAGGACGTCGTCGGGCTCGCGTAGCCGCCCGCCAAGACGACCAATGATCCTGAGCGGCCGAAGGCGGACGCTGTCGCGCTACCCACGCCCATCCAAAGCGGCGTTCCGAGAGCCCACCTCGCAAAGTCATGTTCGCCTGTTGTGTCGAGCGGTGTCCAGTGCACCCACTGCGAGATCCCGTCCAGCACGGTGCCAATCAGCCAGAACTCGTCGGGCAAATCGCTGTCGGCGGCGACGAACAGGAACCGGTTGCTCGTTGTCTCGACCACGAGACTCACTGGGGAATCGCCGGGCATGACTCTCCCAGGTTCGATGCTTCTCGCCAGTTTCGCTACGCGCTGGAACCAATTTGGGGGCACCGCCGCTTCCCACGCGCCTTGTCGCGGACCGGAATGCCCGTCGTAGCGCGCAACCCCGTCGTGCCAGAGGGTGAGCTGGTAGTCGTGATGGCCGTGCCGCGCGAGCGTCACCGAAGTGATGGAGCGAGTCAGCAGCGTCACGACATACCTGTAAGAAGTGGGGCCGCGTCATTCGGAGTAGAGGCCACCAACCAGTCCGCGCACGCGGCCAAGTCGACGCTGTAGCCGACATCGTCGACACCGTTTGGGAGGCCACCGACAAAACTATTGCGTATGATTCGAGGAAACCCGCCTTCGACCGAGTATAACCGCTCGGCCGCTACTCGGTACGCAGTCCGATGCTCATCGGCAATTGCCGGTGACCACCCCGCCAGCGCGAGCTGGCGATCGAGCGTGGTGAGCAGGTCGCGCCGATCCGCAAGCCGTTCTCTAACCCGGGCTATCACTGAGAAGAGCGTATTGCCGGCACTCGGCTCGGGAATGGCCTGCAAGCTGAACAGGAAGAGTGATCCGGCCTCCGGGCCGTCGAGCTGGTCCAGAGTCGCGATGTGGTGCCGTGGCGGCCCGACGCTGTGCGCACTGGTTGTTTTGACCTCGACCGAGACTTGCGGGCTCGAGAAATCATGCCGGACCGCATTCGGTCCATGCCATGCGGTGACGGCGTCGGGGAATGGCGCCCATCGGTCGAGGAACCACATCTCGCCGAACAGACCGCTCGCGGCCGCCTCGGAGAGAGCCCCGCTCTCGACTCCCCAGAACCACCGCCAGGTACGCAACGTCTGCTCGACCGCCGTCAGCGGCGAACTGGCGGCCGCGGTGTCTACGACCAAGTCGGCAGCGACCGCAACGAACGTACGGTTGAGGCTGCTGTCAATGCACATGATGTCGGCCCAGACGTCGAGCGAACCGCCCTCGACGGCAATCTCGGCTATCTCCGCGTTTAGGCCCCGCGTCGTCATGAGCACCCGCCCTACCTCGGCGTCTGGCGCCCGTACCAGGAGGTGACGCCGCACAGATCCGTCCACGGCGAGCCAGACGTCCCGACTGTCTGGGTGCAGTTGCGCGGTCAGCCCGTGGCCGGGTCGCTCCAGTGCCGCCCACGTAGCTTCGACCTCGTCCCGGCTCAACCGATGTCCTCAGTCAGCTTCACGGCGTGCACGCTTTGCTTGCCAGCCAGGTACTCGACTGTCGCGCCGGTCGTCGACGGTGGGAATGACAGGGCGATCCCCACGACGGTGGGCCGACCTTTGGGCACATCGAACAGCGCATCGCGGTTCCGCGCGTTGATACCTGGCTTCGAAGCCGGGCTGATCGGGTAGATCAGCAGAAGACCATTCGTCTTGGGGCGCTGCCAGCGCAGCGCATGGCCCTTCGTCGGAAATCCATCGGCCAGTTCGGTCGCGCGGGCGATCTCATCCGTCGTCAGATCAACTGCCTCATCGGCAGCGCCGAGGTTTCCCTCTCTCGCGGGACTGACGAGTGCACCGATGGATCGCGCGTCGGCCTTGAGCCGGCTGCGGCCAATCGCACGCACTGGACCTACTCCGGTGATGTTCAGATTGCAGTCGCCAAGGAGCGGGTCGGTCTGAAGCCCGGACTGCACCGCAACTGTCCATTGCGTGAGTTCGTGATGTCGCGAGGCTTGGACGCTGATATACCAGCCGGCGGTGTCGGCGTCAAACGACATCGCGTCCTGCGCGGTTTGGAATCGGCGCAGGAACGCTTGGATGTATTCCCACGGGACACCCGTCCAGGCGGGGCGTGTTTCGCGCCCGTTGGGCGCGCCAGTCGGTTCACCAAGCGAGGCAAGCAACTCCTTCGTCGTGGTGAGGTTCTGCTGGAGCCACGCCTCGTCCTCGAGTTTGAACCGCGTCATTTGGATGAGTTCACCGGCGTAGGACTGCCGAACCGATTCGGCACTGCCCATACGGTTCTTGGCCACCACCAGCATGTCGGGGTGAGCGCGGATCTTCGGCGCGACCTGAACCGGTGTGAGATGCTCCCTTTCGTAGATCTTGATCTGGTTTCTGAGGTCCTCTTCGACAAGTGACAGATGGCGGAAGCGCGAAACCAACTCCTGTGTTGTCCAGAGCCGGGTGAGGTCGACGAACCTACCCCGGTAACCGAACCAGCGGCCCATCTGGAGGAGCGTGTCATAAGTGGCTGCCTCTCGGACGTAGAAGGAGACAGTCAAGTCCTCCAGTGTCAGTCCGCGACTAAGTCGGTTGCCACCGATCAGCAAGACCTTGATTGTTGGCTCGGATTCATAGTCGAGCAAGTCGGGGCTTTCGCTGTTCAGGACCAGCATTCGCAATGCGTGCGGTCGGCCGAGCAGGTCGTCGAGATATGGCTCGATCGCCAAGAATGGAGCGTCGAGCGAGGCATCCATGCTTACGGTGACAGGGCGGAAATCGGTGTTCCATCGTGCGATTAGCTCGGGTCGGATATTGTCGCGGTCGTAGTGCCACCGATTCTCGATCATGCGAAGCTCTGATCGAACGACGTTGGCGAGATCGTTTTGCTGCGCGATCCTCTGGGTCGTGTGGACGAGCATGCTGGAGATTCCGTCGCCGAGTCGTTGGACCTTCGCCGCGGTCGCGAGAATCCAATCGATCATCGCCAGCCGGAGGCTTTCGGTCACCACTGGTTCCCACGTGGCGGTCGCCGCACGGCCTTTGGGAACGAGTTCGATTATCTCCGTGTCCGGGACAATCCTGACCACATCGAGGCCCGAGACATCGTCAGCCTCGTCATCCAGCGCCGGGCGCCCGAAGATCCTTTCTGCGCCGACGTACGCGGCCGGGCGTGGGAGGCTGATGATGAAATCTTTGGGGAATAGGTCGCTACCCCAGCGGTCGCTCTCCGAGTCAGGGTTGATCAACACGTTCGCAAACGGTGTCGCGGTGTAGGCCACATAGGAAGCTCGTCGGAAACGCCCGATGAGCTCTCGGATGAGACCGTTGATGGTGGACGGATCAAGTTCCTTTTCCGGTGCAACCTCACCCGTGTCGTCACCGAGGTCTGCCTCTTCCATTGGGGGCGAGGTGTTGATCGAGGCCTGGTCTGCCTCGTCGTCGATGATGAGCACGGGTAGGTCGGGAGGAACATCGCCGTCAAGCCACCGGACGAGTCGACGAAGGACCGTGGCGTTCTTCTTGACGATCATGATCCCGCGTGCGCCTTGCGCGATCGGGCCCGCGTCAGTTCGGGGGTCGAAGTCGCCCTTCAGGTCGGCGCTGGTGATCGCCCACCAGCGGTGCTCTTGGTCGGGGCGCCCGACGCCTTTCGGGTCAGAGACGAGTCCCAGCTCTAGGTCAAGGCGTCGTTGTGTCTGGGCGCGGAGGCTGTTGTGAACACCAGACAGTACGATGATCAGGCGGTATCCACGGTCGGCGGCTTTCGCGATGAGCGAGGTGAAGTTCGCCGTCTTGCCTGACTGGACGTAGCCGAGAACCAGACCTTGAACGCGGAAATCATCCTTCGAATAAGGCCCGTCCGTGCGCGGGTCTTCGATGTGTCGCAGGATGCTGTTCGACGATGCATTGAGGTCATCGACCTCCCTGTCCACCCACCCTTTGTGGTCGACGAGGTACTCACGCAGACGGCGCCAGTAGTAGCCAGCGTTGGGGTCCCAACTGTCGAACCATGGTCGGGGCCCGCCGTCGATGACCGCCGCCCCGGTGCGGTAATACATGCTGACGGCTCGTTGCTCGGCCTCGATCTCCGCACGAAGATCGGCTCGAAGGTCTTCGGGCACATCGGCGAGTGCTGTTTCCAGATCCATCTCCAGCGCGTCCATTTTCACGCCAAGGACGCGCCGGTGCCTCGTTATCGCCTGCCTACGTTCACCATCCGAGTTCATCGGCGACCTCCGGCTTGGTCTGCTTGAGCTGATCGATGATTCGACTGAGTGCTTCGATGTCGCCGGTCGCTTCAGCGGCACTGACCAGGTGCTCGCGCGCCGTGCGCCTGCGCAGCGGCGGGGGTGGCCACGAAATTGGTCCCGCAGGTCCAGCGGGTGCGCCCGTCGCCTCGCCCGCTTGGGCTCCGTCGCCAGGTTCGGGCGCCGGCCTTCTTGCGGGCTTCGCCGCTGGAGCAACGGGAGGTCTGATGGGTTGACCATCCTTGGCAGGCCGACCAGGTTGGGCGGGCCTGGCGCTGTAGGCGCGCTTGGCTGAACGGATCAGGTCCTCGACCGGCTCTTTGAGACGGTCTCGAAGCTGTGGTGGGAAGTTAACCCGCATCTTGGCGATGTTGATGCCGAACGCAGCGTCGAGTTCCGGGAAGAAGTCGAGTGCGACTCGCGCGAACTTCGTATGCTCATCGGGTGCGCGCATCCGCGACCATCCGCCCGACTGAATCATGCGATTCGCGCGGTAGATGTAGAAACCTTGTTGCTGGTTCCAGCTGTTTGGTCCTGCCAACGTCTTGAATGCGGTGTCGGTCGAAAACATCGCCTGGGTGGGCAGGACGAACGGCTCGAAGCTGACCACACCGGAAACACCGTGTGCGGCGATGTCGAAGTCGCGCTGCTTGAGCCGCTGGGTTTGCTCCTCGGTCGGGGCGAACGGATTCCACGGATGTACCCGGTTGCCGTTCAGCGTGATCCTCAGCGGTCTTCGTCGCGTACCGGATAGGTCACCCTCGATGAACCGGTGGAAGACCATGCCGAGGTGCTGCTCCAGTCGTTCGACACTTGCCCACAGCGCTGCTTGCGCTCGATCTCCCGTGGGTATACGCGAGCCGAACAGCCGGTCGAGATTGCGCCAGACCACGACTGTTCCGGGATGTGCCTCGAGCGGTGCGGTGAGTTCGTCGGGCCTATCGCGATCTACAAGAATTTCGACCGCCCATTCATCGTCCTCGATGATGCGGTCCAGGTCGAAACGCCGTGCCTCAACGCGCGCGATCTGTTCACTCAGGCGCGACGCGACGTAGATCGTCCGACACTGCGAGAGGCTCGCTGTCTTCAGGCCGAGGCCGAACTTGCCGAGGTCATCGGGTCGGTACAACCGCTCTGAACCGAAGCGGAGCGCCTCGGTGATGGTCTTGGCGTCCATTCCTGTGCCGTCGTCGGCGATGCGCAGCCACGAATTTGCCCCGTCCCACTGGACGTTGATGTCGACAGTCGTAGCGTTAGCGGCGATGCTGTTGTCAATAAGGTCAGCGACCGCACCCACGAAGTCGTACCCGACATCGCGGAGCGCTTCGACCAACCTGCGGGGTGACGGTGTGACTTCTACCTTGTCAGGGCGGCGTGGCATCAGCGGTCCTCATGGTCGATAAGTCGAAGGCGCGGCCAGCCGCGTCCTCCGAGCAGGTGCGGATCTTCATGTCGAGACAGCGGCGGCGAGATACCGGCCCTGAGCGGAGGTTGAGGAGCGCTCTTCACCGACGCGGTGTGCGGTATCGGACTCACCGCTCCGACCTGCCGGGCCGACCTGACCTCGTGCTCAGCCGTCTTCGCGTGGCGGTGTTCGTCGACGGTTGCTATTGGCACGCGTGTCCCGAGCACATGACCATTCCGAAGTCGAACCCCGAGTGGTGGAAACGGAAGCTCGACGGCAACGTCGAGCGAGACCGGCGCAACGACGCCAAGCTCACCGCGATGGGGTGGGAAGCGCTGCACGTCTGGGAGCACGAAGATCCGGAGATCGTCGCCGACCAACTTACCGAACGATGGCGGGCGAGTTTTGACTGACCGAGCGAGGAAGGTACCCACCTAGCTGACCGCCAGAGTGTTGGCAGCCAGGCACACATTGGCAAGTGGGCACCTGGCACAGCCCGGCACGGGACGACAGATCTCGACTCCCAGGCCGGCCAGCGCCGCGGTGATCGCGGGTGAAGTGTCGCTGTGCCCAACCACTTGGGCGAGGAGCATACGTCCGGGGACGCCGTCGGCGTCCGGCTCGCCCATAACGCGGCCGGCCACGCGAAGAGTGCCCGCGGTCGCCGCGACATGCTTGAGTCCAAGCCCCACAGCCTCGACCCACTGCCTGTCAGACGGTCCGAGGTGTGCTGCCGCGGCCCAGGTCCCACTGCTCCAGCCGTTGCGCCTCCTCACCTCGGCCGCGACATCCGCCAATCGCCCGATGATCCGAGTCTCGCGCACCGGTCGGGGCTTGGCCGCGAGCTTTGCAACGCGGAACGCCGTCACTTTCTGCGGGCTTGGGAAGACCGAAAGGATCTCGTCTGCGAGCACGGGGTTCCCGCGCCCAGCCATCGCGCCAATCAGTACCACCCACGGCTCATTCACGCGCCGCCACGCGGGCGGCGTATCTGTGTCCGCCCAGCCAACTAACGCCTGGCGCACCGCATGTCGCCTCTCTGCGGGTTGTAGGTCGTTCTCGTTTGGCTCCCGATCGAGCGCCTTGAGCAGTGCGTCTGCAATAACAGCACCGAGCAGCGGTGGCACGGCGTTGCCAATCAGACGGAACGCGTCGCTTCGGCTTCCACTGAAACGGAACCGGTCGGGAAACGTCTGAATGCGAGCTGCCTCCCTGACAGTCAGGGTTCGGTGCTCCGACGGGTGTATGTACCAGTAACCGTCCTTGGCGATGTGGGCCGTGATCGAGCGGCTGCGGTCGTCCCACCTGAGACGGTTGTACTTGTCATCAAAGATGTCGTCCCGATAGCGCTTGAGCCGCTCGGGCAGGTCGGGGTACCGGTAGCCCTTGGCCATCAGTTGGAACGCTTCACGGTCATCGTCGCGAACCGCGCGTGTGATGTGGTCGTAGATCGTTCCGGTGTCACGTACTCGCATACCCAGACGCGCGCGCGCCTGAAATGCGGTCTTCGGGCCGCGGTACCTCATCTCCGTCTCGCCGGAGGTGTCACGAAGCCTGGGAAGGTCCCCGATGGCGTCGCGCAGGTTGACCTCGTCTCGCGGTGTCGGCCATTCGAAAACGCCATCGCGTACGCCAACAAGGATCAACCGCTGACGGTGCTGCGGTACGCCGTACCGCCATGCCTCAATTATCCGCATGCCGGTCTCATACCCTGCCGCTTCGAGCCTGTCCGCCATGTATCGGACCGTCCGCATGTCGTCACCCAGAGCCATGTCCGGCACGTTCTCCATCAGCACGGCACGCGGACGGACCTGCTCGACGACCGCGAGGAATGCCCGCCACAACTCGCGGCGCGGATCGAGTGCATCGCGGATGCCTCGGTCGACGAGGTTTCTGATCTTCGATCGGCCGGCTCTGGAGAACGGTTGACATGGGGGTCCGCCGGCGATCAGGTCCACATCGATACCGTCAAGTAGACCAACGAGGTCGTCGATACGCTCCGGCTCTGCCAGATCGAGGTCGAAGCAGGGGCCAGGAAAATTCGCAAGGTGGGTCTGCACGGCCGCTTCGTCATGATCTGCCGCAAGGATGACTCTGAACCCGGCGTCTTCCAGACCGAGGCTCAGTCCCCCGGCGCCAGAGAAAAGGTCAACGGCGATCGGCCCTTCGGCCGCACACTCCTCAACCCAGCTGCGCCACGGCTCCCTCCGCGGGGCGTGGGGGTGACGTTCCAGCTCCAACCGGGTCGAACGCAAGATCTTCACTCCGTAGGCACGTGGCACACTCAAGCCGGAATCCTCCTCGCTACACCATCAAGAAGAGCCGACACCTCGAACCGCCACTCGCGGCCTGCTTTGCGGCCCGGCAGTTCGCCTGCCTTGGCGAGCCTCAGGACCGTCTTCCTAGACACCCTCAGAAGCTGGGCTGCGCCGGGTGCATCGAGGACTCTTCCTGTGCCGGGTTCTTCAAGTGTTGCCATGGGTACGTATGTTCCCGCACAGGGGTGACATGAGTACAGAACGGGCTCGCGTGTCGCACTGAAAGCCGATCACCGAGGCGTACGGCGGCGGTCTTGGGGGTTCGGCTCATCACGACCCTTCGATGATCGTCCGAAACGCCAAGATGGGCCCGACATCCGACAGCGCCTGCTCCAGTCGGGCCAGCACGTCCGCCGCGCTCTCATCGCTGACGGCCGCGCCGTAGAGCGCCGCAACCGTAGGCGTTCGGCTCACCGCCTGCACACAGTGCAGGAGAACGGTCTTACCCTCGGCTCGCAGGCTGCGGAGCAGTTCGACGGTGTCGCGCAACACGAATCCGAGGTTCGGGTTCTTGTCGGCGCCGTCCTGATCGACGAGTCGCACCTCAATGTGTTCTGTACCAACCGGAATCGCGTCGACGTCGCGATTGCCGACCCGGCACAGCGAGACCACCGCGTCGATGTTGGCATCGAGCGGCCGCAGCGCGCCGATGGCGCCGAGATGCAAACCGTCATCCAGCGGATGCATCGCGCGGGCACTCAGGTCACCGTTTCGCTCGTATCCGTAGTCGAAGGGGTCCGGCTGTCCTCCGCGAAGGATTGCAGTGGTCACCGCTTCGAGTTGCCGCACGCGCATTCCGGGCCAACCGTGCAGCTTTCGGCGCCACTCGGCCGGTACCGCGGACGCGCCGTGCAGCGCACCGAGCAGGCCGCCGGCGATGGCCGCGACGGTGTCAGTGTCGTGGCCGCAGCGGACTGCCGCATCCAGGCCGTGCCGCAGATGGTCGGCCTGGAACATCTGGCCGGCTGGATCGTCGTCGGGGATCGGTGTGCCGACGATGGCACTCCACGCCGCCTGCAGTGCACCGACCACCCAGCCGTTCGACGGAAAGTCCTGTGGTCGCAACCGTTCCGCCTCATCCAGACGCTCGGACCACACTCTGCGCCGATCTGTCACCAGCTGCTCAAGCCCGCGCCGGATGTCCAGTTCACCGGTGAGCACCGCATGCCGGATGGCCAGGCACCAGAGGACGCAGGCGTCGGCGCAATCGGGGTCGCCGTGGGTGAGGTCGCTGATCGCGATCGCCGCCTCGACGGTCGCATCCTCACCCGCTTGCCCACCCTGACCGAGGTAGGCGAGTGCCACCGGCGCGGTGCGCATCAGAGAGCCGTTGCCGGCCGACTTGGCGCCGTCCGCGAACCTGCGGGCGGCATACTCCCTCGCCGAGGCTGCGGGTCGCGAGGAACCGATCGCCGCGAGAACGTCACGGGTCTGGTTGCCGACATCCTTCGCCGTTCTAGTCCACTCGACCCATCGGCGGACAATGGTGTCCTGCGCATCCTCGTCACGAAGGTCCGCGCCGGTGGCGGCGACCTCGGCGATGGCGATGGCCATGGACGTGTCGTCGGTCCATTCGCCGGGTTCCCAGCCGAACGACCCACCGCCCACCATCTCGACCGCCAGCTCTGGTCCACGCGGTGGCTGGAACTCGTAGGGCGCACCCAGCGCGTCGCCGGCCGCAGTACCGAGTAGGACGCCAGCCGCTCGATCATGTTGTGCGGTGGTCAGTTTCATGAGGTCACCTCCAGGAGTGGGTGCTTGATGTTCAGAATGCTCAGGTGCGCGATCCGGCGATCCGGTAGTGCCACGCCCCGGATCTGGGCCCGCGGCGTGTCCATCCGCACCGCGATACCGCGTTCGTCGACGTCGTCGGCCCACAGGTCGACGTTGTCCAGTTGGGCCAGCATCCTCCGTGCCCGCCGGGACGGCACGGGCTCACCAACGTTGGCGGAAAGCGCCTCGAAGACGGCGGTTTCCACCATCGGCATCAGATGGGCAGCGAGAGCTGCCGGCGAGCCGAACACTTCCAGGACCAGCGGCTGGCCACCGATACCGATCAGCGCGCCGCCCTGCCCGGCGAGTGGCCTGATCGGCGGATCCATCGTGCCGCGTTCATGGCTCGCTTCCTCGGGCTGATCGGCCAAGGATGCCGTCGGCGCTCGTCGCACCGACTGGTATCGCTCGACGTCGCTCCACACCCGCGCTTGGCGTTCATAGTGGTTCGCGCGCAACGACATCTGCACCCGTGCGGTAGACCGGCGAGCGCGTCTGTGATGACCGACCCCGCCGCCCCATCGGTGCTGTTCCACGCACGCCACCTCGATGGGATGGGGCCCGCCGGCCGGCAGGATGGCATCGCGGACCAGTGCGCGGGTCTGCCAACCACCCTCGAACAGTTCGCCCTCCAGGAGCAGCGCCGGTTGCACACCCCGGTTGTGGATCGACAGCAACTCCACCGCTGGTCCCTCCGGTCTTCACCGACCTCGAGCTTCGCGTGAGCACCCGTCGCCAGACCGCGCATCGGTGTCGCGGCCGACCAGACCGGGAACACCGTCACCACATCACTCGGGCCGTACGACAGGCCGCGTCCCACGTGCAGCTGCGGCATCGCCATCTTCGTCATCGGAGCCTCCCTTGTTAAGCGCATTATTGCGCTAATTGCTGATACCGTCGAGGTACGACGAGGGTCCGACACTGGGTCTCAACGGAAGGGCGCTGGCATGACGCAGGTGTGTCGGGATCGTTCCGGACGACGGTTGGAGGACTACCCGCGGCCGTCGGTGGCCGTGGACGTCGCACTGCTGACGGTGCTGCCCGCAGACGAGCCGACGCTCGGCGTCCTGCAGGTGCGAGGCGAACGACGCGGGTGGGCACTGCCGGGCACCTTCCTGCATACCGGCGAGCGGCTGGTCGACGCCGCCCTCCGATGCCTGGCCGACAAGGCCGGCGTCAGCGGCATGCACCCTCGTCAGCTTCATGTCTTCGACGACCCCGACCGCGACGATCGGGGCTGGGTACTCTCGGCCGCACATGTCGATGCGTGCCCGGTCGATCGCTTGGCGGACCGCACGCCAGACTCCACCCGTATCGTGCCGGTGGCCGCCCCTGGGCGGCTACCGTTTGGTCACGGCGACATCATCGAGTTGGCAGTGGACGATCTTCGCCGTCGTTACGCGCGCGATCCCGATCCGACTGGCTTGTTGGGGCAGACTTTCACCCTTCGCGAGCTGCGGGTCGTGCACCAGGCGGTCGCCGGTAAGCATGTGCAGCGCGATACATTTCGCCGCTCGGTGGAGGGCGGACTGGTACCCACGGGCCGCATGTCGGAAGGTCTACGAGGACGACCGGCCGAACTGTTCACGCGACGGTGAGTGGTGCTCGTGATCGGCAGCTGCGTCACAAAGCCCGGCTCGAGATGGCTGCCGCGGGACTGTCGGCGGCCATCGGTAGCGTGACCGGATGGGCAAGAACAACCAGGCCAGACGCGCGGCGAAGGCCAAGTCCCGGGCGCGACAACGGGCACGGGACGCGCATCAGGACCGTGAGCAGGGCCGAGGCCGCTCGGGCGACGATTTCTGGTTCAGCGGGCCAGGTCCTCAGACCACACCGCCGACACCCGGATCCGACGCCCGGATGCTGGCCGAACAGTTGTGGGCCGAAGTCCTCGCGCGGGATGTGTCGGGCGGCGGCGATCCCGCGGAACAGCGCGAACTTCTCGACCTGCTGGGCCGGCTGGACCGGGCCGCGGTGATCGAGGTCGCGGAGGCCCAGCTCCTTCGGCACATCACGGTGCTGTACGCACACGGCTGGCAGCCGAGCGAACTGTTGCGCCAGGTGCGGCTGAGCGCCGGTGCAACGGCGGCGCGGTTGGCCTGCTTCCTGATCGCTGCCGACCACATCCGCCGCCGCGCTGAGCGCATCGACGAACGATGGCTACGGCAGCTCCGCGAGGCAGACCTACCGGCCCTGGCCCACTCCCGAAGGTGGCTCGCCGAATGGGCGAATGCCGCCGGCGCCTCGCATCCCGACACCATCCAGACCGCTCGAGTGGTGCTGGCCGCGCTCGCAACGGCGCCGCCGCTGGAAGTCCTCATCCCACCACCCTCCGGCATCAATCCGGCAACCCCGGTGCGGCAATCGGCCGCAGCCGTCCAGGCCGACCCGGTGTTGCAAAGAGTGCGAGCACTGCTGGCCAAGGCCGAGTCGACGGAGTACGAAGCCGAGGCCACCGCGCTGACCGCCAAGGCACAGGACCTGATGACCAGGCATGCCATCGACCTGGCGACGGTCGAAGCCATCGGGGCCGCCCCAGGGGAGCCGGGCATCATCCGGGTCGCGGTCGACCCGCCGTACGCCGACGCCAAGGCGCTGCTGCTGCAGA
>JAABUS010004122.1_pt1 | contig 21726 bp, 14 predicted proteins | sample 5560161 | NCBI WGS metagenome assembly JAABUS01 (sample SAMN10711885, study PRJNA513376) | rock metagenome | isolation source: Antarctica rocks | place: Antarctica: Victoria Land, Trio Nunatak nord | collected 2016-01-04
TGTCGCACCGCGAGTTCCTCTACCGCTCGGCGTTCGAGATGGGGCGGCACCTGATCGGCTACGAGGTGCAGAAGGTGCTCGCGGCGGTCGACTGGTTCGCCAAGGGCGCCGGGGCGGGCGACGTCAAGATTGGCGTGATCGGCTGGGGGGAGGGGGGGCTCCTGGCCCTCGCCGCCGCCGCGCTCGACCGGAGGATCGACGCCGCGTGCGTCAGCGGCTACTTCAATGATCGCGATGAGGTCTGGAAAGAGCCGCTCTATCGCAACGTCTTCGGCCTGCTCGAACAGTTCGGTGACGCCGAGCTGGCCAGCATGATCGCCCCCCGGGCGCTCGTCGTCGAGGCCGCGAAGGGGCCGGAGGTCGTCGTCCCGCCGGGGACCGGCGGGGGGCCGGGCCGACTGGTCACCCCCGACCTCGACGTCGTCCGGACGGAGGTCGAGCGCGCCCGCAAGCTCGTCGAGGGGCTCGAGCCCGCGCCTCGGGTCGAGCTCGTCGTCAGCGGCGACGGCCGGGGCCCGTTCGGCACCGAGCGGGCCTTGCGAGCACTGCTGGAAGCCACGGCCCCGGGCGCCTCGCTCGCACCGTCGGGCCGGCCGCCGAAGGACCTCCGCGCGACGTCCGACCCGGCCGCACGCCAGGAGGAACAGAGGCACGAGATCGACCGCCACACCCAGGGGCTGCTGGTCGAGAGCCCGTACGTGCGGCAGGCCTTCATGGCGAAGCTCGACACCAGCTCGCTCGCGAAATACGAGGAGAGCGCCCGCTGGTATCGCGACTACTTCGCCGACGAGGTGATCGGCCGCTTCGAGGACGCCCCCCTGCCGCCAGACGTCCGCACGCGCAAGGTGTTCGACGAGCCGAAATACGACGGCTACGAGGTGGTCATGGACGTCTTCCCCGACGTGATCGCCTCCGGCATCCTCCTCCTGCCGAAGGACATCAAGCCGGGCGAGAGGCGCCCCGTCGTCGTCTGCCAGCACGGCCTCGAAGGCCGGCCGAGCGACGTGGCCGACCCCAAGGTCCACAACAAGGCCTACAACCAGTTCGCCATCCGGCTCGCCGAGCGCGGATTCATCACGTTCGCACCCCAGAATCTCTACATCTTCCAGGATCGGTTCCGGACCCTCCAGCGCAAGGCCAACCCGCTCAAGAAGACGCTCTTCTCGGTCATCGTCCCCCAGCACCGCCAGATCGTCGACTGGTTGGAGTCGCTGCCGTCCGTCGACCCCGGGCGGATCGCCTTCTACGGCCTCAGCTACGGCGGCAAGTCCGCGATGCGCATCCCGCCGCTGGTGGAGGGCTACTGCCTGTCGATCTGCTCGGCCGACTTCAACGAATGGGTCTGGAAGAACGCCTCGACGCGCAGCCCATACAGCTACGCCGACAAGGGGGAATACGAGATCTTCGAGTTCGAGCTGGGGGGCACCTTCAACTACGCTGAGATGGCCGCCCTGATCGCCCCCCGGCCGTTCATGGTCGAGCGCGGCCACTTCGACGGCGTGGCCCCCGACGAGATGGTCGCCCACGAGTTCGCCAAGATCCGCTTCCTGTACAACGGCAAGCTCGGCATCGGCGACCGCCTCGCGATCGAGTGGTTCGCCGGCCCGCACACCATCCACGGCGTCGGGACGTTCGACTTCCTGCACAGACACCTGAACTGGCCCAAACGCTGAATCGACGGGGGCTCCCGTCGGTCGTCGCGACCTATGCGGGGCGGACATCACCCGCCGTGCGACGACCGGGTTGCGAGCGCGACGCCGGGGCGCGACCGCCGGCCCGCTTCAGGGCCTGGAGGGCCGCGCGGGCACCGGCATGGCCAGGGTCGCAGGCCAGGGCGGCGGAGTACCAGGTGGCCGCCAGGTCCCATTTCCCCAGGCGTTCGCAGAGGGCCGCGATCCGGTAACGGACGTCGGGGTCCTCGGGCCTGCGGTCGGCCTCGTCGTTGAGGGCCGACATCTCGGCAAGGTCCCGGTTTAACTCCTGGATCTGGTCCCGGTCGCGCCCGGCCTCCTCGCCACGGCCGAGTCGCCCGAGGGCCAGGGAGCGCTGGTAATACGCCTGGGCGTTGTACGGGTCGGCGGCCAGGACCCGGTCGAGCCGGCCGAGGGCCTGGTCGAATCGCCCCTCGACCAGGTCGAGCTGGGAGCGCCGGAGGTTCAACCCGGGATGGTCGGGCGACGCGGCCAGCCCGGCGTCGAGGGCCTTCTCGAGGCCCTCCTGGTCGCCCCGGTTCGACAGGCAGGGGATCAGCAGGTCGATTCGTTCCGCCTCCGGGACCCCCCCTCTGGCCGCGGCGAGCTGACGCTCCGCCTCCTCATGGCGTCCCAGCGCCATCAAGTCCTCGGCCAGCTCGATCCGGGCGCGGGGCTGATTCGGGTCGAGGCGAAGGCTCGCCTGGTAGGCCTCCAGGGCCTCCCGGTGCCTGAGATTCTCGTGGAAGATCAGAGCCAGACTGCGCCAGGCGCGGGCATCATCGGGGCGGAGCCTCGTGATCTCCCCCAGGGCGGAGGTGGCGGTGCTCCGGGAGCCCAGGTCGTAGGCGGATGCGGCCACCCAGCGCAGGGTCTCCGGGTCGTCGGGACGGCTCGCCCGCGAGCGTCCGAACCACCGGCTGGCTTGCAGGACCTGCCCGGCCGCATAGAGCGCACGCCCTCGCCAGAACGCCACGTCGGCCCCCAGGGGCCCGTCCGGGTCGAGCTGCCGCAGGGGCGAGACCGCGTCGGCCGGCCTCCCCTCCAGCACGGCCGCGCGGGCCGTCAGCAAGAGCGCCCGGTCGCGGGTCGCGGGGGTCGCCACGGGCAGCGCGAGCCATCCCGACGCTTCGCCCGGCAGGCCCTCGTCGAGCAGCCTCCCCGCCTCGGCCAGATGCCTCTCCGGTCGGCCCCGTCTCCACATCCAGGACCCGGCGACGATCAGCGCCGCCGCCAGCAGCAACGCCGAGACGGATCGGAATCGAGACGACCGTGGCCACCCGATGTCCCGTCGAGGAGCGTCCATCTCGGGGATGAGCCTCTGATGTCGGAATCTACGGGTGAGGGAGGACGAGTCGGATGGTGTTTCCCATCAAGGGACCCCCGCTGAATGATAGCCTCTCTCCCCGCCCGATGCGAGTCGTCCCCGATCACATCCCGCGGCCTCGTCTCGCCATCGAAGCCGGAGGCGACGGGAGCGGCCGACGAACGGGCGAATCCAGGCAAATCCCCGCGACCCGCTCGGCCCCGGAATGGCCGAAGGCTTTCGACCGCGTCGCCAGGACCCCGCGATCGCTTGCCTGAAAAGACTCGCCGGTGGGGCCGAGTCCCATTCGGCCCGATCTCCTTCGATTCGAGACGAGAATTTGCCGATAATGGGAAAAATCTTCGTGACAAAGGTTAGCAAAAAGTTAATAATTCCATTTCAATCCGCATAAACTACTGCGATTGCGAGCGGCCACGCCGCTCGTGTTCTGCGTTTCCGCACTCGGGCGACGCGAGTCCTATGGGGGACATCGATTGCTGCCCCGACGCCAAACATCCATGACGCGGTTGTGAGAATGCCTCGACGTCCGCCGGGAGCCATTCGGCGGTTGTCCGGGGTTCGTGTACTCATTGCGATTCATCCCAGGTGTTCAGGAGATTGACATGAGAGATATCCGATTGGCTGGTCGGCAAACGCGCGTGTCCCCGGGGAGGTCCGGCTTCACGCTGATCGAGCTGCTGGTGGTCATCGCGATCATCGCGGTCCTCATCGGGCTGCTCCTGCCGGCCGTGCAGGCGGCGCGCGAGGCGGCCCGCCGCGCCCAGTGCACCAACAACCTGAAGCAGCTCGGCATCGCCATGCACAACTACCACGACACCGTCGGCTCCTTCCCGACCTCGATGTGGCGGGCGACGAAGGGTTACGACAATGTCGCCGGCGCGCGGAACTCGGGGCATAGCTGGCTCGCGCTGTCGTTGCCCTACATGGAGCAGACGCCGGTCTACAACGCCATCAACTTCTCGATCAGCCCCAACCAACGCGAGAATCACACAGGACTGATGACCGTCGTCAACGGGTTCGTCTGCCCGAGCGATATCGGCCCGAATTTCTCGACGTATCAGAGGGTCGACACCGGCGTGGGCTGGAATTTCGCCACGAACGTCTCCCTCAATTCGGGGCCGAAGCTCAGCTATTATGGGTGCTTCGGCGACAACCATCCCGATTCCGACTCCGCTTCGCTGGTCTACTGGCCGTGGCCCGTCGGGAGCCTCCCGGTCACCCGCCAGAATGGTTTCGGAGAGGGCGGGACCCATACCGGGATTATGAACCGGTCCGGGGGGACGACAGGGATCCGCGACGTCACCGACGGCACCAGCAACACGTTCGCCGTCGGCGAATCGCTCTTCGAGTCCTGCGACTGGTTCACCTGGCCCAATCCCAACGGCACCACCGCGGGGACCAACGTCCCGATCAACTCGAAGGTGACCTCACACGTGGCCGATCTCAATTCCCGCAAGGACAGCCGCAACTGGCGAGTGGGATTCGGATTCCGGAGTTCACACCCGGGGATCGTCCAGTTCCTCTTCGGCGACGGTAGCGTGCGTTCGATCAAAGAGAGCGTCAACCGCAACACCTATCGTGCGTTGAGCACGCGGAGCGAGGGTGAAATCGTCAGCTCCGACGCCTACTGACGGCGGCGGCCGCGCCAAGGCGCGATCGGGCGTACGACGCGAGGCGCGGTGGGAATAACCGCCGCGCCTCTCCATTTCGATTTCCCCGACCCTTACGAGGAGCCGGCCGCGTGCGCTCGCATCATCGCTCTCTCGTCCCGCTATTCGCCCTCCTCTCTGCTCTTCTCGTCGGGGGCTGCCGAGGTCAAGTCGGTCCCCCCGATCCGGAGGCGGCCGCCGCGGCCGCCGCGAAGGCCAATCCCGAGGCGAACCAGAAGCTCCAAGTAGGGATCACGCAAGCGATCAACGAGGCCTCGAGCGTCTACCATCCTCTGGAATACGATTACGACGAGGACTTGCTGGTGATCGTCGATGGGATCGAGGCTTACGTCGCGGGCAAGGCGTCGGTGCCGCCGCCGCGGTCCCTGCCCAAGGCCAGCCAGGAGGAAGAGCTGGACCACTTCCGGGAGACGATCCGACGCTGGAAGGCCGAGACGGGCCGCGATCTCCGGGCTGAGATCGACTCGTTGAAGGCCGACGTCGCCTCCAGAGATAAGACGAAGGCCTTCCACCCCGAATTCCACAAGAAGTTCTCCACGACCTTCGACGAGTTCATCAAGATCGAGGTCGAGGAGATGCGTGAGCGCCGCAACCGGGCGATCCACCGGGCGGCCAAGCCCCTCCTCGATCAGTACCGCGCGTCCGCTCCCGAGTCGGTCCGTCAGTACGAGCAGAGCCTGAACGCCCCAGGGTATGCCTTACCGGCGGACGAACCCGCCGCGAAAGGGGGCGGGCGGCCCTCCGCGGCCAAGGACGCCGCGGGTCCCTGATGGCAAGGCGGGTCGGGCCTCCGGCACGATCGCATCCCGCAATGTGTTTTTTCGACCTTGGGATGAGGCCAATGGTCGTTTTGGCCGTTCAAGGCTCTCGCACTCCCTTTTGACCCCGAAAGTGAAGGCCGACGATCATGAAGTTCCGTCGCGTGATTCCGCTCCTGACCACGGTGGTCATCCCACTCCTGGCGAGCGGTTGCGGTAGCAGCGCCGAACGGCCGCCGATGGGCACGGTCTCCGGCACGGTCATCTACAATGGCAAACGGATGACGAAGGGCTCCGTCGTGTTTACCCCCATCGCGGGCCGAGGCGGGGAGACCGGGCAGGGGGCGGTCGGGCCAATCGAGTCCGACGGCTCGTACACCCTGACCACCTTCGATACCGGCGACGGGGCCATCCTCGGGCAACACGTCGCGACCGTCGAGATGTCGGCCCAAACGAGCGAGGAGATCATGAAGGCGAATACGAAACCGGACGGGACCTTCCGGTATGTCCTCCCCAAATCGCCGCTCCCGCCAAAATACCTGAGTCCCGATACCTCGCCGTTCCGCTTCACCGTCGAGAAAGGCAGCAACACGTTCAATCTCGAGCTGAAGGACTGAGGCTCGAGCGTAACGGCGTCGAGATGCGGCCGCCCCCCGCCACGAAGGCCGGACCGCCCCGCGGGCGCCGGCATGGCGAAGGGGCCGGGTTCGGGCGGGACTGCCCCCGACGGACCCGCCACGAGGGAGGGCGTGACGACGACCGTTCACCACGTCAACTGTGGATATCTGCACGCCCCGCCGTACCCGAGGGTCCTCTGCCACTGCCTGCTCCTTGAGGACAAGAACGGCCTCGCCCTCGTCGACACGGGCATCGGCCTGCTGGACGTGCGGCAGCCCGTCGAGCGGTTGGGACGGGGGCTCATCGACATGGCCGGGTTCCTCTTCCATGAGGAGGACACCGCCGTCCGGCAGGTCGAGGCGCTCGGCTTCGGCGTCGGGGACGTTGCGCACGCCGTCCTCACCCACGGCGACCCCGACCACGCGGGCGGACTGGCCGACTTCCCGGAGGCCCGGGTGCACCTGGCCGAGGAGGAACACGCCAGCGTCGCGAAGGGCCACTTCCGCTACGTGCCGCTCCAGTTCGCCCACGGGCCGAAGTGGTCGACCTGCCCGAGGTCGACCCGGCGGTGGTTCGGGCTGGAGGCCCGGCCCGTGGGGCTCGGTTTCGAGTCCGAGGTCCTCCTGATCCCCCTCTTCGGCCACACGTCCGGCCACTGCAGGGTGGCGATCCGGCAGGGCGACCGATGGGCGCTCCACGTCGGCGACGCCTATTACCTGAGGGTCGAGCTGGCCTCCGACGACAACCCGGTCTCACTCCTGGCCTCGCAGCGGGCCGACGACGACGGCAGGCGGCGGGAGAGCCTGGACCACCTCAGGCGACTCGCCCGCGACCACCGGGACGAGATCGACATGTTCGGTTACCACGACCCCGCCGAATTCCCGCGGCGAGGGGAGGGCTGATGCGAACGTCGGTCCTCCGGGCTGGAATCCATTTCTCGGCCCATCCTGTCGGCGGATTCGCGGCCTTCATGACCTGTTTCCCCCCGACGAAGCCGCGAAGCCGCGGCGATTTCGTTGCAATCCCTCCCCAATAAGGTTAAGCTTATTCATCAACCAAACCAACCTGTGCGATGCTCTCGGCGATTCAGGGGCCCGTGGCAAATTCGCCATCCCCTCCGGAGCCGTTACGGGTGTAATGGAAGGAAGTGGGTCTCATGCGCTCACGCCGCGGTTTCACATTGATCGAGCTGCTGGTCGTCATCGCCATCATCGCCGTCTTGATCGGCCTGCTCCTGCCCGCCGTGCAGGCGGCACGCGAGGCCGCCCGCCGCGCCCAGTGCGTCAACAACCTGAAGCAGCTGGCCCTGGCCGCCCACAACTATCACGACCAGATGGGGGTGTTCCCCGGCGGACAGTGGTATCACCCGTTCAACCCGTCCTCCGGCCGGGGGGGCACGGGCAATAACGCGAGCTGGATCGTCCTGGAGCTGCCCCAGCTGGAGCAGACGCCGCTGTACAACGCGGTCAACTTCACCCACATGTGGGGGGTCGGGACCCAGGGCAACTACTCCGGGAAGTTCTACATCAGCCAGGCGAACAAGACGGTCCGCGAGACGATCATCAACGCGTTCATCTGCCCCTCCGACAACAGCCCATCGACCCACCTCCGGCCCCACAACGACGTGGGCCCCCAGGATCGCGAGGCCGGCACGTCCTACCTGGGCAACCTGGGTGATAACTCCCTGGCATGTGGCGCCCCGGCGTCCAGGAATGGCCAGGTCTTCTTCTGCGCGGCGCAAGGGTACAGCGCCTCCTACCCGCAACTCGGCGATGATGCTTCCGACAACCCGCCTGGCGGCAGTGGGGTACTCTTCCGTGTCGGTCCCAACATGGGCATACGCGACGTCACCGACGGGACGTCCAACACGCTCATGATCGGCGAGCAAGTGCGGGCGTCGTGCGACCACAACGGCTGGGCCCACGCCAACACCTCGACGGGCGTGACCGCCATCCCGTTGAACTTCAAGCGGCGGCCGGCCACGATCAGCTGGGTCTGGAATTACAGCTTCCGCAGCATGCACCCCGGCGGGGGGAACTTTGCCCTCGCCGACGGCTCGGTCAAATTCCTCAAGGACTCGATCAACTTCGGCGTCTATCAAGGCCTGAGCACCCGTGCCCGGGGCGAGGTCATCTCCGCGGATGCGTACTGACCGAGACGGACCGAGAACCCTTGACGGGATGGGCCGACCACCCATCCCGTCGGAGACCACGCCCGTGACCCGCCGACGATCCCCGGGCCGACGCGCCCCCTTGCTGTTCGTGTTCCTCGGCCTGATCGGCATGGCCTGCGGAGGGGCCGAGGGTCCGGAGTTGGCCCCCGTCTCGGGCACCGTGACCTACAAGGGGAAGCCCGTGACCGAAGGGATCGTCAGCTTCCAGCCCGCCGGCCCCGACGGGGCGCCGGCGACCGGCACGATTGGCGCCGACGGCTCGTACAGCTTGCAAACCGGCCCGGACGAAGGCGCCCGACTCGGGGAGTACCGCGTGGCGGTCTCGGCCCGGGATGAGCCGGATACCCCGCCGGACACCGCCGCGCCCCCCTTGAAGGCCATGCCCAAGGTCAAGTCGCAGCTCCCCCTGAAGTACGAGGACCCCGGCACCTCAACCCTGACCAGGACCGTCAAGTCGGGCCGCAACGCGATCAACTTCGAGCTGGACTGAATCCTCGAGCGTGGTTCATGCCGGCCGAGGCCACCGCCGCGAGGAGGAACCGCCCTGGCTCCTCCTCGCGGCGGTGGCCGTGAAATCCCTCCTCACGACCGGACTCTCCGGTCGGATGCGGAGTCCTCGGGGAGGCCACGCAGCCCCGAGGGCGGGGCTGGAGTGAAGTCAGTCGGCCCCATCCTCCGCCGCCGTTCGTCGACCGGCATGCCCCTGTGCCGCCCCACCTCCGATGGCGATTAACGGTCGACTTTCGCCTTGGGGAGGGCCTCTTTGAGCGTCTTGACCCCCTCGTCGGTGACCTTCGTCCCGAAGACGAAGACCGTCTGGAGGTTCTTCAATTCCTTCAGATGTTCCAGGCCGGCGTCGGTGACACCGGTCCCGACGAGGCTCAAGATTTGGAGGTTGCTCAACCCTTTCAGGTGCGCGAGGCCGGCGTCGGTCACCTTGGTGTCGACGAGGTACAGCTTCTGGAGTTCCTTCAGGTCTTTCAGGTTCGCGAGGCCGGCGTCGGTGATCTTGGTGCCGACGAGGGTGAGACGCTGGAGCTTGCTGAACCCCTTCAAGTTCGCCAGGCCGGCGTCGGTGACCTGACTGATGGCGAGATTGACGTTGGTGATCGGCTTGTCCGGGGCCTTGTCGTCGCGATCGACCTTGCCCCCCACCTTCTGAATCTCGGCGATGGCCTTGTCGGCGTCGACCTTGGGTGCGTCGGCGTCGGGCTTCTTCTCCTCGGGCTTCGGTGCGTCGGCGTCGGGCTTCTTCTCCTCGGGCTTCTTCTCCTCGGCCTTGGGAGCGTCGGGCTTCTTCTCCTCGGGCTTCTTCTCCTCGACCTTGGGAGCGTCGGGCTTCTTCTCCTCGGGCTTCTTCTCCTCGGCCTTGGGAGCGTCGGGCTTCTTCTCGTCGGGCTTCTTCTCGTCGGGCTTCTTCTCTTCGGCCTTGGGTACGTCGGCCTTCTTCTCGTCGTCCGACCGGGCGGCGGTCGTGGCGAGTCCGCCGATGAAGAGGGCCACCACCGCGATGCGGGACCATTGGCGCCGAGGTGCCTGAGATATCGCCATCGTCTTCTCTCTTTCCGGCAAGTTGCCGTCTCTTCGCGAGGTCTGCTTCGAGCGCGGGGCGTGACTTCGCGTCAGGCCAGCCCCGCGATCGGGTCTCCGTGATAGAGGAAATGGGGCCGATCCGCCGCATCGAGCCACGAGGCCGCGGGGGGGATCCCCAAGGACCGGTAGATCGTGGCGGCCATGGTTTCGGGGGTCTGCGGGTCGGCGGCGGGATGGCCGCCGATCTTGTCGGACGAGCCGACCACTCGTCCTCCCACGACACCTCCCCCGGCGAAGAAGACCGTCTGGACCTTACCCCAGTGGTCGCGCCCGGGCAACTTGTAAGATTTCGGCAGCGACGAGATCCGCGGGGTCCGTCCGAACTCGCCCGCCATCACGACCAGCGTCGAGTCGAGCAGGCCGCTCTCGTGGAGGTCGTCGAGCAGGGCCGACACGGCGCGGTCGGTGGGCGGGAGTAGGCGATCTTTGAGGTGCGGGAAGGCGTTGCCGTGGGTGTCCCACGTCTCGTTGTTGCCGAGGTTGACCTGCACGAGGTTGATCCCCGCCTCGACGAGTCGACGGGCCATCAGCAGCGACCAGCCGAACGAGTTGCGGCCGTAGCGGTCGAGGGTCTTCGAGTCGGCGTGGGCGACGTCGAAGGCCCGCTTGACCTTCGGGTCGCTCAGGAGCGAGACCGCCCCCTGGCGGAAGCCGTCGAAGCGCTCGGTCTCCGCGAACCCCTCAAGGGCCCCGCGCTGGCGGTCGATCTGCTCCAGGAGGCCCAGCCGATCGCCCAGCCGGTGGGCCCCGAAGTCGGCGGGGAGGCCCAGGCTCGGAGCCTGGAAGGGCCGGTTCTTCGACGCATCCGGGCGCTCCTGGTGGTCGAACCCATACTCGGGATAGGCGCCATAGGAGGCGTTGTCGTAGGGCGACGCCTCGACGAACCAGGGGTCGTGGCGCGGGCCCATGATCCCGCCGAACTGGCCGTGGAGGACCCGGCCGGTCTTGTGGATGAGCTTCTCGGGGAGGACGACCGCCGGCGGCAGGTTATTGCGCGCGGGCCGCATCCTCCCGGCCACGGCGATCATTGAGGGCCAGTCGGTCGACCTGGGGCTGTTGGGATCGAAGCCGGCGGGCAGGTCCGAACGCCCGCTCTGCATCATCAGGTGGCCCGCCGTGTGGTCGTTCGAGGGATGCGTCAGCGAACGGACGATCGACCACAGATGGCTCCGCCTGGCCAGCTCGGGCAGGTGCTCGCAGATCTGCACCCCCGGCGTGCGCGTCGCGATCGGCTGGAACTCGCCCCGGATGGCATCGGGGGCGTCCGGCTTGGGGTCGAAGCTCTCGTGCTGCGCCAGCCCTCCGGACAGGAAGATGTAGATCAGCGACTCTGCCCGTCCGCCCGGACCACGCGAAGCTTCCCCCGCGGGGGCGGATCGGAGCGCTTCCAGGTGATTCATCCCCAGCCCGAGCAGCCCGACGGCCCCCGCCTGGATCGCGAACCGCCGGGAGAAACGCGGGTGCTGGGGGGTCGACAACGATGAAGCCCGTGGTCGTTTCATGGTGTCCCTCACCCGCCCCGCAACCGTCAAGGAGCGACTTGCGTACGGATTTCCGCGCATGATCCTCGACCTCGCGGCGAACGACGCCGGTAGCATTGTTATACCAAAATTGAAGACCGGATCAACTCGGCAGGGTGGGCCGCACCTTTCCGGTGGTGGTGATCGGCGATCTGTCTCTCTTGTTGTCGATTTCCGGACGCGCCTGGCCTCATGCCGCCAGTACAGTGATGAGATGCGGCGACATCGATCCGGGAGTCACCATTGATGGCCAGGCAATCCGCGAATCAGGTCGTCCGGGAGATGCGGACGCTCTTCGCGCTGGGGGCGGTCGGCGGGCTGACCGATGGGCAGTTGATCGAGCGGTTCCTCGGCCGGGACGGGCCCGACCGGGAGGATGCGTTCGCGGCGCTCGTGCAGAGGCATGGTCCGATGGTCCTGGGGGTCTGCCGCCGGATGCTCTCCGGGTCGGCCGACGCGGAGGACGCGTTCCAGGCGGTCTTCTTCGTGCTGGCACGGAAGGCGGGGATGGTCCGGAGGGCGGAGGGGCTGAGGCCCTGGCTCTATGGGGTGGCGGTTCGGACAGCGAAGGAAGCCCGGAGGCGGTCGGCGAGGCGATGGGCGCGGGAGGGGGGGGCGATGGACGAGTCCCGGGCCGCCGCCCCGCCGGTCGAGGGGCCGGGAGAATGGCTCACCTTGCTCGACGAGGAGATGGGGCGGCTGCCGTGCCGCTACCGCGAGCCCCTCATGCTCTGCGAGCTGGAAGGGGCGTCTCGGCAGGACGCGGCGCGGAGGCTCGGGGTGCCCGAGGGGACGCTCTCCAGCCGTCTCTCCCGCGGCCGATCGCTCCTCCGCGATCGGCTGGCCCGGCGCGGCGTCTCGCTCGGCACGGGAGCCCTGGTGGCGCTCGCCTCGGAGCACGCGAGGGCCGCCCTGCCCGAGCCGCTCGCCGTGGCCACGATACGCCTCGCCTTGAAATTCGCAGCCGGGGGGGCGACGGCCGGGGCGGTCCCGGCGAGCGTCGCCACGCTGGCGGAAGGAGTGCTCAAGATGATGACCATGGCCAAGCTGAAGATGCTCGTCGGCGCCGGACTGACCCTCGGCGCGGCGGCCTGCCTGACGGCCGGCCTCGCCCGGGCCGTCGTGCCGAGTGGTGAGGAGCGACCTCCAGACGCCAAGCCGCCGACGGCGATCGTCAAAGCTGGAGGGACGGCAACCGACGAGAAACCGGCCCTCCGGCAAGTCCAGGCCCGCGGGGTCGTGGTCGACGAGGCCGGCCGGCCGGTCGCGGGGGCCGAGGTCCGTGCCGCTGCCTTCTCCCCTCGTGAGGCCATCGGCGTCACGGGCGCGGACGGGTCGTTCATGATCCCGATCCAAGGCCCGCTCCTCGACGGCACGGCGCTGCTCGCCCGCTCGGCGGAAGGCGATCGGCTCGGGGTCTTCCGGTACGATTACAACTTGACCAGGGAGGCGGCCGAGGCACCGGCGCGGATCGTCCTGAAGCCCGGCCGGGAGGTCGTCGTCCGTGTCGCCGACGCCAGCAAGGCCCCCGTGCCCGGCGCGGCGGTCGAGGTCGCCGGGAGCTTCGCCATCTTCGCTGACGCGACGACCGGCCCCGACGGCTCCGCCAGGCTCCCCGTGCCGATCGACGCCAAGGTCGAGTGGGTCCTGGCGCTGAAGTCGGGCCGGGGGTTCGACTACGCCGAATACGGCCCGATCGACGAACATGGCCGGTCGAAGGGCGGGGCGCCCGCCGGGGAGCTCCCCGAATCGGTCGCGCTGATCCTCGACGGCGCCCGGACGGTCCGCATCAAGGCGGTCGACCGTGACGGCAAGCCCCTGACCGGGGTCGGCTTCTATCCCTGGCTGCTCCACAAGGACGGCAGGCGTGGTCAGGTCAACCTCTGGACCGTGATCACCGCCGCGTCGACCGGCCCCGATGGTGTCGCAACCTTCGACTGGCTTCCGGCGAACGAGGAGGCTCTCACCTTCTGGCCGCAAGCCGAAGGCTACGCCCACCGTCGCGTGGAACTGGGGGAGGGCCAGGCCGGGACGGTCACCGCCAAGATGACGCGGAGTGAGCGGATCCGCGGGCGTGTCGCCCGCCCCGATGGCTCGCCCGCCCCAGGCATTGAGGTGCATGCCTACGGCACCGGCAGGGGGATGGACTACGGCCAGGGCCGGACTCGCTCGGCCGCCGACGGGTCGTATGAGATGGACGTCAGTGCGGGCGAGACCTATGCCGTCTACGTCGAAGACAAAGACTGGGCCGCACCGTCTCGCCTCGACGTCATCGTCCGCGAGGGGAAGCCGGCCGACGGGGTCGACTTCAAGCTCTCCCGTGGGACCGTCATCCGGGGGACGGTCACCATCGGCCCCGGCGACCGGCCCGCACCCGACCAATTCATCCGCCTTGACGAGACCGGCGGCCCGGCGCCGGAAGAGCTCCGTGAGGAGGGCGACCGCTTCAGTCGCGAGGTCCGGAGGCAATTCGGTGCGACGACCGACCCCGCGGGTCGTTATTCGATCCGGGTCGGTCCCGGCACTTACACCGTGATGGGCCCGCCGCGGACGAAGGACGAGAAAATTACCATCAAGGACGAGGCCGAGATCGTCCGCGACTTCCGCATGCCCCGCCCCGAGAAGGGGACGCTCACCGGTCGGGTCGTCCTCGACGGCGAGGGGGTCGCCGGGGCGAAGGTCGAGATCGCCGCCGCCAACAGGCTCGCCGTCCCTTTCGCCGTGACGGCCGACGCCGAGGGCCGATTCAGAACCGAACGAGAGCTTGACCCCCTGGTCGTCTGCGCCAAGAGCGCCGACGGGAAACTCGGCGCAATGGTCGAGGTCGGTGCTGAGGCCCCTGAGATCGTCATCGCGGTCGCCCCGACGGCCACGGCGACCGGCCTGCTCCTCGACGAGCAAGGGAAACCCGCCGCGAATGAGAAACTCGAATGGGGCCGGCGCGTCTACCTCGACGAGGATCGGCAAATGTCGATGACCTGCTTCGCCCCGAGGGTCGTGACCGACCCGAAGGGCCGGTTCACACTGCCGGCGCTGGTCGTTGGTCAAGAATATGGGATCGCTCTCCTGAGGGAGAACGTCTATCACGCGGCCGGAGCCGTCCGACCCGAGAAGGCGGGTTCGATCGACCTGGGGACGCTCCGGGCCGGGGCCTATCGGTCGAAGTCGCCCGCGAACGCGGAAGACGACTCGTCGTTCCGCAAGGACGCTCTCGGCGCCGGCGCGGTCGCCCCGGCGATCGAGGCGACGAACCTCGACGGCGAGCCGCTGAGGCTTGAGGACTTCAAGGGGAAGTACGTCCTGCTCGACTTCTGGGCGACCTGGTGCGGGCCCTGCATCGCCGAGATTCCCCAGCTCCAGGGCGTTCACGACGCCTTCGGCGCGGACGAGAGGTTCGCGATCCTCAGCCTGAGCGTCGACGAGGAGATCGGGGAGCCGAAGAAATTCCAGGAGACGCGGAAGCTCCCGTGGTCGCAGGCCTTCCTCGGCGGCGGCATCCACGGCCCGATCCCCGGCACCTTCGGCGTCCGGGCCATCCCGGCGTTCGTGCTCGTCGGCCCCGACGGCAAGATCGTCGCCCGGGGGATGCGCGGGGAGGACATCAAGAAGGAGGTCGCCAAGGCCCTCGCGAAGACGCCTTGACTGCCACGTTTCGGACTTGAGCCGTGATCCCTCCTCCTACCGGGGCCGGGCGGGAGGGACGTTCCCCTTGAGGATGCGCCCGAGGGTGGCCCGGAAGCGACGCAAGGTCGGGTCGGCGTCGGGAGACGTGGCGAGGTTGTGGCTTTCCGAGGGGTCGTTGTCGAGGTCGTACAGCTCCTCGATGCCGTCGCCATTGCGGATATACACCTTCTCTTCGGCGACCAGCGATTTCATCGGCCCGCGCCCGGCGGGGGCGTGCGAGAGGTTGTCGGGGACCTTGGCGGAGATGTCGACCTCGGAGAGGGGCGGGTCCTCGCTCGCGGGCGATCGGCCCACGCCGGCCTCCCAGTGTCGGGCGAGCGACCTGCCCGGGAAGGGGGATGCCTCGCCCAGGCCGGCGAGGTCGGCGACGGTGGCCGGCAGGTCGCGCAGGCTCACCGGGGCGCGGACGTCGGGACGTGACGGGCGCCCTGAGGGGGGGACGATCACGAGCGGGACGTCGACCAGGGGGCGGTACAGGCTCCGGCCGTGGCCGAAGAGCTGGCGCTCGCCCAGGTGCTCGCCGTGGTCGGACGTGACGATCACCATCGTGTTCGCGAGCAGCCCGCGCCCTTCCAGCTCATCGAAGAACTCTCCGAGTTGCTCGTCGAGGTAGGCGATGCAGTCGTCGTAGGCGTCGCGAAGCTCGGCCGCCGTGGCCCGGAACTGCTCGGCGGTCTGAGGCGTCGACTTGCCCTTGCTCAACTGGTGCAACCTCTTGACGCTGGCGGCATAGGAGGCGGCGTCGAGCCCCTTCCCGAAGCGCGGGGAGGCACCCGCGGGGAGGAGGTAAGGGTCGTGGGCGTCGAAATAATTCAGGAATCCGAAGTACGGCCGTCCCGGGTGCGCCGCGAGCCAGTCGAGGGCGTCGCGCTGGATCCGCGGCGCGTCCTTGCGAGGGCCGTACGGGTCGGCGATGCCGGCGAGCGCCGAGGCATGCCGGACGAGCCGCTTGCCCAGCTCGGAGCTGCGCAGGGTCGCGACGGGGGAGATGACGCGATTCTCGGAGTAGTCGTCATAACGGGAGAAGCCGCGATCGAGCCCGTAGGCGGCGTTGCAATAGTGCGTGTTGGCGACGAACGCCCCGGTGACGTAGCCGTGCGAGGAGAGGAACTCCGCCAGCGTTGGGTACGTCGCGTCGAGCGGCCGGTCGGCGGTCGCCGAGAGCTCGTGGGGCCATCGGCCGGTGAACATACTCGCGTGCGAGGGGAGCGTCCACGAGGCGGGGGCCCGGGCGTGTTCGAACCGGCTCCCCTTGCGGGCCAGGCGCACCAGGTTGGGCGAGGTCTCGCGGCCGTAGCCGTGCAGGCTGAGGCTCTCGGCCCGGACGGTGTCCAGGACGAGCAGCAGGACGTTCGGGGCCCCCGCCGGGGCCTTCGGCAGGCTCGCCAGGGCCCGGGCCTCCGCCCGGGTCGTCCGGTCATATGCGAGGCCGACCCCGACCGCCATTGCGATCGCGAGCGCCGGGGTGCTCAGGCGGAGGACCCGGCGGAACCCGGCCGCATGCGACCTCATCAGGCGGGAGGCGCGATGGGCGATCCCGCAGGCGAGGAGCAGCGAGGCGATCGCATACAGTCCCGGGATCGCCAGGAGTGCGCCCAGGGAGGCGAGGAAGGGGAGGAGGAACAGCCCGAGCCGGGCGGCGAAGCGGGGCGCGACCTTCGCCGCGATGGCGAGCAGGAGGCCGAGGGCCACGAAGATCGCCAGGACGGAGACGGGGATCATCCAGAGGGCGTGGCGGCTCGTCTGGAGCGAAGCCGGTGTCACCTCGTCGGTGATCCGGTCGCGGATGAGCACCAGGCCCAGCTCGATCGGGCCGGCGACCAGCCCGAACCAGACCGCCATCCCGAGCAGGGCGAGGCGCGTCGGGGTCACCTCGTTCGGGATCTTCTCTGCCCTCATCAGGAGGCTTGGCCTCGCGAGTCGCGAGGTCGGGGTCGGCGCCAGGTCGCTCATTCGTCGATCCTCCTGATCGAGTCCGCGTCCGGTGCGCTCCTCACCTTCTCCCCGCGGGAGAAGGTGGCCGGGACGGCCGGATGAGGGTCACCGGCCCCAGCATGAGCCGCGTCCTAAAGTGGAGCGTCACGCGACGCCATGACCCTCATCCGCCCCTCCGGGGCACCTTCTCCCGCGGGGAGAAGGAAATACATCAGGAGATGTAGCCGAGCCCGCTCAGGCGATCGCGCACGGTCTCCTCTTCATCGGACGAGTAGCCGACCCCCGCCGGCTCGGCCAGGTCGAGGCCCGCCACCAGCGATCGGCCCTGCATGGAGGGGGCGATGTCGTAACCGCCCAGCTCCAGGAGCGTCGGGGCGATGTCCAGGAGGTGCGTCCCTTCGACCTGGCCGCGCAACGGGTTATTCGACGAGGCGAGGATGAACGCCCCATGCTGGGCGTGGTTGCAGTCATCGGGCCCGGTGTCGTTCTCGATGACGTGGAGCGTCGGGTAGCCGACCCCGCCGATCGAGCGCCAGTAGAGCGCACCGAAGTGGACGATCAGGTCGGGGGCCACGTTGCGCACATGCTTGTAGATGTCTTCGGGCCGGAAGACGAGCGTCCCGAGCGGCTTCCCCTCGGCGTCGGTGGTCGCCTCGAAGCGTGCCTGGACCTCGGCGCGGAAGCGGTCGTAATCGTCCGCCTCGATGGCGCCCTTGGGCTCGCGGCCCTTCACGTTGAAGAAGACGCGGGCGTAGTAGCCCCCCTCGCTCCAGACGCGAGTTTTTTCCCAGTTCACGTCGAGCTTGCTGAAGGGGGTGACCTTGTCAGGGTACTGGTTCAGGACGAGCCAGCCCTGCTGGATGAGCCACTCGTTGACGCAGAAGCCGCCGTCGAGCCGCTGGGCGCCGTGGTCGGAGACGACCAGGACGATCGTGTCATCGGTCAACAGTTCGAGGAGGCTCCCCAGCTCTTCGTCGAGGTAGCGGTAATAGTCGCGGATCGTCTCCTGGAAGGGGTTGCCGGGCTTGTGCAGGACGTGCTCGGGGTCGTGGTGGCTCCAGAAGCCGTGGTGCATGCGGTCGAGGCCGATCTCGACGAACTGGAAGTAGTCCCACTCGGCATTCTTCAGGTAGTGGCGGACGACCTCGAAGTGCTTGCGGCTCATCGCGTAAATCTCGTCGCGGAGCCAGGCCTTATCGTCGGTCCGGAATCCCTTCACGTCGACGGGGAACTGGCCGACAAGCTCCTCGATCTCGGCGCCGATGCTCGCGGGATGCGTGTACACATCCTTCGATGTGTCGGGCGTCAGGAAGCAGCCGATCGAGATGCCGTTGACCTTGCGCGGGGGATAGGCGGGGGGGACGCCGATGACGACCGACTTCTTCCCCTCGCGGGCAACCTGGTCCCAGATGGCGAGTTCACTGATCGACCGGGAGTTGACGATCCCGAGCCCGTTGTAGGAGTGATCGACGCGGTTGCGGAACCCGTAGACGCCGAGCGAGCCGGGGTCCTGGCTCGTCGCCATGCACATCCAGGCCGGGACGGTGATCGGCGGGATCACGCTCTCCAGGCGGCCGTAGACGCCGGCGTCCATCAGGCGGCGGAAGTTCACCAGCCGCTCGTCCCCGAAGAGCAACTCGGGGGCGGCGCAGTCGAGGCCGACGACCAGGATCTTCATGGCAGCAGAGAACTCCCTTCCATGGCGGGACCCTTGGGCACGCCGAGCGCCGCGAGTATGGTGGGGGCGAGGTCCACGAGCCGCGCCGACTCGCCGCGGAACGGGCGGTTCATGAACAGGACGCCGGGGACCAGTGTCGGATCGATGATGTGATCGCCGCTCCACGTCTTCACGTTGTCCTCGAAGTGCCCCTCGGGCACCCCCCCCATCGACGAGCCCCACGAGACGCGATATCCCGCGGCGAAGTTGACGACCAGGTCGGGCGACTCGGCGGCGAAGGGGCCCGAGTAGAGCTCCTCGCGGGGCCTCACATTCCGGACGGCGACGGCATCCCGGCCGGGGTCGCGCAGGCCGCCCAGGCCCTGCGCGATCGCCGCCTTCAGTCCCTCGGCGTCGTCGGCGGGGACGATCCCCTTCTCCTCGCGACCCTGGAGGTTCAGGTAGATTCCACCGAGGCCGAGCGCATAGGCCTTCGTCTTCGCCCAATCGACGTGACGCAGGAGGTCGCCGGCCTCCTCGCCCGGCCTGGTCCCCGGGTTGAGGGCGAGCAGGCCGTTGTCGTGGAGCCACGTGTTCAGGTGGACGCCGCGTTGGAAGCTGTTGAAGCCGTGATCGCTGAGGGCGATGACGAGGGTCTGGTCGTCGGCATACTCCAGGGCGCGGCCGACAACGGCGTCGCCCCGCCGGTAGTTCTCGGCGATCACGCCGGCCATCGCGGGGGAAGGGGGGACGCCCCGGTTCGCCGGATGGTCGGGTTCGAGGAACCGCCAGAACATATGCTGGACCCGGTCGGGCGTGTCGTACAGGCAGTAGAAGAGCCCCTCGTCGAACCGCTCCAGCTCGTGGAGCATCATCGCCTCGCGCTCGTCCCAGACCTCCGCGCACTCGTCGAGGAAGGCCTCCTCGCCGAACCGCTCGTTGCTCAGGGCGGCGTGGCTCTCGACCATCCCGGTCGTGTGGTAGGGGCCGATAGCCTCCGCCAGCTCTTGCGCGTAGTCCGGCGGCGAGCTGATCGGGAACAGGGGGGCTTCGGGGTCGAAGTTGATCGGGGACGCATGGAGCTCGAGCTCGGGCTCGAGCCGGACTAGGTGGAAGCGCACGATGCCCCGGACCGACTGGAGGAGGCCGGCCTTGAACTTCACCCGGAGCCAGTCGCTCCAGCCCCCGAGGGGGATTTCCAGGTCCCTGGGCGTCCCCTGCGACCGGAGGACCAGCCTCCGCGCCGATGGGTCGGGGTGCAGGGTGACGTCGAACGTCATGTCCGCCTTGACCTTGGGATTGCGCGGGCCGATCAGGTGCGTCGCGATCGTCCCGGACGCATCGAGCTGCACCCGCACGACGTTCTCGCTCTCGCGCGGGGAGGCGCCCTCGGCCGTCGTGTAGAAGGTCGAGGTCCCGAGCCCTCCGCGGAGGTCGGGGACTCCCATGCCCGAGAGCATCCGCCCCCGGACCTTGTCGGGCGGATACGTGCACGGGCAGCGCACGATCGTCGAGCCGATCCCTGCCCCCGCCAGGTGCTCCCAGACGGGCGATCCGCGCCTCAGGTTCACCGCCTTGGGCGGCAGGAAGGCGTTGGCTTGCTCGTATCGGTTCAGCGCGAGGTCGGGCAGATATGTCTTCGGGTTGCGGCGGATGAAGTCGAAGATGCCGTGCCCGCCGGGGTTCGTCCCCGTCGCGAACGTCGACCAGGCGACGGGCGTCTGGGCGGGGCTGGTGGTCGCGACGCGCGAGAAGCCCCCCTGGCCGCTCAACCTGGCCAGGTTGGGGAGTTCGCCCGCGGCGAGCATGGGCTCGACGATCTTCGGTTCGAGCCCATCCAGCCCGATCACCATGACCTTCTTGATGGCCGACCTCTCCCAAAGGGCCTCAGGCCGCTCCAACCCGGAAGTCTCCCGGGCGATTCGAGCCGCCTCATTCCTGGCCACACATCACCACCAACGCATCCTTCGCGTCGCGACCGGCGGGGCCGCGGATCCTTACTGCGTGCCCTGCGCCGGAGAAATGGCCCGACTGGCGAGACTTTTGGCCAGGGGCCCGGTCAAGCCTTTGGCGTGGACGACTCGCGGCGGGTCCGCAACCGCGGTTGGCCTCCGATGGTCGCGCGTCGGGGTTCGGGACGACGGCCACGGATGCCCCTCGCCAGGAAGCGGAACGCACGCCGGGCGAACATCAAGGCGAACCGGAAGGAATTGCGGCCGAACATCATGACGACGCCCACGGCGGCCGCCACGATCGACGTCAGGGGCAATACGGTTTCGGGGCCGAAGTAAGCGAAGATCAGGCCGGGCATTTCCATGGACCAGGTCCCCCGGAGAAACGAGGAGTCCGGCTCGCGAGACGGCCCACCTCGACAAGAGAGAGCGATTCCGCGCGAGGCTCGAACGCGAAGCGCACGGCGGCACCATCCTGGTTGAGCCGTTCGCTACGCCGGTATCGGCTCCGACGTGCGGCGATCTTTGCCGTTTCTTCCGAAAAAGTAAAGGGCATCGCGCACCCGGGCAGATGGAGACGGCTCAGTAGGTGCACGAGAAGGGGAGGCCGAGGCGAAAAGGGGGACTGGCTCGAAGCGAAGCGCCGCGCCTGTCCCCCGTATTCGCCGGGAAAGCCGGCTCCGGAGCCAGTCCCCTTTCCCTCGGCTTGACCCTTCTCGTACACGCTTTCAGCCGGTTGACACCGATCGAGCCGTCCCGTTGGACCGGACCGCCGTGGCCGCCGCGGTCCGGGGCGTTTCGCCGGCCTGCACGGACTCGACGACCCGCTTCGACGACAGGATCGCCCCGTCCTGGTTGACGTACTTCCACTCGCCGAACCGCCCGATCGGGTAGATGCCCTGGCCGTGCAGGTAGGCGTTGATGACCTCCAGGTGGCCCGGACGCTCGGGCGTGAACGGGATGTACGCGTGCGGCATCCCCACCACCTGCTCGAAGATCACGTTGTCCCCTTCCCGCCACAGGTCCGTCCGCCTCAGCCCGGCCACGCACGCCTCGATCAGCGCCCGCTTGCCGCGCACCGGCAGCGGCTTGAACCGCGAGTGGCTGATCTCGAACGTCAACGCGCTGCAGCCCTCGGGCGCCGTGAA
>JAABUS010004123.1_pt1 | contig 21726 bp, 22 predicted proteins | sample 5560161 | NCBI WGS metagenome assembly JAABUS01 (sample SAMN10711885, study PRJNA513376) | rock metagenome | isolation source: Antarctica rocks | place: Antarctica: Victoria Land, Trio Nunatak nord | collected 2016-01-04
GGGATGGGAGAATTGGAATAGTAAGCAGCCCCCGCGGATTGGCCTAAGATTTTTTCACCCAATGGAGGTTGCGTTTCCGGGGCCAGCCGTCCTAGCTCCTATTTGGGTTGCCCCTACACTGATGTCATCGCGGTACTCGGTCGTTGTTCGTTGTTGCCTCAGCGCCTTATGGATTTTTGGGTTGTTTGCGACGGCTGTCGCATTTCGTCTTGCGTCATTACAGAGACGGCGCCGTCGGATTTCCGTGTAGCGACCCTTTCTGCAGCGTCTTCGCAGTGGCTGGCAGCCATGGATTAATTCTTATACGTCATGTAGGTGAATTATGAATGTCCAGGCGGCGGAGCAGGTCGTAGAACGGGGCCTCAGATTCGTCCTGCCCATGAGGTGGCGACACAGTGCCTGTGTGGCGCGAACCGCGGCTTGGTACGCCGAGCGTTTAGGGCTGGATCCGATCGTTGTCGTGTCCGCAGCATGGCTGCACGATGTCGGGTATTCGCCGGAGTTGACTGACACTGGGTTTCACCCAGTCGACGGAGCGCGCTTTCTTCGTCGCGCGGGTTGGCCAGATGAAGTGTGCGGTCTCGTCGCGCATCACAGTTGTGCACGCGTGGAAGCTGGGAAACGAGGATTATTGGGGGCGCTATCCGAGTTTGATGACGTAGGCGGTCTGGTCAGGGACGTTCTTTGGTTGAGTGATGCGACGACTGGACCGGCGGGCGGTCGCACGGACATTGACGGGAGGGTGCGCGAGGTCGTGGACCGCTACGGGGCCGACCACATCGTGGCTCGATGCATGCTTGCGATTGCGCCTGAATTGGCGGCGGCCGAAGAGAGGGTGAGAGAGGCCGAGCGGGCGGTGACAACTTAAGTCGGCCTTAGCCGATGTATGGCGTCGCGGCGTTTGCAAAGCCGTGTTCTATGCGCAAGCGAATTGATTCATGAACTGCAATGTCGTCGAGTTCGCCTTTGCGAAACCATTGAACAGCTGGAGACTCGTCGCTGAGCGTCAGCTCTCCGCTCTCAAGCACCGCCCGGAACGTGAGTGCGAACTGCTGGCGCACCTCTCCATCGTCGTATTGGATGACGTGGTGAGGGTCGGAGTAGATGCCGACCAGGCCTGTGACGCGAACTTGGTATCCGGTCTCCTCGAGAGTTTCGCGCTCTGCCGTCGTGGCGATGGTCTCGCCCACCTCTTGTGCCCCGCCTGGCATCGCCCACAAATTGTTGTCGGAGCGGTGGATGAGAAGGACTGCACCGTCGTCATTTAGTACGAAAGCGGTGGCGGCGGGCACTATGTGCGTCGCCGGCGGCGCATCTGGGTTGTTGACGTACTCTGTGCGCGCCACATCGCCTCCTACGGCCAGGCCGGCGTGGCCTCGTCCCACACCCTGTCGTACATAGCAGCGTAGGTGTCAAACAGTCCACCCGCGGAAAGCCGGCGCAGGTGCATCGCAGGCGCCTGAGCAGCAGGCAGGCCGAGCACGTGCGTGTTGGCGATCATCGTGTCGTCGCTGCGATAGATCGATGTGTACAGCGTCGACGCGTGGAGTCGCACCTGTACGCCTGGCGCCTTCTGTAAGGGGCGGCGAAGGAGCTGCAGTGAGTTGCGGACCTTCGTGGCGACGGCCTGACCGCCGATGCCTTCCTCTTCCCCGCGAAGAGCAACGGCGACCGACTCCGGTTGGCCTAGGAGGAATCGCACGCGGGTCCCGCTGGCTGCCTTGTCCTTCAGCAACTCGACGATCGTCGGGGTCTGCTCGGGGAGGAACAGGCCGGCGTACACCAGAACATCGACGAAGGCAGTCGCTGAGGTGAACAGCCGGAGCCAGTCGTCGCCGGTGATTGAGGCCCGGCGCGGGTGAACTTCGACGACCTCGGATCGAGAGGCCTGGTCGATGCGGTCCTGTGAGACTGCGTCCGGCCACAGCCACGATTCCGATTCCTGCAGTAAAGCTGCCAGCTGAGCCCTGTACTTCGGGTATGGCACTCGTCCCTGGCTCACCCAACGCTGGACGGTCTTTGGGTCAACGCGCAAACGTTCGCCCACTGCGGGGAGATCAAGACCGCGTGCTGCGAACGCATCTCGCAATCGTTCGTTGGCCACCGCACCTCCCGGACTTGTAGGGACGAACGAATAGCTTAAGGACGTCCTCAGACGTCCCAGTGTGCGGTGATGCCGTCCCGGCGTCAACAGCGAACCTCTCTCTTGTAAGCCTCGATCGAGGCTACGGACCAAGGAGAGAACGTGTCTAACTACGCGGTAGACAGCAGGCGGCAACCGATGACGGCGACGGGGATCGTCGAGCCGGTCAAGGAGTGGGAAGACAAGCCCGGTGGCGGGCGTCGCCCCTCGGACCGGCAGGCGCGCGATGAGAACACTGGAATGCCGTTGTGGGGGGTGGAGGTGCTCTATCCGCAGACTGCCTTTGGGCGCGTCTCGACGGTGACGGCGAAGGTGAGTGTGGGTAGCTTGGACGAGCCGACGGTGGCGGCGTTGTCGCCGGTCGGATTCACCGGGCTCTCGGTGGAGGTCCGGCTGCTGAAGTCGGGCGGGTTCTCCGAGTCCTGGTCCGCGGAGGCCATCGCCCCGGCCGCGGTGCGTGCCGGGTCGCAGGACAAGGCCGCGTAGCGCCATGAGCGTGGTCGCCACGGCGGTGGTGCTGTTCCTACTCATCCTCCTGTTGATGCGCACCCACACCCTGCGGGTGGGGTCCGCGCTGGTGTGCATCGTCTTCGGGCTGGTCCTCGGCTCGACGCCGGCCGGCCCCGCGGTCAACCACGGGCTGAAGTCGTCCGGGCACTGGATGTGGGTGCAGGTGAACCGGCTGTGAACCGGCTCGGCGGGCACGCCAGGGACCGGGCACCGATCCGGCTCGACATCGCCAAGGTCCACGTCCCCGTGTCCACCGTGATCGCGGCCTGGTGCGGGCGCCACGTCTGGGCCGCCGTGGTCTGGTTCGTCAAACGGCCACTGATCCTGGTCGCCGCGACAGTCGCGGTGGTGATGTGCCGGTTCGTCGGCGACCACGGGCTCGCGCCCCTGTTGGTGGTCCTCAGCGCAGTCACCGTCACGCTGACGGCCTGGTGGTGGTTGGCGCGGGCGTCGTTCACCCGGTGGGTCGCCTGGCCCGCCCGCGGCTGGTGCCGGAGCACCCGCGTGTACCGGTACCGGTGGCAGCCCGGCATGGTCACCTGCGGCCTGGCGGTCCGGGTCGACGGGATCGAGTACCTCCCCCGGCTGGGGCACGTCCTCTCCACCGGGGCGATTGATCTAGTGCACGTCCGCATGCTGCCCGGGCACACCCTGGAGGACTGGTCCTCGGCCGCTCCCCGGTTGGCGCAGACGTTCGGCGCGTTGGAGTGCCGGGTCCGGTCCGTCCCCGGCGGGTCGGTGCACCAGCTGGTGCTGTGGTTCCTGACCACCGACCCCCTCACGCAGCCAGTGCCGGCTTTCCCTACCGCCGACAGCGTGGACCTGGCCGCGGTGCCCGTCGCTCTCGCGGAGGACGGGGCGGTGTTCCCGCTCAAGGTGGCTCACACGCATGTGCTGGTCGGTGGGGAGACCGGATCCGGGAAGGGGTCGGTGATCTGGTCGATCCTCGCTGGGCTCGCCCCTGGCATCAGGGACGGGGTGGTGCAGGTTTGGGCGGTCGACCCCAAGGGCGGGATGGAGCTCGCGTTCGGCGCCCCCTTATTCGCCCGGTTCGCCTATGGCGACAGCACCGCTGACGGGTCGGCCAAGAGCACGGTGCCGTGGCAGTGGCAGATCGCCGCCCTGCTCGACGAAGCCGTCACCGTGATGCGGGCCCGGGCGTCGGCGTGCCGCGGCGTGACCCGCTCTCACACCCCGACTGTGGATGAGCCGTTGATCGTGATCGTGGTCGACGAGCTCGCGTCGCTGACGTCCTATGTGACGGACCGGGCGGTCAAGGCGCAGCTACTGGCCTCCCTGTCCCTGCTGCTGTCCCAAGGCAGGGCGGTCGGGGTGACGCTGCTCGGGGCGACGCAGGACGCGAGGAAGGACGTGCTGGGGATGCGGGACCTGTTCCCCACCCGCATCGCCCTCCGGACGGCGGAGGCGGAGCAGGCGGACCTGATCCTTGGGGCTGGGTCACGGAACCGTGGGGCGTTCACCGACCGGATCTCCGCAGCCACCCCGGGGGTGGGGTACGTGAACCTCGACGGCACCCCCGAACCGGTGCGGGTCCGGTTCACCCACATTACGGATACTGACATCACCGCCCTGGTGGACCGGTTCACCCCCGGCCCCCGCCTCCAAATCCTCATCGACGACGACACCCCGCGCACTGATCGCTCGACCGGTGCGGAGCCGAACGACGCGGAGGCCTCGACCTGGCCGGAGCAAGCCGCATGACCGGCCTCGCAACCGCTGGCACGGCGTGGATGGTGGGTGCCGCGTGCGCGCAACGGCTCGACCTGCCCTGGACCCTCGACGCCGAACAGGTGAGGACCTGGGACCGGGGCACCATGACCGTCCTGTGCGGCCGGTGCCACGTCCGCCAGGCGTGCGACCTGTACGCCGACCAGGTGGGCGCTGACGCGGGGTTCTGGGCCGGCTCACACCGCGACACCGACACCAACGGACAAACCTCGGCAGCGCTGGCGTGGGTGGCTCACCCGCTGCCCGGGCTGGACGGTGCGGCGTGACGGCCGCCGTCGTCTCCGGTCAGGTGCCGTTGACGGTGACCGCGGAGATGGTTCACACCTTGGCGGTGCACGAACGGGTGTGTGTCCGACCGGTCCTGCGGAGTGTTACCGACCGGGTCACCGGGGACAGCACCAGGGTCGCGATCCGGTGCGGGTCCACCCGGGACTCCAAATGCCCGCCCTGCGCGCACAAAGCTAGGGTGCTGCGGACGCACCAGTGCGCCGAAGGGTGGCACCTGGCCAAGGAACCCACCGGCCATCCTCCCGCGGTCCTCGATGAGAATTTCGACGACGACCAGGTTGACGATGACGACCAAGGCGAGGATGACGGGCCGCGTCGGGTGCGGTCAACCCGTCGCCGGCAGGACGCCACTGACCTCCCGAAGGTGCCCATCGAGAACCGCACCATCGGGCACACCTTCCAGACGCCCAACGGCAAGGCCTACCGGCCGTCGATGTTCGTCACCCTCACCCTCCCCTCCTACGGGAGGGTCATCCCCGGGGTCGGTGCACCGGAGCGGCCGACGAGCTATGACTACCGGCGGGCGGCGCTGGACGCGTTGCACTTCCCGAAGCTGGTCGACCGGTGGGTGCAGAACCTGCGCCGCTGCGCCGGGTACAAGGTCCAGTACTTCTCTGCCATCGAAGCCCAACGCCGCCTCGCCCCGCACCTGCACGCCGCGATCAGGGGCGCCATCCCTCGGGCCACGATCAAGGCCGTGACCAAGGCCACCTACGCCCAGCTGTGGTGGCCGGCCTTCGACCGGGCCGTGTACGTCGACCGGCTACCCGTCTGGGACCGCGACAGCCAGTGCTACCGGGACCCCGACACAGGGCACCAGCTACGAACCTGGGACCAGGCGCTGGACGCCCTCGACACCGACCCGAACGCCGAGCCGGCGCACGTGCTGCGGTTCGGGACCCAGGTCGACATTCAGGGCATCCTCGGCGGAACCCCCGACGCCGACCGGGCCGTCCGCTACCTCACCAAGTACCTCACCAAAGCTATCGCTGACACCCACACCGACCCAGTCACTAGCCAACCGGACCCGCGGATGACCGCGCACGTGAACCGGTTGCACGCCGAGGTGCGGTGGCTGCCGTGCACCCCGGAGTGCGCGAACTGGCTTTGCTACGGGATCCAACCCCGCGACCCCGGACCTGGCCTGATCCCCGGCAACTGTCCCGGGAAGGCGCACGAGAAGGAGAACCTCGGCCTCGGCGGACGCCGGGTCCTCGCCTCCCGGAAATGGTCCGGCAAGACGCTCACCGAGCACCGCGCCGACCGGGCAGCCGTCGTCCGGCGAGCGTTGGAAGCGGCCGGGATGGACGCTCCGGAGGTGGACCGGTGCGCCGCCGACGTGCTGCACACCGACGGCCGGCCCCGGTTCGTCTGGGAGCACGTCCCGGTCACCGCCGCCGACTACGTCGACGTGCTCACCGCCTCCATCATCGAACGCCGCCGCTGGCGCACCCAGTACGAAACAGCCAAAGCGGCGACGGGACCGCCAGGTGCTGTGGACGCCCGTTCGGCAACACCAACCGCCGCGCCCGCGGCATAACCGAGAGGGGCACTGCAATGGAGAAGCTACTGACAGTCGGCCAGGCCGGCGAAGTGCTCGGTACTGGCCCGCGCTTCGTGCGCAGGCTCATTGCCGAGCGTCGGATCGAGTTCGTGCGCGTCGGTCGGCACATCCGACTGTCCGAGACGGTTCTGTCGGCGTTCGTGGAGGCCGGGCGGGTGGAGCCGGTGATCGATCGCCGCGGCGTGGCGTGACCGTTCGGAAGCAGGCCCGCGGGAGCCTGCGCGTCCTGTCGTCCGGCCGTGTGCAGGTCCGCTACACCGGCCCTGACGGGCTGCGGCGAACGGCGCCACGGACGTTCGCGACGAAGACGCTGGCGAATCAGTGGTTGTCGCTGACCGAGGCTGACATTGTGCGCGGTCGATGGTCTGACCCGAATGCGCCGAGTGAGACCCTGCGGACGTACGCGGTGCGGTGGGTGCAGGAGCGGTCTGGCCTGTCTGAGCGCAGCGTCGAGCTGTACACCGGGCTGCTGACACGTCAGGTGCTACCGGCGTTGGGTGATGTCGACATCCGCCAGATCACACCAGCGCGGGTGCGGACCTGGCGGCAGGACCTGATCGAAGCCGGCGTCGGGGGTAGCACCGTTGCCAAGTCCTACCGCCTGCTGCGGGCGGTCCTGAACACGGCGGTGGATGACGAGGTACTGGCGCGCAATCCCTGCCGCATCAAAGGCGCGGGCGTAGAACCGACGCCTGAGCGGCCAGTCATCACGCTCCCCGAGGCGTTCCGTCTCGCCGACTCGATCGACGAGCAGTACCGGGCGCTAGTGCTACTAGCGGTGTTCGGTTCCCTGCGCTGGGGTGAGCTGATGGGACTGCGACGCAGCGACCTCGACCTGGACGAGGCGCTGGTGCGGGTGGAGCGGTCCGTGGTCGAGGTGGGAAAGCGACTGGTGACAAAGGCTCCGAAGACGGCTGCCGGCATACGGACGGTCGCCCTGCCGTCGTGGTTGGTACCCGAGCTGCGTAAGCATCTCGACGCCTTCGCCGAGGAGGGGGAGAGCGGACGGGTCTTCGTCGGCGTCCGCGGGGCCACTCCGTTCCGCGGGAACTTTGCGACGACCTGGCGCCGAGCCAAGGCCAAGGCCGGTGTCCCCGCCGCGCTGCACTTCCACGACCTCCGGCACACGGGCAACCACCTGGCCGCGGGGACCGGGGCGAGCACGCGGGAGTTGATGGGCCGGATGGGTCACGCGAGCATGCGGGCCGCGCTGATCTATCAGCACCGGACCGCCGACCGGGACCGGGCCATCGCCAACGCTCTTGATGTGCTCATCGGCCGGATCGAGGGCACGAACCCGTGATTGGGCACGGATTGGGCACGGCGCCCGGTTTTGAGCCTTGGAGCGGGCTGTCGGTCCCTCGGCGCATGGCCTCTGACGTGGACTTTTGTGGTGGGAGCGGGTGACCGGGATCGAACCGGCATGGCCAGCTTGGAAGGCTGGGGCTCTGCCATTGAGCTACACCCGCAGGGGGCCGCCGGACGCAAGTGCGCCCGGGGACCTCGACCGCCCACCCTAATGGACGGTGAGCCCTGCTCCGCCGCGGTCGCGTGGTCGGCCGGCTCTGCCGCGTTCGATAACCTGTGGCGCTGTGGGAACGGGGTATGGCGCAGCTTGGTAGCGCGTCCGCTTTGGGAGCGGAAGGCCGCCGGTTCGAATCCGGCTACCCCGACGCATACCGGCTGGTCCTGGACCAGAGACGGCAATGACGCCGTGAGCCCGTGGTCGCCTGGCACCGTCCGTACAACCAGACTGGGGAAGCGATGCACCTGTCGCCGTCGGACACCGAGAAGCTGCTCCTTGCCGTGGCCGGGATGGTCGCGCGCGACCGCCTCGCCAGGGGGGTGCGGCTGAACCACCCGGAGTCGGTGGCGCTGCTCGCGACGTGGGTCATCGAGCGGGCTCGAGAGGGAGCCGGCGTTGCCCAACTGATGGAGAGCGGGCGGCAGGTGCTGGCCCGCGACCAAGTCATGGACGGTGTCGCCGAGATGCTCACCGACGTCCAGGTCGAGGCGACCTTCCCTGATGGGCGCAAGCTCGTCACGTTGCACCACCCGATCGCCTAGGAGTCCGGTGCACTTCGACGAGCAGTCACCCGGCGCCATCCGCGTCGCCTCAGGTGTCGATAGTTCCCTGACCGACCGGACTGACCGGACTGACCTGACCGATCTGACCATCAACGTCGACCGCAGCGACGACGAGCGGCTCGACCTGGTCATCGTCAACACCGGCGACCGCCCGATCCAGATCGGCTCGCACCTGCACCTGCCCGACGCAACACCGCCCTGGATTTCGACCGGGCCGCGGCGCACGGGTTCCGGCTCGACATACCGTCGGGCACCTCTGTCCGGTTCGAGCCCGGCGTCTCACGAAGAGCCGCCGCCGTCTCCCTCCGCGGGCGACGCCGCGTGCCCGGTCTGCAGGTCAAGCCCGCAGGCGACGAAGGGAACCTGTGATGGCCCGCATCTCCCGCCAGGCGTACGCCGCCCTGTTCGGTCCCACGACCGGAGACCAGGTGCGGCTCGGTGATACCGATCTGTGGATCGAGGTCGAAGAGGACCGCACCTTCGGGGGAGAGGAGGCGGTATTCGGCGGCGGGAAGTCGATCCGCGAATCGATGGCGCAGGGCACGCGCAGCAACAGCGACGGTGCGCTCGACACCGTCATCACCAGCGCGATCGTCCTGGACCACGGGGGCATCGTGCGGGCCGACGTCGGCATCCGCGCCGGCCGTATCGTCGCCCTCGGTCGCTCCGGCAACCCCGACATCGCCGACGGGGTCCACCCGGACCTGGAAATCGGGCCGGGGACCGACGTGGTCGCGGGCGAGGGCAAGATCCTCACCGCGGGAGGCGTCGACTCCCACGTCCACTTCCTCTCGCCGTCGCAAATCCACGAGGCGCTCTCGGCGGGCATGACCACCCTCGCCGGCGGCGGCACCGGCCCGTCGGAGGGCAGCAAGGCGACCACCGTCACCCCCGGCCCGTGGCACCTGCAGTCGGTACTGCGGGCGCTGGACGACCTGCCGGTCAACCTGCTGTTGATGGCCAAGGGCAACACGGTCAGCCGCGCCGGCCTGCGCGAGGCTGCGCTCGGCGGCGCAGGCGGCTACAAGGTGCACGAGGACTGGGGCGCCACGCCAGCAGCCATCGACGCCGCCCTGAAGGCGGCCGACGAGTTCGGGCTCCAGGTCGCGCTGCACAGCGACAGCCTGAACGAGGCCGGGTACGTCGAGTCGACCCTGCGCGCCATCGGCGGCCGCAGCATCCACGCCTTCCACGCTGAGGGGGCGGGCGGCGGTCACGCGCCGGACATCATCACCGTGGCCGCCCAGCCGAACGTGCTGCCCGGCTCGACGAATCCGACACTGCCGCACACGGTCAACACCGTCGCCGAACACCTCGACATGCTGCTGGTCTGCCACCACCTGAACCCCGCGGTTCCCGAGGACCTCGCCTTTGCGGAGTCCCGGATCAGGGCCACCACCATCGCGGCGGAGGACGTGCTGCACGACATCGGCGCCTTCTCGATCACCTCCTCCGACGCGCAGGCCATGGGCCGGATCGGCGAGGTGATCACCCGCACCTGGCAGGTCGCGCACGTGATGAAGGCGCGGCGGGGGTCGCTGGGGGAGTCGCAGCGGGCCGACAACGAGCGGGCCAAGCGCTACGTGGCGAAATACACGATCAATCCCGCCATCGCGCACGGTATCGCCGCCGAGGTCGGGTCGGTCGAGCCGGGCAAACTCGCTGATCTCGTCCTGTGGGATCCCGCCTGGTTCGGCGTCCGTCCCTCGGTGGTGCTGAAGGGCGGCGCCCTGGTCTGGGCCGCCCTCGGCGATCCCAATGCCTCCATCCCCACGCCGCAGCCGGTCCTGATGCGCCCGGCGCTGACCGCGGCGGCCGGCGCGGACGTCTCCGTGTCCTTCGTCGCGCAGGCCGCCCTGGACGACGGGTTGGCCGAGCGGCTCGGCCTGCGCCGGCGGCTCGCGCCCGTCACCCCCACCCGCGAGATCACCAAGGCCGACATGCGCTGCAACGACGCGCTGCCGAGCATCGAGGTGGACGCGGAGACGTTCGCGATCGCCGTCGATGGCGAGCTGATCGTGCCCGCACCGGTGGCCGAGCTGCCGCTGGCCCAGCGCTACAACCTCTTCTGATGCCGTTGCCTCCCGTCGACGCGAGTGCCGAAGCCGCCTCAGGTGACGCGGAATTCGCCATGATGCTGCTTGCCGACGGCCGCTGGCCCGCCGGTGGCCATACCCAGTCCGGTGGCCTCGAACCGGCACTGAACGCCGGTATGACGTCCGCGGACGTCCCCGCCTATCTGCGCACGCGGCTGCGCACCGTCACGACCGTCGAGGCGGGCGTTGCCGTCGTTGCGCTGCACCGGCTCCGCCGCGGCCTGCCGCTGCACGAGGTCGAGCTGGCGTGGGGCGCGCGGACGCCCAGCGATGCGCTGCGGAGCGCCTCGGTCACGATGGGTCGCGGCTACCTGCGGCTGCTGCGCCGGCTCTGGCCGGACCATCCGGTGACCTTGGCGGTGACCGGGTCGGAGCCGCGCAGCCGCGCGGTTGCCGTGGCCGGGGCGGCAGCGATCCTCGGGCTGACGCCGGCCCAGCTCGCGCGGCTGGTCTGCTACGAGGATGTGCAGACGGTCGCCTCCGCCGCGCTGAAGCTGGCACCACTGGATCCGGCGGATACGGCGGCGTGGACAGTAGATATGCGCCATGAGGTCGCTGAAGTCGTCGTTCGCGTCGGGCGGTTGACCGAGCCGGACGACATACCGGCAGTGGCGGCTCCGCTGATCGAGCAGTGGGCGCAGGCCCACGCGGCCTCCAGCAGGCGGCTGTTCAGTGCCTGATCCGTGTGGTTCGGACGACGCCAAGGATCTGGCGCGCACCCGTGCGTTGCGGCTCGGCGTCGCCGGACCGGTGGGTACGGGCAAGAGCTCGCTGATCGCCCTGCTCTGCCGCGAGCTGGCAGGGCAGCTGTCGATCGGCGTGGTGACGAACGACATCTACACCGACGAGGATGCCCGGACGCTGCGTGCCGCAGGCGTGCTCGACCCCGAGCGGATCCGCGCCGTCGAGACCGGCGCCTGCCCGCACACCGCTATCCGCGACGACATCAGCGCCAACCTCCTGGCGATCGAGGACCTCGAAGCCGACTTCGCTCCGCTCGACCTGGTGCTCTGCGAGTCCGGCGGCGACAACCTGACGGCCACGTTCTCACCGGCCCTGGTCGACGCGCAGCTCTTCGTGCTGGACGTCGCCGGCGGGGGAGACGTGGTGCGCAAGGGCGGACCCGGGATCGAGCGCGCCGACCTGCTCGTGGTCAACAAGACCGACCTGGCGCCATACGTAGGGGTGGATGCGGAGTTGATGACCCGCGAGGGCAGGCAGGCGCGCGGCGGTCGGCCCGTGGTGGCGTTGTCCCGGACCGACGAATCGTCGATCGCCGAGCTCGTCGACTGGGTGCTGCATCTGGTGCATGCCCACCGCGGTGGGCACCATCACCCGGTGGATCCCGGTCCGATGGCGCGACATTCGCATGCGGCTCTGGCGGATCGGCAGTGAGAGCAGCCCTCGTCGGCGCGCACACGCGGCGGGACAACACGGGCCGCGTCGCGGTGCCGCTGGTCCACACCGCGCTGGCCATCGCCGCCGTCGTCCTCGTCGGCCTGCTGCTGCGCAGAAGCGATGCGACCGGCCAGCGATCTTTAGGCCTCCTGGTCGCCCAGGCCACCGGCCTTGCGGCGCTGGGCTGGGCCTACGTCTCGTTGCTCCTCGGCATGCTGGTGGCGATCCGGCCGCCGGGTCGCGCCGCAGGTCGCGGCAGTCTCAGCTGGCGCTCAGCGACCGTGACACTGCACCGACAGGTGAGCCTGGCGGTGGTGGCGCTCACGGTCGCGCACGCGCTCACCTACGCGCTCGCCACGCCGGACGGGTCGTTGCTGGTCGCGTTCCTGCCGGGGCCCGCGCCGTACGACTCGATCGGTTACAGCACAGGCGTCCTCGCGCTGTACCTCGCCGTGGTGCTGGGCCCGAGCTACTACCTGCGCGACCGGATCGGCCGGCGCACCTGGCTCGTGGCGCACCAGCTCGCGGCGCTCACCTACGCCCTCGGCCTCTGGCACGCGCTGTTCCTCGGCTCGGACCTGCGCGGGGAGGGTCTGATGCGGACGCTGACCTGGGTGCTGCAGGTGCCGTTGCTTGCGCTGCTCGGGGTGCGGCTGCGCCGTCCACTGCGGCGCGCCGACGAGCTGGACCCGGACCGGCGCGGCGGCCGCTTCGGCCGCAACCCGCACGCGTTCTCCCGAGCGGTGCTCGTCGTCGCGGTGGCCGGTACGTTCGCGGTCGTGCTGGTGATGACGCTGCTCGCGATGGGATCCGGCACGCACGGCACCTCCATCCTTGGCCTGCCGTAGGTGATCACCTGTGTCGCGGTGCACGCCGACCCGGCGCGGCGAAGGGCAACAGTCCACCTGCAGTCCGGGCAGGTCGCTCCCCGAATCATTTCGGTGAATGGCGACGGCGCCCGGGTCGCCCTGGTGTCGACGAGCGCGACCCTGCTTGCCGGTGACGACGTGCAGATCGGGGTGAGCGTCGGTCCCGGCGCGTGGCTGGAGCTGGTCGACGTGGCCGCGGTGGTCGCTTACCACGCGCGCGGCGGTCGGGCGGCCTGGTCGGTCGACGTACGGGTAGCCGAGCGCGGCCGGTTGCTTTGGCACGGGCAGCCGATGGTGGTGTCCGAGGGGGCGAACGTCGTGCGCCGCACCGCCGCCGACGTTGCGGCCGGCGGAGTGCTGCTGCTGCGCGAGACGTACGTCCTGGGCCGGTCGGGCGAGCGCGGCGGCTCGCTGTGGTGCTCGACCCGCATGTCGTACGACGCCCAGCCGCTGCTCGCCGAGGACCTCGACCTGCGGCGAGCGACCGGACCCGAGGAACCTGGGGAGGGGGTGGGTCTGCTCGGGAGCCATCGGGTGGTCGACACTCTCACCCTGGCCGGAGTCCGGGCCGAGCCGCACGGTCCGGTGACTGGCGCGGCCGGTGCAGCGACGTACTACCGGCTGGCCGGAACCGGCTCGGTCGCGCGGCACCTCGGTGCCGCGGCCCACCTGTCCCCGGTGGCCGAGGTATGGCGATTATGGGCCGCGCAGGTGGCTTCGCACACCCAGATCGGCTGACTCCGGCCGTTTTCGCCGACGTGTCGCGAACGACGCGTCGGCTTCGACCTTGGGGTGAGGCGCGGCCACCAACGGCCCGCTCCGAGAGAGGATGAAGCCATGCGATACATGCTCCTGCAGGCCTATGGAGGCGTTGAGCTCGAAGGCTGCGTGCCCATGACCGAGTGGGCGCCCGAGGACGTGAGGGCGCACATCGACTTCCAGCACACCCTCAACACCGAGCTGCTGGACAGCGGCGAACTGGTCGACGCGCAGGGCCTGGCCGGTCCAGAGGTCGCGAAGTTCGTGGTGTCCGACGGCGTCAACCCGCCGAGGATCATCGACGGGCCCTACCCGGAGTCGAAGGAGCTGCTGGCGGGCTACCGCCTGATCGACGTCGACAGCCTCGACCGGGCTCTCGAGATCGCGGCGCGCTCGTCTGCCGCACCCGGCCCGGGCGGTGTCCCGATCCAGCAGCAGATCGAGGTGCGCCAGGTGCTTGGCGCGCCCGACCCCGAGGTGTGACCCCTCCCGACGTCGAGGGCCTGCTGCGCGAACTCGCCCCTCAGGCCCTCGGCGCAGTCGCCCGCAGGTACGGCGGATTCGCCGATGCCGAGGACGGGGTGCAGGAGGCGCTCCTCACCGCCGCCAGGGAGTGGCCGGCGGGGCTGCCCGACAAACCTCTGGCATGGCTGATCACCGTGGCCTCCCGACGGCTGGTGGACGAGTACCGCCGCAAGGACGCCCGCCGACGGCGCGAGGAGCTCGCCGCCTCGCTGTCGATCCACCCGGAAGAGACGGTGCCCTCGTCGGACGACTCGCTGGTGATGCTCTTCCTCTGCTGCGACGACACGCTCTCGTCGACGCTGTCGATCCCGCTGACCCTGCGTGCCGTCGCCGGCCTCACGACACGGGAAATCGCCGCCGCCTACCTCGTACCTGAGACGACGATGGCGCGGCGGATCAGCCGAGCAAAGGCCAAGCTTCGGGGCCGCCGCTTCGAGCTGCCCGCCGACCCGGCCGCGCGGCTTCGCTCGGTGTGCGAAGTCTTGTACCTGCTGTTCAACGAGGGCTACACCTCCTCGAGCGGGCCGCACCTCTTGCGCGTCGACTTGTCGGGCGAGGCGATCCGGCTGGCCCGGCTGCTGCACGGCCAGGCCCCTGACGACCCCGAGGTCGCAGGGCTGTTCGCCATGATGCTTCTCACCGAGGCCCGTCGGCCGGCCCGCACGTCACCAGGCGGTGCGCTCGTGCCGCTGGCCCACCAGGACCGCTTCCTCTGGGACCGGACACTCATCAGCGAGGGGCTGCAGCTGCTCAACTCGACCCTCGCCGCCCGCCGCATCGGCGAGTACCAGTTGCTCGCCTCGATCGCCGCGCTGCATGACGAGGCCGCGTCGCACGCCTCGACCCGTTGGGCGGAGATCGCAAAGGCCTACTCGAGACTGGAGTCCTTGACGGGCAACCCGATGGTTCGCCTCAACCGTGCGGTCGCGGTCGCGGTGGTGGAGGGACCTGCTTCAGGTCTCGCGCTCCTCGAGGGACTCGAGTTGCACGACTCCCACCGGCTGTACGCCGTCCGCGCGCACCTACTCGAGGGCACCGGTGACTTCGCTGCGGCCGCCCGGTCCTACGCCGCGTCCGCGGCTCGCACCGACAACGCACGCGAGCGCGACTACCTCGTCGAGCAGGCGGCCCGCGTCAGCGCGAGATGAGGTCCATCCGGCAGCGGCACCCGCCCGTCACTCAGAGGCCGTACTCCTCCAGCAGGCGCAGCCACACCTCGCTCAACGTCGGGAACGAGGGCACCGCGTGCCACAGCTGATCCAGCGGCACCTTGCCCACGACGGCGATCGTGGCGGCATGGACCAGTTCGCCCACGGCCTGTCCCACGAAGGTCGCGCCGACGACGGTGCGCGTGCCCTCGTCGACGACGAGCTGGGCCTTGCCGGTATAACCGTCGGCCAGCAGTCCCGCGCCGGAGACCGAGGTCATCTCGACCTGGACCGCGCGTATCTTCATTCCCTTGTCCTTGGCGGCCTGCTCGGTCAGTCCGACGGCCGCGACCTCTGGGTCGGTGAAGACGACCTGCGGTGGCCCGAGGGCGTCGGCCCAGGCGGTCATCCCCGGCCCGTCGGTCGGCTTGCCGGCAGCGCGTGCCGCGATGACGTCGCCGCAGACGCGGCCTTGGTACTTGCCCATGTGCGTGAGCAGGTTGCGTCCGTTGAGGTCGCCGGTGGCATAGAGCCAGTGCCCTGGCGCCCCGGTGACTTCGAGGGTGTCGTCCACCTCCACGTAGCCCGCCTTGTTCGCGGCCACGCCCACGGTGTCCAGACCCAGGTCGGCCGACGACGGGCGGCGGCCGAGGGCGGCGAGCACCTCATCGGCCGTTACGGACGTGCCGTCGGACAGGTGCACCGTGACCTCGCCACCAGGCTCGGGCCGGTCGACCGACTCGGCGGAGACGCCCAGCCGGAGGTCGACGCCGTCGGCCGCCAAACCCTCGGCCACCAGCTCGCCGGCGAAGGGCTCGGTACGGGACAGCAACCGGTCGCCACGCTCCACAATGGTCACGGTCGAGCCGAGCGCGGCGTAGACCTGGGCCATCTCCGCGGCGACCACCCCTCCGCCGAGGACGACGAGGCGCCCAGGGACGGTCTTGGACGTGGTGGCCTCGACGTTGGTCCACGGCTTCGCCTCGCGCAGCCCCGGGATCGGAGGTACCGACGCCGAGGTGCCGGTGGCGAGGATGACGGCGACCCGGGCCTGGTAACGCTCGCCGTCGACCTCGACCACGCGCTCTCCGGCCAGGCGTCCGTGGCCTCTGATTAGGTCGATCCCGGCGGAGTCGAGCCAGCCCACCGCACCGCTGTCGTCGAGGTCGGAGACCCAGTGGTCGCGCCGGCCCAGCAACTCCGCCACGTCGATGGACGCCCCCTCGACCCCGCGCGCCCGGTGGGCTGCGTGGTGGGCGTGAATCGGCTGCAACAACGCCTTGCTGGGGATGCAGGCCCAGTAGCTGCACTCGCCTCCGACCAGCCGCTGCTCGACGACGGCTACTTTGAGGCCGCCGCGGCCGGCGCGGTCGGCCGCGTTCTCGCCTACCGGTCCGGCCCCGATGACGATGACGTCGTAGCTGGAGTCCAGGGCGGGTTCTGCCGTACCGGTGGTGTCCGCGTGGGAGTCAGTCATGGCCAGCACGCTACGCCGCAGCGCCTGCGCTCCGGTCGCCGAAGCGCGGTCTACGGCCGGTCGCGGGCTATTGGCACAAAAACGTAAGAGTCAGGACAGCGGATAGGATGCCTCGATGCCCCCGGCGGTCACCGCCCGGGCTCACCCCACCACTTCCCACCCGTTCTGGAGAACCCTGCAGTGAAGAGCGCCGTCGAGACCCTCAACCCGACACGGGTCAAGCTGACCGTCGAGGTGCCGTTCGAGGAGCTCAAGCCGAGCCTCGACGCCGCATACCAGTCGATCGGGTCGCAGATCAGCGTCCCCGGGTTCCGCAAGGGCAAGGTCCCAGCGCGGATCATCGACCAACGGGTCGGCCGGGGCGCGGTGCTCCAGGAGGCGGTCAACGAGGCGCTGCCGCGGTTCTACGGTCAGGCCGTCGAGGAGAACAAGGTACGTCCGATCGGCCAGCCCGAGGTGGACGTCACCGAGGTGCCGGTCAAGGATGGCGACGAGCTGAAGTTCTCGATCGAGGTCGACGTGCGGCCGGAGATCACGCTGCCCGACTACGACGCGATCCGGGTCGAGGTCGACCCGGTCGGCGACACCGGCGAGGAGCTGCAGGAGCGGATGACGACGCTTCGCCAGCGCTTCGGAACGCTGACCGGAGTGGAGCGGCCGGCCCAGACCGGCGACTTCGTCTCGATCGACCTGACGGCCGCCATCGGTGACGAGGAGATCGACACGGTCACGGGCGTGAGCTACGAGATCGGCACCGGCAACATGGTCGAGGGCCTGGACCAGACACTCGAGGGCATGCAGGCGGGCGAGACCCGGACTTTCGACGCTCCGCTCGTCGGGGGCGAGCGCGAAGGCGAGGACTCGGTCATCACCGTCACCGTGTCGTCGGTCAAGGAGCGGGTGCTGCCCGAGCTCGACGACGACTTCGCCCAGCTCGCCTCGGAGTTCGACACGCTCGAGGAGCTCACCGCCGACCTTCAGGTGCAGGCCGAGCGCGCCAAGCGCTTCGAGCAGGGTATTGCCGCGCGCGACAAGGTGCTCGAGCACCTGATGAACGCCACGGACGTGCCGGTGCCCGACGGCCTCGTCGAGGCGGAGGTCCACCAGCACCTGGAGGGCGAGAACCGGCTGGAGGACGACGAGCACCGCGCCGAGATCACCGAGAGCACCCGGGCGGCCCTGCGCTCGCAGTTCCTGCTGGACGCGATCGCCGAGAAGGAGCAGGTCAGCGTCGGCCAGCCGGAGTTGATCGAGTATCTCGTCACCCAGGCCCAGCAGTACGGGATGGAGCCCAACGAGTTCGCGAAGGCCGTCGACGAGGGAGGGCAGATCCCCGCGATGGTGGGCGAGGTCGCTCGCCGCAAGGCTCTCGCGTCGGTGCTGGAGCGCGCCGTGGTGGTGGACACCAACGGCATCGAGATCAACCTCGACGACCTGGTCGCCCCCGGCGACAACGGCGACTTCGCCGTGGACGACACCGAGGACACCGAGGTCCCCGTCGCCGCCGTGGATGCGCACGTTGCCGAGGGCACCGACGCCGCCGTGGATGGGGACGCTGCCGAGGACACGGACGCCGAGGACACCGACGCTGTCGGCCACACCGAGCAGCCGCAGCCCAGCAGCTGACGGCCGCCACTGCGGTTCCGGCGCGCCATACCTCGATCACCTACGCACGGCGGTGCGCTCACGGCGAACACGGGGGTCCGGCGGGACTGTCGCGACAAGGCCGGACGTTAGGGTCAACGACACGATCATCCGCCGGCTGAACCGGTCGAGCGGGTGGCCTGCGAGAACGAGACGGAGACCTCAGGTGACCCAGCTGATCCAACCCAGCGTGCCCAGCAGTAGCGGCGGCGCGATGAACGCCGTGCCCCCGACCGACGCCTCGACCCCCCAGGTCGGCGGCCTCGACGACCTGATCTACAACCGGCTGCTCAAGGAACGCATCATCTTCCTCGGCTCCGAAGTCCGCGACGACAACGCCAACGCGATCTGCGCCCAGCTCCTGCTGCTCGCCGCGGAGGACGCGAACAAGGACATCTGGCTCTACATCAACTCCCCGGGCGGCTCGGTCACGGCCGGTATGGCGATCTTCGACACCATGCAGTGGGTCACTCCTGATGTCGCCACCGTGGCCATGGGCCTGGCCGCGAGCATGGGTCAGTTCCTGCTCAGTGCCGGCGCTCCCGGCAAGCGGTACGCCACCCCGCACGCCCGCGTGATGATGCACCAGCCCTCGGGCGGTATCGGGGGCACCGCGTCTGACATCAAGATCCAGGCCGAGCAGATGCTGCACATCAAGAAGCAGATGGCCGAGCTCATCGCCGAGCACACCGGGCAGAGCGTCGATCAGATCGAGAAGGACTCCGACCGCGACCGCTGGTTCACCGCAACGGATGCCAAGGACTACGGCTTCGTCGACCACGTCTTCAGCAGCGCCGAGCAGACGCCCGGCAGCGGCGGCACGGGCGCCTGAGTGCCCGGCATACCTGCACAGACATCTGCCTCCCTGCCACTTGATCTGGAGCCACAGACATGACCCACAGCCATAGCGGCCTGAACGTGCCCGCGACCACCGCGGCCGCGATCCAGGCCCCGAGCAGCCGATACATCTTGCCGCAGTTCGAGGAGCGCACCTCCTACGGGATGAAGCGGACCGACCCCTACACCAAGCTTTTCGAGGACCGGATCATCTTCCTCGGCGTGCAGGTCGACGACGCCTCGGCGGACGACATCATTGCCCAGCTGGTCGTCCTGGAGTCTCAGGATCCCGACCGCGACATCGTCATGTACATCAATTCGCCCGGCGGCTCGTTCACGGCCATGACGGCGATCTACGACACGATGCAGTACATCCACCCCGACGTGCAGACCTTCGTCATCGGCCAGGCCGCATCGGCCGCCGCCGTGCTGCTCGGGGCGGGGGCACCGGGCAAGCGGTTCGCGCTGCCCAACGCCCGGATCCTGATCCACCAGCCGGCCATGGAGGGCACGGGCGGCATGGCCAGCGACCTGGAGATCCAGGCCAACGAGGTGCTGCGGATGCGTACCTGGCTCGAGGAGACCCTTGCCAAGCACTCCGGCCGCAGCCGGGAGCAGGTGGCGCAGGACATCGAGCGCGACAAGATCCTGTCCGCCGCCGCGGCCCAGGAGTACGGCCTGATCGACGAGGTGCTGCTGAGCCGCAAGGCGTCGACGCAGTAGAGCGAGGATCGCCGGCCGCGCTGGCCCGGCCTCCGGCGTACTGTCCGCTCTCGGCGTATTCGCGGTATTCGCCGTGACGCGCGCGCGGCAGCGGCGTTCAATGGTCGGTACGGCGGGTGTCTCAGGGTAGCGTGCGGCACTCGGCTGACACCGCCCGCAGTCGGACAGATCCGACCAGGATTCGGCCAGATCCGACCAGGATCAGGCAGGATTCGGCACCACTTCGAGAGACCGGACACAACGGAGGGATCCCCCTGGTGGCACGGATCGGTGACGGCGGCGACCTGCTGAAGTGCTCCTTCTGCGGGAAGAGCCAGAAGCAGGTCAAGAAGCTCATCGCCGGTCCCGGCGTGTACATCTGCGACGAGTGCATCGACCTCTGCAACGAGATCATCGAGGAGGAGCTCGCCGAGACCTCCGAGCTCGGTATGGACGAGCTGCCCAAGCCGCGTGAGATTTTCGACTTCCTCGAGCAGTACGTCGTCGGGCAGGACGTGGCCAAGAAGGCCCTGGCGGTGGCGGTCTACAACCACTACAAGCGGATCCAGGCAAGCGACGACGTCAAGAAGGGTGAGGACCAGGTCGACCTGTCCAAGTCCAACATCCTGCTGATCGGTCCCACCGGCTGCGGAAAAACCTACTTGGCGCAGACCCTGGCGCGGATGCTGAACGTGCCGTTCGCGATCGCCGACGCGACGGCGCTGACCGAGGCGGGCTACGTCGGTGAGGACGTCGAGAACATCCTGCTGAAGCTGATCCAGGCCGCGGACTACGACGTCAAGAAGGCCGAGACCGGCATCATCTACATCGACGAGGTCGACAAGATCGCCCGCAAGAGCGAGAACCCGTCGATCACCCGCGACGTCTCCGGCGAGGGCGTCCAGCAGGCGCTGCTCAAGATCCTCGAGGGCACCACCGCCTCGGTCCCGCCGCAGGGCGGCCGCAAGCACCCGCACCAGGAGTTCATCCAGATCGACACGACCAACGTGCTGTTCATCGTCGGCGGTGCCTTCGCGGGTCTGGAGAAGCTGATCGAAGCGCGGTCGGGGCAGAAGGGGCTGGGCTTCGGCTCGCAGCTGCACACCGCCCGGGACGCCGGCGAGAGCTACGGCGAGGTGATGCCCGAGGACTTGATGAAGTTCGGGTTGATCCCGGAGTTCATCGGCCGCCTGCCGGTGATCACCACGGTCACCAACCTCGACCGCGACGCGCTGGTGCGCATCTTGACCGAGCCCCGCAACGCCCTCGTGCGGCAATACCACCGCATGTTCGAGATCGACGGCGTCGAGTTGGAGTTCACCGACGACGCCATCGGGGCCATCGCGGACCAGGCCCTGCTGCGCGGCACCGGGGCACGAGGGCTGCGGGCGATCATGGAGGAGGTCCTCATGCCGGTGATGTTCGACGTGCCGAGCGAGGAGGACATCGCGACGGTCGTGGTGACCCGTGAGGTGGTGCTGGACAACGTGCTGCCGACACTGGTACGCCGGGACGTGCCCACCCAGCGCCCACGGCCCAAGCGCGCCCCGCGCAAGGAATCTGCCTGAGCGGCGGGTCTCGCCCGCGCCGAGGCGGGTAGTGCGCCGTGTCGCCGGCTGAGCCGTACCGGCTGCACCGGGGGCACGCCGCTCCCGTCCAGCAGAGCAGGACGACATGTGGCTCGGCGTCCTTGACGGTCGCGCGGATGCTTGCCGATCCGGCGTTCGCCCAATGGATCGCAGGCGAGGCGGGCGAGGGCGGTGCGGCTGCGGGCGGCGGACGCGGCGGCGCGGCATACGCCAGGTTCACCGCCTACGAACAGCAGGTGTTGCGCCGCACCAACGGCCTGTTCCCGCCCAGCCCTCAGAACCACACCGGCAGATCCACCGGTGGCGTTCTGACAGGTCCGGCTCGGCGGCAGCGGCTGAA
>JAABUS010004124.1_pt1 | contig 21720 bp, 15 predicted proteins | sample 5560161 | NCBI WGS metagenome assembly JAABUS01 (sample SAMN10711885, study PRJNA513376) | rock metagenome | isolation source: Antarctica rocks | place: Antarctica: Victoria Land, Trio Nunatak nord | collected 2016-01-04
ACAGCAGAAACCATCAGTTGCTGATACAGGAAAAAAAGCTTTTACAAGCCAATAAAAACCTGGAAAAAGAAATTGAGGATCGAAAGACAACTGAAGAAAAAATAAGGACGTTAAACATACAGTTGATTGAGAATAATGAAACCCTTCAATCAACCAACGAGGAGTTAGATCGCTTTGCTTATGTTGCTTCCCACGACCTTCAGGAACCATTACGTAAAATACAATTGTTTACCGATAAGCTTTTATTCCGAATGGGCGACCGGTTAGATGATGAAGTTCAAGTGTATTTGCAGAAGATCGGGAAAGCATCGAAAAGAATGCAGCAACTTGTAAACGACCTTCTGAAACTTTCCAAACAGACGAACGATAATGTAGATTTTGAGCAAACAAATCTGAACGAGTTGCTGAATGATGTGTTATCAGACCTGGAAACTGATATTCAACAAAAGAGTGTAAAAGTAACAGTGGGCAACCTGCCCGTCATTTGTGCTATTCCGAGCCAGATAAGGCAGTTGTTTCAAAACTTAATAAGTAACTCTATAAAATTTTCCAGGCCGGGCAGCACTCCCGAAATTTATATTCAGGCTGAGGTTATAAAAGGAACTGACATACCTGACGTTGACCGGAAATTATTGGAAAACATTTTTTACCAAATATATATAACAGATAATGGTATTGGCTTTGATGCAAAACACGCCGAAGAAATATTCGTGGTATTTAAAAGACTTCATACTTATCATCAATTTGAAGGCACCGGCATCGGGTTATCAATATGCAAAAAAATAGTAGAAAAACACAAAGGTTTTATAACGGCCCAAAGCCGGGCTGGTGAAGGCTCTACTTTTATAATAACGTTGCCGGAAAAAACTTTGCAAGCGTAGATGTCCGGGTTTGTAAGACAGTCTTACTCTTTCCTATTCATGCTAACTATTAGTTGGAGTTATCGATGCGTTTGGCAGATCTTTTCACTGAAAGGAAACTTTGCGCTGATATCGTTAGCATGTTGGAAGTGAAGCCTCAAATCATAGAGCGAAAACCTGTAGTTCACAAGTAACTCGATTTTTATTGAGACAATTATTAATGGGATTAGAGGGGAATAAGGGCATGTTTTTATATAAGTACTACAACTTAACATCACCCCAGCCTTTCCTGTATTGCCTCCTGATAAATTGGTTAGCCGGTTCAAAATTAGTTACTTTCATGTTTGCTCCATTCCATTTCAGGGTGATATATCTTCCGTTAAATTTATTCGATTCCATGTTACCGTAAACCGGATCTTTCCTGGTTATCTTTTCCTGCAAATTAAAACTGCGTAATAACAAGTTGCCCAGCAAAACAGTTTCAGTAAGCGGACCGGCATAAGGCTCAAAAGGTGAATCTACTTCCATGTTTCCATAACCCGCAATGGAGGCATCAACCCATTGCCACCAGTGACCGTCCATATCACCCTGTACGCGGGGATACTTTTTAGGTACATTAATGTCCTTATTCAGTGAAAGCGGCAACAATCTTGGATGACTGCCACCCCAGCCACATGAAACTTTGCCTTTGGTACCGATGAACAAGGTGCAGCCCTCAAAATCATTTTCGCCCGGCCAGTCGCCGAGGGCTTCGTTCATATTGACATCCGGGTTCAGCTCCGCCAACCGTTCTGGAGCAATTCCGCCATCCATCCAGTACAGGTCAAGGTCATGCCCGATTTTTTGTTTAAATTTAAATTTTATGGAGCTTGATACCGGGCCACTTTCAGGATAAATACCTTCTTTAAAAATACCCTTGTAAACCGTGCTGGCGCTGCCTGATATTTCTGTCGGGTAACCAAGCTCAAGCAATTTAAATGGCGGTCCCATAATATGGCATCCCATATCACCGAGTGCTCCTGTACCAAACTCCCACCATCCGCGCCAGTTAAAAGGAACCAGGTTTTCAATGTAATTAGTTTGTTGGGCTGTACCCAGCCACAAGTCCCACTTAAGTTCCTTAGGCACCATTGGACCGGTGTTGGGCCATGAGATACCCTGGGGCCATACGGGGCGATCGGTCCAGCAATATACTTTTTCAATATCACCGATAAGACCTGCTTCAAACCATTCCCGCATAGTACGCATACCGTCACATGATGCGCCCTGGTCACCCATCTGAGTCACCACCTTATATTTTTTTGAAGCTTCGGTCAAAACACGGGCCTCATAAATATCATGAGTCAAAGGTTTTTGCAGGTACAAATGTTTTTTCAATTGCATTGCAGCCAGGCCTACAACAGCATGGTTGTGATCTGGTATAGCCACCGTAACTGCATCAAAATGTTTGCTCTCTTTGTCAAACAGCTCACGCCAGTCATGATAAAACGGTGCTTTTGGAAATTCCTTTCGGCGTGGCGCAGCCTGACGATCATCTACATCGCAGAGAAACGCAACTACAGCATTTTTTTTAGGAGCGGCGGCATAGTGATGAATATCGTTTTCTGCTTCTCCCCCGCAGCCAACGGCGGCTATATATAATTTATCACTTGGCGCCACAAACCCCTTTCCACCCAAAACATGACGTGGCACAATGTAAAATCCGGCTGTTGCTAATGCTGCATTTTTAATAAATGCTCCACGACTGATCTTTTTTTTATCCTGAATTTCTTTATTTTTTTCCATTATGGCTATTGTTTATTGCAGTAAGAGATTTTACGGCAACTTCCTTAAAGTAAACCACATCATTTTCTCCATGATTTTGCAAGCCGAAGTAGCCGGAATTCGGGCGGAGTCCATGATAGGGCTCAAAATCGAATTTACGCTCGGGCACCGGATCACCTTCCTTGTAGTCAGTTACCTTTTCACTGTTCACATACACTATGGTACGAGGACCAGCTAACGTAATTTCTATCGTGTTCCATTCAGGACCAGGTTTGCCGGGATGAGACAAAGGTTTAGTTAATGAATATAGGGTTCCGGTATAATGATAGTCATCTTCATTGGAAGTTTCGGGATGGTTATCAATCTGCACTTCATAACCATAAAATACCGGCATCCATTCTTCGTGTGGCTCAATAGGTATCCGGATAAATACACCGGCGTTACTGTTTTCTTTTTGCATTTTATAGACGATGCGCAATGTGCAATTGCTGAATTTTTCCTTTGTCCAGTACACAAGACCCATTCCGCCTTTTCCGTGTATCATTCCGTCTTCAACCACCATGTCTCCTTTACCTACATGTCTCCATCCGGACAGATCAGTGCCATTGAAAAGTTGTCTCCAGCCTTGCCCATCCACTTTTTTCCTCGTGATCGGATTTTGATTTTTGCTGCCAGCAAATGAAGATTTATCTGCAACGTTTGCAGTTTGTGCTTTGCCGTACTCAGATAACAACAGGGAAATACTGCAAGCAATCAAACTTCGGAGAATTATTTTTTTCATATTGGCTAAGTTAAACCAAACAAGTTAAATGAAAAGTGATTGTAAGTTCCTTTTATTAAATTAAAAAGCTCAAGCCGCATGGCGAAGTCATTACAACCGGACTCCATAAGCTTCTTTCAAAAACTGATTCACATGTTTTTAAATGCCTTCTCCGCCAGCGGCGGACCCTTATGCAATGACTGGTGTTTGAATTTCTTTATTAAACAATTTCAGAAATAATATGAAGCCTCAACAGTTAAATTCAATTCAATTCAATTCAATTCAATTCAATTCAATTCAATTAAAAGTTATTATTAATACCTTTTACAAAATTGGAAAAAGTATCAAGTAACAAGTTCGGAAGTTAAGGATCAACAATTTATTGTTTTGAATCATAATATAGCGCTGCTGCACCAAGTATGCCGCTATTTGGCAGTTCTGATATTCCTATCTTAAGTCGTTCGGCTGATTTTGTAAAAGCAAAGGTCCGGATACGTTGCCACATAGTTTCCTGAAAAAAGTCATAAGCCAGTCGAACCGAACCCCCAAGTATAATCAATGACGGATCATACGTGTACATAATCATCTTCATAGCATTTCCTAAATGCGTTCCCATTTCTTCATACAGCTTTAATGCCTGTCCATCACCTTTTTTTGCTCTTTGAAAAACCTCTTCACCATCTAATTGATGTACATTTTGAAAGAAGGAACCACTGCAATAAAACTCATATACTTTATCCAGATAATCGACCATTCCAAATTCACCGGCTCCGCAATTAGGCCCGGCATATAACTTATTGTTTATTATAACACCTGCACCAACACCCGTTCCAATAGCTAATCCAATCATTGAGTCAACGCCTTTGCCTTTTCCAAAATAATGTTCGCCGAGAGCAAAACAATTGGCATCGTTATTTACAAAAACAGGCAGGCTATAACGTTCTTCCATCCACTTTTTTAAAGGCACTTCTTTCCATGAAGGAATGTATTGTACATCATATACAATTCCCTGTTCCACATCTACCACACCTGGCACTCCGATGCCTATTGCCGTTGCCGAATCATCTGCTAAAGTATCCACTACTTCAAATACATCTTTCAGAACTTCCTGCTCCGTGCCACTGCTATTGATGCGTTTTGATTGCATTTCCGAAATGGTATCTTTCTTAACAATGGCTGCCCTTATATTTGTAGCGCCCAGGTCAACTCCAATAACTTTTACTTTGCTCATACACATTGAGTTTTCAACTTTCTTTTTTATCAAAAAGTTTAATGGTTTTATTGGTGATAATTGGTTTCGCCCAAAAGCCGATACTCAAAATATACCCGATTGTAAGATATAAAAATAGCATTCCCGCCCGAAGGCCCAAATGATCGCCAAACCATCCAATAATCAATGGAACAATGGCGCCGCCAATAATACCGGTAACTATGATACCGGAAAAAGAACCATGATGTTCTTCAACAGAATTGAGGGCTAAAGAAAAAATAATGGGGTACATTACAGAAGCAAAAAAACCAACCAAAGGAAAAGCAACCAATGAAATTTTTGCAGAAGCAAAAAGGGCAAGCGTTAAACAAACAAGGGCAAGGATACTAAATATGATTAGAACTTTACGGCTATCCATAATCTTTAAAAGCAATAAACCTGCTACTCCGCCTGCGGTCATTAATCCCCAAAAATAAGCCACATCCTGCGCACCTTTTGTTTGCGGATCGTAGCCGTGATAAGTTGATAAAAATTGAGATATCCAGTTAGCTACTCCCTGTTCTGTTCCAACATAACACATCATTGCAATGAAAAATAAAATAACTATCCGCTTTTTAAATAGTAGAATATGTGTTTCCACTGCCCCGGCTTTTTCTTCATTACTTAGTTCAACCTTTGGAAATTTAGAAAGAGCAATGACAATAATCATGAACAGGCAAATGACAGCAAATAACCAATAGAGAGATATCCAGGGCAGGTCAGCAGGAATTAATGATTGAAATGTTGAAAAAGAACCATTACTTCCTTTATGAAGATTTAAAACAAGATAGGAATAAACCAGGGGACTGAGGAAAGAAGCCAGGCCAAATATTAATTGAGCTAATACAGAATTGAATGCATAATGTTCTTCTCCCCCTGAAGTTCTTAATAAGGGATTGATGACCACCTGCAACATAGCCATGCCGGAGCCAATTAAAAAAAGCGATAAAACAGCCGTTAGATAATTAGGGCTAAGCGCTAATAGTAATGAGCCAAAAAATGCAACTGCAAATGCAGCTATCATTATCTTCTTCTCTTTATATTTTTCAATCAGCATACCGGTTGGAATAGACATTACTCCATAAGCTATAAAAAATGCAAAAGGCAAAAGAGCTACCAGTGTAAGGCTAAGGTTAAATCCTTTAATAATGTCGGGTATTAATGGCCCAATGACATTTGTTAGAAAAGAGATGACAAAGAAAGTAAGCATGATAAGCGCGACAGTGTAGTAGTTACGTTTCATTAGCAGTAATTATGTTAGAACAGACACTAATATCGGTTAAATCTTTTTATCATGTTTGTTTTTCTTGAGCTATGATGTCAGATTAGTATGATGCAATCCGTTAAAACAACTATGCTTAAATATCTAACGCAAATTTTACTGCTGCAGAAGCATGTATTAAGGTGGTGTCAAAAACAGGTACTGAACATTCTCCAGGCCTTATGAGCATATTATTTCTGTACACCCTAAAATAATTCCTTTAGCACCTTGCCTGACTAATTTTTCAATAATCACTAAATATTTATGCTTTGTTTTTTCAGTAAAAATTCCCTTTCCCAATTCAGTAACAATTGAATTATGTATAAATTCCCTGTCTTCTTCATCCGGAATAATTGTTTCTATTTGTTGTTCGGATAATTTATCCCGATAGAACTTTTGCTCCATAGTCACCTTTGTTCCCAGTAATCCTATTTTCTTAAGCCTTTGATGTTTAATTGCGCTTGCGGTTACTTCTGCAATATGAATAAGTGGAATACTTATATTACTTTGAACATTATCTGCTGCTATATGAGGAGTATTTGCACATAATACAATACAATCTGCACCTGCATGCTGTAATTTTATTGCTATACTGCTTAAGGTACTTTCCATTTCCATTAATTTAACAGGATCAGCTGAAGGCTTAAACTCTTCGAGGTTTAAAGAATACAGGAAAAGCTTTGCGGAATTAAGACCACCTAACTTTTGATTCACTTTTTCATTTATCATCCTATAATACTCTGCCGTAGATACCCAACTTGTGCCACCAATTAGTCCTAATGTTTTCATGGTTAAAGTTTTTGTTCTGCATTTTTTAAATATCTAAAATTAAGGGGAATATTAGCCGGCTTTACAACAACATAGATAAAGTGTGCCCCAAAATATAGTTTAAGAGTACGACAAAAGGCAAGTTCAAAAAATTACAATTTCTATTTCCTCTCCACCAATATCTGCTCAAAACCTTTATCCTTCTTAAGCAATGTTTATTAGCTTTTTGTGTTCTCTTTTTAATGCCTATCTTTTTACGATAATTCACTTCAACTGAAACACAATAGTGTTGACAAGGAAGGCGACATAATTGGTATCCTTTTACGATAATTCACTTCAACTGAAACTCTCCACCTCCACTGCTTTTCCTGTCATACTATAAAAGCCTTTTTCTATAACTGGATTGCAGTTGGGAATTGGGGGAAAGAATGCGTTATGAGGTCAATTACTTTGAGCATCAACGGATGTGCGGATGGCAAGATAATGCAATGAACGTTAAAAGTATTAATGCCTCTGGCAGTTTTAAGCATGAAATTTAAATCATCGCCGTGTGAGAACAGAAGATGATGTGATGAGAAGTGTGCGCCGCAAACCACTTTAGCTTGCAAATATTTAAAATGCACTCAATAAATCAGTACATCTTTAGAAGAACATGACTAAGTTTTTATTAACCAAATTATTATTAATTATCATAATTCTCAACCTTTAATAAAATGGTATGATTATTTTTTAAAGAAGAAGATTTAAGGCCTTGCTGGCAATATCCTTTTGAATTATAATTACTTTCTGAATCGTAAATAATCACCTCATGATCTCCAAAGCCGAGGTCTATATATATTTTTTCATCTATTATCCAGCCCATACCTTGAATGATGGTGCCCCTTGGCCTGAACTTTCCCTTTGTTTGCAAATTATCCAATAATTCAAGTGAGATTAGTTTACCGTCCCTAAAATCTTTATACTTACCTTTAATTTGTGCGGATAACATTTTGTATTTATAATTTTCATCAGGCACTGTCACATTTTTTACTTCTTCTTTATTTACCTGCACTTCCATTGTATTGAAAACAATTGTATCTGTTTTAACAACTTCAGCAGGCTTTATCCGAACTGCATTAGCAGAAGTACTGAAAACATTATATCCAAATCCTTTCATGTATAATTCCGGGTATTCAAATAATTCTTTAACTGCAATTATCTTATAAACGTAAACTGCAGTTTCAGCATTCAGTTTCATTGAAAAATAATCTTTCCCCTGTTTATTTATAGATGTTACAATATTTCCAATTCCAAAGTTGTAAGCTGCTGCTGTAAGCACCCATGAAGTTACTTTATAACGTTTTTGTATATACAGATAGTAATTGGCTAAGACCTTACAGGCAGCCAAAGTTGATTTGTCTAAATTGTCGCGCTCGTCAAAATTTTCATTAACAACCAGTCCCCATTCTCTGGCAGTATTCGGCATCAATTGCCAAAAACCCCTTGCACCTACAGGAGATGTTACATTTAAAAAGCCACTTTCCACAATAGCTAAATATTTAAGATCTTCGGGCAGGCCCGTCTGTTGTAAATAATATTCTACGCGGGGAAAATGGGTAAGAATGCGTTTGCGTAATTGCGGCATGTTTACCTGTGGAATTTGCCCTCGAATAACATCCATTAATCTTGTAGCCACAAAGTTTTCATTTACCGGTATTTTTTCACCACAGAAAAAAATGTCATGAGCTGAAGATGTTATAGGTTTTAAACCCAACGAACTGAAAAAAATAATTAAATAAAGGAAAGGTTTTTCAAATTTCATGTTACAATTATACTGCTATAAATTGGCAATGGGTTTTCAATTAGAAGGGCATTTGTAATTTACTTAAAAAAGTCCAATCTATACAAATATTCAATGCACAAGGTTCAATACTCAATACTCATTTAAGCTCTGCAGCTTTGTTCCTTTCGGCAGTAATAATACTTTTTGCAACTATTCATTTAGTTCTTCTGCTTTATGCCTATCGAACATTTAAAGTTGAATAAATGTACATTTCTTTTCTTAAGTTATAATCTGGACGTAAAGTAAAAAATATACGATTTTTTTTAATTTTCATCTTTAAGATTGCCTGCTTTTTTCCTGGTTAAATACTGAACCAGAAATATTTATTTTGATCTTTTTATTTTTAAAAATATCTTTCATCTCCAGGGTCAATTGATCGTCATTATTGATTTTATTGGCTTTTGTAACATAAACAATAAAAAATTCTTTCTTCGGAAGAATTATAGGAAAGTTCGATACATATGCAGGGCGAAGAGCTATTACACTTTTATCTTTTTTTATCACGCTTAGTTGCATTGGACCAGAAAGGAAATCTGATGAGTCGTAATTTTTAATACATAACTTAAAATATACATTCTCGCCTTTAAAACTAATGGATTGGCACGTCATCTTTAAATTATCAGCACTGTCTGACAAAGCCAACCGGGAATTTTCTGCTAATACTTCTTTACTTATCTTGAAATTTTCGATCAACTTAGTACTATCTATCCGGTCAAAGACCTGATCAGAAGGAGGTTTTGAAAAATCTAATTTTGGATATTTAATTTTCAATTCCTGATCGGTATAAGGGATTGGCTCTGGCTGATATGAATTTCCCTTTATTCTCGTTAAATAGTTTCTTATGTCCTTAATTTTCTTATTTGCAAAATCAATCTTGCCTTTGGGCCTGAATTGGTAATCATATAATTCTTTAACATCAATAAGATTTAAAAATTGTTTAAGATAAAATATCTGATCTTCATAATTCGCCATTTGAGCAGCGTTTTCATAATCTGTATATGCTGACATTGCCTGATTAAATCTGTCTTTACGTACTTGTTCATCAACCTCTACTTGTGCCTGGTGCTGTATTCTGGCTTTATCTGAAGAATCTCTTGCAATCAGGGTTTCTACAAACTGCAACTGCTTTAAAGGATATGTATCTAAAGGTTTAGCATGTAAAGCCTTAGTAAAATACTCTGCTGCAAGCTTGTAATTCTTTTCTCCAATGGCAATATTACCCTTAGCAATAACAGAGTCGTATGCTTGATTTTTTACTAAATCTTCAAGTCTTTTATTGATCGTACTCAGTTTTGTTTTAGGCTCTTGTTCTGCCAGTTTCAATTCTGCAGCTTCCTCATAAGCTGCTTTGGCACTTATAAAATCTTCCTCGGCTAAAAAAGTTCTTCCTCTGGCGATAGCGGAATTATATTTTTTAATTGATTCATTAACTTCTGCAATTTTCTCTTTACTGGCTTTATCCTGTAATTCAAGGTTAGAAACTAAGGTTTCTATTTCGGAAAGTTTATCTTTAGCATATTGTTCATCTTTGTAGTTCAGTGCCAGTTTATAAAAGATTTTCGCATTTGCATAATCTTTGCTTGCCATTGCTTTGTCGCCTTTTGCTAATGCCTTTTTATAATTTTCTGTCTTTAATATTTCTTTTTGTTCTTTTTCCCTTGCTGTAAGTTCTTTCATCCTCAATTCTGATAATTTACTATCTATTTTTTTTACCTGTTCTTCAGCCCTCTGATCCTTTTTTAATTTTAAGGCTTTGGTATATTCTGCTTTTGCAACAGTATAATCTTCAGCTTTAAAGGCATTATCTGCCAGTGTTATCGCTTCAGTAAATACATCATCAATTTCTTTTTTCCTTCTGATCTCAATTTCGTGTTGTTCTTTTTCTTTAGTCAGATCAGCAATCTTTTTTTCAGTTTCTTTCAGCTTATTTCTTGGATATATTTCATTTGGATTTAACGTAGCAGCCAGGGCGTAGTAAGTTTTCGCATCATCGTATTGCGCGGCAAGAAAAGCTTTATCAGCATTTAGTATAGTTGCTTTATAGGTTTCTTCTTGCTGTAATCTTTCCTTATTCTGTTTAGCAATTAGTGCTTCCTGGGCGATGGTTTTGTCTACTGATAAAATTTGGTTAAGAGCGAACTGATCATTTGGCCTGTAATTAAGCGCTTCTTTATATGCTGTTTTGGCATCTTCATATTTTTTTTCTGAAAATGCTTTTGCAGCTTTTAGAATTGCATTAGTATATTTTTCATCAAGCGCTTTTTGCTCTTTTTGTTTTTTCTCAGCTAATTTTTGCTCAATTTCTTTTAATCTGTTGTTAGCATAATCATCTGTAGGAACAAATTGTAAAGCTTTTTTGAAACTTGCCTGTGCCTCTTCATACATTTCCTTCTTAAATTGATCATTTCCTTCTTTTATTAAAGAAATATATTTTTCATCTGCTGATGATCCTTTTGCAGGTTGTTCCGCCGGAGGTTTTATTGCCTCTGTATTGGTTGCAGCTTTAGGTTCTCTCGCAGCTTGTTCTAAAAGTTTTTGAGTAGAAAAATCAAAAAAATTATTTTCTAATTGATCTGAATAAGAAATTAAAAAAATGTGCGTTTTTTTGCCTTCTGTCACAACCAGCTTAGCAGGTTTTGCATTTTTGGTTTTTGCTTTAATGGTTAGCCCTGTATTTGTACCAAAAAAATCATATTCATTTCGTGCTTCATCAGGGGTCAGATCTGCAGTTGGCCGAGACATAAACTTTAGAAAAGTTTCTTCTCCTGTCGTTACAAATATTTTTTTATCTCTGATTTCCTGCGCTGTTACTGACAGTGATAAAATCATTATTAAGAAAAGAAAGAAATATTTGGTATTTTTCCCGGTACCCATAATAATAAGTTAAACAACAATTAAATAATGAACAGACAGAAATAGAATAATGAATTATAATTTCCTGATTAAATATAAAAAAATTATAATTAAATTCAAAAGAAAAAAGCAAAAATTTTTAATGCCAATAACAAAAAACTATACTATTAGAACCTGTATAGAAATTTATGAATAATCGAAATATTATTTGAAAAATTTAAATAATCAAACAGCATTTAGAGTTAAAAAAAACATAGTCATGATCTGGGTATAATGCCTAAAAATTTCTTCTTTGTATAAACTACATTTATTTGCAACACATCTTTATTTGCATCACGATCAACTTTTACATTTTCGATTTTTATCTTTTTATTACCCTTGATGCTTTGAATAAATTGATTGAAACTTATTAATTTTTTTTCCTTATTTACTTTTACTTTCGTTTCACCCCCGTTGTTCAGGTACTTATTGAAGAAACCGGCATCCTTATCACCATTAACTACATCTTCCAGAAAACTCTTAAATGCTTCGTCAGGTAATCCAATTGTTCTTGGCTTATTTGTTAGGATTTCTGTAGTAGCAGGCCTGGGTGGAGGTGTAGTACTTACCGGAGGTACTGCTACCGAATCTTTCTTCACTGTTGAGGGTTCTGGTTTAGGTGCAGGTCTTTTAGGTATTAAAATTGGAACCGGCAATGGTCTGGCAGCAATTTTTGCCGGTTGTACATATATAGTCTTACTGTACAATTTTCCGCGATCATTATTTAGCTTTAGCTGTAAATTATACGAACCGGGAGTCTTGAATTTAAAAACAGCAATTTTGTTTTTTTCGCTTTTGTATTCCTTTCTGTTTAAAATAGTCCATTCGTAACTGTTTGCTGATACATTGCAAATATAAGTTGCTGCTTCCCCTGCTTCCGGTGTTACATTTCCTGTAATAATAGTTTCGGGGTTAATTAGAGTATCATCGGAATGCGTATGTATAACTTCGGGTGTGCGAATATAAACCGAGGTTGTTACAGGACATTCTCCATTAAGTTTTGCAGTTATTACATATTTTCCTTTGTCAGCATAAATATGAGACACAAGAGAGCCTCTTTCCTCTTTTGAATGATCCCCAAAGTTCCAGATTACATTTTTATTATTGGCTAATGATGCAGTAAAGCGGATTATTTCTCCAATATAATAACCGCTCTTATTATCACTATTTAACCCTTTACTATAAATTGAATATGTGATACAGGGCCGATTGGAAATTTTTTTATAACTGACCCAACCTATACATAAAAGCACAACTAACAGCATTGTTATCCAAACTTTTGAATCCGATCCCATGATTCGATTGGTAAATATGGAGGATGTTTGCATTTCTTAATACAATTTTAAAAGTTCGAAAAACTATTTTTGTTGCTGGTAACAATTATTAAGCAGGATTTGACATTGTTGTAAAGCATTGTTGACCTGCTGCACCTGGGAATGTAAACTTGCATTGTCTGCCTGTAAATTACCAAAAGTAGCATCCTTACCACTGGCATCTCTCAACTGTTTTTTTGCACTTTTTAAATCGTAAAAATTCTCAACCACATTTGAATACAATTTTTTTATTTCTATTGAAGTGTCGGCTTCTATGCTAGCTCTCATACTTTTCAGGTTTTCCTCAACAGTGCCATCTATTAATTCAGCCCTTACACCTTGAAGATTTACACTATCAAGCAATTTTATAGTTGTTTCCATTTTAGACAAAAACTCTTCCGAAAAATCTCTTTGCTTTTCTACTTTCGCCAGGCGCTGAGTCAGTTGATCATTTTCCTTAAAAGGTACTTCTATGCTAAAAAAAACAGCAGCTATAATAATTGCAATGGTAATTGTAAAAAACAGCAAAAAATTTCGAAAAGCGTGATTACGTTCTGATACATTTAATGGCTTCATGTTAATGAATTTTGTTGTTATAATTTAAAAGTGTTGACGGATGACAGATCAGAGTTGACAAAGAACGGTTGATAGTTAATATATAAAATTTCATCTGTCATGTATTAAGAATAAATCAATTATTATTTTTCAATCTGTCATTGCCAACCATTAGCTATCTTATTACTGCTGTTATCTGTTATCCATCAATTGTCATCTTGCTGCTGCTGTCATTTGTCATCCATCAACTATCATCTTGCTACTGCTGTCATCTGTCAACAAGCAACTGCCAACATACTTCTTTCTCATCCAAGAAAACGGCGTCTTACCGGTTGTGGTTCGGGTTTAATTTGCTCCTCTTTCACGAAAATTCCTGATTTTCTTTTTTCACCTATAAATTCCAGTTTGGTAAGCGTCTCAAATAATTTTGAGGTCACTTTTATAAAAATTACCACTTTTTCTATATTTTCATTTATGTCATTATTGTCGTACCTCACATCGGCGAGATTACTTAACATACTTTCAAGCTCACCCTGCTTTAACTCGCACCATTCACTCAGGTAATTCATCATTTCTTCTTTTCCTGATCCGATCCGCAGGTCAATTGTATTTTTCATAACCCTTGCCAGTCCGGCAACAGTTGCAAAAAGAGAAGCGGGGGATTCATGCAGAATAGTCCAGCGCATATTAGTAATTGCCTGGCCTAAATAAAGCATTACACGATCACACAAAAACATCACTAATTCAGAAATATCATTCTGCTGATTTTTCCTGAAAATCTTTTGAACTATCTGAGAACACTTTTTTTCAAGCCCTCCTAAAAACTGATCAATTTCAGCATGTAATGAAATCAGGTCAGGATGGGCACTGATAGAAAAACATGGAGGAATATAATCTGTTTCTACTCTTACTTCATTACCATTTACAGATACTTTGCCAATGGTAAGTGCATAGGGATGCTGAACAAATCCTGAATATTGGCTATCACTGACAACCTGTACGGTATAAGCAGGTAAAACATAAGGATACCTGGGAGGACTATCTGCAGGATCAGGGCTTCCTGCAGGTTGCTTTTCAAAAGGATTAGCTATTAAAACAACCCACCATGCTGCTTCACTTTGTGAAGGAGAGAATTGAAATGATGTTGCAGGTATGCCATCTGTGTTAGTTTGTCCTGAAGCTGATAAGGAAGGCAGAATAATCCGTACACCACCGGGAGTAATGGCATTACACGAAAGCACCGTAACACGCAGGGTATTTTGATTGTCTAAAGTGACCTTTATATTAAAACAATCTTCACCGGAAGCGGAAGGCGGAAGTACACCATACCTGATAGGAGAAAGATGAAGCGCCGCTATATCATTTAGTGCATCTTTCCATGCATTATCCTGAGTTATAAAATGATTTTTGTTGATCTTCATTCCATCAATCCAGTTAACAGAAAAATGACTGATATTATCTCTCATATCTTAAAGTATTAAACAGATTTTCGAATTCGTTCGCAAATGATTACCGTATTTTCTATTATACCATTATCTTTTACAGATAATGCAGGATCAAAAATATGAAGGCCCTGATACCACTTTGTTTTTTTGCGAAACCACCATTCATGAGGATCATAGTCCTTGTCTGCAAATTCTATAGGTGTTTCACTCTGCAATTCATTGTAATCATTTATAAAAAAATAATACAGCAGTCCCAGTTCCATATTTTCGGGCGCCTTAGCCCTGAAATATGTTCTGTTTGAATCTGTTATTTTTTTAGCTATTTCAAAACCAATTACCAGCAGTTTTTCTCTTGGATTTTCAGGAGGCAAATCTATTGTTTGATTAATTGGATATACCCACGTGCTATAGACAGGCGGAGGAATATCATATGCAGCCTGAAATGTCTGAAAGACCAGAACCGGAATAAAAAAAGCAAGGGTACTCATCATCATCGGATAAAACAGGAAGTCTTTTTTTTCTTTCAGAAAATATTGCAGTGATGAAAAAACGACAATAGTAAAAAACACTACAGATATGGCAAATAAAATCTCTCCAATAAGTACTTTAGTACTGTCTTGTTGGTAAGAGGAAAAATATCTGGTGTGAATCATTACCATGTGTATTATGCCAAAAAGTAAAAAAAGGGCGCTTAATAGCCAGAAGACAATAAAAAGATGATCACTGGCATATGTGCAACCATATGCCGCAACAGAAGCAACAACTGATGAAAAAGTACCGTAGATAACCGGTTTTTTTCCACTACCGGCAAATCCTTCTGCAAACTGCTTTACAATATTGAGTAATATTATAGAGCAGGCGAGCAAGCTGCCAATGTAGAGTAAAAAAAATTTAATAGCCATTACCTCTTTTTAGATGATTGTATATTTGATTTCTGCTTTTATAAATAAAACTATAGCCAGGAATATTATTCGAATTTTACCACACTTCTTCTGCCATGTGAAGTCAAATATCAACTATCTGCAGCGGAATAAATACTTTCTGCAATCGTTACCTCTTTTATAAGAATTCTTTTTTATAAAAGAATTATTATTACATAATATTTTAGTTAGAAAGATTTATTGATCTGACTAATTACAGATACATTCTGACCAAAGCGCCAAAACGGTCAATTTTAGTTTTTTTTTTGCAAAATTTCCTTCTAAAAACCTGGTTTGAATAAACAAATTATTATTCCAAAAAAATAAGCTGTTTATTCAAAAAAAGGTATAATTATTTTTGTTTGTACTGTGCCTTCCATTCCTCGCCATCATCGCCTTTATAACCATCAAGTTTTACTATAAAGCTTTTTGCCGGAAAATAAGGAGTAATATGAATGTCTAAAAAAATGTGGTCTTTTTGATTTTCATCTCTTTCAAAACGAATGATTTGAAATTTCTCTATTAATTTATCGGGTCCCTGGATGCCATCAAGAAATTTTACAATCTGTGACCGGAGATTTCCCTCCATTTTTACATTCCATAATTCAAATGCCCGCCTGTTTAAAAAATCTGAAAGCACTTTAGCTATAAAGTCAAATACGCGAACAACCGAATAAGTCTGCATACCTAAATTATCACCAGTGAATAAGGTCTTGGCAGAGAAAGGCATTACTTTACCCCATTCGCCCACAAACGGCACTAAGCCTACATTTTCCAATTCTGAAATTTCAGCCTTTTTCTGGTCAAAACGAACAGAGTCTACTTCATCTATAGTACCATAAGTTTTACCGGCTACAGGCTGAGATAACTTTGTACAATACATTTTACCAGCTAAAGCAGCGGAACCGGGGACATAAACATCTTCTTCCTCGCCTACTTCAGTTTTCTTACCTCTGCCAACAATATAATTGCAGGTCATCATTACATTCGCCTTGTGCGGATCACCGCCTGTAAGATTAGCGTCTGTAAATAAATCCAAAACATCATCGGGTGTCTCTATGTTCGCAAAATCAGTTACAAGCATTACTTTATTTGCATAGGCAATTTTGCCCCATTTGTCAACGACAGTTCCGGTTTTAAGATAACCTGGTATCACTAATAAAGAATAGTTCTGCCGCAAATCGAGCCTGTCATATTTTTGCTTTAATTCTTCACCTACAAATTCAATAAATCTTGGCTCATCGAGGTCGGTGAGTTGTTCCATAGAAGCATTCATGATAACAACATTCTTCAGTTTTGCAGATTCAGTATTTTTATAAAATAAATTAACCGAGCGATAAGACTCCTCGAGTTCATGAGAAGCCCCCAGTACTTTTTTCAGATTACCTTTCAAAAGTTTTTCCGCACTTTCAGCTTTTTCCGCACTTTTATCTGCCATTTCGGAAACTGATTCTGAATTTGATAAAAGTTCTATCCACAGAGACATTTTTTTCTTCAATTCTTCCCGTTGCTGTTTTTTGTTTGCATCAGTAAGAAAAATACTTCTTTTTGCTTTTCGCAATGGATTGAGATTATCAGAACCGTCAACAATTGCTTCAAGAAAGTCATAGCCTCCTACTTTAGCTAAACCATTTACCGATTTTTCTAATGAGGGAAGTTCTTTCAGTTCCTGTTTCTCTTTTTGCAAATATTCTGTTGTAACGACCGGGCTTTTTAATTCTTCTGCCATTTTATAAATTTTTATTGTTCAATAAAATTGTAGTTAGGGTATAAATAATTTGCTGATTATGCATCTACATCTTCCAATTCTGAAAGCAATGCTTTCAAACTATTGACAAAGGCTGTTTTTGTTTCAGGATTTTCTATCACATTTTTAAGTGATTTATTAGATTTCAATTGCTTAATTATCTTTAAATACGCATCATTTTCAAGATTCAGATTTTTTAGATAAGCACTTTGATTAATCAGGCTTTTTACATCAAAATCTCCAAGGCCGCCAAAATTAAAGTTCTGCTTTGTGGTAGAACCATCTTCTCTATCCAGCTCTGCATCTACCGATGGTTTAAAATGAGCAAATACCTGTTCTACTGTCTGCAGGTTCTCTACTATTTCCGGTTTTATCGGATCTTCATAAGTGAGCTTTTTAATAAAAAGTGTTTTATTAGGGGATATTTCAACAAATCCCTCCCCGACAGGATCAGGCGCTAAAATTGTTGTAGCTATACCGGGCTTGGCTTGTGGCATGATATTTAAATTAATCGTGGATAATAAGTTTTTTCAATAGAGACTTTTAGAATACTGTTGTTAAATATAAAATTTTTATTGAATTCAATAAAATAATTATTCAATTGCCCATTCTAGTTTTTCGTTTTGCAGGTTTACATTAACTGAATTACCTTTTTTAAGCTCCCCCGAAATTATATATTTTGAAATAGGACGCCGCAATTGATTACGTATAACACTTGATATTTGCCGGGCGCCATAATTGGGCGTAAAGCCATTTAGAGCAAGAAATTTTTTCGCCTCATCCGAAATAGAAATAGAAATATTTTGTTTATCCAACGCTTCCAAAAGGCTTTTCATCTGGATCTCAAAAATGCGGATAATACTGTTTTCACCAATTGGGGCAAAAGGAACTATTTCGGTAAGCCTGGCAAGAAATTCAGGACGAAAATACTTTGTCATAATTTCCATTAATTTATTAGATGAAGGCATTTCTCCTTTAGCAAACTGTTCTGCTATCCATTCGCTTCCAATGTTTGATGTGAATATAATTAAGGCATTGGAAAAATCTCCTTCTTTTCCTAACCTGTCGTGCATATGGCCTTCATCTAAAATTTGTAAGAATGTATCGAAGACCGAAGTATGCGCTTTTTCTATTTCATCAAACAATAAAACAGAATAAGGCTTTTGCCTGATCTTATTAACCAGCATACCTCCCTCTTCATACCCAACATACCCCGGAGGGGCGCCATACAACAATGCAGCAGAATGCTCTTCTTTAAATTCAGACATATCGAATCGGATCATTGCTTTTTCATCATTAAAAAGAAATTCTGCTATTGATTTGGCTAATTCTGTTTTGCCGGTGCCTGTAGGACCCAAAAGAAAAAAAGAGCCAATAGGCTGTCCTTTTTTATTCAATCCGCTTCTTGATTCCAAAATGGATTCTGAAAGAGCTTTTACCGCATGATCCTGTCCTACAACGCGTCTCTTGAGGTAACTATCCATGTTAAGCAATCTTTCTTTTTCCTGCGCCTGTATTTTACCTATGGGGATACCGGTTTTATACGAGACGACAGAGGCTATATCTTCTTTATTTACATCGTTCTTTTTATTGTCTGCCAAAACAATCAATGTTTCTAAGCTCTTCTTTAAATAATTATCAAATTCAAGAGATGTTTCAAATTTATCCGCCTCGGATGCGTCTTCTAATTTTCCTAATAATACGGGGCTTATTTTGTTTTTAAATAAATTATTCAGCCATTTATATTCGCTGAATAATTCAGGTTCAGCAAGCGTTTTATCTGCCTCCAGTTTTTCCAACTGAGTTTTTAAATCTTCGAGATCTTTTTTATTAGTATCAACCATTAACTTAATGGCAGCCATTGTTCTGTCTAAAAGGTCAATAGCAGCATCGGGCAATCTTCTGTCTTTAATATATCTTTTTGATAATCGTACACATTCCTTTATGGCATCAGGGTCAATGGTAAGCTGGTGATGCAACTCAAATTTTGAAGCAAGGCATTTGACCATTTTCACAGCCGTTTCTTCATCAGGTTCAGGAACTGATAATACTTCGAAGCGGCGCGTGAAAGCCTGGTCGGGCTCTATTAATTTCCTGTATTCATCATTAGTAGTTGCCCCGATTACTGTGATGTCGCCACGGGCTAATTCTGGTTTGAGAAGATTGGCAGCACCGGCTCCGATAGATCCTTTATTATCGAGTAAAATATGTATCTCATCAATAAATATGATCGCTTTTTGAAATTGCTTGACTTCTTTGAGAATATTTTTAAGCCGGTCTTCTATCTCGCCTTTATACGATGCCCCTGCTATCAGCGCCCCCAGATCAAGTTCGAATATAAGTGAATTGGCAAGCTGGGCCGGAGCGCGATTATGCACAATGTCCATTGCGAACCCATCAATCAAAGCTGTTTTTCCTACACCCGCATCACCTGTTATTATAACATTAGGTTTTGTTCGGCGACAAAGGATTTCCATCATCATTCTCGTCTCTTTGTCTCTTCCGATAATCGGGTCTGTTTTGTTTTCTTTGGCGAGTGCCGTACGTTCCACACAATATTTATATAATGCTCCTGACGGTGCGGCATTTCCGTTTTCTTCAGGTTTGGCAACTGCTTTTTGAATAACATCTTCCTGGAAATAAGCTTCCATGATTTCTTTTTCTTTTACAGGAAAAGATTTCAATTGTTCCTGGGTAAATCCAACTCCGGGTTTAGCCAGGGCTGTCAGAACAGAAATGGGTGTGATCAAATCCATTCCCAGTTTCATTCTTACATTATCAGCTTCTTCAAAAACATTTTTTACACCTTCATCGCCTGTTATTTTATCCTTTACCTGCGCCGCTTTGGGATATTCTTCCATCCGCACTTCAGCCCATTCCATAATATATCCTGCATCTTTACCAATAGATTCAATAAAATTTTTCAGGCCTACTTCTTTATGCATAAGACCACGCAGAAGATGGGCGGGATAAAAATATTCATTGTGATATTCCCTGGCAAGGGACTGCGAAATCTCCACCGCTGTTTTTACCGATTCATTCAATGTTAGGGTCGGCATTTTTTTATATTTTTTTATTCAAACAGAAATATAAAAAATCTTTGGCATAATTTATAATATTTAGTCGATTCTTTTTATTAAAAGGCAACATTATTCTCGCGGAAAGCGCTGAAAGCGCTGAAAGACTTCTTTTAATTTTATTATTTAATTGAATTTTGTCTCTGCGTATTCCGCGGTTTCTGTGAAATAGTCCGAAAGGTTTTCTCGCGGAAAACGCTGAAAGCGCTGAAAAGACTTCTTTTGATTTTATTATTTAATTAAATTTTTTGTTTCTGCATATTCAGCGCTTTCTGTGAAATAGTCCGAAAGGTTTTCTCGCGGAAAACGCTGAAAGCGCTGAAAAGACTTCTTTTGATTTTATTATTTAATTGAATTTTACTTCTGCGTATTCTGCGCTTTCTGAGAGATACCAGAAAGCACATTATTCTCGCGGAAAACGCTGAAAGCGCTGAAAAGACTTCTTTTGATTTTATTATTTAATTGAATTTTACTTCTGCGTATTCTGCGCTTTCTGCGAGATATCAGAAAAATCTTTTTATGATTTTAAATTTGTTTCTGCGTATTCCGCGCTTTCTGCGAGATATTTACAGAAATAAAATGACTAAAAATTATAATAAAAGAATTTTGTATGGTATTTTTAAGAATGATACTATTAACCCTTTTAAACTATGAGTTTTAGTTTTTATAAAATTCCCCTGAATCTATCCACTGCCCTGGCTGGTAATGATCTGACCACCTGCGATTTAGTTACTTCCATCTCCAAAAACCTGGAGTTGATAATTATGACGAAATTTGGGGAACACAGAAGCAACACTACTTTTGGTTGTGAAATATGGGACCTTGATTTTGAACTTATCATCAGCGAAAAATTATGGGAGGAAAAATTAAGACAATCATTACTTAAATCCATTACTACGCACGAACGTCGTTTATCGGATGTTAAGCTGAATGTTGAAATTACCGAAATAGAAAAATACTCTTCACTACGGCAGTTTGCAGAGATAAAGAAAAGAGTAAATATAAATCTGGCCGGTATTATTCTCAAAACAGGAGAAGCTTTTACCTTCAGTACCAATTTGTTTCTGAGCCCGCTTTCTGTAGATTAAAACAACTTCTATGCTTTCAGATATTAATAATTCAAAAGAGGCGATCAGAAACAGGATGCTGAAACATGCTCTTAATTATTGGGATATTAAAAATACAGAAGATCTTGACCCGGTAGTGAAATTGATACTGGAAGCATTATCTGTAGAGTTATATAATCTTGGTAACGAAGTAAAAGACACGCAGGTAAGAATGCTTGAA
>JAABUS010004125.1_pt1 | contig 21712 bp, 1 predicted proteins | sample 5560161 | NCBI WGS metagenome assembly JAABUS01 (sample SAMN10711885, study PRJNA513376) | rock metagenome | isolation source: Antarctica rocks | place: Antarctica: Victoria Land, Trio Nunatak nord | collected 2016-01-04
TAAGAGTAGTAATAAAATATATATACACGTATATATAATTATATATAGGGGTATATATAGGTTATATAGGAGTAATAATAAAGTATATAGGAATAATAATAAGGTATATATATATATATATATAACTATATATAGGGGTATATATAGACTATATAAAAGTAGTAATAAGATATATATACGTGTATATATAACTATATATAGGGTAGCCCTATAGGGAGAGTAGAGAGAAAGAGAATAATAAAGAATCCCTTCTCTTCCCTAAATTAAAGAAGGGAATTACTTTAGATTTATCCCTTCCTTTCCCTACCCCTTCCTCCAAGGAAGGGAAGGAAAGAGAAGGTAATCCCTACCCTATTCTATAATATAAAAGCGAGTCGAGATAATTTACGGGTAAACTATTTATTCTTTTTACGAATTAATAAATTAAAAATATCGGTAATATAAAGGCCAAATTTTATTCCGAAGAAACGAAAGATTTAATTTAAATTTATCTTCGAGTTAATTAAAAAGACTTTCGCCTAATACGCGGTACGGAAACCTTCGAGAAACCGACTATTAATATTATTTATATTATATTATACGTTATTATTTATTATATTTATAAATTAAATATTATTTATAGGCCTTTACGATTTATCGCTATTATTAATCTTTAATATTCTCGCTTTTTTAATAGGGGAGGGTTTCGGAGCTATATTACTCCCTTTTTTATTATCGGTATAAATATAAAGAATATATATAAATCTCGGATCTTTTAGTAATAACTTCTTTTATTTATTCTATTATAATAATTCTTAATAGTCTTAATCCCGAGTATAGTTAATAAATTAAATAATAGGGAAGATTAAATATATATAAACTAATGAAACTATAAATAAACTAAACCGTTATTTTTTAATATCGGCGGAATATCTAGTAGTAGACTATTTTAAAGATAAGGATTTAAAAAATCTAAATATTAAACTATTAAAATACTATTTATTTATTAATATAAATCGGCTCGCGGCGGGTAACTTCTAAAGTTTTATTATATAATAAATCTAGATATTACCCGCGTATTTATTCGAATAATCCACTTTTATTACTATATAGAAGATTATAAATCAATAAGAAATAAATTAAATATTATTTAATAATATATATTATATAGGATAGTATATTTAATAAATATCGAACTCGTTTATCGAATACCCTCTTTTTAATCTTTATTTCGGATATCCGATTTTACCTAACTATATATATAATATAATAATTATAAAATAATAATATTACCGCGGTAAATAAATATTATAATACTATATATATATAAGTATTATAGGCGGAATTTCGTGAACTTTAATATATTTAATAAATATTTACTATACTATAAAATCTTCGCCGATAATTATTTATATAAGAAACTATAAATTTTACCCTCTCTACCTCGGCGACTCCTATAATCGATAAAACTAGCGATATATATTTAGAGAGACGATAAGGTTATAAAAATAAATAATATAAAAGAAATTAATATAGGGTCTTTCACCGTCGATATAAAAAATATCGATATAAATACGAAGATTATTATTTATTAAACGCCCTCGCCGTTATATAATAAATAGGTCAAGACCGAAGAGCGATTATATAATAATTAATATTAATAATCGCTCCGCTACTAGTCGACTTATATAGAAGAGAACTCTATTATATATAAATATTTATAAATTTTATATTAATTACTTAATACCGCTTATACGACGATAAGATATTAAGATATCTTTAAGATATACTCTATTATTTTAATAAACTAAAGAATTATTTTCGTTAGTATAAATTAAATAATAGAGTAAATTTAGATAATTATTTTAATATCTTAAAACTCTATATAATAATATATTATATAGAGTGAATTCGAATATTCGGCGCTACGAATAATTATAATACCGAATATAAAGAAATAATATATCGTTATTTAATTAAATTTTTCTTCGAGTTAATTAATAAACGAGAGGTCTTTTAGGAATAACTTATCTAGTATATTTCCTATTACCTACGAATATTAATTATAAAGAATAATTTATTTTATTTTATAACGAGATTATTTATTTTAAAAATAATAATCTTTATAATTAAAGTATCAAAACTTAATTATAAAATTCGATTATTTAGATTTTAATATAATCTAGAGCTTTATATTAAGGCTCTCCGTTCAATACCTTAGTATAACGTCGATAGAACCTAGGTTAATACTCGTAGAGAGGAGTATTAAGGATTAAAGGATAGTAGGCTTCATATTAATATAAGATAAAACTAAATAAATTTAATAAACTTAATTAATAATTTAATAAACGTTTATATTCAGAATCTATAATTAAAAGTCTTAAGGGATATTAAGTACGAAGCTCCTATCTACTAGGAAAATACATAGTTTATATAAAAGAAAGAAACTATATTATTTATCCGTTTACTCGTTTATTCTTATATTAAATAAATAAGCGGTTAAGCGCTTACCTATTTATTAGTCTATATATTACGTCGAGTAGTAAATAATCTCTTAACTTATTAAATATACTAAATATATTAAGGTTTATAAATAATTTTAATTATAATACTACCCCTCCCTTTTAATTTTCTTTATCTTTAAAGATAACTTTATATCTTCTTATTAAATAAAGTAATATAATAACTTATAGGAATAGGTCGTTTTTAAAGATCTTATAACTATAATTACCTATATACACTATACGATATATTAGACCGAATATCGATTATCTTTTTTATCGAAGAAGTATAAAGAGTATATTAAGACTAGGAAAAAGTACGAGTCTTTAAAATCTATTATTAATTTCTCCGGTATTAATAAAACTCTAGAGCGTTTAGAGTATAGAAAGGAAATAATTAAAATTATATAAAAAATAACTAATAAGGCCGTTACCGCGGCGAACGAAATCATTCGTTAAAAGAATACGAAACTGAAAAGGCTTCGCTAATAAAAGAAATTCCTAAAGGAGTATAAATAAAAGATATTCGATAAAGATTTTACGGATATAGAGGAATTAAAGCGCCTAAAAGAACTCGAGAAATTCGGTAAAATAAAATATATAACGTCCGCTATTCTTTATCTTAATAATTTTAATTCTCCGAGATCTTTTTCGCCTAGAACCTACGACTGGCTTTTTTAGGCCGTAGTCTCCGAAACTTCTTTAAGAATTCCTAGTAGTTAATAAGATTTATCCATAATTCTTAAATATTTTCCGACTCGTCGTATCTTTTTTATTTAACGAGGTAGTTTTAATCTTTAATATTTAAAATTCTTTTTACTTCGAACTCCGTTTCTTTTTTAATCTAGAAATAAAAAGTATTTTATAAAGATATATTAAAGTCTACTAACTTTAGTAAAGAGATATAGAATATTAAATATACTTTAACGTCGGCTAGAAAATTTAATTTATAATTAACTAGTCCTTTAATCTTCTTAATCGAAAATAATTTAATTTTAATATAATCTAGTTTCTTATTTAGTCTTTTACTCTTTATATTTTTTATTAAAAAATATACTTTATCCCCCTCCTTTAATTAAAGATACTTTTTTCGATATTTATTCACCGTTTTCTTAGTCCGAGTATTCGTTTAGTTAATTTAGATTTAGATATCTTTATATAATACCTTTATATTAATTATATAAATTAAGGCCTTTTATATATTTAGTCCTTCTTTAAGTTCGAGGAATATATTAATATATTTATTATAGTTCGCGAAGAATAGTGTAAATTTTATTATATTAAACTGGTTATTATTAAATATTAATTAAATTATAGGTAAAAGTCTTACCTAATTATTCTATTTTTTATTAATATAATATCGTAAATATATCTTTATTATCTAGTTTATCCGCTCTATTTATTTATCTATTTATAGATAATATACGGTCGATATTCGTAATTTAGTTCTAATTATATTTACTAGTATCTTCTAATAGTTAGATATAAACTATTTATCTTTATTAAAGGTGATTAATTTAGGGATACTATAATCTTTAATTAATCGATTTAGTAATATAAAGGCGATTTACTTTACCTTATAAATTTCTTTAATTAATATTATTATAGTGTATTTATTAAGTTTATTATAAATTATTATAATAGAGTTAAAGACCTCTACGGTAACGGGGTTCTTTAATTTTAGTAATTTAATAATAAAATCTATTATAACGTTATCCTATAATATCTCTAGTACCGGGGCGAATTAGATTTAACCGTATTTAATATATCTTATAAACTTATTCTACTAATATTCGATATATTCCTTTATATATTTCTCGACGTATAATTTTAGTCCTAGCGCGTCGTATTCTTTATAGATAAGTTTTATAGTTTTAGTAACTCTAGGGTATCCTTAAACGGGATTATTATAATAATTCTAAATAATTTCCTTAAGATATCCCTTAAGAAGATATATTTTCTTATTATATTCTAATAGTTTAGTTTATGATTATTAATTTCTTAGCGCTTTAGTTAAAGTATCGTTCTTATAATTCTTCTAAATATTATTAATAATTCCGGGAATAAAGATATATAATATCGTTATTAGTTATTTAACTAGGACTAGCGATCTATTTTATTATTAAATAAGAACTAGTTATATAATTACGTTCTTTTCCTTTATATAATCTCCTCGCTTATTAAATATATCGGCGCGACCGTTATTCTTTCCTAGGGTATAGAAGATTTTAAATTTATATTATCCTAATAATTCTAATTATCTAATTTATCTTCGGTTTAATTATTTTATCGTTATAAAGTTAAGAAGATTTTTATAGTCTATAAAGATAGTAAGATCCGAATAGTTTTCTATATATACTTTTTATTATTCTAGTAAGGATACTACTACTAGTAATTCCTTATCGTAGATATTATAGTTCTATTCTATTAATGATATTTTCCTAGAATAATATATAATAGGGTATTATTTATCGTTTTTTTATTAGAGTATATAAGCGCCTATTATTAAATTTAAAACGTTAGTTTCGATTCGAGCTAGTTCGTTACTTCGAAAGGAATATAGTACCGGCGGTTTCTTATAGGCCTCTTTAAATATTTTAAAAGATTATTATTCTTCTTTTTTTTTTAGAAAGTAATATCTTTCTTCGTAATATCCGTTAATAGTAAAGCCTTCTTAGAGTAGTCTTTAATAAATCTTTTATTAAAGTTTATAAATCCTAAGAAACTCTATACCGTCTTAATATTATATAATATAAATTATTCCTTAATACTCCTAATTTTTTTAGGGTTTATATAAATACCTTTAGTACTAACTATAAACTTAAAGAATTTAATTAATTCCTTATAAAACTCGTATTTCTCTAGTTTAAAGAGAAGTCTAGTTAGTAATAAATAGGTTAGGACGTCCTATATATATTAGATATATTCTTCCTTGTCGGTAGAGTAGATTAAGATATTATCGAGGTATATAATCACTATTATATTTAAATATACTCGTATAATATTATTAATTAATATTTAATAGGTTACTAGTGCGTTAATAAATCCGAAGGGTATTATTAGATATTCGTAATAACTATATCTAGTTCTAAAGGTAATCTTCTACTCCTCGTTTTTTTTATTCGAATTAAATTATACGCGCCTCGAAGATTTAGTTATATAAAGATTTTTATTATTATAAACCGATCCTATAGCTCGTTAATATTTAATAAAGAGTATTAATTCTTTATTATAATATCGTTTAGCTTTCGGTAATTTATATATAATCGTAGACTTCTATCCTTTTTTATTATAAAGAGGATTAAATAACCTACTAGTAATTTAGATTCTCGAATAAATCCTTTTTTAAGGTTCTCGTCGATATCCCCGCGAAATACTCTAAGTTCTTTTTCTAATAAAGCGTAAATAGGTCTAAATATTAATTATTTATTAAATTCGAGTTCGATTTTATAATCTTATAATTAATATTTAAATAATACTTTTATAGTTATCTTTTCCTAAAAAAGGTACTTCTATCGTTAATATTCTTTAAGGATATTAAGAGGTTCGTTTTTATTTTTAAAAACTTTAATTTATTCGCACTATTAACCTCTTTAATTAATACGTATCGAGTCGGATCCTTATATAAAGTTATTTTTATTCGAAGATAAAATACTATAGGCTTCGACCGGGTTATAATTCGATTTCTTATCTATAACTATCCTCTATAAGTATATAAGTATTATATTAACGATATCTTTAATACGCGGAAATATAAGTATTCTTCTCTTTTAATTAATTATTAAATTATATTTCTTTAACTAAGGTATTCCTAGAATAATATAATAAATAATTATTCCTATTATATCGAAGGTAATCTCCTTATAATAACGTTAAATAATAATTAGTAACGGGAATATTTCTTTATCTACTTTTTTTATTAATAACTTCGACCCGTCGGTTAATTAAAGTTTATATTATTCCTTTTTTTCTTAAGTTAGTAGGTTAGTTATTTAAGTTATTATTCGAGATATAAAGTTATTAGTTACTCCTAAATTTATTATTATAACGATCTTATATCCGTTGATTTTTACTAGTATCTATATATATATACTATATTAAACTAAATATAGATATTATTTTAGAGTTAATATATTAATCTCCTCGTATTTTCTTTTAATACGAGGGACTAGTTTTTTCCCGATAAAGATAGGAATTTATAATACTCTTTAGACTCGAAATATCTTTTATAATCTTCGGCTAAATAATAGTATTATTTATTTTAATTATAGTATTTCGTTTTCTTACTATATTTTATCTAGTTTTTTAATTATAATTATAATTCTTTATTATAGCCCGGGAAGACTTAATTCTCCCTTTTCTTAATTAAATACTATAAATAATTATCTCTAGCGTAGTTATTCTACTAATTATAATTATATCTTGATTTTATAATATACTTTCGCTCTCCTAAGCTATCGTAATAATATTTATAATATTCGTTTATATATACTAACTAGTATATTTCTTTATATCGTGGGTAATATTTATTATAAGTATAATTAATTCTAGTAGGTTATCTTTTCTCCTTTTTCTTTTCTTCGGGTTTCTCTTCTAATACGATAAATTAAGTTTTAGAATTATTAAGATAGTTTATTACTTAAAGCTATTCTTTAGAATTTATCTTATTTTATTTTTTATTACGAACGTTACACGATATCAAGACTACCTAATAGAAGGGTAGAATAAATACCGGTAGTAAAACTACTTACTATAATCGGAGAGTGAGTAGGGTAAGTAAATTACTACTTATTATACTTATTAAATAAATAGGGTAAGTACGCTACTCTTAATATAGTTTCTTTCGACTATATAAATTATATACTTTCCTAGTAGATAGGAGCTTCGTATTTAACTTCCCTTAAGACTTTTAATTATAAATTCTGAATATAGACGTTCATTAAACTATTAATTAAATTTATTAAATTTATTTAGTTTTATCTTATATTAATACGAAGCTTATTATCCTTTAATCCTTAATACTTCTTTCTACGAGTATTAACCTAGGTCCTATCGATATTATACTAAAATATCGAACGGAGAGCCTTAATATTTTAAATACCCTTAGGATAAATATTTTAAGATTAATAAAGACCCTAGCCCTAAATACTCTAAATAATACTAGAAGATATAATATTATAGAAAAAGGGGACCGTATTAAGGTCGCCCGCCTAGACTATTATTATAAAGAGCGCGAGAAGTTTAACGACTAGTTATTATAACTCTAATTATTCTTTATATTTAACGAGAATATTATATTAACTAGTAGATAAATAATCTTTATAATAATTTATATAAGAGGTAATATATAGAAATAGGTTAAATTATTCTTAAAACATTATATAAAAGTAATAAACGATACCGATAATTCATTAATAAAACTATGGATAGAGAACTTTTCTAGGTTTAAGGCTAAGATTCGCCGTATATTTAAATAATCCAACGAAAGTAGTATAGTAGTTCGCGTTATCTAGTATTTAATATAGTATAGGTTTATATCCGATTACTCGGCGCAGTTTTAACACTATATAATACTTATAGACTAGGATAATATTATATTTATAATAATATATCGACGAGGACTAAAAGATAATATAAAAAATAAACTTATACGGGTAAAAACCGTAATCGAGGACCTCGATATATTTATAGAGTAAGTAATTAAAGTTAACGATAAATTATATAAATATATAATAAAGAAATACTATAATAGAGGAGCCAACGGATAATAATATTTAAGAGTTTTTAGTAACGAATATAATTCGGCTAGCCGTTACCGCCGCGAAAGACCTAACCTATATAATTATACTTTAATAGAACTCGATTTTACGAAGAAAGAACCTATAAAAGGATTTTATAAAGGGGGTAAATAATAATAAGAGGGTAAAAAAGTAATAAATTATTATAATTATAATAAACCGGGCTATATCGCTAGGAACTATCGTTCGAAAAATATAATAAATCGATAATAATTAAATATACTTAAGAAGGAGATACCGGATAACGTAACCGGATCCTCTAAAGATTTAGTATAAGACGATACTACGTTTAACGATCTATTAAAAAAGTAAGGGAATATTAAAGAAGAGATCGCCTAAAGAATTCGAGAGCTCGAAGAACTAGATAATAATAATAATAAAACTTTAAAGAAGGACTTAAAGGAAGGATAAGAATAAGAATAAAATATAATAAATTTTAAAGAATGACTTTAGGTAGTAGACTATCTCGATAATTTTAAAACCTAATTTATTATATTAGAAAAGAAACCCGAAGAAAAGAAAAAAGAAAAAAGATAATTTACTAAAGTTAATTATATTTATAATAAATATCACCCATAATATAGAGAGATATACTAATTAGTATATATAAACGAATATTATAAATACTATTACGATAGCTTAGGAGAACGAAAGTATATCGTAAAACTAGGATATAATTATAATTAATAGAATAATTACGCGAGAGATAATTACCTATAATATTTAATTAAAAAGAGGGAGAATTAAGTCTTCCTAGGCTACGATAAAGAATAATAATTATAATTACGAAACTAGATAGGGTATAGTAAGAAGATAAAGTATTATAATTAAAATAAATAATACTACTATTTAGTTAAAGACTACGAGAGGTACTTCGAGTCTAAAGAGTACTACGGATTCTTATCTTCGTCGGGAAAAGATTAGTCCCTTATATTAAAAGAAAATACGAGGAGATTAATATACTAACCCTAGAATAATATCTATACTCAGTTTAATACGGTATATATATACGGATACCGGTAAAAGTTAACGGATATAAAGTCGTTATAATAATAAACTTAAGAGTAATTAGTAATTTTATATCTCGAACGGTAGCTTAGGTAATTAACTTATTAATTTAAAAAAAATAATAATAATATAAACTTTAATTAGCCGACGGGTCGAAGTTATTAATAAAATAAATAAATAAGAAAACGTTCCCGTTACTAGTTATTATTCAACGCTACTATAAGGAAATTACCTTCGATATAATAAAAATAATTATTTATTATATTATTCTAGGGATACCTTAATTAAAGAAATATAATCTAATAATCGATTAAAAAAGAGGAGTACTTATATTTCTATATATTAGAGATATCGCTAGTATAATACCTATATACCTATAGAGGATAATTATAAATAAGAAGTCGAACCGTAGCCCGGTCGAAATTAATAGTACTTTATTTTCGAATAAAGATAACTTTATATAAGGATCTAATTCGATATATACTAGCCGGAGAGATTAATAGGGCGAATAAATTAAAGTTTCTAAAAATAAAAATAAACCTCCTAATATCTCTAAAGAATATTAACGGTAGAAGTACCTTTTTTAAAAAAAAATAATTATAAAAGTATTACCTAAATATTAACTATAAGATTATAAAATCGAACTCGAATTTAATAAATAACCGATATTTAGACCTATTTATACTTTATTAAAAAAGAAACTCGGAGTACTTCGCGGGTATATCGACGAGAATTTTAAAAAAAGATTTATTCGAGAATCTAAATTACTAGTAGGTTATCTAATCCTCTTTATAATAAAAAAGGATAGAAGTCTACGACTATATATAAACTACCGAAAGTTAAACGATATTATAGTAAAGAATCGGTACTCTTTACTAAATATCAGCGAGTTATAGGATCGGCTTACGATAATAAAAATCTTTATATAACTAGATCTTCGAGGCGTATATAATTTAATTCGGATAAAAGAAGGCGAGGAGTAGAAGACGGCCTTTAGAACTAAATACGATTATTACGAATACTTAATAATACCCTTCGGACTCACTAATATACTAGTAACTTATTTATCACTAGCTAGACTTCTCCTTAAACTAGAGAAATATAAGTTTTATAAGGAATTAGTCGAATTCCTTAGGTTTATAGTTAATACTAGAGGTATTTGTATAAACTCTAAAAAGATTAGGAGTATTAAGGAATAACTTATACTATATAATATTAAAACGGTATAGAGTTTCTTAGGGTTTATAAACTTTAATAAAAGATTTATTAAAGACTACTCTAAAAAAGCCTTATTACTAATAGATATTACGAAGAAAGATATCGCTTTCTAATAAAGAAAAGAATAATAACGATCTTTTAAGGTATTTAAGGAGGTTTATAAGAAACCACTAGTACTATATTCCTTTCGAAATAACGAACTAACTCGAATCGAAACCGACGCTTCAGATTTAGTAATAGGCGCTTATATATTTTAATAAAGAGACGATAAATAATACTCTATCGTATATTATTCTAAGAAGATATCGTTAGCGGAATAAAACTACGATATTTATAATAAAGAATTACTAGTAGTAGTATCCGTATTAGAATAATAACGGGTATATATAGAAAACTACTTAGATTTTACTATCTTTATAAACTATAAGAATCTTCTTAACTTTACGATAATAAAATAGTTGAATCGAAAATAGGTTAAATAATTAGAATTATTAAAATAATATAAATTCAAGATCTTTTATACCCTAGGGAAGAATAACGGTTACGCCGATATATTTAATAAACGAGAAAACTATATAGAGGAAAAGAATATAATTATATAACTAGTCCTTATTTAATAATAGGATAAATCGCTAGTCCTAGTAAAATAACTAGTAGCGACACTATATATCTTTATTCCCGGAATTATTAATAATATCCGGAAGAATTATAAAAACGATACCTTAATTATAAACTAAATTATTAGAATATAATAAGAAAATATATCTTCCTAAGAGATATCTTAAGGAAATTATCCGAGATTATTATAATAATCTAGCCTAAGGATACCCTAGAGTTACTAAAATTATAAAATTTATCCATAAAGAATACGACGCGCCAGGATTTAGGTCGCACGTCGAGAAATATATTAAAGAATATATCGAATATTAGTAGAATAAGTCTATAAAATATATTAAATACGGTTAAATCTAGTTCGCCCCGGTACTAGAGACACTATAGGACGATATTATAATAGACTTTATTATTAAACTACTAAAGTCGAAAGACCCCGTTACGACAGAGGCCTTTAACTTAATTATAGTAATTTATAATAAATTTAATAAATACGTTATAATAATACCGATTAAGGAAATTTATAAAGTAGAATAAGTCGCCTTCGTACTACTAAATCGATTAATTAGGGATTACGGGATACTCAAATCAATTATTTTTAACTAAAATAAATAATTTATATCTAATTATTAAAAAACACTAGTTAGTACTATTAAAACTAAGTTACGAATATTAACCGTATATCATTTATAGACGGATAGATAAATAGAGCGGACGAATTAAACGATAGAAATATATTTACGATATTACGTTAATAAAAAATAAAACGATTAGGTAAGACTTTTACCTATAATTTAATTAATATTTAATAATAATTAGTCTAATACGATAAAGCTTACGCTATTCTTCGCGAATTATAATAAATATACTAATATATTCCTCGAACCTAGAGAAGGATTAAATATATAAAAGGCCTTGGTTTAAATAGTTAATATAAAGGCGTTATATAGGGATATATAAACCTAGATTAATTAAACGAATACTCGGACTAAAAAGACGGTGAATAAATATTAAAAAAAGTATCCTTAATTAAAAGAGGGGGATAAAATATACTTTCTAATAAAAAATATAAAGAGTAAAAGACTAAATAAGAAATTAAATTATATTAAAATCGGATCATTTTCGATTAAGAAGATTAAAGGATTAATTAATTATAAATTAAATCTTCTAGCCGATACTAAAGTATATTTAATATTCTACGTCTCTTTACTAAAGTTAATAGATTTTAATATACCTTTATAAAATACCTTTTATTTCTAGATTAAAGAAGAAACGGAGTTCGAGGTAAAAAAGATTTTAGATAATAAAGATTAAAACTACCTCGTTAAATAAAAAGAATATAACGAAGTAGAAAATATTTAGGAGTTAAGAGCGAACCTTAGAAACTACCTAAATCTCCTATAAAAAATTTATTTAAAACGAAAGATACGGCCGATTAATCGAACTCGTCCTCGAGTTATAGTTACTCTAAGGATATATTAAATAAAAAGTCGCCGGGCCTAGGACTAATATATTCGGTTTCTTTATTCTTTTCTAATTTAATAATATTTTCTAGCTCGCCTTTAACGAGCTACCTTTCTTTTTTTTCTAGTAACTCGATTTTAGTTTAAAGATAAGTTTACTTCGTTAATACTATTTTAGTTTCTTTTAATTTCTCCTCTCGTAACCTTCGGAGACGAGCCTATTTAATAGGTAAAAAGAATACTAGGTCGTATTCCCGCCTAACGCGAATATACTTTATATATTTATCCGAACGAACTTTAATTTTATACTTCTCGGGGTATCGCTTCTTAACGTACCGTTAATAAAAATATATAACTAACTTTAAGTTAAAAAGAGATTCACGAAGTTATCGTTTATAATAGTAAAATAACGAAGAAGTAAAGCTAGATATTTATTATAACCGATAATTTACTTCCGAGATAAAAGTTTCGGGAGGGGAACTTAATATTACGAATATTATATAGTATTAAGACTACCTAGTAGAAGGGTAGAATAAATACTAGTAGTAAAATTATATACTACGATCGGAGAATAAATAAGGTAAGTAAATTACTACTTACTATATTTACTAAATAAATAGGGTAAATACGTTACTTTTAGTACGGTTTCTTTCAACTATATAAACTATATACTTTCCTAGTAAATAGGAGCTTCGTATTTAACTTCCTTTAAGACTTTCAATTATAAATTCTGAATATAGACGTTTATTAAATTATTAATTAAGTTTATTAAATTTGTTTAGTTTTATCTTATATTAATACGAAGCCTATTATTCTTTAATCCTTAATACTCCTCTCTACGAGTACTAACCTAGGTCCTATCGACGTTATATTAAGGTGTCGAACGGAGAGCCTTAATATTTTTATTCTTATCCTTCCTTTAAGTCTTCGTTTAGAGTTTTATCGTTATTATTATCTAGTTCTTCGAGCTCTCGAATTCTTTAGGCGATCTTTTCTTTAATATCCCCCTCCTTCTTTAATAAGTTATTAAATATAATATCGTTTTATATTAAATTCTTAAAGGACCCGGTTACGCTATCCGGTATCTCCTTCTTAAATATATTTAATTATTATCGATTTATTATACTTTTCGAATAATAGTTCCTAGCGATATAGCCCGGTTTATTATAGTTATAATAATTTATTACTTTTTTACCCCTTTATTACTATTTACCCCTTTTTTAAAATCCTCTCGTAAATCTCTTTTTAATAAAATCGAGTTTTATTAATATATAATTATACGGGTTAGGTTTTTTATAGCGGTAACAACTAACCGAATTATATTTATTATTATAAACTCCTAAATATTCTTATCCGTTAGCTCCTCCGTTATAGTGTCTCTCTATTATATATTTATATAACTTATTATTAATTTTAATTATTTATTTTATAAGTATATCGAGGTCCTTTATAACGGCTCCTATTTATATAAATTCGTTTTTTATATTATCTTTTAAACCTCGTCGATATATCGTTATAAATATAATATCGTCCTAGTCCGTTAATATTATATAACGTTAGAACTACGCCGAGTAATCGGATATAAACCTTCGTTATATTAAATACTAAATAACGCGAATTATTATACTACTTTCGTTGGATAATTTAAATATATAGCGAATCTCGGTTTTAAATTTAAAGAAATTCTCTATCTAAAGCTTTATTAATAAGTTATCGGTATTATATACTACTTTTATATAGCGCTTTAGGAATAGTTTAACCTATTTTTATATATTACTTTTTATATAGGTTATTATAAAGATTATTTATTTAATAACTAGTATAGTATTCTTATTAAATATAAACTATAACTAGAGTTATAATAACTAGTCGTTAAGCTTTTCGCGCTCTCTATAATAATAATTTAGGTAGGCGATCTTAATACGGTCCCCTTCTTTTATAATATTACGTCTTCTAGTATCGTTTTGGGTATTTAGAGCTAGGGTCTATATTAATCCTAAAATATTTATCCTAAAAGTACTTAAAGTATTAAGGCTCTCCGTTTAATATTTTAATATAACGTCGATAGAACCTAGATTAGTACTCGTAGAGAAGAGTATTAAGGATTAAAGAATAATAGGCTTCGTATTAATATAAAATAAAACTAAATAAATTTAATAAATTTAATTAATAGTTTAATAAACGTTTATATTTAGAATCTATAATTAAAAGTTTTAAGGGAAGTTAAATACGAAGCTCCTATTTATTAAAAAAGCACGTAGTCTATATAGAAGAAAGAAACTATACTATTTATCCGTTTACTCGCTTATTCCCGTATTAAGTAAATAAACGGTTAAGCGCTTACCTATTTATTAGTCTATATACTGCGTCGAGTAGTAAATAATCTCTTGGCCTATTAAGTATACTAAATATACTAAAGCTCGTGGATAACCTTAATCGTAATACTTTAAGAAAGAAAAAGAGTTTTAAGAATAAAATTTAATACTATATATTAATACCCGCTATCCGTAATATAAAAGAAACTATATATTAAATATTTTTTAAAAGTACTAGTCGTTTATATATATTAACGCCGGTAGAAGGGGGGTAAAAAACTAATAATTATTAAAATTATAAACGGGAGAGAAATTAGTCCTATTTAGGTCGATTTATATTTTATTTATCTTTATCCGTTCTTATAATACTAGAAATTAAATAGGAAAGATTTAGAAAATTTAAAGAACCTAGTTATAAACCGCGTAATATATAAAATTAATTAATAAAGTTAAAGAGAGTAGAGATATAATTATATTTTAATATAAGAAGTATAATTATAGTTTTATATAATTATCTTTTATAACTAAAGTCCTACCTAGCTCCGGCTTCTTTTAATAATATCGGATATAAACTATTAAAACGTTAAAGGTAAATTATTCTAATATAATTATACTCTTATCGATTTTTTAAAGATCTATAATAGAGGCTCTTCGTATAAAACCTATAATATAATAAAGATAGAATTATAGCCGGTAAATTTAACTATTAAACGGAGAATACTCGGGAGGCGTCTAATTATCCTTATAATAAAAATTATAAAAAGTATATATATTATATTAATATATATAAATAAAACTATAAGAAAAGATAATATATTTTATATTAATAACTATACTAATTAGGACTTATATAATTTAATCTACGACGAGGACTTTTTAATATAAGGGATAAAAGTAAATAATTAAATTTATTATAATTACGGTGGGCGAAGGTAGATTATATAGTTAATATATATAAATAATTAAAATAATGAGTATTATAAAATAAACTACGGGGGTAAATTATAGTATATACGACTATAAATAATAAGAAATCGTTCTATTATAAGATATAAATTAATTACTCTTATATTAATTAAGGCTAGGGCTCGGTCTTTTTCTTATTACCCGATTTTACCGCCGGAATAAATAAATAATAAAGTAATACCTCGATATTAATAGATATATAGAAGATTATTAAATATAATATTTATAATAACTAGAGACGGGTTAATTAAGAATAAATCTAAAAAACTTTAATAATATAATATAATCGGCGAAGATTATAAAAGCGAAGCTAGATATTAATAAAATCGTATATTTACTAATCTTTATACGACTATGAAAATAATTAAAAACTATAAGTCTCCTAGGTTAAAAACTAAATATAATAAATATAAAGAACTATTTATAACTTATTTTCGGCGGTATCTATAACGAGTTCGCTTATATATTCGACGATATCTTTAAATAATAAAAGAACTAATACCTACTCTTCTTTATTTAAAGAAATAACTATAATAGAAAGAGACGGGTAAAGACTAAATAATATTATATAAATAACTAAGAAAATTAAAGACTCTTAAACGCCGAGTTATTAAAAGAATTAAATAATAGGCCGAACTCTATTTATATAAATAAAAATATTAATCGGATTAACTCTATCTACTATATAATATTATATATTAGTAACGGTATAGACTAGAGTATAATTTATATAGTTTAGGATATTTAGAAGAGCGATATATATACGGGGTTAATAAATATAAACGACCTCGATTTTAAAAAGTTTATATCCTTAATTAAAACCGACCTAAATTATAATAATAATAAAAATACGATTATTTACGCCCGCCCTAGTTTATTAAATATAGTTATCTTTAATAAACGGGAATAAAAAGTAATACTAGTAAAAATATATATTTAAAATATTAAATATTTTTCTTTTAGTATCCGAGAGTTATTAATCGAGTACTATATAATATATATAGTAATAAACCCCCCCTAAAGGATTAAGATCTTTAATCGAAATTTAAATAACTTAAATAATAAGACTCTCGATATATAACTAAAATGAAAGTATTAGGTTTAAATAAGAAAAAGGGTATTAATTATAATAATAAATTTAATAATTAAAGATAACCGGCTTCTTTAATATAAACCTTAAAAATTAATATTTATAATATTTAATAAATATTAGTTATATTTAATAAACTAGGATTAAATCTTTAAAATCTAATCCTACTAAATTTAATTTCCTAAAAATAAGTAATTTCCTCTTTTTCCCCCGACCGCGTGAATTCTACTTTTATTAATAATTATTACTTTTTAATACCCTTCTTCCTCTTTATTTAATCCGATTAAAGTAGTATATAAGTTCGTAACTTATATCTTAATAATATATTATTTAATAGAGTAAATTTACGATTTATAGTTAAAAGATATTTAATATTAATCCGGCTATTTTTTAGGATTATTATAAAGATAACGCGTCCTATAAGAATTTATAACGGAATAGTCGTTACTCTAACTCGGAATTAGAATATAATTATAAGGATTCGGATTTTAGCGATAAATAGAACGAGTAGTCTAGAAATAACGAAAAATTAAATTATTTTAAAACTTTCTTAAATAATAAATATATAGAGATAAAAGTAAATATCTCGGATTATATATAATCGAATCTAATTAATTTAATTATAGGTTAAAATTACCGTAGGTAAATTATCTCGTAAAAGATTAAATAGAGGGAGGCTTTATTAATAAAATTAATTTATATTTTATAACTATTTAATATTTATAAAGATTACTATAGATATAATCTTTACCTCTAGAGTAATATAAAATATTAAATAAAGATAAAGTTTTATAAATATATATTATTATCGTTTCTAACTATAAGAAGTTTTTAAAAATAATTGTTTTAATTAAATATACCTATAATCCGGGTAAAAGTAGAGAGCTTTAATTAGATAATAACTCTTAATAAATCAATAATCGGATATAATATATATAGGACGTTATAACTAAAAACTCGGGGTTTAAAATCGGAATTAAATTTAATAAAATCGATAATCGGCTTATTTTACCCGAAATACGGAAGGTTAAATTTATTTAAATAAATATTTTATATTAAAGTTAATTTAATATATAATTATTCGACTTTTTTAAATAATAACGCGCCTACGCTTTAAACGATCGTACGAGTTATAATAATTATTATATATATATAGAACGGCTCGTAGTAAAACGTAATTTCCCTCGCCGCTAGATTATTATACCGCTAAACTTTTATATATCTCGATATAAAATATACTCTAGTCTAATAGTATAATTAACGAAGATATAAATTAATAATAAAAAAGATAAATAAACGAACCTTATTCTAATAAAAATACTCGTTTATATAATATTTAAATTATTAAAGAACGGTTTTATTAATGAAGAGAATATAAGAAAATTCTTTAAACTACTTTTTAATTTCTTAATTATATCTACTACTATAGTAGTAATATATATTATCTCGGAGTACTTTATTAGAGAGTATAAAGTCGAGAAGTTTAAAGGAGAGAAGATTTAAAATAAATACTCGTATTCTTTTTTATTATTAATAAATATATTATAATTAATATAAGGGTTAAAGTATAGAGCGGTTTATATAAGACTTTTAAACCTAAAGAGAAGTATACTTTTAATATTATATAAAGAGAAAAATAGCTAGAAGATTATATTACCTTTAAATTATAAAGATTTAAGGAATTCTAGGCCGTTTTTATATTAAAAGAACCTAATTAAATTTAATATAAAAGAAATAATACTAACTCGATTATATTAAACGATAATAAAAATAAATATAAAATTTATATTAATTAATTAAAGAAGAGGTTATAAGTAATAATAAAGTCTAAAAAAAGTAAAATTAAAAAAGAATAAAAGTAATAATATAATTTACGTAAAGTTTAATAAATAATAGTATATTAATTAAATAATATAATAAAGGAATCGGAAAGAGGTAGATAATAACTATATATCGAATAAAATTAATAATTATTTACAGAACTTTAATAAACGTATATTTAATACTAAACGCGTAAATTTATATAATATTAATAATAATAACGGTAGCGGTAAGGGCGGCGACTTAGGTTACGGCGGAGAAATTACTAAAAGTTAATAAAACGATAAAAATAAAGAAACCGTTAAAGTCGATAAAACTATAAATAACGATATAAATAAATAAGATAATAATATAAATTCATACGTTTAATAAACGTATTATCTTAATAACGATATATATATTTATTAAATACGATTTATTAATAATAATTTACGCGTTTTATAAGTATAATACTCCGACTATAATATAATCGCCCGATACGATTCGCGCGTATTCGTATTTAGTATAACCGTATAAGATAGTGAATAATAATTATTAATAGGAAAAGACTACTCTTGATAATTCTTAATAAAAGTAGATATTAAAATAATCTCTAGGGCTAGTATATAAACTAAATAGATCTAAATATATTTTACGTATTTCTCGATAGAATACTAACTCCCCGCTTTACCGATAATTATCCTTTTATAAAATACGAATTATTTAAATTATTAATAAGTTTTTAGCGTTATAAACTATTTTATAAAATATTATTAATTTAATAATAATACGTAGAATAAGTAGTTTATAATTTATAGTTCTAGTAATAAAATTAAATAATTTCTTTATTATATTATAATCGATTCGAGTAAATATTTTATTTAAACTCTTTAGAATTTCTTATTTAAATATTAACTCCTTAAGCCTAGATAAATATATTATTAAAAAACGTACCTTTTTTATAATAAATCTTAAAGACCCTAGTAACGTAAATTTTATATATATTAAATTTTATATAATATCTACGGATATATTATTTAATACCGGCGAAATATTATTTATATCTAGATCTTCTATACCTACGAACGTATTTTATATTATAACGAAAATAGGGCTTTAACTAATACTTTTTAAATTTAATAACTTTTATTATAATATAAGTAATATATTATCTAAAAAACTATCTTAATCTTTATAATTAAAATAACGCGAGGGGTTATCGGCTAGGTTATTCTTCTTAAAATAATACGAAATTAAGAAATTAATAAATAAAAGTCTTATTATCTAGCGCGCCTAGCGACTATTTAATTATTTAATATTTATAAAACTCTTTAGGTTATTATAATTAATTAAGACTTCTATTTTATATAAATTACCCTCGAGGTAATATTACTATTATTTAAATATTATAATAATTACGAGGAGTTTTTTATTATAAATCTTATATCGAATTTCTAGACCTTATATTTTATAGGACTAAAAAGCGACGGGATATTATTCGTTATTATTTTATAACTACGTTAAAATTATAATTCCGATAAAATTAAAAATATTTATCTTAATCCGAATTTTTAATTCTAGATTAAAGTATACGAGAATAAATATATACGAGAATAAATCGCGAAGTAAATAAAATATTTACTCTACCTCTTTAGGTTATTTAAATAAATTAAATTTTTTATTATTTTAATTACTTTTTAGTAGACCCGTTAATAGGTTTATTATCTACGAATAATAATAAATAAATCGATAATAAAAATTAATAAAGCCTAAAAATACTTATATATTATAAAAGGACTTTGGTTTTAACTAGGACTAGATTATATTAATCCTACGTTTATTTATTAATATTTCTTTAATATTTATAATAAACCCTAGAAATTTAATTAATCGAGTAAAGAACTCGTATTTTTTAAAACTCGCGAATAAAGAATATTTTTATAGGCGTTCGAGTATTTATTATATATAGTTAATATACTCCTCTTTTAAATTTAAATAAATTAGGATTTTATTTAGATAAATAATATAAAATATATTTATTAAGCCCGCTAACGATTTATTAATATAAATTTAAAAAATAATAAATATATTCGTTAAATTAAACGGTATTACTATATATTCGAAAAGACTATATTATATACGAAATACTATCTTCTATTTATCGCCTTCTTTAATTTTTATTCAATAATAATTATTTTTTAAATTAAGTTTCGTGAATTATATAGTATTATTTAGGCGGTCTAGCGTCTTATTAATTAAAAGTAACGAGTAGCGATTTTTAATAATAATCTTATTAAGACCTTAATAGTCGATATATAATTATAGTCCGTTATTCTTTTTTAAAATAAAAAGAATAGGAGCCTTTATAGAATTTACGGAGTATTTAGTTTAACTCTTTATTAAGGCGTCGTCTAGATATCTTTTTAATTTTATTAATTTAAGATTCGATAAATTATAGAGGAGTTTATATAACGGGTTACCCTCTATATTAATTATATAGTCGCCGCCTTTATATAACGGTAATCGACTCGCTTTTTTATTAGAAAAGATATCGTTAAAATTTATAAGTTCCTCGGGAAGCGTAGGTAATACGATAACGGAACTATTAAAAAATATTATATTAACGATAGTATCGTTCATCGGCAAGTCCGGAAAAACAGTTCTATAAAATCGCTACTTAATTGGTACAAAATACGTATTTTGTAGCCTTGGTAAATCTTGGCGCCAAGATTTTTAAATTAGAGTTAAGGTCTGCGCGGGAGCGTTAAACTTAATCCTAAAGATAACTTTATAACCCTATAGAGTAGCGCTAGTAAAAATCTAATTAAAAATTCGGAATCTAGGCTAAAAACGGATTTAGTAGAATATTTATATTTCTATATAATGGCCCTAGTCTAGATACTCTTAAAAGTTAAAGTCAAAAAAAAAAGTTATTAAATCGGTGTAATATCGCTACTTAATC
>JAABUS010004126.1_pt1 | contig 21693 bp, 11 predicted proteins | sample 5560161 | NCBI WGS metagenome assembly JAABUS01 (sample SAMN10711885, study PRJNA513376) | rock metagenome | isolation source: Antarctica rocks | place: Antarctica: Victoria Land, Trio Nunatak nord | collected 2016-01-04
GAGCGTCAGGTCGGTATCCTGGGCCTCGATCCGGACCGTCTTCACGCCGGCCATGAACTCCACGAGGCCCGCCTGCCGCCCCCCGAGCTCGACCCAGGCCGCGCCCGGGTCGGGGCGGTCGAGGAACATGGCCGACGTCACGTACGCCTCGTAGTCGGGCAGGGCCATCCCGGCGACCTCGGCGTAAGCCGCCGTGGGATATTGCGTCAAGACCCAGCGTTTTTTGCCCGCGGCCTTCCGGATCGGGTCGCGCGCCCGGTCGACCGCCGCCTGACGCGCGGGATCGACCCGGCTCATCGAGAGGGGGTCGGTCTCGGCCGCGATCCGGATCCGCGCGTCGACCGTGTCGGCCTCGTACAGGCCCACCGGCGGTAGATGAGCCAGCTGGTCGTCGGTCGCGTGCTGGAGGAAGAATTCGCCCAGCCCGGGCAGGTCGACCCGGACCAGCGGGTGCGCCCCGCGGAGGACCACCGCGCGATAGCAGGCCTCGACCAGCGGCCTCGCCTCGAGCTCGGCGCCGATGGAGACCGTCTCGCCCGGGCCCACCCGCAGGCAATAGTCGACCAGCAAATCCGCCCAGCGGGCCACCATGTCCTCGGTCACGCGCGGGCCTGCTTTCCGATCGGTTCGCGTCCGGAGAGTGGAGAGGGGACCTCCCCGAGATCTCACGTTATCGCAGCCCCGCGTTTCCCGCAACGCATCACCCGAGGCGACCGTCACCCACGTCGGGGAACCGGGGAGGAATGCGCCCAAGGATACTGGCGCTCCGCGGGCAGTCCGGCTGGTCCGGGTCCTGGGAGCCCGGCCATTCTCCGAGGGTCCTCCCCACCATCTCCGGTCGTGGAGGGCCCGGGGGAGGGATCTCGGGCGAGCCAGGGAAACGGGCCTCGAGATCGCAGCCGGACGAGAACCAAAGGCCTCCGGCGTCCGCCAGTTCAGCGGCGTGCCTTCTACTCACGAAGACGCAGGCGCCGAAATTACTGGGGCCGATTCAATACCTCCTCGCCGAGCGAGGCGTCGGCCGATCAGACCGATTCGGCTCAGGCGGGCAGATCAAGGGCCATGACGGGGTTGAATCCCACATCACCGACCTGGAATCATTTTCGGATCGTCGCAATGATTTGGTTCGCGCGGCTTGATGGCAGATCATCAACCCTCAAAGCATTCGGTTCGTGTCGTCGTCGCCCAAGATCCCCTTTTTACCGGTGAAGATGTTCGCGAAATACTCTCAGTAAGCGGCTTTCAAAGCGATATGGATTCCAAACAACCGCGATCGTTCGCATCGGCTTCGGATTGGAGAGGGATCGATAGACCCGGCGATCGCTCTGGTCGCGATGCCTGGCCATGGCGGGGATCATGGAAATACCGTGAGATAACGACACCAGTTCCTGCACCATCGTCAACTGACTTGTTCGTCCCACCGCCACGGGCTGAAACGATCGCTGGCGACAGAACGACACGATGGTGTCCGACAGACAATGGGCCTCGTCGAGCAACACGAACGGGAATGGTTCGACATCGCTCAGGCGAATTCTGGGTTTGTGGACCAAGGGATGATCCGGTGGCAGGACGAGCAACAATTCTTCATCGAACAGTTCCTCGACCTTTAGATACTTCGCCGAGATCGGCAAAGCGACGATTGCCAGATCGATTTCGCCTTGCGTGCAACTCTTGAGCAACGTATCTGTCGTGTTCTCTTGCACGACGAGCGTGGCCTTCGGGAACGCGGCGGAGAACCGACTGAGGATCTCTGGCAGGAAATACGGGCCAATCGTGGGGATCGCGCCGATTCGGATCCGTCCGCTTACTCCGTCGTCGGTGATCTCGGCCTTCGTGTCTTCGAGTATCGAGAAGACCTGCTGGACTCGAGCTTGCAGCAGCGTTCCCGCGTCGGTCAGCGAAACGGACCGCGTCTTCCGCTCGAAGACCGGTTGCCCGATTTCTTCCTCCAGCTTCTGGATCGAGCGGCTGAGCGCCGGCTGCGAAATCATCAGGTCCTCGGCGGCCCTCGTGAAGCTGCTTCGTTCGGCGACGCGCAGGAAGTACCGCAACTGGTCGAGTTCCATGGAAACCATCCCCAGCGAGAACGATGCTTGTCAAGGTAGGGCCGCGCCAGGATGCAATCGAGTCCATGCACCGAAGGTATCGAAAGTATAATCGAGATAGATTGGACCCACCACGCCGAATTGGTTACCGTCACCCATACGCCGACGTGCTGATCCTTCTCGCACGCGTCGAACGCGGCCCCGCATCCAGGAGAGAACATGACTACGGCAACTCAGGCCACCTTCGCTCGCATCATGGCGAGCCTGGTGGTGCTCTGCACGGCAACGTCCGCGCTCGCCCAGAACGCCCCCCTGACCGGTACCGACGGCAAAAAGCCCCCCGTGTCCACCACGGCCGGGCCGAAAACCGGCGGGGGCAAGGCGGCCGAGGACGCGAAGAAGTCCCCGGGAAACGCCGGGGCACCGAACGCCCCCCTGACCGGTACCGACGGCCAAAAGCCCTCGGTTCCCGCGACGAGCGACGGAGCGACCACCGACGGGGCGAAGTCTCCCGAGGGCGCGGCCATCTGTCCGGTGATCGGTGGAATCCGGAGGCCCGCGTCGGAGAGACAGACGGCGGCCGGTGGCCTGACCAATCGGTACTGGTGGCCGAATCAGTTGAACCTGGCCATCCTTCATCAGAACTCGGCGAAGGGCAATCCGCTGGGCGCGGACTTCGACTATGCCAGGGAGTTCCGGAAGCTCGACCTGACGGCCGTGAAGAAGGACATCAAGGAGCTGATGACGACCTCTCAAGATTGGTGGCCGGCCGACTACGGCCACTATGGTCCGCTGTTCATCCGGATGGCCTGGCACAGCGCGGGTACATACCGAGTCGCCGATGGCCGGGGTGGCGCCGGCTACGGGACGCAACGCTTCGCGCCGCTCGATAGCTGGCCCGACAACGCCAACCTCGACAAGGCCCGCCGACTGCTCTGGCCGATCAAGCAGAAGTACGGCAACAAAATCTCATGGGCCGACCTCATGGTCCTGACCGGCAACTGCGCCCTGGAGTCGATGGGTTTCCAGACCTTCGGCTTCGCGGGAGGCCGCGAGGACGTCTGGGAGCCGCAGGAGGATATCTTCTGGGGGCCCGAGAGCGAGTGGCTCGGCGACAAGCGTTACACCGGCGATCGCGACCTCCAGAAACCCCTCGCCGCCGTCCAGATGGGCCTGATCTACGTCAACCCGGAAGGACCCAACGGCAAGCCGGATCCGCTGGCGGCGGCCCGGGACATCCGGGAAACCTTCGGCCGGATGGCCATGAACGACGAGGAGACGGTCGCGCTGATCGCGGGCGGTCACACGCTCGGCAAGGCTCACGGTGCCACGACCCCGAAGGGCAATGTCGGCCCCGAACCCGCGGGAGCGAGCATCGAGGAGCAGGGCCTCGGCTGGAAGAACAAGTATGGCAAGGGCAAGGCCGGCGACACGATCACCAGCGGCCTCGAAGGCGCCTGGACGTCCACTCCGACAAAGTGGTCAAATGAATACTTCAAGAACATGTTTCGCTACGAATGGGTGCTGAGCAAGAGTCCGGCCGGTGCCTGGCAGTGGATTCCCGAGGATGCGTCGGCCAAGGGGACGGTGCCCGATGCTCACGATGAATCGAAGTCGCACGTCCCGATCATGTTCACGACCGACATGGCGCTGAAGATGGACCCGGCCTACGCCAAGATTTCCGGGCGGTTCCACGAGAATCCGAAGGAGTTCAACCTGGCCTTTGCCAAGGCCTGGTACAAGCTGACGCACCGTGACATGGGGCCCGTCTCCCGTTACCTCGGTCCGCTGGTCGCCGCCCCGCAGTTGTGGCAAGACCCGGTTCCCAAGGTGGATCACCCGCTGATCGAGGCTCAGGACATCGTCGCCCTCAAGGCGAAGATCCTCGGGTCGGGCCTGTCAGTCTCGCAGTTGGTCACGACCGCGTGGGCGTCCGCCTCGACGTATCGCGGGAGCGACAAGCGTGGCGGAGCCAACGGGGCTCGGATTCGCCTGGCCCCTCAGAAGGATTGGGAAGTCAACAATCCTGCCCAACTCGCCAAGGTCTTGCCGATCTTCGAGAAGATCCAGAAGGATTTCAACACCTCGCAGTCCGGCGGCAAGAAGGTATCGCTCGCCGACCTGATCGTGCTCGGCGGATGTGTCGGGGTCGAGGAAGCCGCGAAGAAGGCCGGGCACACGGTCAAGGTTTCGTTCGCGCCGGGTCGTACTGACGCGACGCAGGAGATGACGGACGTGAGCATGTTCGCCGTCCTCGAACCGACCACGGACGGGTTCCGTAACTACTTCGGCCACAAACACGACAGGCCAGGGGAGGAGTTGCTGGTCGATCGAGCCCAGTTGCTGACACTCACCGCTCCCGAGATGACGACGCTCATCGGTGGCTTGCGTGTTCTCAAGACGAACGTCGGATACCCCGACCTCGGAGTGCTCACCAAGCGAGCCGGGATGTTGACCAATGATTTCTTCGTGAACCTACTCGACATGAGCACGGAATGGCGGAAGTCCTCCGTCTGCGAATACTTCTACGAAGGACGAGACCGCAAGACGGGCGAGGTCAAGTGGACGGGCTCGCAAGTCGATCTGGTGTTCGGTTCCAACTCGCAACTCCGAGCCATCGCGGAGACTTATGCGAGCGCGGATGCCGAGGCGAAGTTCGTCGACGACTTCGTGGCGGTCTGGAACAAGGTCATGAATCTCGATCGCTTCGATCTTGATCCCAATCATCGCACCGGGACGAAGAATTTTGCGTCACGTTGACGCCAGGAATTAGGGAAGGGCTCTCAAGCCCGATTCCGAGCAGGCCCGTCCGGCGTCTCCTCGATCAGTGGGCCGTTTTCGGTTTGTCCCGCTGTCGGCTCAGATCCCTAGTCACACGCGTCGAACTGACACCGGGAAACCGGATCGGTTCGGCGCGTGATTCCACAATGCCGGAGGCTATCAGCCATTGGGTGTCGTCGGCCAGACAATTGGAGATAAGGAAGGGGTGCTCTAACCTATTGGATGGCAAATTGTTACGAGAGGCCCTCTCGACGAGATCGTCATTTTCCCATCCTCGGGTTTGCTCAACAGAGGAACTGTCGAAACCGGAAACGGCGGGTCCGGATGCGGCCGCATGGCTTTGAAATGGCCGCAGCGGCCTGGAGTGACCAAGGATGTAGTCACATCTCTTTTTAACAGAATGCCTTGTGGCGAGCGCCTTATCTCCAATTGTCTGGAGTCAGGGGGCGGCGCTTGACGCATCGATGCGCAGGGTGTGAGAATCGACCTTCGAGACCGCGCTCGCGACGCGGTGGAGCCCGGCACGATCCGGGTTTCCGGCAGACAGTTTCCGACGTCTGAAGGACCCTTCCGCATGCGTGGTAATGTTCTCTTCTTCTCGTGGCGTCCGGCCCTCGCGGCCATCCTGGTGCTCTCCGGCACGGTGGCGGGGCTGCTCGCGGCCGAGCACGTCAGCCCCGCCTCGGCGCGGCTGAGGACGGACGTCGCGTTCCTGGCCGACGATGCCCAGGAAGGGCGGGCGCCGGGGACCAAGGGGATCGAGGCGTCGGCCGACTACATCGCGGCGGCGTTCCGGGATGCCGGGCTGAAGCCGGCCCAAGGTGCCGACGGGTACTTCCAGCCGTTCACCATCGGCGGCAATGCCAGGCTGGGGACCCCCCTGGCGCTGAGCCTGGTCGGGCCGAAGGACGAGACGCTCAAGGCCGAGGCGAAGGTCGACTTCACCCCGCTGGCCATCGGCACGGGGGGGACGCTTGACGGGGTCGGGCTCGTCTTCGCCGGGTATGGCATCACGGCCCAGGATGACGACAAGAAGCTCGACTACGACGACTACGCCGGCCTCGACGTGAAGGGGAAGGCCGTCCTGATTCTCCGACGCGAGCCGCAGCAGGACGAGGACGACAGCCCGTTCGACGGCAAGCGGACGACGACCTTCGCCACGTTCCGACACAAGGCCACCAACGCCTTCCAGCACGGCGCGGCGGCCGTGCTGCTGGTCAACGACGCGGCCGGCCTGAAGGATGACAAGGACGAGCTCCTCGGCTTCGCCGCCGCGGGCCCCGATTTGAACTCGAACATCCCGTTCCTGATGCTCTCGCGAGCCTTCGCGGACAGGCTCCTCGCCGATGCGGGTCAGTCGTCGCTGAAGGAGCTGGAAGCCAGGATCGACGCCGACCTCGAGCCCCGCTCGAAGCCCCTGGACGGGTGGAAGGTCGATGCGGAGGTGGTCATCGTGCGCAAGCCGGTCGAGACGAAGAACGTGGTCGGCGTCCTGGAAGGCGCCGGGCCCCTGGCCGACGAGACGATCGTCGTCGGCGCCCACTACGACCACCTGGGGCACGGCGGCCTGCTCTCGGGCTCGCTCGCGTTCCTCTCCAAGGACATCCACAACGGGGCCGACGACAACGCCTCGGGGACCGCGCTGGTTATCGAGCTGGCCCGTCGCCTGGCGAAGCGGGCCGACCCTCTCCCCCGGCGCGTCGTCTTCATCGCCTTCTCGGGCGAGGAGCGCGGGCTCCTGGGGTCGGCACATTACGTCGAGCACCCGCTCTATCCGCTCAAATCGACGGCGATGATGTTCAACTTCGACATGGTCGGCCGGCTCAACGAACAGAGGGAATTGACCGTCTACGGGACCGGGACGACCCCCGGCATCGACACTCTAGTCGACGCCCTGGGCAAGTCCTCGGGCTTCGCGATCAAGAAGATCGCCGACGGCTTCGGCCCGAGCGACCAGCAGTCGTTCTACGTCAAGGACATCCCCGTCCTCTTCGCCTTCACCGGGACGCACCGCGATTACCACCGGCCCAGCGACGACACCGATCGGATCAACTTCCCGGGAATGGAGCGGATCGCCGACTTCGCCGAACTGCTCGTCCTCGACCTGGCCAGGCGCCCCGAGCGCCCGGCGTTCGTGAAGGTGGTCCGCAAGGGGGGGCATGGTGGTGCCGACCCGGGACGGGTCGCGGTCTCGGCCTATCTCGGCTCGATCCCGTCGTATGACGACGACAACAAAGGGGTCAAGCTCTCCGGCGTCCGCGAGGGGAGCCCCGCGGAGAAGGGGGGCCTGAAGGGGGGCGACATCATCGTCGGGTTCGGCGGCAAGCCGGTCGCCACCATCTACGACTACACCGAGAGCCTGGGCCGCTACAAGCCCGGCGACACCGTCGACGTCGTCGTGAAGCGCGACGGCACGGAGACGAAGCTCAAGGTCACCCTGGGCAAGAAACCCTCCGAGTGAGCGAGCGGAGATTGGCTCCCTTGTCGGGGCGGGCGACAGTCCGGCGATCGAGAAGACGCGTTCATGAAGAGACCGTCCGGCCGACTCTGGCATGTGGGGATGCTGCTCGGGGCCGCGCTGGGGGCATGGGGTTGCGCGCGGGTCGGCGACGACGGCCTGGTGATCGCCTCGGCCTGGTCGAGGTCCGAGCGAAGGGCGATCGAGGTGGATTTCCGACGCTGGGCCGATGCGGACCCGGGAGCCTCGCGCGAGGCGGTCAAGATTCACTGGATTTCCCTCGCGCGGGGGGATGACCTCGCGCGGATCGCGCATCGCCGCGCGGGGGTTGACGTCGTGCTGGGAGGGCCCGCATCGGCGTATACGCGGATGGCTCGGGCCGGCGTCCTGGCCGCGATCGAGCCGTCCGAGCACCTCCCCTGGCGCGTGGTCCGGCGGTCGCCGATCGGGCTGTCGACGGCGGCTCCCCCGGGGCCGGGAGAGCTCGCACTCCCATCGGGAGGCCGGGGGGCGACCTTCGACGACCCCCGGCACGACCCGCTCGCACTGGCCTGGGCGAAGGGCGAACTGGGCTCGGCAGGCTGGGCCGAAGGATACGCGCGGCTCGTCCGGGACGCGGCGCACCCGCGTCGGATCGGTCGTCAGGCAGGCTCGGCACTCGCGGCCCTGGAGCATCGCGAGGTCGCATCGACCCCGGCCATCGAGTCGGTAGGGGAGACAGGGATGCTACCCTCCCGGAGCGGGATCCCCTCACCCGCCCTCCGGGCACCCTCTCCCGGGGGGAGAGGGGAATTTGTCGAAGGTGTGGCGATCCTCCGGCGAGGGGGCCACCGCGCCCGAGCCCAGACCTTCCTCAAGTTCCTCGCCGGTCGCGGCCAGGCCGATCCCCCGTCGGTCGAGGTTCATGAGAGCCCCGAGGCGGACACGTTGCTCGCCGACCTGCTGGGCGCGACGCTCGTCGACGCCCAGGACGAACTCCGGGATGGCTGGGAAGCTCTCGAGAGCGCCGCCCAGTCCGATCGGGCCGAGCGATGGATGATGATGATGACGCAGGCCCCTCCCTGGCCGCCCGCGTCGGTCGAGATCATCCTCCGCCAGGATCCGGCGTCGGCCTTGCCGGAGACCCTGGCGAGCCAGCTCGCCCCCGACGCCGACGTCCGCGCCTGGCTCTTGCAGAGCTGGCTCCGCCCGACGCGGCAGATCGACGGCGCCTGGCTCGCGGAGCTGGCCGGGGGGGCGGGCGGGCGTCTCGTGCGGGAGCCCCGGTTCCGCGCCTGGCTCCGGGCCGAGTGGCGGGCGTGGTCCCGCCAGCGTTATCGGCGTGTGGCCCGCCTGGCGGAGTCGGTCGACCGCTTCGACCCCGCCCCCGCGGGGCGGGCGCCGGCACTTCGGGGAGGGTCATCTCCATGACGCGCGTCACGATGGAAGGTCTGGTCAAGCGGCACGACCGTGCCACGGTGATCGATGGCGTCTCGCTGGAGATTCGAGCCGCCGAGATGATGGCCGCGCTCGGGCCCCCGGGCTCCGGCAAGACGACGCTCGTCCGCCTGGTCTCCGGCCTCGATCGCCTGGACGACGGCGAGATTTACTTTGACGCCCGGATGATCCACACCCTGCCGCCCGAGGAACGTCGGGTGGGCCTTGTCTTCCAGGACGACGCGCTCTGGCCTCGCCATTCCGTCGCCGAGAACGTCGAATACCCCCTGCGCGTCCGGCGAGTCGGCCGCCGCGATCGCCGTCGGCGCGTGGGCGAAATCCTGAACCTCGTGGGGATCGACAGCCTGGCCGGGGCGGGCCTGGAGGGTCTCTCAGACCTCCAGCGACGGCGGGTCGAACTGGCACGCGCCCTGGCCGTCGAGCCGGAGCTGCTGATCCTCGACGAGCCGTCCGGGCGGCTCGGCCCGCACGACCAATCCGAGTTCCGCGACGGGGTCCGCCGCGTCCAGGCCGAGACCCGGGTCACGACGCTGGTCCTGGTCCGCGACGCGCGCGAGGCCATGGCGTGGGGCGACCGCCTGGCCGTGCTCGACCTCGGCCGGATCGTCCAGGTCGGCACGCCTCGCGAGGTCTACAACCACCCCACGAGCACGTTCGTGGCCCGGCTCCTGGGCGCGACCAACCTGATGCAGGGGAAGGTCGACGGCAACGACTCGCACGGCGAGGTGGTGGTCCGGACGCCCCTCGGCCGGATGATCGGGCACTCCTCGGCGGCGACGCCTCCCGAGGGGGCCCCCGTGACGGTCTCGATCCGCCCCGAGGCCCTGATGCTCGGACCGACCGTCCCCATCGGCTCGAACCGGTTCGCCGCCACCGTCGAGCGGCTGGTCTTCCGGGGGGAGGTCCGCGAGGTCTACCTCCAGGGCCCCAACGACTGTCCGGTGGTCGCGTTGACCTTGCAATCGCAGTCCCACGCCCTCCGCGAAGGTCAGAACCTGACCGTCTCGGTCTCCCCGGAACTGGTGGTCGTGCTGCCGGAAGAGTTCACGGTCCCGAATTGAGGCGCGGCCCGACGCCGGGGCAGGACGATGAGCATCTACGTCGAGATCCGGGTCCGGGCGGCGATGGATGACCTGTGGCGCCTGACTCCATCTGGAAATATCGCATCGAGGTGAGCGTCACGAATCGCTCATGGGGACCCCTGTTCGGGCATCGGGGCACGTTCGAGGTCGAGTGGAGGAGCGTCACGCCGCAGGGCATCCCCGCCGACGTGAAGCCTCACCGCGAAGAGCGCAGGGAATGAACCTCCGAAAGACGCACCTCGGATCGGGGGTTATCACGAATTTGTGAATGTTGACAGTGTCCCGGGCATGACACTCGACCGGCTCGCCGGTAAAATGGTCTCTCGACCCGATCCGGCTACGCCCCGGGCCCGAATCTTTCGGGAAGGCAGGAGCCCGACCCGCGTGCAACCTCCTCGGGTTGGAGGGCGCCCATGGATCCCCGCGACGCCGCGAGCCGCGACCTGCTCTTCGGCCTGCTGGCCCTGCAGAACGGCCTGATCGACCAGGTCCAGCTCGTCGCCGCCTTCCAGGCAAGGACCCGCGACAAGGAGCACGACCTGGCCGACCACCTCGTCGCCCGGGGCGACCTCGACGCCGAGCAGCGCGCCGGGGTCGAGGCGATGGTCGCGCTGCACCTGAAGAAGCACGGCGGCGACACCGGGCGAAGTCTGGCCGCGATCCCCGCCGGCCTCTCGACCCGCGAGAGCCTGGCGCGGATCAATGACCCGGTCATCCACGCCACCATGACTCGCGTCGGGTCCGCGTCCGACGCGAGCGACGGCGCCGCGGCCGACCGCACCGCCACCTACTCCGTCGGCTCGGCTACAGGCGACGGCCGGCGGTTCCGCATCCTGAGGCCGCACGCCAGGGGCGGCCTCGGGGCCGTGTTCGTGGCGCTGGACGAGGAGCTGCACCGCGAGGTGGCGCTGAAGCAGATCCTCGACCACCACGCCGACGACCCGACCAGCCGGCAGCGGTTCCTCCTGGAGGCGGAGATCACCGGCGGCCTGGAGCACCCGGGGATCGTGCCCGTCTACGGCCTGGGCACCTACGGCGACGGCCGGCCGTACTACGCGATGCGGTTCATCCGCGGCGATAGCCTCAAGGACGCCATCGCGCAATACCACGAAAACGCGGCGATCAAGGACGACGCAGGCGCTCGCTCGCTGGGCCTCCGCAAGCTCCTGCGTCGCTTCACCGACGTCTGCAACGCGATCGACTATGCCCACACGCGCGGCGTGCTCCACCGGGATATCAAGCCGGGCAACGTCATCGTCGGTAGGCACGGCGAGACGCTCGTCATCGACTGGGGCCTGGCCAAGCCGATGGGGCGGTCGGAACCCGGCACGGGCTCGGAAGAGCGCACGCTGATGCCCGGCTCGGCTGGCGGCAGCGCCGAGACGCTCCCCGGCTCGGCACTGGGGACGCCGGCCTTCATGAGCCCCGAGCAGGCCGCCGGCGACCGCGACCGGCTCGGCCCGCGGTCCGACGTCTACAGCCTCGGCGCCACCCTCTACTGCCTGCTGACCGGCAACCCGCCGTTCGCGGGCGATGACCTCGGCGCGATCCTCCGGGCCGTGCAGAAGGGCGAGTTCCCGCCCCCCCGGGCCGTCGATCCTGCCATCGACCGGGCGCTGGAGGCGGTCTGCCTCAAGGCGATGGCGGTCTCTCCCGACGACCGATACGCCTCGTGCCGGGCGCTCGCCGATGACGTCGAGCGATGGACGGCCGACGAGCCCGTCTCGGCCTACCCCGAGCCGTTGGCGAGACGGGCCGGCCGCTGGGCGCGGCGGAACAAGACGGCGGTGACCGTCGCGGCGGCCCTGCTGGTCGCGGGGACCGTCGGCCTGGCCGTCAGCAACGTGCTGGTCAACCGCCAGAAGGCGCGGGCCGAGGCCAACTTCCAGCTCGCCCGGCAGGCCGTCGACGACATGTATACCCAGGTCGCCGAGAAGTGGCTCGCCCAGGAGCCGCAGATGGAGCCGCTCCAGCGCGAGTTCCTCCAGAAGGCGCTGGCGTTCTACGAGCGATTCGCCCGACCCGACGGCGCGTCGGCCGAGCTGCGGCGAGAGGCGGGCAAGGCCGCGCGGCGGGTCGGCGAGATCCGCCAGAAGCTGGGCGAGAACGCCGCCGCCGATGCGGCCTTCCGCCGCTCGCAGGAGACCTTGCAAGGGGTGACGGACGACCCGATGGCCACCCAGGAGCTGGCCGTCACGGCCAACCGCCGGGGCTGGTTCCTGTGGACTCTCGGGCGGTCCCCCGACACCGCCTTCGCCCAGGCCCTGGCGCTCGGCACGGTCCTGATCCGCCGGATCCCCGCCACGCCCGAGTCGCGCAAGGAATTGGCCCGCGCCTACTCCAGCCAGGGGCTCGTCCACGCGGCCCACGGCCGGTTTGCGGAGGCCGAGACGGCCCACCGCCAGGCCCTGGCGCTCCGGGAAGCCCTGGTGCGCGACTTCCCCGCGGTCGCCGACTACCGCCAGGACGTGGCACGCTCCCACGCCAACCTCGCGACCGTGTTGCGGCAGACCGGCCGGTTCCGGGAGGCCGACGAGGCGTCGTCTCGTGCCGTGGGCTTCGTCGAGGCCCTCGTGGCCAAGGCCCCCCGCGACCCCCACTTCCGCTCCGACTTGGCTCATGACCTGGACGAGTGGGCCAACCTGCTGGCGCTGCTCGGCCGTCCTCGGGAGGCGCAAACCTTGCTGCTCCGGGCCCGCGACGTGTCCGGCCGGCTGTCGAACGATTTCCCCTCCTTCATCGAGTATCAAAACCTGCATTCGGCCGTCCGCCGTGACCTCGCCATCCTCCTGGGAAACCGCGGGCAGTCCCAGGACGCCCGGCGGAATATGGAGCGAGCCACGGCCGTCGCGGAAATCCTGGTCCGCCGGAACCCCGACGTGCCGAACTACCGGCGGACGCTGGCGGTCCACCGCGCGAACCTGGGCGACCTGTTGCACACCGCTGGCCGGCCGGTCGATGCGGAGCGTGAGTACCGCGAGGCGCTGCGACTCACCGAGGCGCTGGTGGCCGAACATCCCGGCCTGCTCGACTACCGGACGCTGCGAGCCCTCTACCGCTCCAGTGTCGCTTTCCTGTTCCGAATCACCGGTCGCTACCTCGAGTCGGAGTCCGCGTACGAGAACGTGGTGGCCGATCTGGAAGCCCTCCAGCAGGAGTTCCCCGGGGTGCCCCATCTCCGGGCCAGCCTCGCCTCCGCCTGCAACCAGCGCGGCGCCGTGCTGGACCTGCTGAAACGGCCAAGGGAGTCGGAGTCGACCCTCGCGAGGGCAATCGGCCTGGCCGAAGGGCTCGCGGCCGAGATTCCCGGCGTGCCGTCTTACCACGTCACAGCCGCCCAGGCCCTCGGATCGCTCGCGCAACAATCCCTCGATCGCGGGGAGACGGACCGGGCTCGCCGGTCCAATGAGCGAGCGATCCGCCACATGGAGGCCGCCCTGGCGACCGACCCTGAGAGCAACTTGCATCGTTACCTGTCGTTGCGGACCGCCTCCGCCCTGGCCCAGATCCAGGCGCGGGAAGGCGATAGCCGGGCCGTCGACGCGTCCGCCCGGCGGATCGAGGACCTCCCCCGGTCACCGATCGACCATTACAACGCCGCGTGCTTCCTGTCACTCACCCTGAGTGCGGTGCGGGGCTCGAAGCTGCCCGAGGCCGAGCGGACCGAACTGGCCCGGTCCCTCGCCGAACGCTCGATGGCCCAACTCACCAAGGCGATCAACAATGGCTACCGGAACCTGGACTTGATCCGGAAGGACTCCGACCTCGACCCTCTCCGTACGCGGGAAGATTTCAAGCCCCTGCTCGAGAGGGCCGAGGGGAAGATGGCAAAGCCTGAGTGACCCGCACTATGGCGCGGGCTTCCCCGCTGCGTCCTATGGATAACCCTTGCGGACCTCGATCGGCCTGGGACTCGGCGGCGTCACGCCCGCGGCGAGCATTACGCGATGGAGGGCGGCGAGGGTTTCCGGCGCAGGCTTGAAGTTGCCGGGCCTGTGGCCCTCCGCGATCGACGATGGCGTCGATCCGTGCTTGTCTTCTCGGTTCCAGACCTCGATCCGGGCGCCCTTGTCGGCGAGGAGCTGCACGACCCTCGGGACGCTCTTGTAGGCCGCGCCGTGCATGGCGGTCTCTCCGTTGTCGCCGACGGCGTTCACGTCGCCGCCGAGTTCCAGCGCGAGCTTGACGGCCTCCAGCGCCTCGTCCTCCGTCCCGGCCTCCTCGCCGGGGGCGAGGGTCCCCACGCCGGCCGCGGCCATCAGGGGCGTGCAGTGGTCGGCGTTCGGCAGCAGCGGGTCGGCGCCGAGCTTGATGAGCACACGCATGAGCGGGACGTCGGCGGTCTGGGCGGCCAGCAGGAACGGGGTGGCGCCCACCCTGCTCAGGACGCCACGTCCCGACTTACCCCGCTCCAGCCGCGCGTTGAGGTCGGCCCCGTGCGTCGCGAGCTTCTCGACGAATTGGAGACTGGTCAGATTCCCGGACCCGATCGGGGCGGGGACGCCGTCGTCGCCGTCTCCCCGGTTCGGCTTGCGGACCCAGGTCAGCGTGTGGAGCGCCGTGAAGCCGGAGCGCCGGTCGTTCGGGTCGGCGCCGGCCTCCAGCAGGGCGACGGCCAGCTCGAAGTGGCCGTTCTCGACGGCCAGGATTATGGGGGTGGTCCCGCGGCCGGGGGCCCTGGCGGCCGACTTGCGGGGCTGCATGGCCTCGTTGACGTCGGCCCCCGCCCCCAGCAGGATCCGGACGACGTCCGTCCGGCCTTCGCGCACGGCGAAGGACAGGGGCGTGAACCCGGATCCCAACGGGGTCCGGAAATCGGCCCCCGCCCGGAGGAGCGCCTCGACGACCGCCGCGTGCCCTTCGGCCGCCGCCCACATCAGGGCCGTCTGTCCGCTCCGTTCCTTGGCGTTGACATCGGCCCCTCGGGCGAGCAACGCCTTCACGGGCCCGAGGTTTCCGGTGCGTGCGGCGGTCATCAGGGCCGTCTCGTCGCCGCGGAGCCTGGTGTTCGGGTCGGCGCCGGCCTCGAGCAAGAGCTCGACCATCGCCTCGTTCCCGTTGGTGCAGGCCTGCGAAAGGGACGTCACGCCGTAGCGGTTCGCCGCTTTCACGTCGGCCCTGGCGTCGACCAGGAGCTTCGCCGTTTCCAGATCGTCGTGATAGGCCGCCCAGTGCAGGGGCGTCATGCCGTCGACCTGCGGCCGGTTCACGTCGATGCCTCGCTCGACGAGGGCGTGGACGCCCTCGCGATCGGCCCTCTCCGCCGCGTCCGCCAGCGGGGCGTCGGAGCCGTCCGCGAACGGGCCGGCGGCCAGGAAAAGGAACAACAGAGCCAGTCCGCGTGCGCCGCACCGTTTCCGACCCATCGCGATCGTCTCCTGGTCGTGCGTCGGCCCCAGCCGGTCGAGGGTTGGTCGTTACATGGAAAGGGGGCCGAACAGCCCGTCGATCTGGCCCCGGCTGTCGGCGAATGAGTCGAGGCGGACGCCGACCTTGTCGAGCAGCGTCAGGTGGAGGTTGGCCAGCGGCGTCGGCGTCTCGAAGCGGATGTGTCGCCCGCCCTTCATCTTGCCGGCCGCGCCTCCGGCGACGAGGATCGGCAGGTTCGCGTGGTCGTGGACGTTGGGGTTGCCCATCCCGCTGCCGTAGAGGTAGAGCGAATGGTCGAGGAGCGAGCCGTTGCCCTCGGGAGTGGCCTCCAGCTTCGCGAGGAACTCGGCGAAGAGCGACACGTGGAACTGGTTGATCTTGGCCATCCTGGCGATCTTGTCGGGGTCGTTGCCGTGGTGCGTGAGCGGGTGGTGCGGGTCGGAGACGCCGATCTCGGGGTATGTCCGCGCGCTGGTCTCGCGGGCGAGCTGGAAGGTGATAACTCGTGTGACGTCCCCCTGCAGCGCCAGCACCTGGAGGTCGAACATCAGCCGGGCGTGGTCGGCGTAGGAGGCGGGGACGCCCACGGGCCGGTCGAGGTCCGGCAGGGCGTCGTCCTTCGCGTCGGCCTCGGCCTTCTGGATGCGGCGCTCGACCTCGCGCACGGTCTCCAGGTACAGGCCGACCTTCGCGCCGTCGGCCGGGCCGAGCTGATTTTTGAGGCGGGCGATCTCCTCGGTGACCGAGTCGAGGAGGCTGGCCCGTTTCTTCCGCGCGACGCGGCGGTCGGCGGCGCTCCCCCCCTCGCCGAAGAGGCGCTCGAAGACGATCCGTGGGTGCGCCTCGGACGGCAGCGGCGTCGTCGGCGACGACCACGAGAGATTGTTCTGATAGACGCAGGCATAGCCGTTGTCGCACTGGCCGACGGTCGAGAGCAGGTCCATCGAGATCTCCAGGGACGGCAACTGCGTCTCCTGGCCGATCTGCTTCGCGGCGATCTGGTCGACGGTCGTCCCGAGGTAATAATCCGTGCTCTCGGTCAGCTTCGCCCGCGCCGCGCTCAGGAAGGCGGCGTTGGAGGTCGCGTGCGTGCCGGGGTAGGCGTTCCGCAGCTCCAGGTTCGAGATCGCCGTCACATGCTGCCGGACCGCGGCCAGCGGGCTGAGGATCGGCGAGAGCTCGTCGAGGGTGTTCGCCCCCGGGGGAGTCCACCGGGTGAGGTCGCACCCCATCGGCATGTAGACGAACCCGAGGCGACGAAGGCGGCCCGGGGCGGCCGGCGTGGCGGCCAGGGCGGTCATCGAGGGGATCATCGCGTCCAGCAACGGCAGCGCCAGCGTGGTCCCCAGGCCCCGCAGGAACGTCCGACGCGGCAGGGCCTTTTTCGTGACGATCATTCGGATTTCCTCATCTGGAACGGCGTGCTGGTGGCGATCCCCATGATCATCGACGAGAAGCGATCGTGCTCCGCGCGGGTGTCACGGACGATCTTGCGTATGGCCGGGGCGTCCTGATGCACGACGCCCCTCCCGAGTGCAAACGTGAGGAGCTTTTCCGCGAGGGTGCCGACGAATATCTCCGGGTGTTTCAGCAGGGCCTCCTCGAGGCCGGCAACCCCTTCGAACTTGCTCCCGTCGGGCAGGCCCCCGGCGGCGTCGGTGGGCCGACCCTCTTCAGAGTCCCGCCAGCGGCCGACCGCGTCGAAGTTCTCGAGCGAGAAGCCGACGGGGTCCATGAGCTTGTGACAGCCCGCGCAGGCGACGTCGCGACGGTGCTCGGCCAGCCGGTCGCGGACCGAGAGCGTCGACGAGACCGTGTTGTCCTTCAGCGCCGGGACGTCGGAGGGCGGGGGCGGCGGCGGCGTGCCGAGGATGTTGTCGAGGACCCACTTGCCTCGGATCACGGGCGACGTCCGGGTCGCGTAGGAGGTCACCGTCAGGATGCTCCCCTGGCGGAGCAGGCCGCCCCGGATGCCGTCGTCGCCGACCGGGACGCGACGGAACCGGCTGCCGAGCACGTGCGGGATCCCGTAATGCCGGGCCAGCCGCTCGTTCAGGTAGGCGTGGTCCGACTTCAGCAGGTCGAGCACGCTGCGGTCCTCGCGCACGACGGCCTCGAACGTGAGCTCCGTCTCGCGCCGGAATGCCTGCCGGAGGTTGTCGTCAAAGTCGGGGAAGAGGCGGAGGTCCGGGGTGATCGATTCCAGGTTGCGCAGGTGCAGCCACTGGCCCGCGAAGTTGCTCACCAGGCTCCGCGAGCGGGGGTCGGCCAGCATCCGGCGAACTTGCCCCTCGATTACCTCGGGCTTGCCGAGCTCGCCGCGCTCCGCCAGGTCGAGCAGCACGTCGTCGGGGATGCTGCTCCACAGGAAGAACGACAGGCGAGACGCGAGCTGGAGGTCCGGGATGCGGTAGGCCGAGTCCGGCGCGACGTCGGGGGGGTCCTGTTCGATCCGGAACAGGAAGTTCGGGCTCACCAGGACCGCGCTCAGGGCCATCTCGATCCCCGCGTCGAAGCCCCCCTCCGCGCGCTCCGTCCTGTAGAACTCCATCGGCTTGCGGAGGTCCGCGTCGGTCACGGGCCGCCGGTAGGCCCTCCGGATGAGCGTGGAGAGGATGCGCCGGGCCGAGTCTTCGTCCTCACTGGCCTCCTTCGGCGCGCAGCCAAAGATGCGGCGGCGGCTGGGCGTGTCTCCGTGCCCCTTGGGGTTATAAGGGCCGGTGATCGAGACCTGATAGAGCGCCGGCGAGAGGCGAGGATGCCGGTGCATGTTGAAGTGGGCCTGGTAGGGCTGACGCTTGGTCTCGAGCAGCGACGAGGGATTCTTGAGGAACGTCGCGCCGATCTGGTGCGGACCGGCCGACACCCGGATGCGGGCCTTCAACCCCTCGTCGGCGGTCTGATGGTCCCTCTCCGCCTTCGGCGGCGTCACCGTGAGCAACGCCACCCGCTCGCGGTCCACCAGGACCTCGAGTTCATGCGCCTCGCGCAGGCCCTCGACGTGCTCGTTGCGGTCGCGCGCCAGGCGGAACTGGATGTCGTATTCGCCGGCCTGCGGGAACGTGTACGGGATCAACGCCCCGCCGCGGGTGCCGAGCGGGAGCCCCTCGACATGCTCCTCCTGGGTGAGGTCGGCCCGGATGCGGAACGTGTCGCCCCCCGGCGACCGGCCCGTGCTCCCGACCGCCAGCCGGGCGATCTTCTGCGCCGCGGTGATATACCGGTCCAGGAGCGTCGGCGAGAGGTCGCCGACCGTGACGTTGTCGAACCCGTGACTGGACTCATCGTTCGGCAGCAACGCCGAGGCGTCGACGTCGAGTGCCAGGAGGTCGCGGATCGCGTTCTGATATTCGGTGCGGTTGAGCCGCCGGAACGTGCCGGTCCGGCCGGGCTCGGGATGCTCTGCGGCCGCGCGGTCGAGCGAGGTCGTGAGCAAGGACACGACCGCGTCGTTCTCGCGCTCCGACGGTCGCGTGAGTGGCGCCGGGGGCATTTGATGGGCGGCCAGCCTCCGGACGACCTTTTCCCAGGCCTTCGGGTGCCGGGCCACGTCTCCCGAGTCCATGTCATCGAGGGCGAGTCCGGCTTCCTTGTCATCGCTGTTGTGGCACTCGAGGCAATACCGATCGACAAACCGTTGGACCACGTCGCGGTCCGCCAGAACCTCTGGCGAAGGCGGGGGGGTGGATTGCTGTTGGCCCAGGCCCGAGCCCCCGAAGCCGACGACCAAGAGCAGGAGCGGCACCCCGTAGCGGACGCGCGTTGCCGATCGATTCATGAAGCCAGGCTCCGAGAGGGATGAGCAATCCGCCGAAGAGTGAGAATGACGGCGTGCGATCGAGAACCGTCGTCCTGGGCAGATTCTCGTACCCAATCCATTTCGACGGTTCGTCGTGTGAAAATTACCCGCGGGGGATCGGTCGCGTCGGAAAGAATGAAGCCGAACCTGGGACGGCGCGACGCCCCGGCAAGAAGGCCGACGATCCCGAGTCAAGTCCTCCCCGATTCTACAGCCCGGGCCCCCCGAAAGACACGCATATCCCGGAAGAATCGTCCTGTCATCTGTCGGTTCTTCAAGCGAACGGGCGCTCCGCGACGTTGCGTCTCTCCCGGCCTTGCATTTCTCGACGGTCCGAATCGCCCCGGTTGTCCGACCGTACCGAGGATTCGGCTATGGTAGAATCGGGGGAATCGCCCGCTCGTGGACGGGGCGAGGTCGAATGGGTTGACACCGTAACGCCGCTGGAAATCACGGGCATGGATTCGATCCGAGGGCTGGGGCGTGGGGCGACGACGGCAATCTGGCTCGTCGCGCTGATCCTGGCGTCGGGGCTGATCGCGGCGGCGGTGCTCGACCGGGGGCCGACGGGTGTCGTCCGGCTCTCGGCATTTCCGATGGCGCTGGCGGTGTGGGATCCGTTCGTCTGGGACTGCCTCTGGAACAGCGTCGCGGTCGCGAGCGTGGTGGCGATGGGGTCGTTGGCGGTCGGGATCGGCCTGGCCAGGATCGTCGCGGGCCGGCGGTTCTGGGGGCGGACGCCGCTCGCCGCGTTGACCCTCGCGCCGCTGGTGGTCTCCCCGGTGTTCGGGGCGATCGGGCTGAGAGGGCTGCTCGGGCCGCCGGACGCATGGCCCAGAGTCGCGGTCGGGGGCTGGATCTCTCCGGGCGACTGGGGGGCCTGGCTCGGCTGGATCTGGCTGGGACTCGCCGGCGGCGTGCCGCTGGTGACGATGGCCTCGGCCCATGCGCTCTCGCAGGTCGGCCCGGCGGGCAGAGACGCCGCGCGGTTGGCCGGGGCGAGCCGTCGCCAGGTCTGGCGGCGCTTGATCCGGCCGCTGGTGCGGCCCGAAGCCGCTCGCGCCGCGGCCGGGGTGTTCGCCTGGACGCTGCTCGAGCCGGGTCCCCCGCTGGTCCTCGGACTCCGACGGACCCTCTCCTTCCAGGCCGTCGAGGCGGCGCTCGGCCCCGAGCCCTTCCCCCGTGCCGCCGTCCTGACGCTCGCCGGCCTGGCCATCGCGACGATCGGTCGCCTGATCCTCCGGTCGTGGGGAGGAAGACCGGCGCCATCCTCGACGATCGCCCTGATCCCCCGCGGAGACCGGGCTTCGGCGCGACGATCGTCGGCCTCGATCGCGGTCCTGGTCACGTGGGTGGCCCTGGCCTGGCTGCCGATCCTGGGACTCGTCCAGGCCGCCCTGGCGGGAGCCCCCGGCCCTTCGAGGGATGGCATGCATCCCGCGTCCATCGCCGTGGCCCGGTTGCGGGACGACCCGGAATCGCGGCGGCTGGCCGCCAACTCGCTCGCCCTGGGGGTGGCGGTGGCCGTGATCGGCATCGGCCTTTCCTGGGCCCTCGCCGGGTCAACGCCTCGCCGCCGTGGCCGCGCCGAGGCGTTGACCGACTGGATCGAGGCGATCCCTCCCCTGGCGTGGGGAGTGGGTGCGCTCACGCTCCCCGGCCTGGCGCGCCTGGGGGCCGTCCTGCTCGGCGCATCCGGCGGCCACGCCGCGACCGCGGGGGCGCTGGGTCGTCTGGCCGGCGCCCTCGACCCCGACCGGACGCCGGGCGTCCTGCTCGTCATGGCGGTGGTGGCCTCTCGCCTCCCCACGCTCGCGCGGGGGGCGGTGCGCGGCCGTGATACCTCGCGCCCCGCGCCGAGCGATGCCGCCCTGAGCCTGGGGGCCAGCCCTCGGCGGGCGGGGCGAATGGCGTCGGGGGGCGCGTTCGGCGGGTCGGCGGGGGCGCTCTGGCTCACGGTGGCGCTGGCCGCCACGAGCCTCGCCCCCGCCTTGCTCCTGACGCCCACGCTCGAGACCCGGACGGTGGCCCCGGGCGTCCTGATCCTCGCCGACGAGCCCGGCGGCGGCCTCGCCCGAGCCGGCGCCCTGGCGATCGCGGCCACCGCCGTCAATCTGGTCGCCCTCGCCGCGGCCTCGCGGGGTCGCTCAAGGCCGATCGGCGCCTGGTTCCGGGGCTGAGCGCGGGGCCGTTGCGGGAGGTCGCGCGGATCGGCGGCTCGGTAGGCCATTCCGTTCTCGAAGACGGGGCCCCTCACCCGCCCTCCGGGCACCCTCTCCCGGGGGGGAGAGGGCAATACCGGAGAACGAACCGGCCATCTGGCACTAGCGGTCGGGGCGTTTTTTCTCGGGCCAGATCGATCCGATCGTCCAGGAGTCGAGGCGCTTGAGCGTTGTCTTTCCCTCCCGCGCGAAGGCTTCGACCCCCAGATCGTCGGCCTCGGGGTGGATGACGCGCGTGACGCAGGTCCGGCCGTTGGCGTAGACCTCGAGCACCGACCTGTCCAGGAACACGTGGAGACGCAAGGCTTCGTCGGGGAGGAGCTCGAAGGGGGCTTTCGTCCCGGCCACTTCGAGATACTTGCCGTCGAAGCCGATGGTGACGGCTCGCTTGCCGTCGGCCGATCGGCCACGGCCAGCGCGTAATAGATTGCCTGGTTTTCCAGCGGAATCGCATTCCATGCGAGCTGTTTCTTGGGGCTTTCCGCCCGGTCGTCGGGCG
>JAABUS010004127.1_pt1 | contig 21678 bp, 22 predicted proteins | sample 5560161 | NCBI WGS metagenome assembly JAABUS01 (sample SAMN10711885, study PRJNA513376) | rock metagenome | isolation source: Antarctica rocks | place: Antarctica: Victoria Land, Trio Nunatak nord | collected 2016-01-04
CCAAAACCAGGCCCGTGATACAACTCGCATTACAAGACCACCAAACCACCGACCGCACGATACTCAACTCCTCCGACTCGATCAGAATATACGCTGCGCCGTACGCCAGCCGCGAGAGCGTATACCATACACAGATGCCATTAACCGTAGCACTGCTGACACCCGCAACCGTGGCAAAAAGCACTAAAACCGCCCAATTTTTTTTGTGGTCAGTCAGGAGGTAGATAACCCGAACCCCAATTTCCACCAAAACGCAAAGCACAAAAGAGAAACTCACCCGCAGCGACAAAAAACGTGAACCCCTCGACGGAGTTCTGATGCGCCCCCTCCATGCGCTGGATCTGCGCCAGGCGCCGCCGGCTCAGCTTCCCCGCCGAAACCGCCGCGTCGCCGTACTTGGAGAGGTCTTCCCGCGGCGAGGCGTTGTGGTCGAGCCCGACGGCCATTTTGGAGAAGCGCGTGCTTAGCGCGCAGTAGGCGTAGAGCCAGTTTGCGATTAGGAAGGCGGGGGCGTAGTTGGCGGGTTGTTGGCCACTGGCGGCGGCGTGGAGGCCGAGGAAGGTGAGGAGGGAAGATTGCATGGTTCGGATTCGGATTGTTGTGTTTGTTTGTTCTGTTTGTTGGTAAAAGATGAGAGCAAGTGTATCGCGATGACCGGACCAGTCGTTGTCTGCAACGTGTGAATTCCAGCTTAGGGCATAAAACGAAAGAAAAAATCAAGTCGTCAGTCCACGAACCGAAGAGCCACGCCCTGCAGAAATAGATTTCCAAGTCCCAGAAAGTGTCTACGATACCCAGGGAAGTTCGCGAGAGCAGTAAAAAGGAGATATCGATGGAGAAAACAAAAGCGACCCTCTCGAGGGCATTCCAAGTAAAACTTATACTCGGGGCAGGACCCCCGGGACGCAATGATTTATAATTCGGAGCGCGGAGATAAGGGGTGCCCAAATCACCAAGAACCTTGTTGAAGCAATAGGAGCTGCAGTAGGAGTAGTCGTCCAATTAGGAGCATAGTTCCTAATTGGGAACATAGTTATTGCAGTGCCGTTACACTGCCCGCTAGCCTAGTTGGGACTAGCGCCAATTGCGGCACAAAGCGTACCTTACCTTCCTACTGTAGAAGACACACCTTTAGACAATTATCAGATCTACACTTCATCAAACCTACGTACAGATCTTTTGACTAGATGGAGGCATTGGCAAGACTGGACATGGGGTACGGAGTGTTGTCATGTCTATAGCATAATTGTGACGTTAGGCGCTCCTATTGGGAAGCAGCAGCTGTGCAGATTAGGGATAACGGATGGTCATATGACAGTCAGGTCAGGTCAGATGTTTTCTGTCATGCTGACGTCAGATGTTTCTACTTGACAGCCAATAAGACAGCTTATATATATATTACTAAGGCTTTTGACCAATCAGAGCCCAGGAATCGACTATTGGGCTGAGCGTTCTAAAAATTCCGGAGCCGCAGACGCCTGAGAACCCGGAGAAAACAGAGAAAACAGAGCAATTTATAGTGTAATTTCCGTCTCTTCTTCATCTCTTTCTCGAGCTTCCAACATCGAACTTTGTTCCTCCAACCACTGATCTTCTATCCCTATGAGCTTCTCTTCAGTATGTAGGCATTGTTTGGGCTATCTTTCGTAGTGTACGCTCGCGACATTTCACTACTCTTTCTCTTCTTCCTGGAACGATTGACTCGGTAAACGCGACGTGTACAGCTGAATCAGATAGCATAGTGCTTATATAGAGTAGGAATAATAGTCAATAGAGGTGATGATTGATGTAGAAAGGTTGAGGAAAGGGAGAACGGGATTCGGCGGAAATTGCAAGATGTTCTACCGAAACTGGCTAGCCTATATCTTGAAAGAATTAGCGCAAAACCCGATCTGACTAGACTGCTGTCATGTCATTTGTCAGGTCAGATCCATGTCACGACTTGACGTCATATGACTTGTCATACCATCGAAATGACGGTCATTACCGATCCCTAGTGCAGATTGTGCCCAAAGCGAATGTCACATAAATGTAATCTACATTTTGCCGCTTGTAACCTCTACTTGTTGTTGAGTCCGAGGCAACCTGCTGTTGAATACACTAGAAAATTACCGATAAACATACACGTTTAAAACAGCTCCTAATACGGTGAGGTAATAAACCTGTTTTAAACGTTTTCAAACCCTATTCGGACCTCCCCCTTGTCCAACGCAGCCGGCTCCCAAGAGGATCTGGTATCCAATCCACTTTCCTGTCGAGGCTCCTGGAGACAATGTAGACAAAGAACCTATTGCTTATAGCCAAGAGCACCGCACTGAAGAGACTGAAGGATAGTAGCCCAGCTTTCCAACTGTCCAATCGTCAGCAATTCCCACTATTCCTGTAGGGTAAATGTACTTACCCAGTATTCCGGAGCCAATAGCAAGGAAAAGCTGACTCAAGATACTCGGAAGGAGATAAACACCACTGAGCGTCGGAGACACGCCCTTGGACCCCTGGAAGTAGATCGGTAGATAATATGATGTTGTGAACAGCTGGCTCATCAAGAAACCATACACCAAGCAACTCGACCACACAGGCCTCTTGCGGATCATCGAGAAGGGAATCATAGCCGCATCGCCCTTATAGTAATCCCACGCTAGAAAAACGACAAATGTGGCGCCTGCACCGCAAAAGAGCCCGATGACGGTCGCACTGTCCCAGGCGAACTGATTGCCACCATACTAGAGAGCGAGTAGCAATTGGATGGCAGCCGATGCAAAGATTGCGAAGCCAATAAGATCGAGCTCTGTCGGGAACGTGCGGAGAACCGCGATGGCTTTGGGCTTGTGCATCTGCTCAGGGACTTTGACCAAAAAGAGCATCGCCGCAACGAAGCCACCGATGGGGAGGTTAATATAGAAGCCTAGTATCAGGTCAAATTAGATCAGGTAGGCAAGCATGGAATAGGACAGTGACTTACACCACTGCCATGTCGTGTATTGTGCCAGTGCTCCTTCAATCAAGGTTCCGATGACGAGACCAAGTTACGCAACTAGTCCACTGGTGAGGTGACAATTATCGGCATGATGTAAGGACTTGGATCTTACCACCCACAACAAATCCAATCAGAGCTGACGCACTTTTTAGTTTCAACCCCTCAGTAGATTTGGGAACATACCTGGCCGTTTTGGCTTTGGAACGCATCCAGCAATAATGGTGAAAGCACCGTTCTGGATCCCTGACGTCCCTATTCCTGCCACTGCTCACCCAACAATCAACGTTTTCGAGGAGGTAGCCACGCCACAAAGGAAGGAGCCCAATTCAAAGATGGCGAAAAAGGTCATGAAAGTCCACTGGAGAGAGTTAGTCGATTTCCGGGGCGAAAAGTGATACTATGGAAATGCGCCTGCTGACTTTGGAGTCAAAGTTCACGTAGAATTCTCCCGTCAGCGGTTGAAAAGCAGCACTGATACCAATATCAGCCAGTCAGCTCGCAGCCGAAGTCAAGATAGTGTATGCACCTTCCCAGCTGACTTGCCTGTCCGCTTACTCTTTTAATTACGAAGCATCCCTGACTGAAGTCTGCAATGGCTGGTATCAATCGCGCCGTGGTGAGTATCAGAGCATAAGGTTCAGCACGCCAGCGAATTGTTGATTAGATGCTACAAGAAAGGGGACAGGGGATGGAGCTGGATGTAGGTGCCGCCATCAGGAAATTCGTCATTTAAATACCCAAATTTGACGGAGAAAGGGTGCCAGGATGTCGACGCTGGACCATTTGCACCGACAATCAATGTCTAGGCGAGTATATTTTACCAGCGTTGATAGGAAAGGAAGAGCAGTCAATGCGGCACTTACCTATCTTGCAGCTGGGTCTGAGATGTGGAACGCCGATTGGTGGAGCTTCGCTTCCACAAGCGATAAACGACAAACGACAAACGCTTTCCGCTTCCGTGAGCAAAGCAGCTGGCTCAGCCAGTTCAACCCCGGATCAACATTTTGAATTTACCTAACTATAGTACATTTACAGCATATAAGAAGCATGAGCAAAGTATGGATTCCGTCCTACTTTGCCGCAATGCGGTCAGAGCGACGTGTGACGGCAGCGAGGACTGTGAAGTGCGTTAGCAGTGCATATGCGAAGCTTATGCTATGCTTACCTTTGGCCTTGACACCTGCGACGGTCTTCTTGAGGCGCTTGCTTGAGAGAGAACCTAAGAAAGATTTTAGCAAAGCATATGCGATGCATATGAAGTACATATGAACATAATTGCACGTTTAATTTTCGTGACCTCGCTTAATCCTAGATTCGGCATCGGCATATGCTTCGCATCGGCCTTGAATAGTTTCAACCCGACGTCAAGTCTCGCATATGCGGGGCCCGTGCTGATTACAAACTTCGGCCCGATGCCAAACATTCCAGTGTTTCCGACCCCGGCTCAACTTTTCCAACCCCCCGACCAGCTGTACCCCCAAAGCAGCCTGTCTCACCGGCACGATGCGGGGACTTACTAATATAGAGATCCTTTACGGTGGTGTAAAGCACGATCAGCTCTGCCAGTTGGTCATCCTCAGCACTTTCATGTGAGCGTCACTTCAATTTCCAGTCACTACGGAGAAGCCTTGTCTCAGCTCAAGACGCTACTCGACCTCCTTCTTGAAGAACACCACGACGGCATTAGAGACTTGCAACTTTGCTTAAAACATGGCTCCAAAGTACGCCAAGGACATGCCTGCGGGCTTTACCAACCGCATTGAGCGGGTTGCCTTCGTCGGGGTAAATTTAGCTGCCATTGTTTGCGCGACACTCTCCATATCCTCTGTTCACTCACTTCTACCACACACACATGCATACTAACTTGACACACAGGCGAGCGGCCAAATGGGCGAGCACATCGCCAAAGCCCTCGTCAAGACCGGCAAGCACACCGTCACCGCCCTGACGCGCCAAGGCAGCAAGAACGAAGTCCCGTCCGGCGTCAAGGCGATCCCCGTTGACTACAACGACAAGTCGACCGTCGTTGCCGCCCTGAAAGGCCAGCAATTCCTCGTCATCACTCTCGCCGCCACGGCTCCGTCAGACGTCCATTCCAAGATCGTTCAGGCGGCCGCCAAAGCCGGGGTCCCGCACATCATGCCCAACATCTTCGGCCTGGACCACGCCAACGAAGCTCTAATCAAGGAGAACCCGCTGAGCGCCGACTCCATGAGCATGCTCACCGAGATCGAGGCCGCTGGCTGCTCCTGGACCTCCATGATCTGCAGCTTGTGGTACGAGTACAGTCTTGCCATGGGCCCCCTCTGGTTCGGGTTTGACTTTGCCGACAAGAAGCTCACGTTGTACGACGATGGCACGACCAAGATCAACCTCACCACGTGGGAGCAGTGCGCGCGCGCCGTCGCCGCTCTGTTGAGCTTAAAGGAGCTGCCCGAGGATGCGAACGACAAGAGCCTGACGGTGAACACGTGGCGCAACAAGCCGCTCGTCATCTCCAGCTTCTTAGTCAGTCAGAAGGACATGTTCGAGAGCTGGAAGCGCGTCTCTGGTGATAAGGACTCGGACTGGACGATCGAAAAAGAGCTCAGCAAGGAGCGCTATCAGAAGGGCATAGAGGCGATGAAGAGCGCACAGGACCCCATGTCTGCGCGCATGGGCGCCGCGATGGCCTCGTTCGTCAGGGTGTTTTTCCCCAACGGCGGGGGCGACTACGAGAGCACGCGCGGTTTGGACAATGCGAAGCTTGGACTGCCCAAGGAAGACCTCGATGAGCGCACGGCTGTCGCCAAGGGAATGGTGGAGCAAGGATACGCGACCAAGGTGTTTGCTAAGGCCACCCAGGGGTCTTAGGACGGGAGAGATTCCACAAAAGGGTCCTTCTCGAGCAACCAATGAATGGGACAGGACCCATACTATACACTCCTTACCCCGGTATCACGATCGAAATGCTCCAAGGCCTATCCTCGAAGTCATGAACGAATACATAGAACGAAAATGCTAATCTCCGTCCCGTAACAGATGTGTTGTGGGAGTCCCGAATATAAGTCTAACTCTCAAAGTTCAAAGACGACTTGTCGAGACTTGATCTTGAGGATTCCTTTAATAGTCAAGCTACATGCAGCTGTGGAACGAATGTATGTGTGCGAAGCAATGCCAATACCCTGTATCACGTGACGTCCCATCGCCATGTTCTGACACCACTGTCACTCAGAAGATGATGAACTGAGACATGCGGTACACTGGACGGTGTCACTCAAGCTACCACGGAGTCCTCATTCAAGTCGAAAAGTTCCCTTGCCGAAACCCTGAAGCCAATCGTGTCGTTATCATAGGGTCATCATTCTCGTCTCTACGTCGAAAGCGCTATGCAGCCAACAATCCTACCCTCACCAATCCACACTTAACTACTCCTTCTTCCTAATATCCTTCCACCCCAACCCCCACGCACACAAAAACGCCAAACCCCCGAACCCCCGAACCCAATCCCTCAAATACATCACCGAGTCCACAGCCTTGCTGTACGCCCGCAACACCCCGGGCAACTGCTGCGCCGACACCAACGTCCTGATCATGCGCGCCTCGCCCGCGAACACGGCGTCGGCGCTGACGCCCGGCGCGTCTTTCGTGATCGCTGAGTGCAGGCTGTTGCTGAAGACGGTCTGCGCCAGCGTCAGGAAGACCGCGGCGCCGAGGTTCTGACATAAGATGAGGATTGCCATGGCGGGACGGTGTTTTCGATGGTGATGTAGGACTGCGAAACGTTAGAAAGAGCGATTTCTTTTGGGGTAACAGGAGGAAGGGAAGAAGACACGTACGCCGGAAGCGGGCGGCGCCGTTACCCACGCCGCCGAGGATTTAGTAGCCTATCCAGGTTCCAACTGGGGTCGTGGGGCTTGGTAGGGAGTAGAGGCCGTAGGCGATGGTGGTTAGGGCGGTTCCTGAGAGAACCCAGGGGAGGTAGTAGCCCAGCTTTTCGACTGTTAGGGGAGCGTGTGAGTAAGCGTGCTTTGCTTAACCCAAGATTCGACGTCGAAGGAGGAAGGTAGCAGGGAATACTTACTCAGCGTCCCGGACGACATAGCAAGGATGACCTGACTGATGATCGTCGGCAAGATGTATACACCGCTCTTAAGCGGAGTGTTGTTCTTGAAGGCCTGGAAGTAGATCGGCAGGTAGTAGTGCTGGACGAACATAGCGCCCACGAAGAAGAACATGGTTGCCGAGGCGGAGTGAATAACCCGCACTCGCAGCATCGAAAACGGCAGCAGCGCGTCGTCGCCACGGCGGTACTCCCACCCGAGAAACATCGCAAGTGTGGCTGCGGCGCCCACAAACAGCCCGATCACCGTCGAATTGTCCCACGCGTACCGGTTCCCGCCCCACTGCAGCGCGAGGAAGAACATGATCGCCGCGGGCCACGACAGAACTAGCCCAATCAGGTCCATCTTTGACACTGCCTTGCCGAGCACCTCGCGCACGGGCGGCTTGGGCCTGACCTTCGGGTCTCCGAGTAAGATCAGGAGACCCCCGACCACAGCGCCAATGGGCAGATTGATGTAGAAGCCTGTATGCATATTTCTCGTCAAAATCAAACAAAACTCTCAGGAAAGCTCACACCTAGCAGTGGAAGAGCCGGGGGGAAACATACACCAACGCCAAGTGGCGTACTCAGTCAGCGCTCCGCCGATGAGCGTACCACACGCCATGCCCACCTGTCCGAGCGACACGTTGAGACCCATGACCCGCGGCAGCCTGTGCGGCGGGGGTATGGCCGCCAGGATGGTCAGGATGCCGTGCATCAGCCGCGAGGCGCCCAGGCCGGTGATGGCGCGCCCCCCGATGAGCATGGGTGACGGTTGCGCCGCGCCGCAGAGCACGGAGCCCAGCTCGAAGGTGGTGAAGAAGACGAAGGACTACTAGGGAACAAGAAGCAGAATACGTCAGCCATCGATAAGTGACAGGCTTGGAGAACGTTGTTGCTGACGACGACGACTCACCTTGGTCGGGAAAAACCTGTAGATCTTGCCCGCCAGCGGCACGAACGCCGAGCTAGCAAGCTAGTACGCGCTGCCGTACCATCCCACGTCGAGCAGGGAGTCGAATTCGTCGGTGATCTGGGGGATCGCCGTTGAGATGATGGAGCTGTCGAGCATGACGAGGAAGTAGACGAGGGTGACCGGCAGGATGATCAGGGCGCGCTTGAGTCCAGAAATGTTTGGCTGCTGCTCACTGTTGCCTGTCTTAGCTTTCCACAAAGATGCTCAAGTCAAGCTTTCGGCAGAACCATAGTAGCGACCAAAGCTCTAGGACCTTCTCCTTTTTTAGCCACTTAAAAAAAAACATGAACAATGAGATTGGTTGAATGCGGGTGATATTACGTGGAACGTGTGTGGTTTGAGGTCTCTAAGAACCCGCTATGGTCTTCCTTTGGCAGTGAACAGTCCAATGCAAGACAGTCATTGACAGCTGCAGTGTTCACATATCATGGCCGGTCTGGCTGGGTAAGCTGGACGACCTAGAGGCTAACCGAGTGGCCCTTCAACTCCCAAAACACAACGTAATACTCTCATCACTGAACAACGGTTGGTATCGCAGGGCCAATTAGGGCCACAGCAAGGATGCTTCTCGCTCAACAACGTCACACTTGCCCAAATAACGTGCGACCGTAGCCGTTCAGCATCCATATGGTCTGACATTCTCATCGACAACCTAGCCATTCGCTCAAGTGTGTGCGGATGAGTCGCACCTAGCTCCTTGAAGCTGGTTTCAATCACCTGCAGATCTAGAATTTCAGCTTCTGCCTTCTGATCTTGTGCCCAATGATTATGTGCAAGAGTCTCCAATGCTCTGAGCGTCCGCCAATGGCCTTCCCCAAGAACCTTCGTCATGGGCCGAACCACTTGGGCGAGCACTGTCTCGGCTTCTTCGTATCGCGTTTCTCCCTGGTAAATACACGCAAGTCGCAAGATGCTAGTCAACGTGACTTCGTGTTCCTGGCCCAACAGTTTCTTCTCGGCTGCTATGACCTGCGTGGTCAGATCTTCAGCTTCTGCCCACCGCTCTTGATGTATGTAAATGTCTGCTAAGGCGGCCATGCTTGCTGCCGTTGCAAGATGGTCAGTTCCTACTATTCGTATGGCAGTCTGTGTAGCTTTGACGCGAAGTTCTTCGGCATCTGCTCTCCCGAGGGCCCAGAATGTCCTCGCTAATGTCATCATACTGACCAAAGTCATGAGATGATCTTCTCCGAATATGGCTTTCATCTTGGCCATGGCGTGCATCGCCATTCTTTCGGCTTCCTCCCATCGTTCTTGCTTTTCGTATATCTGCGCTAACAGTAATACATCCTTCAGCGTATCGGGATGCTCTTCCCCAGACATCTGCTTCCTTCGTTCCACAACATGCATTTGCATCTCTGCAGCCGCTGCCAATTTTTCTTGGAGAAGCAATGTCAATGCTGCGTTATGATATTCTATCAGCAGAAAGGTATAGTTTTCAGGTTTATGATAATTCGCTTCTAGAAGTTCCAATGACAGCTTTTCGGCTTTCTCATACAGTCCTCGGCGACGTAACATGGCTGCGAGTTGTGACTTCAGAATAGTCACGAGCTTATGGTTAGGTCCTAGAGCAGCCGTCACATCCGAGATTTCATCCCGATACTCCAACTCAACATTTTCTTGGCTGTGGTGCGCGGGCAGCGTCTCTTCAATAATGATCATTTGTGCTTGACCTTCCCGATCCAATGTGACATATGTGCTGTCCCCCAGACCAGACTTCTGCTCTTCAAGTCTGAACAGAATAAGGTCATAGTAAAAATCTAGCCTGTGTTCGTCAATACTCCCCAAAATTTGGTGGGATCGCTTCGTGTCTCTTGCTACGCCGAAGCCAATTTCATAACAAAAGGCGCACTGAAGTAGTCGATTTTTTGCCTGAATATCTTCGTCTTGGCAAAGTTTCAAATCATGTGCCATTCTTTGTACAAAAGCATGGGCCACATGTAACCTCACACGGTAATCGAACGGGTAGAATTGCCGCATCGACCGTATGACCTATCTCAAAGTCAGGTCTCAATTGTCATCAGTGAGAACTTGATCTGTACTTCAAAATTCATGGCCTTGACGGAGAGCACGGGGAACTGTTGTTCGGTATAGATGTCGGCGGCAAATCTATATATACTTACTTAGTATTATTATAAGAAGGGACGAAAAAAGCTTGTACTTTTTTGAAGCGAGAAGGCAAAATAAGTGGTTGAAATCAGGCGATCGACGGGTCACATCGTCAGTTAGAGTTGCATTGAAGAATTCGACTAGGCCTTTAGATGAATCCATTGGTGCAGATTCGCATATATGACGGGCAAGGGACAAAGCTACGGAGGCTCTACTCAAGTTGGCGAAATAGTGATCTAAGTCCTTTCGTTTTCTGTAGCTTAGAACCCATAAAACGAGCATCCCGAAAGAGAACGCGTCCATTTTCATCGCTTGCTTTGGCGCGACCCCACGATGATGCCACTCTGGAGCTACCCAGGGCCGAGACATGGGCATTTGGACCAAGTCTGATGGTGCAGCGTATTGAGTGGAGTATCCAAAGTCTGCTACTCTCGGGGTATATTGCGCTGGGCTGTCTTCGAAGACCAACACATTTTGAGGTTTGATGTCACCGTGGATGATACCTAACCTGTCATGATTGATCAGATTTCAGAAATTTAAATGGCAACATACGGTAGGAATGCATTTCTGCGACTGCTTTTGCAATTTCAGAACAAAGCCTAAGTCTCTCCAAAAAGCTCAGCTGTCCACCCGCACCATGCGCCATGAACATATGTAGGTCACCATGCTTCGTCTTCTCAAAAACAAGAACCGGGACAATACCACCCTCGCTTTTGAGGATTGGTTCTTTTCGGGAGACATTTTGCCCTTCTTTCGAGAGGACTTCCCAGCAGATCCCTTCGAGATGGATGATGTTAGCATGTCTGCGGATAGTGGGAGAGCCCAGGATGGAAATCTCAGCGATCAAAGATGGTAGTATCCGACTTTCAAACTCGTCGATATCAAAAGAGACATGAACAAGGGCCGCTTGAAAGCAAAGCTCGTCTGCAAATTCATGGGATTTTGTCGTATCTCAGCTGTTGCGCCCCGGCCGATCTGATCCAGTGCCGGCTGCCAGGTGATGGGGAGGAAATCGATACCATATTGTTGAGCAACACCAAGAAATGTGGTCAAATCAAAGCGAAGATCAGCCTTTGTGGGAGTGGCAGATTCGAAACGTGATCCAGAAATCGAGTACTGGAGCGTCGTCATGGACAGCTCTCAAACTGCTGGGTAAATGGCTAAGGAACAAAGTTGGTGCAAGAGTTGAGGATCATGCGGGCTACGACGGCGCCTTCCCTTTTTGTCAGCGGCTGAAATCCTGCGAGGGAATGACCGGTGATTGGTCAGCCTTGCGATCCCCTACTTCCAGGCGCTTAGAGTAAGTTAGGGTAGATATGAGCCACAGGCTCCTCTATGTCTGGTGGTTGCTCTAAGTAGAAGCCTCCTAGAAAACGCCATTGCTGATGGGCCATGACGGGAGGTTTTGTACATATAGTGCACACGTGAGGATGCTTCCAATCAGTTATCTAATCAATTATCTAACTAACTAAATAAGTAAACGAATTATTGACTATGTAAAATGCTTGGTAGAGAGTTTGGTAGAGAGTTTGGTAGAGAGTCATGAAGGGAGTCATGAAGGAAGTCATGGAAGAAGTCACGAAGGGTGGTGAGTAGAGGGTGAACATATAGGTATTACAGTCTATCATGGCTTTAAAAAGCAGGCCGTTCATGTTTGTGTGTATGTAGCAGAACATCTTGAGTAGTCTCTCTGCCTTGACGAGTTGCTAGCAATGAGCTGATAAAAGGACTAATCCAAAATTAGAAAGTCCTGGGTTTTTGTAACATCTCGCTTGGTTTATTATTGATTTAAGTGCCAGCACACGAGCGAATGTTAACAACGGGAAACTCATTTTCAGAGCGAGATATTCGCTAGATGCTCTTCTACGGTTTGAAGACAGTCATAGCTCGCAGATTCAGTGGCTATGTATCCTTCGTCTGGTATCTCAGATTCGATTTCTCCCTTTAAACATCTCTCAACAAGCTTCCGATATGTTTTTCCGACGTAGAAGTCAAGTTGTGGTATATATCTTTGCATAATATAATCGGAAAGTTCCTCAGGCCTCAAGCGTTCCTTTCCTTTTGTCAAGCTGCTCAAGGTTCTCCACATTCCAACTTCAAGAAGGACAAGACCGAGGCTATAGTAGTCGAACTCGGCTTTGTATCTTATCCGGTCGCGTTTCTTCAAGTATTCTGGATGGCAGTAGTCGGCCACTTCAAGCTCAAGCTTATTGCTGAATGAATTTGGATCATCTGGGCGGCTGTAATTGAATCCGATAATATGTGGTGGCGGGAAATTCGTTGGAAAAGACGATGACTGCGGAAGTGAGAAGACGATACTGAAAGATGAGATGTTCTTGTGCAACCACTTGACCTTGTGGATTCTCGCAAGTGCAGAAGCTAGCCGCTTAGCAAGAAGAAGCCGTGCCTCAAGAGCCGGGCGTTTCTTTTCAGTGGTTTCCATGTACTTTCTCAATGTGTATATTTCAGGTCTCCGACCTTCCGGAGCTTCGGATTGGCCGGGTAGGTGATGAGCTAGCACAAAGGCTCGGTTGTGCGGTTCGTGAAAATATCCGATTGGTGAGAGCAGTCTCATATCCTTGTCCAACCTGGAGCATGTACGCAAAAGCTCCGTAACTGCTCCAATTCGGTTGAAAAGCTCGTCACCAACGGCATTAACCCAGCGCTCATCGTACTTGATTCTTTCAACGAGTGTCCGGATTGGGGGTTTGCCTTCAGCACGCAATTCTCCAATTTCGAAATGATCAAAAGACTTCTGCGAAATCCATGATACAGAATGAAGTTGCATCCTCCTTCCGTGACCATCCCTTGGCTTTTCGTAAAGACGATACATCTGCCTCACAGCAGCCAGCGTGCCAATGGCTCGGTGTTGGGACTTCTCGTCGAAGGTTTCCCTGACTTCTGTGAGGCGATCCAGGTCATCTGTGCTCACCATTTTCTGTTCTAGCCGACGGTTTATAATGATTTGCAAATTGTGTGGTAAGGCTTGTATCAAACCATCGTTAATTATCCGGAGCCTAACAACTCTGGCGTGGAAGTCCTCTTGGGGCTCTATTCTCAATATAGCTTCGGCTCCGATGCTTGATAGATTTTCAAAATTGCGGACAAAGGCATCGTCCGCTGTTAACGCGGGCTGTACCATAGATCCCGGCATTGTAGGATTTGACAAGCCCATGATGTCTACCCAAAGAGCAAAACGATCTCTTTCGACAAGTAGGTCAAGCTGGGTCCTTTCAGCAACCATGGCATCGAAAAAATTATCCACATCGTCGAATTTAGACTTGAGAGCAAGGCAACGCAACCGCTGTGTAACCTGATGTGCACTTGGACGATCGTCAGGATCAATATGTAGCATTTCATGGACAAGTCCAATTAAGCCACTGACAGCGGGACTTGCTTCTTTCTTTAGCCTAGCGAGCCATGCTTCGAGTCCCTTGTTGGGGTCTCGACCGGCGTGAAAGGTGCAGACAATCAGGGTTCCAGCCAATGTAACTTTGCGGGCCTTTTCGAAGTTACTGACGCCTTCACGACCTTCCATCATGTACGTTACGAGCTCAGCCAGGATACATCCAAGAGACCAAATATCACTTTTCCGTCCAACTTTTCCAGGCTGAAAGCCACGCTCGGCGTCCTCACATTCTGGAGCTAGGTAGCGATTGTCCCCTTTCTTCCACGGGGTATTTGACCCTTCTGTGATCTCCTTTAGGTTTGAAAGTCCAAAGTCTGCAAGCAAGAATTTACTATCTTGAATCAGAATATTGTGGGGTCTGAGATCGTGATGACAGCCAATGAGTTCAACCTCCAGTTCCTCGTAACTAAAGTAGTGAAGCTTCTTCAGGGCAAATACGAGGCCACAGAGCGCAAAAAGGTAATCGTGCTCAAATTGAAAGTTCGAAGGCTTTTCATTCTGTAGCAGCTTCCTAAGATCATACTCAGCGACTGGAAAGATAAGGCTGTGTACACCACAGTATGTGTAAGATCCAAGCAGCTCGATAATATTTGGGTGATCAAGACAATTAAGAAAAGAGAGCACTCGACATTCGCGCTCAAAGTCATTGGAATTCTCAGGATTCGTGGCTTTCAACTCCTTTCTCACAACAACCAAGTCCTGCAGAAAAATTAGAAACGATATCCTTGTATAATTTTCGGTGACTCATAGAGCGTCGCACAGAGCGCTTTGCACTGCTAGCAGCAACACCGTGGCTGTAGTGTAGCTCAATTTTGAAAATATTCCCAAAGCCTCCCTCTCCATGGACCCAGGATCCCATGAAGGGAAGAACTGTCCTTTCATGAAGGCAGCGATGGCCAGCACGGCGTCTGAAAACAGGTGCCGTGAACTCCCATTGTTTGTCGAAGAAGTCAGCCGCATCAGCCCTTGACAGAATTCTTTCGAGGTCAGCCTTAGTATTGAACGGCAGCCTCGAGTCCAAATTCGCCCTCTGGAGCTGATCGCTTCTGATAAAGGAAATGATCCGATCCGCTTTGTAGATTGTTACTAGAATAGCAAAAGTCTTTTTGCCCCCTTTTTTGATTAATTCAATAGCTTCATTCTCTCTGTGTAGCTGGGACTTGGAGTCTCTCAAGGCTGCTCTGATTGATGCAGTTGTTATGATGCTATCAAGAGCGCCTTCGGGCACAAATGATGATCGACGGTCTGCAGTTTCGCAGCGAAGCGATTGTATATCTTCTCTTAGCGCTTCCATCGGTGGTCAACATTCTACTACTATCCAGATGATGTCCAACAATCAGAGCCAGGAGCTTGCATAAGTGATACGTCAGGCGACAAGTCTTCATCAGGCTGAGAACTCCAGTAATTTGGCCATTTGCAGAAGGTATTTAGCGCCCTGTTGCCTGATCGCCTAATCATAACTAAATAACTTCAAGCTCTGTCTAGCGGCCCAAAAGTGAAACGCCTTGTTTTCTAAAGCACCAGTCGTTGTGCGTAGAGGATTCTTAGTGTGGTGCAAAGGTGTAGAATTTTACTACGGGGCGTGTGGAACTATCTATTGGAGGGCATCGGGCCGAGATCACATGATCCTAACACCAATAGAGTATTTAGGGAATGTTCATAATGTTCCTTCCAGCCTTCCAGGACCCGCCAAGTAAAGTACAATCAGAGACTTGGTGTTGCCGACAAGCCTTCCTTCTCGATGCCCTTCCAGTAACCACCCAACTTATTAAGCAGTATTCTAGTGGCCACGTTAATCCTCCTTTAAAAGTTTTATCTCCTCCTAAGGATTAGAGAAAGGCTTAGCAAAGTGAAGAAGACCTAGAAATACCGCTACAGGCATACCTGCGTCAGCTTCCGAGGCGCCGTCAGAACAAAATTTTCGCCTTTCTCCTGTTCTCGTTAGGAAACAAACTTCAGATGGGGCTGACAACTTACCTCAACTGTATAGCTTCCTTTTGGAAACAGTTGCTTTAGCAAGTTGAAAAGTTTTTGCTTGTTCGCGTATCGGGTGTCAATTATCTGATTCTCCATTTTGTCGCGCATGAAATTGCCTGATGACAGGATAGCTGTCAGAAAGTGACTGATGAATGCGAGGTTTTTATTGCTCGGAAGGGGCTGTGGTGAGGCTCATGGTGCGGGACGACAAAGCTGCGTTGCCAGCACATCATGCATGCCATGGAGATGCAACCTATCATCATCGACAATTCCAAGTCTTCTTGACTCCACTTCCCACGGGTGAAACTAAGAGGACTTGCAAAATTTCCTTGCTCGAAGCTGCACAATCCGGGAATGCCTTCTATTGCGTGTGAGGAATACCCAATCGGGCTTGCGACCTTGCCTCTCGTCGGCGAGGATAGAACGTGCTACCGCGAACGCCTCTTAAAGGACTCTTCAAGACTTTTCAAGAATGATGAAACTGATATCGAGGTGTTGCAATGTAGCGAAGAAGACGAACGTAAGTGTCGAAATACATCAATCAGCTATGTTAATCGTCGCGTCTTACTGACAGACTCGAGATGTCCAATCCTTCAAACTGGATCATGGAGCCGCTGTTTCCGATTTCCTCAAGGTTAGCGTCCTGGTAAAATTATTGTTGCGAACTGCTTGGCTGAATGATTGTTCCAGAAGGTAGGAAAGATGCCCAAAGATTTGTGCTAGTAGGAGCCATGTCAAGAAAGCACGTTAGATTGGATCCGGTTTGACGGTCGTCTTAGCATACTCAGACAGGAATTTTCCTGGGACCAATTCAGTATCACTCTCGAAGTTTTCCAAATGCTTCTTGGCTTTCATCAAGTCTTCGCGCCGTTCCTTGACTGCGTACATTCGTTTGGTTTTAGAACAAGCGAGGATGACGGTATATGGAACGGCTATCGGCGTTCGACTCAGCCTGTTACGGAGGAGCAGGGTTCAGATACGTATTATGGTAAGTCTTGCCGGTACCCGGGGGCCTTTGAGCCCTTTGTGTGCAATTCAGGTGGCTAAATAGCTTGATTTCAGAGTTTTGTTACGTAATACGATATGTCGCTCCCAATGGACGATCGTCAGGCTCACCTTGGTCGCTGAGGCAAACTGCAGTGTACCAAAAGTATGACTCTCGCAGTGGCAAGTTAATCTGGATATTTTTGCAACCTTCAATCGAGATAAAGAGGCGGTATGAAGAGTTTCAGCGATTGAGATTGAAATTAGACCATCCGATGATGTTCCATATAGTGCTTTTTTTTACTGCAGCTGCAGATTGGAAGGATTACGTTGATTACCTTCGCAAAAGCTTAGATGGCTTCGTATGTGAGCCTTGGAAATCAGCTTGGTGAAGAACGCAATGCTGATGAGCCGTGGAGGATGAGAAGGCTTGCTTCTCCCGCGTCGGGAAGCAGTCCCAGCATGACTACGCAGTAAATTTTGAAGACAGTCAAAGAGTTCAAAATCTTCGCGAAAAGCTTCTGCGGACTATTGTGGTCCTAGATGCTCAATTGGAAGTGGCAAATGGGTGCGAGATGCACTGTCGAACTCTTGCTAGCAGCAAGCTGGGTCCCATGGGCTTGAATCTATCGTCAGAACTAGACGCGCATTCAGCACAGCTAAGAACTCACCGAAGAAATGTTGCCAACATTCTTGAGCGATCCAGGGGCACTTTAGACCTTGTGAGTCAAGGAAATGTCCATGAACCAGACGGATTGGGGTTAATTATGCGACGTAGCTCTTCAGAATTCTTGAATACCGTAATGACGAGAGTTTCACAAGAAATGTTGCTGCACTGCATAAAGACGTTGAAATCCTGAGGGACATAGCCCACCATGCCAGAAGGGAGGGCGAGATCATGACAAAACTGACAGAACAGAGCAGAAGAGATGGAAAGGCGTTGAAAGCCTTTTCCGTATTGGGCACGTTGTACCTTCCTGCCACATTCATCGCGGTAAGCAAAAGTTGTCGTATAGGAGCGGATGACATGAGTCACTGATCAGGTACGCCAAAAAAAAAATAGACGATATTTAGCTCAAGCCTCATTCAACCTCAACCGACGAATGCACCCAAGATTAATACTCGTTTCGTTTTTGCACATCAGTTTTGGCTTTTTATAGTCTTGACCGCTCCGCTGATGCTCTTAACTATTGGCTACATGGCGTGGATTGAGAAGAGATAGCAGATTGATTTTTCTTGAATTCGTTGACAAGAAATAAGAAGACTTTTCGGAGCGATAAGGGGGGAAAGGTTTTGAAATTCTCGTTAAAATTTTGTGGGTAATCTGTTCGACATATTTTTCTAAATTGAAGGCGTATCGGAAAGGAAAAACTTGCATCCGATCTCCTGCCTGTAGCCTTGTGAAGCAAAAGAAAAAAATTAATGGAGCACTAATAGAATCAAACGACTTTCGATATCTCTATTCAACAGCCACTGCGTACGCCGAGTTCTAAAGAGCGCTCAAGCCCATCTTCAAGAAGAGGCACTTGAGCTTAGGGAACCCCACCAAATGGGACAGTCGCCTGAAGCCATGCCAGGAGCTGGTCTACTTAGACAAATACACCCCCTCCCACTCTCTAGCCTTGTCGGAATTGAGGGGAAACATTTAGGCAGCTGTATCGTTATGAAAATTACCGATCAATGCCGTTCGATTGATTTCGCATTTCAGGCGCTAAAAATACACAGGCGCGTTTTCACCTGCACACATATCATCCGCGTCTACTACGCGTGCTAGGCTGCCAAGCGCGTAACTCTAGCAGCCATAGCGATCGTCAATGCCACAGTAGCGAGAGCACAAAGAGAGTGCAACAGCTCCGTAACTATCCCATGGTCTTGCAGACGCAAAGTCCAGCATCCCACAATCAGATGCTTGGGCAGCGAATACGCCATCCTCCATCGACGAACTTCGATGACGATTTCCACACATCCGCAGCTAAGCGCCTAAAGAGACTTGACAGCGCAGACAGTTCTCTGTCTCGGAGATTGTCAGATGACGAAAACGATAGAGTTTCATTGCCAGGGAGACCTCCATCACGAGAAGTTGCCGACTCGGAGGCTGAGACTGACGAAGAGGAAGAGCAATATTCAAATACGAGCCACAAGACAGACCTCGAAAGCGCTCTTCCTCCAGTGAAAACAGACAAGGAGGCAATTGCCGAGTATGAAGCTACAAGAGCAGCTGAAGCATCAAGAAACTTGGATCTACATGAAAGGTTGGGGCAGAGGAGGTGGGTCCAAGGGAAGAGCTCGATATATGTTGATGCATTCAACTTAGCCTTAGAGACGGTTTTGGATGATGAATCACACCTTTTTGATGAAGCTGAGATGGCCGTCTTTGAGCAGTGGAGGAACATGAGCTACGAGGGACAGTACTTGTGGGTATTTACCCATGCTATTGTGACTTTAGATATTATTAGACTAGAAAGACTGAACTCTCCATCAGATATGTCCGCTTGTTCTTACGTAAAACTGCGGCTTGGCATAGAACAAACCGCTTGGGATATTACGGCGACATTGCAGACCTTCCAGCAGCTGCTCAGGATCTTCTCAAGCCCTATACACTGCCAGAAGTAACAGCCACTGCTCAGGTCACACCAGGAGAGGCTGAGCCTCCCAAAGACTCCACACTAGGAAGGTCATTTACATTCGCTGACGGGTCTGAAGAATATATTGACACCTTGGAAGAGGCTTCATCTCTGCTGCGGCTCGATGAGCTGAAAACCATGGCCAAGGAAGCCAAGGTGCAAGGTAAGAACAAACGAGAGCTCCTCAAAGCATTGAGGCGTACAAGTCAAGCACAGGGAGGTCTGGGCTGGGCTGGCCTCAAGAGGTCTGACACCCAAGAATCTTCAAAATCAGACCAAGCCAGTGTTACTGAGGATGAAGACCAAGAAGAACCAAACACAACCGAAGGGGTCAATACCAACAGAGACTCCCATTTTGTTAGGAAGATCTTAACAAGTACTGGACCCTGCATCCGTCTTTCCTCCCCAACGCTCAAGCTGTTTGAGCGTGTGCATCTGGTTTTTTACCGTTCTACAGAATGGACAGAGAAATCGCTTACCACCATTATCCTTGCTAGAATTTCTCGACGCAATTTTCCCGAGTACATTGTCTCGAGATCAACTAACATTTTCCCCTCAAGATCTGCATTACTCGAGTTCGAGGCTTCGATACGCACGCAATTTAGGATAGACAGTATTCTTGAGTTCAATAGTACTGTGAGCAAAGATGGGTTAGAAATGGTCAGAGACATATTCGAAGAAGTCCACCCACGCTGGAGGATACTCTTAGAAAAAGAACAGCGGAAAGAAGATCGAGTGTATGAAAGCGGAGAAGGTGCGTATCTCCGCCGGTTCTCCCCAGCGTGGGTATACAGTCGAATTGTGCACAAGGGTACCGCTGTTCTAGGACGCTTCAAGGAGCACGAAAGAGAACACCAAATGTTGAGTGAACTCTTGAATCAACAATTATTTCATGCTGCAAGACGAGGAGCTTGGTATCAGCGAAAGGCGCTTCTAGAGGAACACTACATGTGGGCACTCAAGCCCGGCGAAGGGCGCCCAGAAGAAGCCCAAAAGAAACAGTGGAAAAGAATTGCGCTCCAGACTTGCGAGGATGGCCTTCAAGACCGAGACTGCCATCTCATCTACCACCACGACCTGCAGAAGCGAGTCATGAAGCTAGAAAAAGCACTAAAAGTCGCGAAGCGGCATCAACATGATTTTGGCCACGTCCGGCTATCTAACGCAGTAGAGAGAACTGTTGAGGGTATCAGGATAGAGAAAGAACGACCACCAAGCCGGAACGGAAACCGCAGGAACGGCAATTTCGACGCTTCCCGGCGAGGCGCCAAAACCGTCTGGGTCGACGTACTCGAGGGCGGTGGTGAATGCGGTGTCGAAGCCATGTGCTTAAGCTGGTACCGCTCTCAAGGCTGGAAGGGCTACCACTCCGAAGGCGGCATCGTGCGCACGCTCTTCGGCTATCTGTTCTACGACATCCTCTTCACTTACGTCCCCAACGTCTTCCAAACACCCTATCAAAGCTGCCCCCTCGACCTCCACACCGACGCCTTTTACCCCAGCCGCTCCTCCCTCATCGTCCACCGCCTTGCTTCCATCTCGAACGGATCCGCGCTCGACATCCTGCAATCCGTTCATAATCAACACCACGAGAAACAGACCTGCATTGTCGGCATCGATTGGAGCTTTTCGATCGAAGATTTGCAGGAGATTGTGCAGTGTTTTGCGCCCGAGGCGCTAAGTACGGTGTGCAAAGTTATGGCGCAGGAGTATGGGCAGAGGGGCGGTGGGATCCCTGATCTCTTCCTTTGGCACCCAGTGAACAGGGAGGTTATGTTCTCGGAGGTCAAGTCTGAGAATGATCGGTTGAGTGATACGCAGAGGTTGTGGATTCATGTGCTTACAGGGGCGGGTGTGAGGGTGGAATTGTGCAATGCGGTTGCGAGGGAGGTTGTGACTTTGGGAAGGTGAGCGAAGGCAGAGGGGGGAACGGAAGATGGATGTGTATGTTGTAGTGTCTCTTTGTGGACGCCGAGATCCTTTAAGATCTGGAGCAGTATTCACTGTTTTTCAAAAAAGCCTTTTACCGAGTCTTAACTTCGTTTCTTTTGGTTCTCCTTTTTTTCCCTCCAAGATATGTATAAACGATATCAATAGTGTGGCCGTTGGTTTGGGTCAAACGCAATAAACCCAACCCAACTCACCCAAAGAGGTGGGTTTGGGGCCAGTCTTCAGCGTCGTGGGTGGGTGCCCTCTAAAAGGGGTTAGACTCCACATTCTATTACCTTTCACAACCGTTACATTTCTTGACGACAAAACCCCCTTAAAAAACCTACCGGACCTGCAGCATGCTTGCTTGCTCTATAATGTCGTTTTCAAGGTGTTGTTATGCGAGTACCTCCATGTTTTTTTTTCTTTTCTTTTCAGCGCACACCTCCTTACCCCACAGTCTCCGTCGACTGGTTCCCCACCACACACCGCTCTCTAATCCCGTCCCTTACCCCCCCCCCCCCCCCCCCCCCCCCCCCCCCCCCCCCCCCCCCCACCCCCCCCCCCCCCAAAAAGAAAAAAAAAAAACAAAAAAAAAAACCACACCCA